>TARA_B110000879_G_scaffold24983_1_pt1 | contig 27578 bp, 22 predicted proteins | sample TARA_B110000879 | Tara Oceans TARA_B110000879 (sample SAMEA4398094) | marine metagenome | biome: Polar Biome; feature: [SRF] surface water layer (ENVO:00010504); material: water (ENVO:00002006), including particulate matter (ENVO:01000060) such as... | depth 5 m
GCATCGTCCGCCAGAGGACCAATAAGTGCAATCGACGACAGTGCTGAAAGCTTTAGCGGCAGCGACTGATGACTGTTTTTGAGTAGCACGACACTTTCCAAGGCTAATTTTTTTGCCGCTTGTCGATGGTCGTGATTGACCAGTGCAGGTAGTTTATCAGGCTGTGGATAGGGATTTTCAAAGAGGCCTAAACGAAACTTAAGTCGCAAGATATTTTTAACCATTTCGTCGACTTGCGCCAGTGAAATTCGACCCTCTGTAATCAAGCTTTCCAGATGTTTGCTATAGGTATTACTGACCATTTCCATATCAATACCGGCGTTGGCCGCTTCGAACGCCGCTTCTTTGTCGTTAGCAGTAAAGCCATGCTCGGTAAGTTGTACGATGGACTCCCAGTCACTAACTACCATTCCTTGGTAGCACCATTCCTCTCGTAAAATTTGTTTCAAGAGAAACTCATTACCCGAGGCAGGCACACCATTTAGATCGTTAAAAGCGGTCATAAAGGTTGCGACACCGGAATCTAGCGCCGCCTTAAAGGGGGGTAAATAAACATTGCGCAATTCGTTCTCGGCGATGATAGCCGTGTTGTAATCCACGCCGCCTTCGGCTGCACCGTAGCCAGCAAAATGTTTCGCACAAGCGGCAATACTGCCAATTGCGCTGAGATCATTGCCCTGAAACCCCCTAACCATGGCGGCACCAAGCTCGCCGCTGAGGTATGGATCCTCGCCCAGGCTTTCAGCAACCCTTCCCCAGCGGGGGTCCCGAGCAATATCAATCATCGGCGCGAAGGTCCAATTGACGCCTACCGTGGCTGCTTCAAGTGCCGCCACCCGGGCGCCCTGCTCTATGAGCTCGGGATTCCATGACGCAGCCTGTCCCAGAGGGATAGGAAAAATAGTTTTGTAGCCATGGATCACATCGCGGCCTATCAACAAAGGAATGCCGAGTCGACTGTCTTCTAGCGCTATACGCTGAAGCTCGCAGATCACATCAATGCTCACTACATTGAGCACAGAGCCTAGTTGTCCAAGCTCCAAAGCCCTGCGGTGGTCATCCGAAACACCGTCTTCCGAGCCGTGGACCTGCGCCATTTGACCAATTTTTTCAGCCAATGTCATATTTGCTAAGAGTATTTCAACACGGTCGTCAGTAACCTGGGAGGCCAATTGTACAGACACGGGCGGCAAATTTTTATTCATAAAATAACTGATTCAAGATAAAGAGGATCAACATTAGCCTTGAAGGACTAATGCACCGACGACGGTTGCACTTTAGGGGCAAAACATCACAACTCAATCAAAACACGACGAAGAGGTCCTAATCCGGGTTGGTTCGGTGACTTTTGACCTACCACTGATTGTTGATAGCCGAGTGTAGCCCTTGGCAATCATTGCATAGACTTTGGGTAGTTGACATAGGTATTGTGACGAACTCATCGTTAGCCGCAGTGCGGAGCCGCAGCACTCACTAGTGCGGCCATCGCTGCAAACAAAGTCGGAAATCACTAAGCTCAACGCAATTTCTAAGCTGCACTAAGCTCCATATGCTCGATAACGCCGGACTTTTACCACCATCATATTTTCGGTCGGCTCGCGATCCTAGCGCCGGCCCTACTATCAAACAGCAGCGCTGCTGTCGTAAGATAAGGATGAGCTAGCATTCTGTATAAGTTGTTGTCTATGTAGGTAATCTTTATCGTGCTGAAAGTTTACGGTTTACTTTTTATTTCCCTATTCTCGATATCACTGAGTGCTGAGACGCTACCAATAAAATCGGAGATACCGAACCACGCTGCTATTTTGCTGTACCACCATGTCGACACTAATACGCCGGCTACAACAACCATCAGCCCAGACTTATTCTCGCAGCATTTGGCGTACCTGGCAGATAATCAATTTCAGGTCTGGACATTAGGTAAAATAGTCAGCTACTTAACGCTTAAAAAGCCGATTCCTGACAAGGTTGTCGCTATTACGTTTGATGACGGTTATCAATCTGTCTACGAAAACGCCTATCCAATGATTAAACGCTATGGGTGGCCATTTACCATTTTTGTCAGTACGAATGCCATTGATCAGGGTTACAGCCATCAAGCTAGTTGGGAGCAACTGCGGACAATGGCTGATAACGGCGCCTCTATCGGCAATCACAGCGCAACCCATACACACTTTCTAAAGAGGTATGATGGAGAGGGACTGGCAAAATGGCAGCAACGGGCCACCAGCGATATAATGAAAGCCGAGCGGCGTATTATCGAAGAGATAGGCCACAGCGAGCAACTATTTGCCTATCCCTACGGCGAATACAACCGTGAATTAACCGCGCTGGTTCATCAAATGGGCTTTACCGGCTTTGGTCAACAGTCGGGCCCTGTGGGTGAATTATCGAATTTTCTGACGATACCACGTTTTCCATTTTCCGGACGATTCACGAACCTAGATGACTTCGCATTGAAACTAATGACCTTACCCTTTCCTTTAACGGCAGTTATAGGCCCCGACACTCCGCTTGATCACGCGAACAGTAAACCGGAGCTAACGCTCAAATGGCAAGATGCTGTTCCAGATTTTGCTGCCTTGCGGTGTTTTGGCAGCGGTCAGGGAAATTTGGCGGTCAAACTAACAACCAATCATCAAGCTGTGATAATCCCTAGTAAAGATATACCGCTTGGACGCTCTCGCTATAATTGTACTGCCCGTATCATCGATGATGCTAAAGCTGAGCGATTCTATTGGTATTCAAAATCGTGGGTTCGGCTCAACACGAACAATCAATGGATCCTCGATTGACGATCTAGATGACCGATGTTTAACACCACGGCAAGGCCTGCTATTGCTGGTGGGTTTGCGGATGATACGATCAGGCGCAGGATCAAAGAGATGTTCGGGTGTTTAACACGTCTGCTTTAGTTTTTTTCCCGGATACGCTGATTGAAGTCGAGCTTTTGTCTTAATGCATTGTGCTGCTCACGACCAAGCTTCAGTCGAGAATAGAAAAAGCAGGCTATCAATGCCAAGCCGGCTGTCATCGCTAAAGTAAACCATCCCAGCGACTGTAAAACTCCAGCGTCAACGCTTCCTGGCAGAGAGCCTGCTTTAATTCCGGTCAAATCAATGACGATACCGGCTAACAAAGCCCCAGCTCCAGTTGTTGCTTTTGCGACAAAAGCTCCCGCAGCAAAGACCGTCCCCTCCTGTCGTTTGCCATTTTCTACTTCTTGCTCATCGATGATGTCCGCAGCCATTGATGAGGCAACAACCTGGATACCAACAATCATAAAAACACCAATAGCCGAGTTTAGTAACAGCAAGGGATAAATTAAAGCATGACCATTTTCGGGTAGTAAGCCCAACAAACGGCCGCCAACAAACCAGATACTATTCAACGCCAGTATCAGGCTGAACGCGACCAATAACTTGGGTTTGTCAAAACTCTGCCCGAGGCGATTGAGTACAACAAATGCGATCAGCGTTGCTAATGCAATAGGAACCACCACGCCAGCCAACTGCGCTGCGCTAAACTCCCAAAAATAAGTGCCGAGATACAAAGACAGTGTGGTGTAGACTCCCGTGGCCATACCGAAGGCTAGATTGGCACCCATGGATATACGGAAATTGCGATTTTTAAACGCTAATTTTACATCGTTGAAAGGGTCTCGCCAGGAAAATAGATGGCCTGCGGCGGCAGTAGCCAAACGAGGAATTACGCTGCTAGTACCCACCACACAAACAATGACCGTCACACCAGCGACTAGCGCGGAGAGAATCCCATAATGCCAATAATTGTCCGCGACCAGGCGACCGTCTACGCCATCTTGAGTACCAAAAAACAGTGAGAAGGCAACGGCCGGTAGAGCCATTCCCGCCAGCCAGCCCATGGTAATTCTCGCTTTCGCGATAACTGTGCGTTCGTCATAGTCCGTGGATAGCTCTGCGCCCATTGCTGTGTAGGGTATAAAGTAGATAGTTAAAAATGTGCGCAACAGCATGGATACGCCCAGGAACCAAACAAAGATACCCGTTTGGCCCAGCGAGGCAGGTGGTGCAAACAGTGCCAGAAATAAGAACGCGGTTGGAAAGCCACCGGCTATTAATAGTGGATGACGGCGACCCCAGCGCGAGCGGAAGTTGTCTGACCAGCTGCCCACCACAGGATCTGTCACTGCGTCCCACAACAGGGCAATAAACATCGCCAGACCGGCTAGAGTGCCGCTTAACCCCTCTACTTGGGTGTAGTAAAAAACAACGAAGTTGGCAAAGGCGGTATCTTTAACCGAAAATGGAATGTGACCAATCGCGTAGGACCACTTTTCCCTAGCTGACAGTAGGCTGATGAGTCTTTACTCCCGCAACACTTTTAGCCCACACTACACCGAGTCCCTAGCGGGTGCAATTATAGCTATCGTGATGATGGTGATGTTCGGTACAGATGACAGCATGTCATGCTGCCGGCCTCGTAATGCTAATTTTCACGGGTATTGCAAACGACGACTGCACATTTTGGCCCTATAAAAACTCGACAATAACCCTTCAACGCTATATAGTGCGCGGCCTTCAGCCGTTGTTGCTATTGACGGCAAATACACTTTGAAAATTTTCGGAATACACCTTTGATCTCTACAGCAAACATCACCATGCAATTTGGCGCTGAGCCTTTGTTTGAAAATATATCCGCCAAGTTTGATAACGGTAACCGCTACGGCCTGATTGGGGCTAACGGTTGTGGTAAATCGACACTGATGAAAATCCTCAGTGGCGAACTTACACCCACCTCAGGCAATATTTTCATTGAGCCCGGTCGTAAGGTAGGTACGCTTAGCCAGGATCAGTTTGCGTTCGAACAATACAGTGTTGTCGATACTGTCATCATGGGCGATGTTGAATTGTGGAAGATTAAACAGGAACGCGACCGTATCTATTCAATGGCAGAAATGTCTGAGGAGGACGGTATGAAAGTCGCTCACCTTGAAACACTATTTGCAGAAATGGACGGTTACAGTGCTGAGAGTCGTGCCGGTGAGATATTGCTAGAAGCTGGTATTGAGGAGGAGTTCCATTTCGGCCTGATGGCACAGGTGGCTCCGGGCTGGAAGTTGCGGGTCTTGCTGGCGCAGGCGCTGTTTGCCAATCCGGATATTTTGTTATTGGACGAACCCACTAACAACTTGGACATCTATACGATCAACTGGCTCGCGGGCATTCTCAACCAGCGTAAAAGCACCATGATTATTATTTCTCATGATCGCCATTTTCTTAATTCAGTCTGCACCCATATGGCAGATATTGATTATGGTGAACTCCGTATATACCCCGGTAACTATGAGTATTATATGGCAGCGGCATCATTGATTCAGGAGCAATTACTGACTGAGAACGCGAAAAAAAGTGCAGAGATCGATGAGTTGCAAGCCTTTGTCAATCGTTTCTCTGCCAATGCATCAAAAGCTAAACAAGCCAGTTCACGGGCTAAAAAAATGGATAAGATCTCTCTTGACGAGGTTAAAGCGTCCAGTCGAGCAACTCCATCAATTAGCTTCAAACAAAGTAAGAAACTCCACCGACAAGCCATGGTGCTGGAAAATCTTTCTCATGGTTTTGACAATGAAACACTGTTTAATCAGGGGGATTTGATTTTAGAGGCTGGTGCAAGATTGGCGGTTATTGGCGAAAATGGCGCAGGTAAAACAACATTTTTACGCTGCCTGATCGATGAGCTGAAAGCTAACAATGGTGAGATAAAATGGGCCGAGAACGCTAAAGTCGGTTACTGCCCGCAAGACAGCACGGGGGACTTTGACAGTGATCTAAATTTGTTTGACTGGATGTCACAGTGGCGCACGTCCAAGCACGATGACTTGATGGTGCGTGGTATGCTCGGCCGGCTATTATTCACAGCCGATGATGCTAATAAAAAGGCGCGGGTTTGTTCTGGTGGTGAGAAAAATCGATTGTTATTTGGCAAATTGATGATGATGGACACGAATGTTTTGATCATGGACGAGCCCACTAACCACCTTGATATGGAAGCCATTGAGGCGCTGAATAAAGCATTAAAGAATTACGATGGAACGCTGATTTTTGTCAGTCACGACAGAGAGTTCGTTTCATCACTGGCAACCCGCGTGGTGGAGATAAAAGACCGACAGATGATCAACTATCAGGGTACCTACAACGAGTATCTGGCTAGCCAGCAGCCGATCATGGACGTTGCTTAGTCAAGGCCATTAGTGGGCAATTATCTATCGAACAACCGACAAAGGTGAATGATGAGTATTCAGGAAATTGCGATATCCCACAATCAAAAAAAGAAGTTGTTAAAATCTATCGAGGATGAGCACGTTATTTTTCAGGACGACAACGGCGATGTTGTTGTGAGCGTTGAGAATTATCGTCAGTTCAAGCTCGATTCCAACTCGTCACCTATTGAAGAGGTTCTCGGTGATGACACTTTGGACTTTGACAGCCAATACTTCGTGTTTAGTTAGTATTCGCCTGGCCACGGACTCATCCAGTATTGGCTAGGCTATTAATTCACTGAAAAATCCTAGAAATCACATCATATAATACTTTTAACTGCTTGATTTTAATGCCTTATAGGTACGGCTTTCCTTTGACTGTCGAGCTAGCCATTGCGCCACGGATTTTTTAGGGGTCCTGTTAAGCTGCTGTATTGTCGCAAAGGAGATATTCTCAATGGGATATCGATCATTAATGGTGGCTAATAAATGTAGCCATAGTTTGACCGTCATCTCTGAATCAAAGAGTGCGCGGTGGAAGTCTCCGGTTGAGGCAATACCGGTGTACTTTATCAGTGTACCCAATTGATGATTAGGTGCTTGCTGGTAAATTCGACGTGAAGCCAACAGCGAACAGCTGAAGTCACCGCTGTACGAGCGTGAGATACGAGCCAGCTCGGCGTCGAGAAAGCGTTTATCGAAGGAGGCATTATGGGCGACGAGATTATGACCCTCAATAAAGTCAGCAAATTGGTGCATAACGTTGGCGCTATGGTCTGACTTAGCCAGCATGGTATTGGTGATACCGGTATAGTCTTCTATAAATCCACTGACCCGCTGTCCAGGATTCATTAATGCTTGGAATCGATCAACGACTTCGCCGCTCTCCAGCCTCACCGCACCAATCTCAATGGCGCGATCACCAGCATCGGGAGACAAACCGGTAGTCTCAAAATCTAGTACCACGACGGTATCGGCTTTCACCCTATGATTTCCCCACACTATTAGTTAAACGGCCGTCGTAAAGGTATTATTGTCGCTCGTTTATAATCCCTTAATTTCATCGTCACGAAGCGCTATTTATGCATTATCTGGTTTGCGCCATTATTGAGCAACTTCAATTTGACCTCAGTACCGCCGCGAGAGCCGGCCAGCAAGCGCACGATAGTGCTACACATTCTGAAAACATAGCCGACAACAAATACGATACGCTTGCCGTAGAAGCAGCCTATTTGGCTCATGGCCAATCTATGCGTATTGCGCAACTGCAGCAGTTCATCGGCCTTTATCAACACTATCAGCGACCAATTTTTAATAATCAATCGGCTGTTCAAGTAGGTGCGTTGGTTTGCGTAGAAAATGAGCAAAAACAACAGAGTCGGCTATTTATTGGTCCTGCTGCAGGTGGCTTGAGTATTAGCAGTCAATGGGGCCCCGTTCAGGTCATCACCCCGACCACTCCGCTAGCAAGGCTATTAATCAGCAAGTATGTTGATGATGAAGTGGACTCGGAGATTAATCAGCGGAAGGTATGTTTTCGTATAGTTAGTATTGAATAAATCAAAGGGACCCTGAATTAGGCCCCTGGCCAAGACAAATACGCTTAGAATTGGTAAAAAGCGTCTACCAGTGGCCCTACCACCACGTCCGACACGATACTGAAAGCCGCTAGCGTCTCTTCCATGGCTTTACGATCATCCTCAGAAGCTGAACCATAGCGGTTGCCTGCGGTGACAAAACCTTCAAACTGATGTTCCTCGCCATCGATGCTAACAAATAAATCACGCTTTTCCGCTTGATCAGCAAAGGCATCAAAGAATGCATCATAATCCTCTTCTGACACTTCAGCTATTTTACAACTGAATTCAAAGCCTAAAATGGCGAATTCATCCAGATACAGCTTCTTACGGAGACGACGGCTTCTGACTATTTCGTTGCTCATGGTTATTTGGCCTTTAAAAAGTATTGCGGTTGCCAAGCGGCGGCGCGCATAGTAGCAGTTTTTCAAGGGGTGGGGAAATAAGAGCTTACAACCACCACTGGCGGCGGGCTTTTTCGCTGTGGAAAGTCCAGGCTACTATGCGGGTCAGTTTTTGCCCTTGTTGCATATCTATAGTTTTTATCAGGCTGGGCTTCACTGACTTGAGTGCTCGATAAATAGCGGCTAGGTTATCCTTTTTGGATACCAGACTTGTGAACCATAAACATTGATCCGCAACCCCTGCGCTCTCTTTAATGATTTGCGTAATGAACGCTACCTCGCCGCCCGCACACCATAATTCGGCCCCCTGACCTCCAAAATTTAGACTGCTGGTGAAGGTCTGCTGTTGGGTCTTAGCAAATTGGCGCTTCTCTCCCGCGGGTCGAGATTTTTGAGTAGCATTTGCCCGCAAGTTATTGATCTTGCGGGATGACCCCTCAGCCGCGGCTTCCGGCGAATGATGAAAAGGCGGGTTGCAGAGAGTTGCATCTATCCGCTCATTTTCACTCAATACACCCTTGAAAATGTTCTGTGTATTGGCCTGTAAACGGCAGTCAATACGCCCTCTTAGCGTTGAATTACTGACCACGAGCATTGCCGCTGAACTTACCGCAGCGGGATCGATATCGGTGCCTATAAAGGACCAGCCATAGTGACGAGTGCCTATAATTGGGTAAACACAATTAGCGCCCATCCCAATATCCATAACAGTCACCTTTTTACCGACAGGGATAGTGCTGGAAACTTTTACGCGGTCACGCAAGGGATAAGACTCAGCCAAAATATCAGCGAGATAATGCAGGTAATCGGCTCGTCCTGGAATTGGCGGACACAGATAACCGGCCGGTATATCCCAATGATCCACTTGATAAAAAGCTCGAAGCAGGGCTTTGTTTAACAATTTTACCGAGCGGGGGTTCGAAAAATCAATGGACAAACGACCCTGAGAATTTTCACTGACTGCGGATGATAACTCAGGCAGTGCTTTCTTCAAACTGTCAAAATCATAAAGCTGTTTGTGAAGGTTGCGTGGATGCAAACCCTTGATACCTTGTTTTTTCGGTGTTTTTGACGTCATGGTGCGGAGTATAAAAGGAATGAGGGCAACTACCAACTGCACTGAGGGCAATATAATTGCTTGAGTGCAAATCGTTGGATTAAACAGGGTAGACAGTCATTTTTTTCGAGGTAGAATACTCTCCCAGCATTAGCCCCCCTCCTTTGCGGACTTTCAGCCCCATGGATTACGAATTTACTCTCGATGAATATGATCGCCCCATAGCAATTTTTAGCAGTGGGTTTGAAGCACTGGGACGTTGGTTCACAGAGGAGCTGAACAATCACGAGTTGATTGACGAGCTGCTCGATATTATCGAACAACTTGAACAGAACCGTATCGAGCGGCGGCAGCTGTTTGGCAATGACTCACAGTTAGATATTGATCAGGATGAAGTCGTGGTGACTGCTTCAGCACTGAGTTCAGACGCGCCTGCAGAAATACCCGAAGGTACTCGGTTGTATGATGATGAGGGACAGGCTAGTTGTGGTCTTCAGGATTTTAAGTATGCCTTGTCGAGCTGGCAGAATTTTGTTGTTTGATGGATTAGAAACTATTTACCCTCGGTTCTATCGTTAGGAAGTTCTCCTCGACGGTGAAGTTCATTCGCGGCCATGGGTTTAAATATTCAATAGCCATGCGATACAAAGTACTTGTGGAACCGTCAGGAGAGGTAGGAATAGTGGGATTTTCCAAGATTTAGTGGTGCTCTTCAACACCATTATCTCAGTGTAGTCGGTGGATACCCCAGTCATTAGAAACGCAAAACTGTTTCCCGGTGCGTTGGCTCGAGTCAACAGGTCTGCTGCAATCGGTGTGGAGCCCTCCGAACAAACTTCTATCAGTGTTGCCACGAGTACGGTTAGGCCCAGTCCCGCTAAGGTAGGCCCAAAATAGATGCCAAATTGTTCGGGCGATACGAATGCTCTGACCAGCCCCGCCAATACCACACCAAATAAAATCCAGCGAAGCACCATGCGCGAGTCTTTCACCCCGTTCATCAACATGTCGATTAAATACGGGAGCGTAATGTTTACCTTTGACCATCGATTTTTCGCTTCGGACCAGAACTCGAAATCTTCGGGTAAATCTATTTTCTGTGGGTTGTCGGGCAGTATTTTTCGACTAACAAGGTGATCAAAAAGCGTTCCAACAATAACCGCAATTAACATGGAAAGCAGAATAAATGCCAGCGTCCAGCTAACGCCGATCAATGCTATTAAAATAAGAGTGAGTGAAAATGAGTTCCATGGACTAGCTATTAGAAAAGCCATAACCTGTCCGATAGACGCCCCTCGCTCATACAATTTTGCGCCGACCATTAGAATCCCATGACTGCAAAGATCTAGCAGCACCCCTGCTGCTGTCGCTCGAAGAACTCCCTTTATTCCGGCATTTGTTCCAAGTATCGAAATAACAAACTCTCTGGGAATCTTGGCTAGGATGGCGATCATAATAATACCGACAGCAATCCCCCACCATACTGTGTTGATTAGATCAAAAACGGAGGATGCAAAGCGTTGATACCAGACAATGGATACATCTTCGCCACCGAGCTATCCGAAGTGGACATACCCAATGGCGATGGCTAACAGCGACCCCCAAAGAAGAAAATCGGGTTTGCCCGCAGCAGGTTGACAATGATCATCATGTGGCTGTCTGGGCGCGTTTTGCAAAGTATTAGATGGTTTGATGGACATAATCCTTCTCCGACTCAAATACTATTCCACCTTGATCCTGCTTTCCTGATATTGCAATACCAAGCTGTATATCACCGGTAACACCAGCAGATTCAACAGCATCACAGTCAACATACCTCCCAACATTGGCGCAGCGATTCGATGGGTTACGTCTGACCCAGTATCAGTGCTCAACATAATCGGGATTAGACCCGCCATGGTCGATATGGCGGTCATCGCTATAGGTCGAACGCGCTGAGATGTTGCTGACAATACAGCATCCCTTATGTCTTCGAGCGCCAAACTTCGGTGGGCTGCACCTCTGCGTTTTTTGATCTCAGCATCAATGAAGCTCAGTACCAGCACCCCAATTTCTGCTGCCATGCCAGCAAGCGCTATAAAGCCAACGGCCACCGCAACTGATATATTGTAATCATTAAGGTAGATAAGCCAAATGCCGCCCACTAAACCGAAGGGTATCGATAACATAACAACTAAGGGTTCGGTAACGTTTCGAAAGTTTAGGTAGAGCAGTAGAAAAATAACCAGTAACGTTGCCGGTGTGACAATTTTCAGTCTTGTTGCCGCTCGCTCCATAGACTCAAACTGACCCGACCAGGTCAAAGTATATCCAGCAGGTATGGATACTTGTTGCTCAACCGCAGTTTTCGCTTTAGCCACAAAACCACCGATATCGGTACTCGAAATATCAATATAGACCCAGGCATTCGGTCGACCGTCTTCACTTTTTATCACGGGCGGACCTCGGCTATAACTCAGGTCCGCTAACATCGCCAAGGGTATTTGAGAGCCTATGGGTGTCTGCACCAGTACTCGTTTGAGAGTTTCGATATCGCCGCGCAATGCTCTCGGATAGCGAAGGTTTACCGGATAGCGTTCGAGGCCTTCTATCGTTTCAGTAATATTAATACCGCCAATAGCACTTTGAATAACTTCTTGAACCGCGCCCACTGTTAGGCCAAAACGTGCGGCCCGTTCTCGATCAACATCTATATTTAAGTAGTACCCGCCAACAGCCCGATCACCAAAAGCTGATGTGGTTTCCGGCAGCGTCTTCATCGCTTGCGCAATAGCCTCAGCGACATCTTGCAACACATTTAGATCGGGGCCCGAAACTTTAATACCTACGGGGGTTTTAATCCCAGTTGACAGCATATCAATACGTGTTTTTATCGGCATAGTCCATGCGTTAGAAAGACCGGGAAACTGAATGGCTTTGTCCATCTCATTCATTAGTTCTTGTGTCGTTTTATCAGGGCTTGGCCATTCATCTTTAGGCTTTAATCTTACGGTAGTTTCAATCATCGCTAACGGTGCCGAGTCCGTTGCAGTGCTCGCCCTCCCTACTTTGCCAAAAACATGTTGTACTTCCGGAAAGCTACTGAGAATTTTATCAGTTTGCTGAAGCAGTTCCTTGGCTTTGGTGATCGATATGCCGGGGAAAGTTGTTGGCATATAGAGTATGTCTCCCTCATCCAAAGGCGGCATAAATTCACTACCCAGTTTAGAGTATGGGTAGTAAGTAGCTGCTAATAATAGCGTTGCAATCAACAGTGTTGTTAAACGCCACCGCATTGCTAGTGTCAGCAAGGGTTTGTGGACAGCGTGTAAAAAACGATTAACCGGATTTTGATACTCAACAATAATTTTTCCACGGAGTAAATAGCCCATCATGACGGGCACCAGCGTAATCGCCAATATTGCTGCGGCTGCCATCGCATAAGTGGCGGTAAAAGCCAGCGGGCTGAACAGACGACCTTCCTGTGCCTGCATGGTAAATATCGGTAAAAAAGAAACGGTAATCACTAACAGAGAAAAGAACAACGCCGGGCCCACTTCACGACTGGCGTCCCCAATGGTTTGCCAGCGTTCGTCGGAGCTTAGCTCTGAACCTTTTTGCTCTCGTGCTTGAGCTAAGCGGGTATGAGCATTCTCGACCATTACAATAGCACCATCAACCATTGTTCCGATCGTGATCGCAATACCCCCCAGAGACATAATATTGGCATTAAGCCCCTGCATTCGCATCACGATAAACGCCATAAGAATACCCAGAGGCAAGGTGATGATCGCAACAAGTGCAGAGCGCACATGAAGTAAAAACATAAGTACAACTAGGCTGACGATAACGAGTTCTTGCAATAATGATGTATTGAGACTTTTAACAGCGCGCTCAATGAGGTCGCCGCGATCGTAGACTGGGACAATCTCAACCCCGTCTGGTAAACCGGACTTCAAAGACTCCAGTTTCTCCCGCACTGCTTTAATCGTGGCTAGCGCATTTTCTCCATAGCGCATAATAACAACGCCGCCAGCGACTTCACCTTCACCGTCTAAATCAACCAGACCTCGACGTAATTCTGGTCCGATATGAACCTGGGCGACGTCTTGTAAACGAATAGGTGTTCCGTTCTTATCAATGGCAACGGGAATTGACTTTAGATCCTCAATGGATTGAATATAGCCAGAGCTACGAACCATATATTCGGTTTCAGCCATTTCGATCAGCCGACCTCCAACATCGCGGTTCGACATTTTTATGGCTTTCTTTATCATGTTGAGTGATATGTTATATCGCTGCAAAGCATTGGGATCGACCTCAACTTGATACTGTTTGACATAGCCGCCAACGGATGCAACTTCCGCAACACCATCAACGGTTTGCAGTGGATAACGTAGATACCAGTCTTGTAGTGAGCGCAATTGTGCTAGATCATTCTGCCCGCTTGTATCTACCAGAGCATATTCATATACCCAGCCAACACCGGTTGCATCTGGGCCGAGTGTCGGCGTAATACCCTGCGGCAGTCGCCCGCTGATATAATTGAGTGATTCAAGCACGCGTGACCGCGCCCAATACATATCGGTGTCGTCTTCAAAAATAATGTAGACAAATGACATGCCAAAAAAAGAATAACCTCTGACTACCTTGGTTTTTGGCACAGCCAACATCGAGGTTGTCAGCGGATAGGTTACTTGATCTTCTACCACTTGCGGCGATTGCCCGGGATACTCGGTGAAAACGATGACTTGTACGTCCGATAAGTCAGGGATCGCATCTAAGGGAACATTTTTGTAGGCAAAAAAACCGACTAAAGTGATGATTACTGTAGCGATAATCACCATGACACGGTCACGCAACGCTGCAGTTATGATTGACTCAATCATGCTTATGCTCCCCATGGGTTGAGGAAGCTTTTATCTCTCCAATCGTTGAAGCGGGAGCATTTTTCGCTAGGGATTCCAGCATTTTTGAGGTTGCTTCACGCAGATTTGATTCTGAGTCAATCAGGAATTGGGCTGAAGTGACGACCTTTTCACCGGCAGTAATTCCCTCCAATATTACCGCTTGCCCAGCAGATTCTATGCCCAACTTTACGATCCGCGGTTCAAATTTGCCGCGACCCCGCACCACAAAAACGTGCGTTTTATCACCGGATCGAATCACAGCCTCCGCGGGGATCACTACAGCGTGGTGCTGGCTATCAGCATCAATCCGTACATCAGCAAACATGTTCGGGCGTAACAGTCGGTCAGCATTGTCAAATACCATCCGTACTGTAGTTGTAGGTGTCTTTGTATTCGAGTAGGGGTAAATATAATCTAACGAACCGACAAAGTCTTTTCCGGGAAGACTTGTTAATGTCATTGCAACGCTATCGCCTTTCATTATCCATGGTAACTCATACTCATAAATATCGGCGAAAACCCATACCTGCTTCAGATTTACAATGGTGTAAAGCTCAGTTTTTGGACCAACAAACTGCCCTGCTCTCGCGCCTATTTTTGTTATGGTGCCGGCTACCGGTGAGTGAATATGCAAGGTTTTAGTTATTTTTCGGCTCTTTTCGAGGTCATGAATTTGGTGTGCGGGCACATCCAATAACCTTAGTCGCTCCCGTGCGCTTTTTACTAAATCTTCAGCACCTTGTCTGATTTCTGGTATATTACTGTCTGCCGTCGCAGCTAAATTATTCAGTGCCAACAGATACTCCTGTTGACTCGATACCAGTTGCGGCGAGTAAATTTCTAAGAGAATTTCATCGACGGCTATATCGTCACCCGTTTTATCAATCCGTATGGACTCAATCCAACCTTCAACTTTAGGGTGCAGTCGAGTGATCGATTCCTCGTTAAAATCGACACGTCCTACCGTTCTGACAGCACGGCTCAACGTGCGTTGTTGCGCTGTGGCCGTTCGCACACCAATATTTTGCACAATCGTCGGGTCAATTGTTACGGTAGCACTTTTTTCAGTTTGTACACCCTCTTCTGCATAAACCGGAATGTAATCCATGCCCATAGAGCCCTTTGCCGGCGTTTGAGAGGTGATCGTTGGGTCCATCGGGTTTCGGTAAAAAAGAGGTTTTTTCTCCTCGACTTTTATCTGCTCAGCCGTTTTGGAACTCGACCCAGCGGACAGGTAACTTGAGAGCCCCCAGCCTGCAGTAAGACCAATGGCCAGCATGATTGAAGCCGTCGCTATAATTGAGTTATTCATAAATTGACTCCTCGCCAACAGCCGCCTGTATTTTGGCTAATGCCTGTTTCGCTTCGCTTAATGATTTCCAGTACTGCAATTCATAATTCAACAGGGTGATTTGGCTGCGCACCAAATTTAAAAAATCCACTTTACTGACCTGGTACCCCGCCAACATTGATTGCACAGTTTGTCTGGCTTGCGGAACAATGCCTGACCCGAATAATGACATCTGTTCACCCGCCCTTCGATAGTCTGTAACAGCCGTTGAAATCTCTGCCGAGACTCGTCCTTTTTCGTCTAACACGGCGTAATGATTTTTTTCCAGCTCGCTAGACTTTTGCCTTATTGCCTTCGACTGTTTTCTACTTGAATACAAAGGCACCTTGATACCAACCATGACTGAGACGAAATCGGAGCGCGATCCACTCATTGGCATAGGGTTGTCACCGGAGCGATTACCGTAATTCACTGCGACATTAAAATCAGGGTATTCGTTGCGTTTTGCCAAATCCAATCGGGATTCCGACGCCGCGACAGTTTGCTCTCTCTGTTTAATAATCGGCCGATGTATCGCTGCCAACTGATAGAGTCGATGCTCTTTTAAAACGCTCGGCAACGATTTATTCACAGTTCGTGGTAGCGTCACCTCAGCATTAGCACGGAGATTCATCATCGTGTTTAGCAGAATCGCCTGATTACTCCTAAGGGCTTGTAATTGTATGTTCTTATCAATGAGTTTTGACTGTTCCAGTTGAGCTAACAAAACATCCTGCTGTAAGCCTTTGCCGGTTTCATACTTGGTTTTTGCTACATCAATAAACTGTTTGAGCAGCACTTGATTGCTTCTTATAGTGTCGATTGCACGGTCGAGGTAAAAAATCTGCCACCATTTCTGTTGCACATTGGCTATCAACAGCAGTCGCATTTCGTCCGCCGTATGGAATGCTGCTTGGGCATCAAACTCTGCGGCTTCTTCTCGCAGGTTGAGTTTTCCAGGAAAAGGGAACGCTTGGCTGATACCAACTTGTAGTTGGGTCATTGGTTCCTGGTCTCGATCGAAACTATCGGTTGGGAAATTCATTGCACCAAAACTCACCACCGGATCGGGCAATGTACCCATTTGCGAGGGTATTTCCGACATTGCCCGGAAGCGTGCTTGCATTTCCGCTAACCCAGGATTTTCGCTAACCGCTGTCTTAACAGCCTGAGCAGCGGTTAACACAGAATTTTGTGCTTGCACCGGCAGTGCCAGCTGCGTCAGTGTAAGCACCGTGGTTAATAGTAAAGTTTTGTTGTGTTTGTTCAGCATCAGTTCCACTCCAGGTCTAGATCACCGTCTGCATAGGCGTAACCAAGTCTATATTTTTTTAAAAACTGTGGACTATATAGACTCAAACCGTTTGCTGACGGTATTGCAATATACTTGTAAGTCCTGAGCTCATGTTCGCAGGCGTTCATATTGATCTCTTGTTAATGATTCGGCTTTATGGTGCACGTTATGTGACGTCCGGCAGCAGTTCTCTGCGCGGTGATCAACGCATATGTCGATCATGCAGGCGCGGGAATATCAGCGCCGCTAAGCGACTTTCTTAAACTAATAATAGATAGACTTTGCAAAGGTGGAGTTACCCAACTACGCATTAAATCCGTTAGGAGCGGATTGGAGGGTGGTAGATGGGTGTATAGACGCCGCCCGATAAATTGTCGGACGAATCTTGTTGTGGTGTGAAAACGACTAATGGCTCCAACCAATCTTGAAACGGCGAAACCAGCCCTGTCACCGCTGAGCCACAGGATACAACACAGCTTGTGCCACATTGTGATTGACCTTTGCAAGCATCACAGGCCTTGTCTGCCGCTTCAGTGTTGGGCTGATCGAGTTGATGGCATGGGGGCAGGTCCATCACACTGTTGACTTCGGTGACCTGATTAGAGGATAGCTCGATCGACGATACAAGTGCTACGGCCTGCACTGATTGAAATATCAGTGTCAGCATGAGAAGCGTTATTTGTAATCGTCGATTCATAAATTGCCTTTGAGCTACTTTCACTTTACGCCAACTAATACCATAAGGCCAGTTATGTCAATTGACCCTATAGGAATTAATTTTTACTGATGCTCAAGTCAGCTGCCCTTCTTCGCCGGGGTAATAACGCCAAGCTCTAGCAGCGACTCTGCCGTATCTCGCAAGGTCTCAAGAACAGCGTGAGGTTTTAACCCCAGCTCTTCCATGGCTTTTGTACACCGTGCGCGTAAGCGGGTATTGCTTTGTTCAGGGTGATAATCTCTGGCGACATCAATGTCTGGATACATACCGCTTAGGATATCAATCAGTTCTCGAGTGGTAGGCTCGCCAGATTCATCCGTGGCCACCATCATGTAACGCGAGCCATTTTTGGCGACTTCACTGGTAGCCAATAAACGTTGGGCTTGGGCAATATCGCGGACATCAATAATATTCCAGTCTTGACCATTGCCTTTAAAACCCCCATCACCACCTTCCAAAAACTGCCCAATCCGTTGTTGCCAGACTGAATTATGGGGCGTCCCCATTAAAGGCCCCAATACGTGACACGGACAAACTGATACCACGTCAATACCGGACTCCTCGCCGAATTTGTAAGCATATTTTTCTGCATCTAACTTACCTTTTGCATAGGAAGAACGTTCGATGTTCCAGTTTTTGAACACATCTCCCTTCCTATTTGTTGAGGTATAACGATCTTGCAGTGATTCGTAGGTACCTCCAGCCCAGTCGTCTTCGGTATAGATATAGTCTATTGGCCGATCTGGAGCGCCGGGCCCCATGATTGCCGCAGACGATGACGTATAGACTACGCGTTGAACGGTTCCGGCTTTCTTACACGAATCGAGTACCCCGGCCGTGGCCTCCAGCAAAGCGTCATAGGTCATTTGCGGAGTTGGTGGACCATATTTTGGATCCGTGCCTAAGTCGGCGGCGACATGAAATACGGCGGCACAGCCAGTAAATACGTCGTCATAAGCGCCGTTTTTCGAATCCAGCAAATCAATACTGTGTAGTTCAATACCGCCTGGTCCTTTGGCGTTAATGTCATGTAAATATGACATTTTATCCGTCCGGCTGGCATCGCGAACACAGGCTCTTACGTGATAACCGGCTTCAACCAAATTCTTTACAACATGGGAGCCTATAAACCCAGAGGCGCCAGTTACTGCGACGGGGCCCGCGTCGGGGCCTGAAATAGCAGACATAGTTCATTCCTTATCAATAAACGACTTAACATGACCGAGCATACTATGGTTGTTAGAAAATTGGCAGTCATTGCACTGCTGTTGCAGGCGATCATATAGAAAAATTATTAGCCTTAGGTTGTCAAAACGCTAAGCAATGCAACACAGGCACAGCCAAGAAGCTCCAACGTGCCTTTTTTACGCTTTTATCGAAGAGATTTCTGTGCCAAGCTATTGGCTAACAATTCAGTCAGTAGTTTTTGAGGTTGATCAAAGCTTGCGCTCTTTTCGATCATTGACAACAATTTTTCCACCAGTGAGTCTAGATTCGCGGTATTTGAGGTTAGTGATGATTGTCCGCTATTTTGACCTGGTAACCCGACATAACTCTCGGTAACCGTCGCACGTGTGCTTCGGGTGATATCCAGTGCCATGGTTGAAAATTCCTTGCCATCCATTTCAAAATTTATGGCCATTTCAAACGCTTTGTCAAAATCACCATTAAAAAACTCGTCAGACACGGCAGACACTTCGGCTAACAAATTATTCAGCGCAGCCATTTCCCCACTATCCAGCTCGCCCTTCACCGTCATGGAAAAGTTGGATGAAACGTTTGCGGCGCGTTGATAAGTTAACGCCGCACTACTCGAATTCTCGGATTGAATGCCGGCAAAAGTAGAACTGCGATTGGTGGATATATCCGAGCTAAAACTCAAAGTGACAAGATCACCATCGCGGGTTCGCAGGCTAAGTTCAATAGAGTCATTGCGTCGATAGCTCGCCGCATAATCGCTGGCGGCAGCACGAAGATTACTGGCAGCGGGATTATCGTCAGCAGAAATTGTGCTCTGGCTGTAACGAGTCACCTCAGTACTTTGCTGTCGATAGGCGTTCACAACGCTGGAAACTAGCGCTGGGGCTGGTTGCGGAGGCTGGGACGGAGTTTGTGTTGATTGATTGCTGTCGAGAAACTGCGTTCGTAATTGTGCGAGCCCATCCCGAACCAATTGCTCAGTGACGTCAATTCCGCCACTGACCTCATCGCTCATCATCTGCACGCCCTGCAGAATGTTTTTTGCCTCTTTTAGGCCTTGTTGAAAGCCTTTTACCGCTTGTTCAAAGGCGCTTTCTAGCGTTTCGCGATCAGCTCCGCTGCTGGCAAGAGCTTCAAGGCGCCCGCCAATGAAGTTGATAATAGTATCGGCACTTTGCTGCGAACTGGGACGCTGACCAACAGGGATGATTTGATAAGCGACAGGAACTTTGTTCGTTTTCTGTTGAAAGTCGTCAAGTAAACTTCGGCCGCCATCGGAAAGATCAATGACTGGAATGGGGATCGGTGTCCGGGGCGAGTTGACGGCTCTGTCAGGGTTGTCATTGGTCCGAGATGAGGGGGTCTGTAAACTATTAAATGACCCGTTAAGGAGGGATGTAATATTCATGATTTCGACCTACCTGAAGAGGTAGCGACGCGGCTTATTACCGGCCCTAACCCTTTGCGGAATACCTTCTTATACAATATCGGCTAAATGGCTGTTTTCTTGAGGAGTTATTGCTACTTATTCCCAGTATATGATCCGCCGAGCTGATAGCAACTGGCCTAGACGGAACCTACAATAACCAAGGCAGTTAAAACGTGTCATGAACAGCGATAATGGATTATTCTGAACCAAAAATGCGACGATTGTGATAGGCGTATGAGGCTTCAAAAGCTGACTTTTGAAACTTCTTCAACTCCAGGCTTTCAAAATCCACTGACAGCCTGTTGCGCTTGATCTGCTCTTTTATTGTACCTGAAGAAATTAAGCTCACCGGAATAGTGGTAAGCTGAATAGCGGCTTCCAGCTTAAAACTGGTGGCGCTGCCAGCCCACTTACCCTTCTGATCGCGCTCGATAATTGCAATTTCATCGACTTTGTAATCACCCATTAACTGCACAAAGGCGGCGTGGAAAGCGCGAATAGTGTCTGTTCCTGCTGAATGAGAAACGGCAAACAGACGCTGTCGACACTCGGGGATATCAAATACGTCGTTATCATGTCCGACGATACAGATTATAGCTTCGCCGCCTTTTAGTTCTACACCACAAACTCGCATGCTTACCCTTTAAATAATTGATTAAAGAACACATTATAGCTGCTTATACGCGCTATATGTTCGCAACATTATGCTCTTCACAGAATGCCTCACTAATGTCCCATAGATGTTTTGCTACCTCTGGATCGTTAGCTTCGGCCGATGACTTGCCTCTCTTACAATGTGAAAAGTAAGCGCCCTGCATGTCCTTTCCATTTATGTAGGCCGCGCAATAAACGGTGGTCGAAGCACCTTGATTAGGTGTTTTGGTAAGCGGGCTAATCAACGTCATCAGCAGGCTAAACAGCCCGGAATTCCGTCCAATATCCGTTGTGATCAAAGTCCCGGGGTGCAACGAGCATGCATTTAAGCCCTGGTCACCAAAGCGACGCTGCAGTTCATTAACGAACAGAACGTTGCAGAGTTTTGCCTGGCCATAGGCCGTAAATACCGCAAAATTGGTTTCGTTGAGTGGGAATTTCTTAAAGTTAAGTTTTTTAGGTGCGCGGTGTGATTCACTTGATACCATCACCACTCGGGGATCTTTAGATTTGAGAAGTCTTGGCAGTAACAGTTTACATAACGCAAAGTGACCGAAATGGCATACGCCAACACACTGCTCAATACCTTCATCTGTTTGTTGGTAGTTAGTAGGTACCAGGCCAGCGTTACCAATGATGACGTCAATAGTGTCCCAGCTAAGGTTTTTCGAAAAGGCCTTAACGCTTTCAATGGATGAGAGGTCCAGTTTTTTGAACTCGACGCTAACATCGTTGTGGCATTTGCGAATTGCGTCTACTGCAGACTTACCTTTGTCTTCACTCCGACAGGCAACAACAACCTCTGCTCCCGCCGCAGCCAAACTGCGAGCAGTTTCATAGCCAATTCCAGTATTTGCTCCGGTGACAACAATCTTCTTTCCAGTTAAATCTATTCCATCTAGTACGTGGTCTGAATCTGTTCTGCTTCCAAACTTTTTGGCGTGGGCCATTTTTATACCTCTATAAGCGACGCGTATACCTGCGGCTGTTTCGTTGCACTGCCTTAGATCCAATAATGTTGGTCGCGACGAGAATGTGTTATTGCTCGTTCAAAAATTCTGCCACCACTTTATACAAAGAATGACGATTGTTTTCGAGAAGTAACGAGTGGGTTCCAGCGCCGATTGTAGTTAACCGTTTTTCCGCCGCGCTGGTCAATCTTGAAAACACCGCCCGACTCTGTTCTGGGGTCGTTTCCTTGTCTAATTCGCCGACAACAATCTGCGTTGGCGCGGTAATCAAGCTCGGATCGTACCAGTGCGTTCCTGTCGTTGTACAATGAATAAAGTCTTTTATTACGCCTGTCGGCGCCTTGAGTATCCCCTGATCGGGATCCTCTGCTGTTGGGTCGCTGCGGACGACATCGTCACACCACTGGCGTGCCCGTGAGTATGGAACAATGGCTTCGAATTCACGCGCACTAAGTCCTGTTGCCCAGCGCTCCATGGCGCTGTCGGCATTTAATGTTCGGTAAGCCCCGGTGATTAGTGGAATCGCCCGGGCAGTACTGCCTTTTTCTACCCATAACGCGCCACTTAGCACCAAGCGGTGTATTTTGTTGGCAAAGGCACCTGCATAGGCCCCACATATTACCGAACCCCAACTATATCCGATGAGACTTAGGCCACTGACATCTCGCTGTTGCAAAATAAATTCAACCGCACGATTGACTTCTGCTATGGCGTGGGAGGTATCCACCAGTGGCTCATTCAACTCTGGTGGTTCATGCATCGCAGCGGGCCGGTCTGACACCCCATATCCCAACAGATCAATACACCAAATATCAAACCCCCTGCTGGCCATATCGTCCATCCAGGAGCTCCCATCTATAGGGAAGTCAAAGGTAGAGGTCGACCCATAGGTTGCACCATGAACAAACAGGACAGTATCTTTTACCAGATGTGGCTTGCTACCCTTCAGACACTTATTTCGCAGTGAAACCTGATAACCATCAGTTACGCTGTCTATACGATAGTCATTTTTGATTATCATGGTAGTTCCCCCCTTGTTCATTTCGTTGCGCCACCATTAAATAATGATGTAACGAACGAACGACCTGCTTTAACAGTATTAAGGCCGACCCGGTTTATTGCTTTTCTGACTCTGCGTCCTGAAGAGACTTTAGCTCACGGGACAATCTTTCAGGTGAACCTGTGTTACCGGCGATCAGCTTGTAAAGGCCTGGAACCATAAAAAGTGTTAGTAATGTCGCCAGACTCACTCCCGACAAAATAACGACCCCCAAAACATTGCGACTTACCGACCCCGGACCGCTCATTAGCACCAATGGCATAGCCCCTACAAGGGTAGATATAGTCGTCATAAGAACGGGACGTAACCGTAACTGGCAGCCTTTTATTATCGCCTCAGTAAATTCAACACCGGTATCACGTACTTGATTGATAAACTCGACAATGAGAATGCCGTTTTTTGTAGCTATTCCAATCAGCATCAGCAATCCGATCTGGCTGAAAATATTCAAGCTTTGACCAGAAAGCATCAACCCAAGCATGCCTCCAACGAGAGCCAGAGGGACGGTAATCATAATAACCGTCGGGTGCACAAAGCTTTCAAACTGAGCGGCCATGACAAGAAACAGGACTACGAGGGCAAAGCCGAAGGTGAAGTAAATACCCGTAGATGACTCCTTATATTCCAAAGATTGCCCTTTGTAATCGATCTTGGCCTTATTAGGAAGTTCAACCCGAACCGTCTCCTCAAGAAACTGTAAAGCCTCGCCTAAACTGACGCCAGGCGCTAAACCACCGCTGATAGTTACTGACCTCATTCGATTATAACGATTGAGTTTGGCGATTCCCGAGACGTTTCTAATCTGCAAAAGGTTTGATAATTGAATCAGCTTTCCGGTGGTACTCGACCGCACATAGACATTAGTGATATCTCCCGGGGTCACTCGTTGATCTTCTTGCAACTGCACTATGACAGGGTACTCTTCGCCGTCGTCAGAGTAAGTTGACACCTGCTGGTCGGTCATTAGTGCCTGCAAAGTTTCGCCAATTTCCCTAACAGAAACACCAAGTGCTGCTGCTCGATTTCGATCAACGCTAATATGTATTTGCTGCTGAGTTTCTTTCAGATCAGAATTTAGCCGGCCGAACAAACCACTTTCATCTGCCGCGATCATTATCTCATCGCGCCAGCTGGCAAGCTCACTAAAATTTTGGCCTTGAATAACAAATTGAATCGGCGAATCAGGTCCACCACGAGAGATACCCGATGGCAAAAAAGCCATAACTCGAATGCCGGGAATTTTTTCCCATTCAGAGACCATCCGATCTCGAAAATCGAATACTGAGAAATCACGCTCGTTCCACGGCACTAATGAAATTCTAGAAAATGCATTGGTTGGCGCGCTACCGCCCCTTCCTGGAGACAGAAATAAAACTCGACCGATACCCCCCTGCTCCTTGGCCTTTAAAACAGGAGATTGAAGCTGTTCTATGATCCCCCTCATGGTCTCGACACCGGTGCCCTCCTGAGCAATGGCTGACACAAAAATGGTATCTTGATCTTCAATCGGTGCATACTCAGTTTTTAAGTTTGCCGCTAGATAATAGCCGGTCCCCAGCGCGATGATGGTGCCAATAACAGGGACCCATGGCTGAGTTAAGGTAAAGCGTAAACTCCGAATATACCCTGTCTCTAGTGCCGACATGATTGGCAGCATGAACTTTTCGATGGCGGATTGACGATGGTTCGCCTTCAATAAGTTGCCACACATCATCGGTACGATCGATAATGCCATGATTGATGAAACGATAACTGCAGCGCAAATGGCGACGGCTAATTCAGAAAATATCCGGCCCATATTATCTTGCATAAAAACAATCGGCGTAAACACAGCGACAAGTACAACTGTTGTGGCGATAACAGCAAAACCGACCTGGCTAGCGCCCTTGTATGCAGCAAGCAAAGGTGCCTCGCCTTTTTCAATGCGTCGATAGATATTTTCCAGTACAACGATCGCATCGTCGACCACAAGCCCAATGGCCAGAACCATCGCTAATAGCGTTATTAAATTTATAGAAAAGCCAAAGGCCTCGAGAGCGATCATTGCACCCATTAGCGATAACGGTATGCACACTACTGGAATCAACGTTGCACTTAAATTCCCTAAAAACAACAAGATAACGAGGGCGACAAGGCCTGTTGTCAAAAAGATAGCCCAATAAACGCCGTTAAGTGCGGCCCGTATAAAAGCTGAGGCATCACCGGAGGTAGAAATGGCCATACCTTCAGGTAAGTCACGGGCAATTGCTTCAACTTCTTTGTTAATAGCTGCTAATACATCGACTGTGTTCGCTTTAGACTGCTTAACAATGCCCATCGCCATACTGTCGCTGCCGTTGGTAATAAACAGAAATCGTGAGCTGGAACTTCCCACCTCAACTTTGGCAACATCACCAAGCCGGACCAATTGGCCACCGTCACCTACCTTCAAAACCAATTCCCGAAAATCTTTTTCACTCCGGTAGCTCCGCTGCAGGCGAATCGGAAATTCCATAGCCGTTGACTCGATTCGCCCCGCTGGTAGTTCGATATTTTCCTGACGCAGCGCATCTACCACATCACTCACTGTGAGTTGCCGTGCGGCAAGATTTTTCCGGTCAATCCATACCCTCATCGATTTAGTGCCGCTACTGTAGACGTTCACGGAGGCTACACCCGGCAGGACCGCGAACCGATCAACAATATAACGCTCAGTGTAGTCGGTTAATTCCATAACCGGGATCGACGCAGCTTCAAGGCTGATGTAAATAATTGGATAAGCATCGCTATCTGATTTTTGCACACGAGGCTGCTCAGCATCTTCCGGTAAGCGATTAATTACGCGAGAGACCTTATCCCGAATATCATTAGCAGCGGCATCAATATCACGGTTCAAGTCAAATTCAATGTTGATATTCGAACGACCGTCTTGGCTTGATGACCGAACTGACTTTACACCATCAATGCCACTGATTTCGTCTTCAATGATTTGAGTGATTCGAGTTTCGATAACATCCGCAGCAGCACCTGCATACTCTGTTGATATCGATATTAAAGGGGGCGATACGTCTGGATATTCGCGGGTCGAAAGTTGGTTGAATGCCATAGCGCCAAAAGCCGCTAGTAGCAATGCAATAACCGTGGCAAATACGGGACGCTTAACAGAAAGTTCAGGTAACAGCATGCAGACACCTAGCCTCTCATATCAGATTTAGGAGTAGCGGTTGCAGTGGAGTCCCCATTTTTTGGTGGGCTAACCCGTCGCACAGTAACCCCTGGCCGCACGTTCAGTTGACCGCTAACAATAACTTGCTGTCCTGACTTCAACCCCGACAGAATTTCCACACCACCGGGCACACGATTTCCCATTGTTACTGGGGCGGCAATTGCTTTGAGCTGCCCGTCGAGCAGCTCGGCTACATAGACAATACTGCGTTTGCCAGTTTGGACAATGGCCTGCTCGGGTACAACCATAGCTGAGCGTTCGGCCATGGAGAGCGTGACATTCATTAACATGCCCGGACGTAAATAAGACGATGTATTATCAATTAATGCGCGCCCCACAAAGGTCCGCGTAGCAACGTCAACACGGCTGCCAATACTGACCAACGCTCCGGAAAAACTATCGCCCCGCCAGGCTGGGCTGGTGCTTTCTACTCTCGCTCCGACTACAATCTTTCCTAGATAGATTTCAGGAATAGAAAAGTCCAACTTTAATTGGCGTATATCGTCAAGTTCGGTGATGACCGTTCCCGGAGTCACCAGGGCACCTTCACTCACTTGTCGGAATCCCAACAGACCATCAAATGGGGCGACGATTAGCCGATCGTTAATTCTTACCGAAATAACCTCTAGTCTAGCCTTGCTAGCCTTCACTTTAGCCGAGGCTACATCGCGCTCTTGAGCGGTAACAATTTTATTGCCGAGCTTATTTAGCCGCGCTAATTGCAATTCTGCCTCGAGTAAATTCGCCTGTGTTTCCCCCAGACCCGCTTGCTGCTCCGCATTAGTCAGCTCAATTAGTACATCTCCTGCTTTGACATACTGGCCGTCTTCAAAATGTACGGCGGTAACCTGATCGGTAACCTTCGCGGTGATAGTGACCGACTCGTTACCTACCAAGGTGCCAACTGACTCAATTTGATTGGTAAGTATGGTCGGTTCTGCTGTCCAGACAATCACGTCAATCGGCGGTCGAATTCTGGCTTCTTCAGTTTTATTGGCGTTAGAGTCGTTGTCGCAGCCGGCTAGTGAAAATACCAAACAAAGAATGACCCATGGAAAAGACAGTTTGTGCAAACTAGAAGATCTCCAACAATTGCGAGGATTTTACAACAGAGCACCTAACGGGTGCCTGCATTGATAGCGATAGTATAAATCTGTTACATCGAAAAATCCGCTTTTGAAAGACACTATTACTGGGCTTTCTCGGTAACTGATACCAGAAAGTCGATGGTTGACTGAGAAAACGTTAATCAAACCTCGATATTTAGCCGTAGCCTACACCATAGGGCTACCCACTGCGTATTATGTTTTTGTAATTCACTCTACGCTTTTCTGAGGAGATTTGCGTAGTTAGTGCCAATCATGCGGTTATTAGCCACACTGACTGCGCTAGAAGCTAGCCTCTGCACTCACTATCGGGCTGATGGTGTGGTGGATTAATTTACGGTGGTTAGTGTTAGAATGTTGGATTGTCTAAGGCCACTGCTCTGTTAGCAATAGCCCCGTAGTAGTATACCCGCAGGAATAATAATAATTATGATTCATACGTT
>TARA_B110000879_G_scaffold31158_1_pt1 | contig 27280 bp, 17 predicted proteins | sample TARA_B110000879 | Tara Oceans TARA_B110000879 (sample SAMEA4398094) | marine metagenome | biome: Polar Biome; feature: [SRF] surface water layer (ENVO:00010504); material: water (ENVO:00002006), including particulate matter (ENVO:01000060) such as... | depth 5 m
CACATGGCGCTTGGCAATGGACCAAACGAGAGGTCCGAATTTGGTGATGGACTGTTCCATGGCACGTTCATCACCTTGAGCCACCCTAAGGAGGACCATATTGGCTGAGGCTTCTTGCGATCTGTCTGTCACTAAAAGCGTGAACCTATGACGCGAATGGAAAAGTGTCCATCCTGGATTCTACCTCTAGAATCCAGAATGGCGAAGTTACTAACCTGGTTACTTGGAAGGAGGAAGGATTACGGCGTCGATCACGTGGATCACACCGTTGGTGCAACCGATGTCCGCTTTCACAACCTTGGCAGAGCCGTTCAAAGTAAGTGCACCATCCTTTACGGCAAGTGCGATGTCCTTCTTGTTCAAGGCAGTAGCCTTCTTAAGAGTGACGGCAGTTTTGGCCATTACCTTGCCGGAAACGACGTGGTAGGTCAGGATCGCGATCAGCTTGGCCTTGTTCTCAGGCTTGAGGAGAGTCTCGACCGTCCCCTTGGGAAGCTTGGCGAATGCCGCATCGGTGGGAGCGAAGACGGTGAAAGGTCCTTTGCCCTTCATGGTCTCGACAAGATCAGCAGCTCCGAGAGCAGCAGCAAGAGTCTTAAATGAACCGGCGGCGACGGCGGTATCGACGATATCCATCTTGGCTTTTTTGCCTTCTTTGTGATGATCTGCCGAGGCAGGCGAAACGAGGGCGAAGAGTCCGAAGAGGAGGGAGGTAGCAAGTGCTTTCATGGTATTATTTCTTTGGTTTAGTTTGGTTTTTTTGTGGCCCATTAGGGCTTACAGAAAGGTCTTCGTTAGATCGCTGGTTCTGGATTCAAAAAGATTATTTTTTTTTGGCTCCCAAACCGCCGTCATAAAAAACAAATCTCAACACCGGTTGGCCCTTGGCGTATTTGAGAGCTTCTTTTCAAATTGGGGACCCGGGCTAAAACTGAAGATCTTCGCGCTTGCAGCCGATGATATTGAAGTTCTCAAGGGCGAAGCCGGGTTTACCTACGCTGGGGGGAAGATTTAAGAGAAAGTTGATCTAATCTGACATTGCTGGGCTGGCATCAATTTGGTTTGTTTTTCGAGTGAAGGGCGCATGAGAGGGAATTGTTGAATGAGTTTATTGACGAATAAAGCCGCGAGGCGACGGAAGAGCGGGAAGATCATTATGATGTTCTTCTGGGCGCTGGTTGGTGTGGGGAATACGAGGCCTTCGGTGACACCTCTTCGGATTGAGGAGAAACCGGTAATTGATGGAGTTTTGGACGATGCTGAGTGGGAACGGGCAACGAGGATCACGGATTTTGGTCAGGTAGAGCCACGGGAGGGGGAGACGCCGACGGAGCGGACGGAAGTAAGGGTGATGATGACGGATGAGGCGCTTTATCTTGGGGTGGTTTGTTTTGATCGGACGCCCGCGGGGGTGTTGGCGCGGGACCGGCGGAGGGATTCAACCGGGTCGGGTGATGATCGTTTGAGAATTGTGATTGATCCCTTTGCGCGGGGCACGGAGGGCTATTTTTTTGGGATCGCGGCAGGTGGAGGGCTGGGTGATGGGATAGTGCGCGCGGGAAATCGTCCGGAAATGGAATGGGATTGTATTTGGAATGCTAAGACCTTAGTGACAAAGGAGGGTTGGGTTGCAGAAGTGGAGATTCCTTTTCGAAGTATCTCGTTCGAGCCGGAACAGGAGAGTTGGGGGTTCAATGTCGAGCGGGTGATTCGGAGGAAGGAGGAAAAATTACGTTGGGCTTCGGCGACGCGAAAGAAATCGCTTTATTCCCTCGAGGGAGCGGGGCGCATCACGGGAATGAGAGATTTGAAGACGGGTTTGGGCTTGGATGTGCGACCAACGGCGGTAGCACGTTGGCGACAAGAGGCGGACGGATCGGAGACCACTGAAATCGAGCCGTCGATGGATTTGTTCTATCGAATCACGCCATCCTTAACAGCGACGTGGACGTGGCAGACGGACTTTGCGAATGCGGAAGTGGACGCACGGGTGGTGAACACGACGCGCTTTCCACTTTTTTTCCCGGAGAAGCGGGCCTTTTTTCTGGAGGACGCACGGTATTTTCGTTTTGGCGGGATTCGACGGAGTCCCTTGCCATTTCATTCGCGCACGATTGGCTTGTCGGCAGACGGGGAGCGGGTGCCGATCGAGATGGGAGGGAAGTTGACGGGGAAAGTGGGGAAGTGGAATATCGGGGCAATGGGGGTCAATTTGGATGGAAAGGGGACGCTTGAGGCGGATAAGTTATTTACGGGGCGGGTAACGTATGACTTGTTTGGGGAATCTCAGGTGGGGGCAATTATGACGGATGGTGATCCGAGGGGGAATGAATCGGCGCGGACCTATGGATTGGATTTTTATCTTAAGGATAGCAGTTTTAGGGGGTCAGAGGCGAAGACGGGGGAGTTGATTGGTTGGTTGATGAAGACGGCGAATGAGGGAGTGGAAGATTACGGCTGGGGATTGACGGCGGTGTATCCGAACAACCCGCTCTATATGCGGGTGGGGCTCCAGCGGGTGGGGGAGGATTTGGATCCGGCGATGGGGTTTGTGAGGCGACCGGGGATTTATGAAGTTACTTCGTTTTTATCGCATGAGTTGGAGCTACAAGCGAGTTCGTGGAACGAAATTGATTTCGACTTTTCGGCGGGATTTGATGCGGATTTGGACTGGGAGATTCTTTCGGAAGAGTATGAATTCGATGTCACCTTCGAGCGTCGAAGAGGCGGCGAAATTAACGTCGGAATTTCATATGAGCGAGAGCGCTTCCTGGATGATTTCGAGATATTTGATGGCGTGATCGTTCCGGTGGGTGACTTTCGCTACACTCGGGTATTCGGTGAGGTCAGGACGCCGTCGTCCTGGGAGTGGGGAGGTGAAGTCAATGTCAGCGCCGGAGAATACCTGGGAGGGCAGAGACAGGGAGTTGATTTGAGTTTATTTTGGAAGCCGAATCCAGTTTGGGCAGCCCGGATTACGGCGGCCAATGCCCGGCATCAACTCCCGGGGGGCGATTTTGATACCCTCGTTGTGAATAGTTCGGTGCAGTGGACGCCGACGACTAGTCTGCTCCTGACGGGTGACTTGCAATACGACAATGTCTCGGAGGAGATCGGTATTAACGGGCGGCTGAGATGGGCGGTGAAGCCGGGGAGTGATGTCTACTTCGTGGTGAATCAGAGTTTGGCGAAGATAGGCCCAGAGAGACGTTATGAAAGCGCGGGGAGAGAGGCGGTTGCGAAGGTGGGATGGACGTGGAGATTTTAAGAGGTCCAATCAACAAAGTGGCAGTTCTTGACTCTAGACTTTTCCAGGGGCGGGGATTTCGAAGCCTTTCCGATTGGGATCTTTGAGGAGGGCATTGGCGGCAGCGGCGTGGTCGCCGCTGTGCTTTTCAGTCTTGGGGTCGAAGGTGAGCCATGGTCCAACGTCGTAGTTGGAGCCGTCTTTCGGGACGCCGACGCCATCGGCCATGATGCCGTGGAGGCGGCCGAAGTGTTCGGCGGCAGGGGCGTTGTCGCCGAAGCGCCCGGCCTTGGAGTTGAAGGGCACTTTTTCACCAAGGCGGTATGAGTTGTTCATGAGGTGGCCGAGGACACAGCCGTGGTGGGCCTCGTGAACGTTGCCGTTGGCCATCTCGGGTTTGCTTTCGCGGCAGGCCGTAATGAAGCTGCCCCAGTTGCCGCCGGGGGTGACATGGCCGGCGGGGACCTTGACGGGTTCTCCTTTTTCGGAGCCGGGGGCGAAGTATTGATTACGGACAATACGGCCACCGTCTTCGAAGTAGTATTCGTTTTCGACCTGACGTTCGTAGCCTTTGTGGTTCACGTTGCGAACGTTAAAGAAAGCCCATTGTCCGTTGGGATATTCGGCCATGCCCATCATGGTGTTGGGGGTTTCGCCTTGGTCGTCCCACTGGAAGCGGCCTCCGAGTGACATGACCCGAGTGGGGTTGGTTTGATCTTCATCGAGGGCCCAGGCGGCGACGTCGAGTTGATGAGTACCTTGGTTGTTCATGTCGCCATTGCCGGTTTTCCAGAACCAGTGCCAGTCGTAGTGGGCGTAATTGGCGTGATAGTCATCGATCTGGGCGGGACCGCGCCAGAGATTCCAATCGAGGTTTTCCGGAGGAGTGGCGACTTTGTCGAAGCCAATGCCGCCGCGGGGTTTGCAGCAGTAGCCGTAGGAGATCTTGAGGCGACCGAATTTGCCTGCACGAATCGCTTCGCTGAGACCGGCGATATTAGCATCGGAGCGACGCTGGGTGCCGTGTTGGATCACGACGCCGTATTTTTGTTGGGCTTCAACGCAGATTCGTCCTTCTGCCACGTCGTGGCTCATGGGCTTTTCTACGTATACGTGCTTTCCGGCCTGAGCGGCCCAAATGGTCATGAGGGAGTGCCAATGGTTAGGAGTGGCGATGGAGAGGGCATCGAGGTTTTTGTCACCAAGAGCTTCGCGGACGTCGGAGATTCCTTTCGTGGTGAAGGGCATGCCTTTGGCTTCGACCTTCTTACGCAGGTCTTTCATCCGCTGGGCGAGGACCTTTTTGTCGGGATCAATCAGATAGGCGATTTCCACTCCTTTCTGTCCGAGGAAGCCGTCGATGTGGCTCTTCCCGCGGCCGTTGAGGCCGGCGACGGCGAGACGGAGGCGGTTGTTGGCTCCGATGATTTGAGCGCCGGCGATTCCTCCCGAGATGAAGGGAGCGACGCCAGCGGCGAGGGTGGACTTAAGAAAGTGGCGACGTTTGTTGAGCATGGTTCTAAAAAGAGTTGGCCGTGAGCTTGAAGGATTAGTTCTGGGAGGGCAAGGAGGGAAACGGGTGAAAGGGGGGAGAGTGCCGAGCCGGACGTATTTATTGTGGTTTTTTCTTCAAACTGGGAATCCGGGCTAACATTGAATATCCTCGCGATTGGCGAACTCGATGGTGACTCCGGTGGAGTATACGACGATTTTCTCGAGGAAGTTGCGGACGATTTTGTGGAGCTGGGAGAGGGAATTTCAACATCAAACTCTGAGCATTGAAGGCCCGATTGGGCCTGGCGTAGTCGGGTTGGTCTTTGGTCTAGCGGCGTTCTGAATCGAGGGTGCGGTAGTGCTTGCGCCAGCCGCCGATGACATCGAAGTTTTCTGGGGTGATCTTGAGGGAAATCCATCGTCACATGGGTGGATCACGCCAAAACCGCAAAGCTTTCGCACTCGAATCTCCTTAATAAACCCAAGCGTCAAACAATCGAGGCTTTCGGAGAAAAAGGAGGCTGGAAAATTGGATTTAGCCGAGGGAAACGAAGAGAAGCTACCCTCTCATGACGTAGGTTTGCCCTTTGTCAGCCTCGTTTTCACCAAGCTTGGAACCTTTTCCCCTTAATCATACTCAACGATCAATCCGCAGGGTTGTCCTCTCTTGTGAGGCAACACATACCGTTTCCGGAGCTAAATGCCTCCTTGTCGCATGCTTTGACAATCGGCATGCTGATTCCGCTCTATTCATGAGATCCTCCTTCTTTATCTTTCTGTCGGCTCTCTCCCTGAGTCACGCACAGGTCATTCTTCCCAGCGTTGAATCGAACCAACTGGCACCCGAATTGAAAGGTCGGGTTCTCATTGAAGAACTTAACTGCGTGGCTTGTCACCAAGCCGACGAATCCTTCACCGCCGCCTCTCGAAAATCACCGCTCCTAGCCTCTGTCGGAGCTCGCGTGAATCCCGACTATCTCAAGGACTTTATCGCCTCCCCGCACACGGTCAAACCCGGCACCACCATGCCTGGTCTCCCGGATTCCTTGAGCCCGCAAGAAAAGGAAACTATCGCGACCGAGATCACCCACTACCTCGTCTCTCTCAACAAGGGCCACGAGTTCAAGCAAGAAGCTCCCGATTCCGTCGCCGCTGGCAAAGGAAACGAACTCTTTCATTCCGTCGGCTGCGTGGCCTGCCACTCGCCGCGCGATCCCGATGGCAAGGAACTCCTCCGCAAGACCTCTGTCCCTCTTGGAAACCTCTCCGAAAAATACGCGCACAAAAGCCTCCGCGCATTCCTCCAGCGTCCTCATTCCGTTCGCCCGTCCGGTCGTATGCCGGACCTCCGCATTCCCGGTCAGGATCTCGACAGCATCACGCACTATCTCTTGAAAGACACCCGCATTCCCGGAAACCTCGCTTACACCACTTGGCGTGGAAAAGTTTGGGAAGGACTGAAGGGCGACGTCAAAGCGGAGAAGGCCGGACAAACCCACGATTTCTCACTCAAAGACTTCCAAGGCGGAAATGGCAAAGTCCCTCAACACACCGCCATCCGCTTCAACGGATTCCTCAATATCAACACCCCTGGCGCCTATACGTTTCACCTCGAAATGAACGGCGGTTCACTCCTCCTCAACGGGAAGGAAATCCTCAACGAAGCTCCCAGTGATCGTCGCGGAGTCAAAAAACTCACGGGCACTGCCAATCTCAAACAGGGATGGAATCCCATCGAGTTCACCTACTTCCAGACCGGAAGGAACGCGTTCCTTAAGTTCGAACTGGAAGGCCCCGGTTTCAAACGTCAAAATATTCCCTCCTCCCTCCTCGCAACTTTGGACCACCCCATTCCCGTGGTGAACCCTCTCAAGGTTAATCCAGATTCCGTGGCAAAAGGAAAAGTGCACTTCGGAAAATTTGGCTGCGCCAAATGCCACGACGACATCAAGTCCACTCCGAAAAATTACCCTGCACTCTCCGCGCTCAAGAAGGACCACGGATGCCTTTCCGCCAGTCCGACCACTCCTCGCTTCGATCTCACCCCGAAACAAAAGAAGCTTATCGCCCAAGCCTTACCCAAGGCAGAAGCCGCACTCTTCACCGATCTCCAATTAGTCAACAAAACCCTCACCACCTTTAATTGCGTCGCTTGTCACGACCGCGAAGGCCTCGGCGGAATTTCTCCCGAGCGGAATCCCTACTTCACCGGGACCTCGGAAACTCTCGGTGATCAGGGTCGCCTTCCACCACCGCTCACCCACGTTGGCGCCAAGCTCACCAAATCCTGGCTCAAGGAAATCCTCCTCCACGGAGGCCGCCAGCGTGAATACCTCAACACCCGCATGCCCCTCTTTGGCGAAGCCAACGTGGGCCATCTCGTCGAGGGATTCGGCAAGGTCGATTCTCTGGAGGAAGCGACCCTTCCCAAAGTCGTCAATATTCGTGAGTCCAAAAATGCCGGCTACCAAATGATCGGAGCGGGTGGCCTCAGCTGTATCGCGTGCCACGATTTCAACGGCCAAAAATCCGGTGGAGCAGGAGCCCTCGACATCATTCACACCACCAAACGACTGCAAAAGAATTGGTTCCACCTCTACATGCGCCAACCATCCCGCTTCCACCCCACCGTCATCATGCCCAGCTACTGGCCCGGCGGTCAGGCCATCCGAAAGGAAGTTCTCAACGGCGACACCGAGCAACAAATCGAAGCTCTTTGGGCCTATCTCTCTGACGGTCAACGGGCGAAAAGTCCCAAGGGCCTCTCCCGCCAATCCCGCGAACTTCGCGTCGCCGATGAAACCGTGATGTGTCGCGGTCGCGGACCCGCCAGCTACCGGGGCATCGGCGTTGGGTATCCCGAACGCATCAGCCTCGTCTTCGACTCCCGTGAGATGAATCTCCGCCACCTTTGGAAAGGCGAATTTGCCAGCGTCAATCACGGCAGCTTCCAACTACGTGGTGACAATCGCATCACTTTCCCCGAAGGCATTCCTTTCCACCGTCTCACCGACATGGACGGCCCCTGGCCATACAAAGGAAAGACCAACTATACCTTCCCTCACGATCACGGATATCAGTATCGCGGCTATCGTCTCAATAAAGAGAAGCGCCCGACTTTCCTCTACCACTACGGCGATATCTCGGTTGAAGACTACTTCGAGGATGCTCTCGATGAAAAGGGCAAGGCCTACTTCAAGCGGACTATGACTTTCAACACCACCGCCCCGCAGGAGAAATTCTACTTCCGCGTCGCTTCCGGTAAGAAGATCACCTCCGCCCAAAACGGCTGGCAAATCGACTCTCTCAAGCTCCACCTCTCCGGCGCAAGCGGCGGTGAAATTCGCCACGGCGACCCACAGGAACTTCTGATCCCAATCACCCTGCCCGCCGGAAAGACAACGCTTCACCTGGAATACCGATGGTAAATATGATCCTCAAATCTCTGACCTTGGGCGTGCTCGGCCTGCCTGCACTTTCCCTTGCCGAAGACCTCGGCGCAATGTGGGGTACCGCCGAAGCGGAGGCGAAATACTACCCGCTGATCGACATCCCCATTCCTCCCGAGGTGCCCATGCACCCCGGCAGTTTTGAAATTCTTCCCGATCAAAAACTGGCCGTCGGAACCCGGCGGGGCGATGTCTACGTGATCACCGGGGCTTTCGAAACTCCTCCCAATCCCACCTACGAACTCTTCGCAAGCGGGCAGGATGAAATTTTCGGCCTTTCGTGGAAAGATGGCACTCTCACCGCCATACAATTCGGTGAAGTCACCCGCATCAAGGACACCGATGGCGATGGCTCTGCCGACCAGTTCCATGCCCTCACCAACAACTGGGGCTACGCCGAGGGACACGAATTCGCCTTCGGATCCAAGCACGATCGCGATGGCAATATCTGGGTCGCCTTGGGCCTCAGCGGTTCTTACAAGTCACACAATCTCTTCCGTGGCTGGGCTGTTAAAGTCACCCCTGATGGCAAGATGATCCCCGTCTGCTCGGGTCTCCGCAGCCCCGGAGGGGTCGCCGCGAATGCCGAAGGTGTGATGTTTACCATCGAAAGTCAGGGCCCCTGGAACGGCTCGTGTTCCCTCAAGCACCTCAAGCAAGATCACTTCCTCGGACACCCCGCCAGCTACAACTGGTATCCCTTCGTCGAGGGCCTCGATGCCCCCGCCGTGGAACCCAAGTCCAACTCGCGCATGCAGATCGAAAAGAAGCGCGTTAAGGAACTGGTGCCGCCCGCCATTCTCTTCCCCTACATCAAAATGGGCCGCTCGATCTCAGGATTTCAGCTCGACCAAACCAAAGGGAAATTTGGTCCCTTCGAGAACCAACTCTTCTTTGGTGACTACACTCTCAGCCTCATCATGCGCGCCACCACGGAAGAGATTAACGGCGTGTGGCAGGGAGCCTGCTATCCCTTCCGCGAAGGCCTCGACACTGGAATCATGAATGTCCAATTCACTCCCAAAGGCCAACTGATCGCCGGAGGATTTACCACTAGTCGACAATGGCCTGTCCGTGGAGAAAAGCCTTTCGCCATCCAGCGCCTCGACTGGACCGGCAAGACTCCCTTTGAGATCCGTGAGATCAAGATCCGTCCCGATGGTTTCCTCCTCAACTTCACCCTCCCCGTCGATCCCTCCGTCGCCGCCAAGCCGGAGACCTACACTCTCACCACTTACACTCATAACTTCGGCGCCGGCTACGGAAGCCCGGAAGTCGACCACACCGAGCCCATCGTCAAACGAGCCGTCGTTTCGGACGATAGACTCAGCGTCCGTCTCTTCATCGAGGGCATTCAAGAAAGTCATATCCATGACTTCGATCTCGCTCCGATGATGAGCGCTGGGAAAAAGCCTCTCCTCCACACCAAGGCCTACTATACCGTCAACGAGATCCCAGTAGGCCAATAAAGTTAGGCGCTAGCTCACTAGGCAAAGCATGAGGTGCGAACTTGCCTGGCGGCTCATCCTTTTTGGAAGCCCCGATCGAAAGGTTTACATCCGGAGTTATCCCGATTTTGAGCCTGCCGGGGAATTGGATATCGAAAAAATGCGGTCCGGCAAAAAGAGACTCCTTCACATGTCGGTGATCGAGATACGGAGAAATCGTGAAATGGATCTCCTTGCTCGGCATTTCCTTCCAGTTCTCGTAGAGGAAATTGCGACATGTAATTCCTTGCAAGAAAAATTGAGTGCAGCACCTTGCCCGTTGCCATAGTGCTCCAATTCATGAAAACCAATTCTACCTTAACTATCCTTCTTGCTGCCGGAATTTCGTGTCTCAGCGCCCCGTTCTCAAATGCTGAACTTATCGATGGTCTTGTCGAACACTGGGCCTTCGATGGCGACTACGCCGCCGCGCTGGACGACTCCAACGATGGAGTTCTCGCATTGACGGGCACGGGTAGTGCCACCTTCGTTACTGGAAAATTCGGTGACGCTGTTGATTTGGAGAACAGCGTTGGTAACCAGGCTGCGATCAACGTTGGTGATCCGGCCGAGTTCGCTTTCGAGGGCGGAAGTATGTCCATTTCCGCTTGGTATACGACCGAGTCTCTTTACACCAACTGGCAAGCTCTGGCCAGCCAATCTGAAGGTGGGAACTGGCGCATTGCCCGGCATAGTAGCTCGGACACCAACTTCAAGTATAGTGTAGGCGGCCCTGCGAACGTTGCTTCAAATATCGATCAGCAAGATGGGTCGTGGCATCATGTGGCGGTAACGCACGAATCTGGTGGAGACATTACGATGTACATTGACGGGGTCGAAGCGGCAGCTCAGCCGGAATGGGTCTTGGGGAACGGCAACGGTCTTAGTATGCAGATCGGGGGCAATTCCCAAGCAGCCGGAAGGGGATGGGACGGGATGATCGATGATGTCGCGATCTGGGATCGCGCTCTTACTCCGGACGAGGTGACCTCAATCTGGAATGACGGCACTGGAGCCAGCATCGGCAGCCTTACCGGAGGCACTCCCACTCTTTTTCAGATCGTTGATGTCGCGCATACTCGCACTGCGGATAATATCCTTGTCGACCTCACCTTCACTTCGAAAGAAGGGAGCTCTTACTCTGTCTTTTCCACCAATGATCTGTCTTTACCTCTCGCAAGCTGGAGCGAATTGAATGATGAGGTCCCCGCTGCTGCTGAAGCTTCGACCACCGTCTTTCCTGTCGATTTCAATGACCAAGGTCTTGCGCTGGATGATTACCAGTTCTTTGTGGTCGTAAAAAATTAATAAGGAGCACCTGCGATAACCTCCCGGATGATTGGAGTCCCCTGATACGTTCAAGGAACGTATCGTCACTTGGATGTGGTGGAAATTTCTTCGCCGCGTTGGGCCATAGTAAGATGCAGGAATTAGGTAAATTTTTTCCAAATAGTAACAGAGATTTCAGGCCATGTGGAAACTGATTCCGTTCTCAGTCAGCATCCTGTTCTTAGTCGGCTGCCGTGATGATGAGCTTGGCCACGACGACCTTACAGGAAAGGGCGACGAACCGCAGATCGAGGCAGCGTCGCCATCTCCCCAGGCGATAAACCTGGCTTCATTGGACCTCGCTGGTGACCGTAAGTTGGTCGCTCCACTCGCCGACGCTTATCGCCGAATTGATGCCACCGTAGATGGCTGGCAGACCGAGGCTTTTAGCGAGAGCGCGGCAAGCCAACTGGACCGTCTTGCGGAATCACTTCAGAAGAGCGATGACACCGCCTCGGTTGCCTTGGCGAACAGCTCAATCGAAATACTTGAAGCTTTGGTGACGGCCGATTTTCGCTCCAGCTCGCTTCGTCCGCAGCTTGCTGAGGTGCTCAATCGCGACGGTATCCTTGTTTTCCGATTCGACCCGTCCGCCTCTTCGGCCAGTGAAGACCGTGGCAAATCCAATCAGAGCAAGGATGGGTTTGTCGCTGCGATGAAGGAGTTCCTGACGCAGGCAAACCTCCAGGCCGTTACCCACGCCGAATTCAAGGTGAGTTATGTTGACGTCGCTGACAACATGGCAACGACCCGAGTATTGGTGCAGCTCGACGGACCTTCCGCCTCCGCTCTTGGCATTACCCAGATCAACGCCACCTGGAATTGTTCGTGGAGTAAGAGCGCGACTGAGCCGCCTCTGTTGGCGGCGATTGAGGTCGTTGAATACGAAGAGGTGATCAAGCAGGGCAAGACCCTCTTTACCGACATGACTGAGGCGGTCGTTGGCAACCTCGATTCGTTTCGCAAGCAATATGCCTTCGGGGTGGATCATTGGCGACTGAGAATACCTGCGTATCTTGGGATGGCCGTAACAGGGCATCACGGCCTTGCGGTGGGGGATGTGAATGGCGATACGTTGGAGGATGTCTACCTCTGTGCTGAAGGGGGCTTGCCGAACCGGCTCTTGATTCAGCAGCCGGACGGTCGCTTCCGTGATGCCACTCCGGAGAGTGGTGCCGATTGGTTGGACTCAAGCGCAAGTGCCCTCTTACTGGATCTCGACAGCGATGGTGATCAGGACTTGGTGGTGGGGTTGGCTTGGCATGTCGTCTTGATGGAAAACGATGGCAGCGGGCGTTTTAGCGAGAAGGCGGTCTATCAATCCCAGGGCCAAATCCTTTCGATGGCGGTGGCTGATTTTGATATGGACGGGGACCTCGATCTTTTTTTGTGCGGCTATCAGGGCGACGGCGAGGAGCTTCGACAGGGTGCCCTTGCGATGCCAATCCCTTTTCACGATGCCAACAACGGTGGGGCGAACACTCTTTTGAAGAATCAAGGAAGCTGGAAGTTTGAAGATCAGACCACGAGCAGTGGATTAGATCAGAACAATCAGCGCTTCAGTTTTGCCGCAGTGTGGGAAGACTATGACAACGATGGCGACCTTGATCTCTACGTGGCGAACGACTTTGGGCGCAATAATTTATATCACAATCAAGAGGGTGTTTTCACCGATGTGGCCGCAGCAGCGGCGGTCGAAGATAAGGCAGCCGGGATGTCCGCGGGCTGGTCGGATGTCGATCAAGACGGCCACATGGATCTCTACATCAGCAACATGTTTTCTAACGCAGGCAACCGAATCACCTATCAAAACCAGTTTAACGCCAATGCCGGGGCAGGGGACAAAGCGGCCTTTCAGCGATTTGCACGCGGCAACACGCTCTTTCAGAATCTCGGGAATGGGCAGTTCTCCGATATTAGTGAACAAGCGGGCGTGACCATGGGGCGGTGGGCGTGGGGTTCCGTGTTCGCTGACTTCAACAATGACTCACTTGAGGATATTATCGTCGCCAACGGCTTCATCACTTCGACCGACACAGGGGACTTGTGAAGTGTCTATTGGCGACAGGTCGTGTCGCAATCCCCTCTGACCGCTACCAAGGTCGGCATTGATCAATACAAGCAAGGTTGGAAGTCGTTAAACCGTTTCTTGCATGAGGATCGCAGCTTCAGTGGGCACGAACGCAACTCGGCTTTTCTGAACCTCGGCAACAGGTGTTTTGCCGATCTGTCCGCCGCCAGTGGATTCGGTTTTTTTGATGATGCCCGCGCGGTCGCGACCTTCGACTGGGACTTCGATGGAGACCTCGATTTTTGGATCACTAATCGGACGGCACCACGCATACGCTTCCTGAAAAACAACACGACCGGGACGAATCATTATCTCGCTCTCCGTCTGATTGGAAACGGCAAGACCACCAATATCGACGGCATCGGCGCGCGGGTTGAGGTGGTCATTAAAACAGGCCCGGACAAATCCACGCTCATCAAAACACTCCATGGCGGCAATGGCTTCTTGTCGCAATCCTCCAAATGGCTCCATTTCGGACTGGGCGCTGCCGAGGTGATCGAATCACTGGTCATCCACTGGCCCGGGGGTAATAGACAGGTCGTGCGTGATGTTGATCTTGATCGCCATTATCTCGTCTCTCAAACCACTGGAAAATTGACGGTCTTCAAGAAGCCTGCCACCCCGCGCGTTGACTCGATTTCGATGCTTGAACTGCCGGCATCTGGTGAGGCGGCGCGCATTGTCTTGCCCTCCCGCCTTCCGCTGCCGGCGCTAACTTACCAGACGTGGGGAGGTGACTCGGTTTCAATGGCAGATGCCCAACCCTCGCCCTTGCTGATCAATATTTGGGCGAGTTGGTGTCTGCCGTGCTGGCAGGAGTTCGCGCAGTGGACTGAAGAGGCGGATGCCATCAAGGCCTCGGGCCTTCGGATAGTGGGCTTGAACGTGGATGAGGTTAGCTCAAATTCAGAGGAGAATCAGGATTCACGCCCTCGCCTGACCAAGATGGGGTTTCCATTTGAAACAGGGAGAGGCGATCGCGTCTTGCTGGATACCCTTGATGCCTTTCAACGTGCGACGCTCGACCGCTGGCGACTGCTACCGGTGCCGACAAGCGTTCTTGTCGATGAACTCGGGCGGGTCGCGGTCATTTATCGAGGCCCCGTGGAAGTCGGTCAGTTGCTGGCGGATGTCAAACTGTTGAAGGCTTCACCAGAGGCGCTTCGCAAGGCGGCTGTGCCCTTTGATGGGCAGTGGTTTGATCCGGTGCCAGTCGCCAATCCCAGCACGGTTTCGGCGCAGTTTATTGACATGTCGATGATCGGTCACGCTTACCGATATCTCCTGGGCTATGCCGATCAATTCGCCGGTCTCGAATTGTCGCCCGGTGAGCGCTGGCGGGTTGGAGATGCGTATTTTACGGCGGCGGTCTTGTTGAAGGAGAACAGCGCATTTGCTCGCGCGGCTGAGACCCTGCAAAAAGGAGTGGCGGCCAACCCCGAAGATTTACGAATCCGTGCTCTGCTCGGCGAACTTCAGTGGCGCCAAGGTAATCTTGACGAGGCTGCGCTGCATTATGGTGTCGTCGTAAAATCGATGCCTTCTGATTTTGCGACGCACCGCAAATTGGCCTTGGTCTATCTCAAACAGAAAAAGTACGCCGCCGCCCTCCCCTTGCTGGAGCGAGTGACCCGCGCCCAACCCGGCAACGCCGTGGCCCACGTCAACACCGCGTCAGCTTGGTTGGGGTTGAAGGACTACGGCAAGGCGGTTGCCTCTTACCGTGCGACGCTCAAGACGGCACCTCGCATGCCCAAGGCCTTGAATAATCTGGCGTGGATTCTTGCAACCCACCCCGATCCAAAAATTAGAAGCGGGGCCGAAGCAGTCACGGTTGCAGAACGTCTGTGCGAACTCAGCAAGTATACTTCCCCGTTAAGCCTGGATACCCTTGCTACCGCCTACGCGGAAGCAGGGCGTTTCGCGGAGGCCCTCGCCACGGCTGAAAAAGCGATTGAACTTCTTACTCCATCGGCGGACGCGGTGAAGGTCGGTGATATGAAACTCCGACTGGAGCTTTACAAAGAGAAAAAGCCGTACCGAGATCAGTAATCTGACCTGCTCCCTGATCGCGCCAAGGCAGACTTTTTAGAGCCTCCCCTTTGGCCCGGGTGCAATTATGACTGCGGAGCAGGGGAGCCTGGAAGCGTGACTTCGAAGGTTACCCACCGATCTTGGGCATGTGAGCATGTGGGAATTGGCGATGGCGTCAGAGGTGGCATTGGATGAAAGAAGTGAGAACTTCGTCCGGTTTGAAATAATTATGCAAATGCTCGCCAGATCGCTTACCTGCCTGTTCCCCGCCGTTCTGATCCTATTCCTCCTGATTTGCGGCGCCGGATTTGCGGAGAAGAAAATTCAGAAGAACGACGGAAAACCTCTGAGGGCTCTTCTCGTGACTGGAGGTGGTTATCACGACTACAAAAAGCAGAAGACGATTCTGACGGAAGGGATCAGTAAGCGTGCAAACGTCGAGTGGGATATTTTCATAGGGGATGCCGCCAAGACCAAGGCGAAACTCAGTGAAGATGGGTGGGCCGATGATTATGATGTGATCGTTTACAATCTCTGTCACGCCCACGAGACCGACGGGAATTTTGTGGAGGCACTCTCCAAAGTGCACCGTGAGGGCAAAGCTGCCGTCGTCCTCCATTGTTCGATGCATTCCTATCACTGGAAGGTTCCCGGCGAGACCAAGCACTGGCCGGCGATGTTGGGAGTGACTTCCCCGCGGCACGGAAAACATGCTCCGATCGAAGTGACGAACCTGGCCAAGGATCACGCAGTGATGAAAGGCTTTCCGAAAAAGTGGACGACTCCGAAGGGTGAGCTTTATCACATCGATAAGACCTGGCCGTCCGCAACGGTTCTCGCCAAAGGATCAATCGACGGCGGCAAGAAGTTCCACGACTGTGTGTGGGTGAATACCTATGGCAAAGGTCGCGTCTTCGGCACGACCCTCGGTCATCACAACGAAACGATGTCTGAAGACAACTATCTGGGCCTCGTGACCAGAGGACTGCTCTGGGCAACCGGTAATCTGGAGTAAAGTTGGAGCAGAATTCACTTCCCTAGTGCAGCTGACCTGAACCGGGGATCGCTCCACCGCCGGGCGGCGGGATTGGAGCTGGGAAATTTCCAGGAATCAGCCAAGTTTTCTTCCTCCTCAGCAAATTTTTACAATGAACAACAATCGATTACCCCGTCGCCGAGCGACTAGTCTGGCTTTCGCGATGAGTGTCGCCAGTCCTTTGATTCTGAACGCACAAGCGCCGCCAGAACTCGACTCACTCAAATTCTCCGGGCCGGATATCACTCCGTGTCCCGCTTGTCTCTGCTCCGCGCCGACTGGCGAAGTGTTCGTGGGAGTCGATCTGCTTGGTTCCCTCGGGAAGGGGGCCGGGAAGGGCCGGATCGTGCGTTTGGTGGATGCCGATGGAGATGGAACGCCGGAGACCCATTCGGTCTACACCGAGATCGACAATCCGCGGGGCCTCATCTCCGTGGGGACGAAGCTGTATGTCCTGCACACTGTGATCCCGAAAAGCACCGGTATCCTGGAATCCATGAATCTCTCGGTCTTCGAGGACAAGGATTGGGATGGAGTTGCCGACGGGGAGGGTAAGATCCTGATTTCCGATGTGAGTCCGCCGAAACACAATCAGGATCGTGGTGCGGACCATACCACCAACGGTATTCGCATGGGGATCGATGGCTGGATCTATATCGCGGTCGGTGATTTTGGAATTCATGGAGCGAAGGGCACCGACGGCACGGAACTAACGATGCTTGGTGGCGGCGTGGTGCGCCTCCGCCCCGATGGGTCGGAGCTAGAAGTATACACGCATGGCCTTCGCAACATCTATGATATTGCGATCGATCCCTTGATGAACATCTACACACGCGGGAATACCAATGATGGAGGGGGATGGAATGTGCGGTTTATTCATCACATTCAATCCGGCGAATACGGCTACCCCGTTCTCTTCAAGAGTTTCACGGACGAAATCATTCCAGCCCTTGTCGATGTCGGTGGTGGATCGGGAACCGGGTCACTCTTCCTGCAGGAACCCGGGTGGCCGGATAAATTCAACAATGTGCCTATGATGTGTGACTGGGGGCGCAGTCAATTGGTGATTCATCGTCTCACTCCGGACGGTGCGAGTTTCACCCAGGAACCTGAGAATTTCATCAAGCTGTCCCAGATCAGTGATATTGATGTCGATGCTTCCGGGCGTCTTTACGGTGCCGCGTGGAATGGTGCCGGGTATTCCGGAAACCCCGGCAAGGGTTTTGTCCAGCGCTACGTCCCCAAAGGATGGACATACAAGCCCTTCGCGAATCCTTCGAAACTTAAAGATCCGGCTCTGGTGGCCTTGCTTCGCTCGGAAAGTGCCACGGCGCGCTTGGCGGCATCGCAGGAATTGTTGAACCGTCCGCCAGCAGTGAAGGGTGTGATTTCCGTCGCGACGGATCAGGCTGCTTCGCTCGAGTCGCGGGTCGCGGCAATTTTCACCTACAAGCAAATGGCCGGGAAGAAGGCCAATCCAGGCTTGGTGAAACTGACTGCTGATCCGCTTGTGAAGGAGTGGGCGATGCGTGCCCTGACCGATCGCAAGACGCAGCTCGACGGGGTTACCAAGGAGTTATTTGTGGCGGGCCTCAAGAACTCGAGCCCCCGTGTGCAAGTTGCTGCGGCAGTGAGCCTTGGTCGCCTTGGGGATCGTTCAGCGGCCCATGCCTTGCTTACGATTTCATCGCCTCCAGGTGAGGCCGCCCCTGCCGATTTACCAAAGCCTCTCGCATTCCAAAGCAAGGTCATCAGTGGTAAAAAGAGCGTGAAGATTGACGTGGATATCAGCGCTTTCAAGCAAGTCTACCTCATCGTCACTGACGGCGGAAACGGGACTGGGAATGATCACGCGGCGTGGTTTACTCCGGTCTTTGAGAACGCGGCCGGGAAGGAAACGAAGCTTTCGTCCTTAAAGTGGAAATCGGCCAAAAGTGGCTGGGGAAAAATTGGCTTTGGCAAGAGTGCGGCAGGCGGAAAGTTGAAGACGACGGGTGGAGTTGATTCGCCCGATGGCCTCGGAACTCATGCGGATTCCGTAATCGTTTACGAAGTGCCGAAGGGGGCCACCCGCTTCAAGGCGACTGGTGGACTCGCTTCGACTTCTAAGGGAGGGAACGTTCGCTTCATCGTGTCCGAAACGAAGAGTGCTGCGGTGGGCGGTTCCTCCAGCGAGGGCCCGCACGCGACACCCAATCCGGAGATTCTTGTTCCTCACATTGCAGTCAAAGCCCTGGTTGATCTCCATGCGGCGAGCGCTTGTGTCGATGCCGTTGGTGGGCCCAACTCCCGGGGCGCGCTCTGGGCTCTGCGGAGGATGCACGACGTCAACGTGGTAGACGGCTTGATCGCGAAGTACGGATCCTCCGCAGCGGGGAATGCCCGGGTCGGAATTCTACAAACGCTCATCCGTCTCTATCATCAGGAAGCACCCTATGACGGCTCCTGGTGGTGGGGGACTCGACCTGACACACGCGGGCCCTACTACAAGCTGGCCAAGTGGGAGGCCTCCGACAAAATCGAGATCTTTGTTCGTAGGGTATGGGAGGGCGCGGATGGTGCCTTGCGCCAGATCATTGCGGCATCAGTGACCAAGAATCGCGCCGGATTGACTGGGATGGATGCAGCCCTCGCGGCGAAGACTAAAATCAAGCCGGCGGACCCGACTGTTAACCTTGCGAAGATTGCGGGGAAGAAGGGCCAGATTGGCAAGACCTCGATCGAGGACGTCATGCTTTCTCTCAAGAAGCTCAAGGGGAAGCCGGAGCTCGGAAAGAAGCTCTTCACGGCGCAGGGGTGTATCGCCTGTCATACCGTCGAGAAGGGACAAGCGCTCAAGGGGCCGTTCATGGGGCAGGTTGGCGCGATTCTCTCACCGGAGCAAATTGCCGAGTCAATCCTCAAGCCCAATGCCTCGATCTCCCAGGGCTTCGCGACGGTCCTGATCGAGACCAAGGATGGGAAATCGATCACCGGGTTTGTGACCGCCGAGAGTGCCGATGAACTCGAACTGCGTGATATCGCAGGGAAAGCCTATCGGGTGAAGACGAGTAACCTCAAGAAGCGCACCGAACTGGAGATTTCCATGATGCCGCCCGGACTGGCCAACGCCCTGAGCCTGGATGACTTTGCGGCACTGGTGGCGTTTCTCTTCGCGCAAAAAGGATGACTCAAGTTCGCGATCAAGGAGGTATTCCAAAGCGAGGGACTACAGGTCAGCGGAGGAGATTCCACGCCCTGCTAGCTCGCTTCCGGGCTGGGCGAGAAGGAATAGGGACGGGCGCTCAAACAGGGCGATTGGAATGCCTGCCGAATCGTGGCCAGAGGGAATCACTTTAAGCTCTTCATCAATGGGAAACTCTCATCCGAGTTTGCCGACAAGTTGGACGGTAAACAACTGACGAAGGGATTCATCGGACTTCAACTTCACGACAAGGGGATGGTGGCGGAATACAAAGATCTGTTCCTCAAAAAAAGAGGAAGCTTTCCTCTGAGCCACGCGTAAAAGAATTCATCATGAAGCGCACTCTCCTTACTCTTCTCGGCTTCGCAATCGGAATTTCGGGTCTCGCCGCAGCTCTCCCGAAAGGGCCTGTAAAGGTCTTCATCCTGGCCGGACAGTCGAACATGGAGGGCGCGGGAAAGGTTGAGGGCGATCCGAAGCGAAACGGAGGGAAGGGGAGCCTCAGTCATCTCGCCGGGAATTCAGAAAAGTACAAGCACCTCAAGGATAAGGAGGGCAAGTGGATCGAACGCGACGATGTGTTGATCTGGTATCTTGGGCGCAAGGGAAAGCTTGCCCCGGGCTTCGGAGCCAGGCCCGGCGCGATCGGTCCCGAATATGCCTTCGGTCATGTCATGGGCGACGCGATCGGGGAACCGGTTCTCCTCATCAAGACTGCGTGGGGTGGCAAGAGCCTGCAGAAAGATTTTCGTCCGCCGAGTTCGGGCGGGGAGCTTGGTCCGTATTACACGGAGATGCTCGGGTATGTGAAGGAGGTGCTTGGCAACCTCGGAAAGCACTTTCCCGACTTGAAGGGAAGGGCTCACGAGGTGGTGGGCTTTGGCTGGCACCAGGGATGGAACGATGGATGCGGAATGCCTGCGACGCTTGAGTACGAGAAGAACCTCGCCAACTTCATCCGCGATGTGCGCAAGGAACTCGGTATCAAAAATCTCCCCTTTGTGATCGCAGACAGTGGCTTTGGCGGGGTGAACCAAAAAGTGGATCGCCGCCTCCTGATTCGTAAGGCCCAGGCGGCACCGGAGGCCTATCCCGAATTTAAGGGCAACGTCGACTGCGTCCAGACCGCTGGTTTTTTCCGCTCCGCCGAAGAATCCCCATCCCGGCAAGGCTACCATTGGAATGGCAACGCCGAGACTTACTATTTGATCGGGGAAGCGATGGGAGAGGCCATGAAGAAACTCAGCGATCAGTAGCTCTTCGACAATCATCAAGCGAGCAATTCCTTGATGACATGGCCGTGCACATCGGTGAGGCGGCGGTCAATGCTGTCCTTGCGGAAGGTCAGTTTCTCGTGATCCAAACCGAGGAGATGCATGATCGTGGCGTGGATGTCATAGACTTCGGTGGGATTTCGACGATCGAGTGGCTTGTAGCCCCACTCATCGCTTTCGCCATGGACCAGGCCGCCCTTGATCCCTCCGCCCGCGAGCCAATTGGTAAAGACAAAGGGATTGTGGTCGCGGCCTTTGCTTCCCTGGGTGGAGGGCATGCGTCCGAATTCGGTGGTCCATAGAATGATGGTATCATCGAGCATTCCCCGCTGTTTTAGATCGGTGATCAGAGCTGAAGTGCCAATCGCCATGCCGTTGGCAAGAGGTCCGTGATCACGCTCGATATCCTCGTGGCTGTCCCAATTTCGTCGGGGGAACCCGTTGTCGTTTCCGCTCCAAATTTGCACGAATCGTACTCCTCGTTCGAGGAGTCGGCGAGCGGTCAGGCACTTGCGCCCGAAGTAGTCCGCCTCTTCTGGCGCGTTGATCGTCTTGGGCCATTGGGTGCCGGGTTCCGCCAAGCCATACATCTTTTTGATGAAAGCGGGCTCCTTGGAAAGATCGAGTGCTTCGGGAGCGGAGAGCTGCATCCGGGCGGCCATTTCATAGCTCTTGATGCGGGCCTCAAGCCGGGAGTCGCCCGGCCGCTCGCGAGCATGTTCACGATTTAGGCGGGCCAGCACGGCCTGACCATCGGCATCGGCCATACTAGTCGCGAAGTTCGTTTTTCCGGAGGGTCGCAAGTGGGTGATCGGATCGGAAGTGCCAGGACGAATGATCGTTCCCTGATGCTGTGCGGGAAGAAAGGCCGAGGACCAGTTCTTCGGTCCGTTCGAGGCAAAGCCACGGTGATCCGGGAGAACGACGAAGGTAGGCAATTCATCGCTCAGGTTTCCCAGACCATAACTGATCCAGCAACCCATGCCTGGAAAACCGGGACGGTTGAATCCGGTCGCTTGCAAATAGGTGGCTTGGCTGTGGACACCGCTTTTTCCGGTGACGTTGTGCACGAATGAGATTTCATCGATCACCGAACCAAGGGGAGCGACCGGTTCGCTGATCATTTTTCCGCAAGCTCCGTAAGGCTGGAAATCCCACACCGGCTTCATCCAGGGACCGAGACCATTCTGGAAGGCTTCGACGTGCTCGCCGAAGTCCGATTTTTCTCCGTGGTGTTTAATGAGGGCGGGTTTGTAATCGAAGAGATCGAGGTGGCTCGCGGCACCAGCCATGAAGAGTTGGACAACCCGCTTCGCCCTCGGCGGATGGTGGGCGATTTGGGTGACGCTATTCGGTGGGATTTGCGCGGCACCGAGCTCCTGTTGGAGCATCGCATTCAGGGCAATGCTTCCAAAGCCTCCCCCGGCGGTCTTGAGTAGATCACGGCGGGATTGGAGGTTAATCGATAAAGGAAAATTCATTGAGATTGAGGATGAGACGACAGGTCGCGGCGAGGCCGTGTTCGGCGGCGTAGTCGTTCAGGGTTTTAAGTTCCGAGGGATTTGGAGAGCGGGCCAAGGCGAGAGTGAAGGCGGCTGCAACGGGTTCGGGTTCGGCGGAAATTCGCTCCGCGAAATGCTCTGACATCCGCAGCAGGAGGGCATTGTTTAGCATCGCGAGGGCCTGTAAGGCGGTGTTGGTTTCGCTGCGTTTATCGACGAGTAGCGAGGGATCGGCGCAGTCGAGCGCGTCCATCAATGGCTGGGGCTGGGATCGGACCGCGAAGCGATAAACCGAACGCCGATGGATCGCGGGGTCATCGGGATCAGATAGATGATACTGATAGTGTGGTGAATGTTCCGGGTGCTCTATGACGAAGTCCTGAAATGAGGGGCCACCCATTTTGAGGCCGAGCTTTCCGGCGAGTGCGAGGACCGAATCGCGGACGACCTCGGCTTCCACGCGGCGGCGGTTTTGTCGCCAGAGATATTGATTCGAGGAATCGATTTGCGCCATCGTGGCAATGTCCGAGCTGGATTGCCGGTAGACCGCGCTCTTCAAGATTAGGCGATGCAAATGCTTCATCGATCCACCGCTTTCGCGGAACTCCACCGCGAGCCAGTCAAGAAGTTCGGGATGCGAAGGCGCGGCTCCGATACGCCCAAAATCATTTGGAGTATCGACGATTCCACGACCGAAATGATACTGCCAGATTCGATTCACAATGCTGCGCCAAGTCAGTTTATTTTCCGGGTGGGTTATCCATTCAGCAAGGGCGACCCGCCGATCACCTTCGTGGTGATTTGCGGGGAGTTTGAAGCGTTCGGGAAGGGAATCGACGATGCCCGGCACCGCTCCGGGAGTCACGGGATCTCCGGGCTGCGAGACATCACCACGGTTGAGCACGAAGATCGGCCGCGGAGTTCCCTGTAATCCACCCCTCCCGATGAAGTTGCCCGATCCCTTGTGAATTGTCCCCGCATAGATTTTTTGGGGCTTCGGTAATCCGGCGATCTTTTGTTCCAGCTCGGACTTGATCGCCACTTGCTCGACCCTCGCTGCAGCCTTGGGGCCGGCGACTCTGAGAAGCAATTTGTTGCGCAGGTCTACGAGTCGGGCGAGCTGGGCCGATTGATCCTTGGAATCTCCGGGAAGCCATTTTTCGAGGTGAATTTTCGAGCTTCCCCCAAACAAACCATCGCTGACATTCTTTTTGCTCCATCGTGGCGGAGCTTGGATGGAGTCAAGAGAATGGACCCCGACAACCTCTGCGACTTTGCCATCGGCGATGACCGCGAGTTCGCCCAGCGCAAAAATCCAGTCTTCCGAAACCGTCTGACCCTTCATGTGTCGGGGCCAAAGCTTGCTAGCGGTCATTCTGAGATAGCGGGCTTCAATGCCTCCCGCCTTGATCTCAACCGGCTCGCTACCTGGTCGAGGATGGTCAACGTCTTCAAATTGCGCCACGAGTGTTGCCTTCTCGAATGATTCTTCCAAGGCAGTTTCAATTCGGAATTGATAGGGGAATCCAAAATCGTCGAAGCCATATTCTTTGGCTCCGAAAAGGCCGATTGTTTGAATTGAGGCAACTCTTCCGAGATCGATCTGGATCCATTTTTCGGTGTCTTGGGTGCTTGCGATTTTACTATGATATCCAAATTGGCTGGAATTTGAATTTTCCGAAGAAAGAGATTTTTCGATCTTCGCGATCTTCTTTTCAGCGATTCGGATCTCGTCGGTTTTTGCCTTTTCGATCTCTTGATTCAATTTTGCAATTGCTTGCTCCGAACTGGAAAGTTGAGCTTTCAATTCCAAGCGCTTTGCTGCGATTTTGGGATCGATATCGTAATCACGATCCGCCCGGTCCAGGGCCGCGAATACCGATTGCAGGGAATAGTAGTCGGTCATCGTCACCGGATCGGCTTTATGGTCGTGGCACTGCGCGCACTGGACGGTGATCGAGCTGAAAGTATTCATGGTGGTGGCGACCATGTCATCGCGGTCGAGATGCCGCGCGATCTTGCCATCGCGTTTCGTTTCGGGGACTTCGGCGTGGCCGATGAAATCCCATGGCCCGGCTGCGATGAACCCGGTGGCGACCACACCATCTGGAGAGGTCGGCCAGAGGATATCGCCCGCAATCTGTTCCTTCACAAACTGTGCGTAGGGTTTATCCTCATTGAAGGACCGGATGACATAGTCACGGTAGGGCCAGGCATTCAGGCGGAGCTTGTCCTTGTCGTATCCATGGGTCTCGCCGAAGTGGACCACATCGAGCCAATGACGTGCCCAACGTTCGCCATAACGCGGCGAGTCCAGGAGCTTCTCCACCAGTTTCTCGTAGGCATTGGGATCTGGATCGTTGACGAATTTTTCGACCTCATCGGGTGTGGGGGGAAGCCCGATAATATTGAAATAAAGCCGTCGGACGAGCATGCGGCGGTCGGCTTCGGGCGATAGCCGTAATCCCTGCTCTTGTAGTTTGGCAATGACGAAGCGATCGATTTTATTGAAGGCGCGATCCGCATCCCTGAACTCGCCGATTCTTGGTGCGATGGGCCGCGAAAGGGGGCGGAAGGACCACCAGGTCGGGTCTTCACCTCGCGAAGAATCGAGCAGCAACCCACAGAGCAGGATGAGGGGCAGGATGGAAAATCTGCGGGGCATGGTCTTCATGTAACGAAATATTCGCTCTCATTTCATCAAAAAAGCGATCACGTGATGTTATTCATACCGGATCGAGCCGGGATATGTTTCGCAAGATACCTTGTCTCTCGTTCGATTTGTTTGCGATTACGCTCTGGCATTCTTGATTTTCGTTTTGAGAGCTTCAGCCGCGGCAGCCTTGAGGATCCTAACGGCCTCGGCCATGTAGTAGGTTTCGGAACTGTCGGCGACAGAGAATCCTTCGCTCTCGGACCCGAAGTCATGAACCCATCTCATTCTAGGTTGTCTTTTCCTAGGCTCTTACCATTACCAGAAGCGCGTAAAACTTCGCGCACGCGCAGCCTATCTTTAAAGAGCCAGGTGGGATCTAGTCCTGACCAGGGATCATCTTCTGCGAGGCCAGCCATTCCAGGGAGCCACTTTGCCAGGCATCCCACATTGGACCCTTGTATCCGTCTAGTCCGTGGTCACCGGACGGTAGTTCGAGGTAGTGTGTCGCGACATTCTTCGCTTTTAATGCTTCGTGAAACATCTTGCTGTTCTCGGCGGACACGATCCGATCGTCTAGGGCGTGAGTAAGATAGGTGGGCGATGATTGCGCTGTCACTTGCTTCTCATTGGAGAACAACTCCACGCTCTTTGCCGAGGGAGATTCCCCAAGGAGATTCCGTGTCGATCCGCCATGACCTTTGTCACCCATCGAGATCACGGGATACACCAGCACGGCAAAATCAGGGCGAGAACTAACCCGCTCAATCGGATCCGTCGCATCACCCTTGCCCGCATCAAAATGTGTTGCCGCAGTCGAGGCGAGATGTCCGCCGGCAGAGAAACCGATGATCCCGATACGCTTGGGATGACAACCCCAGGCCTCGCCTTTCGAGCGGACGATACGAATCGCGCGCTGTGCATCGAGTAGGGGAACAAACTGGCGTCCGCGAGGAAGACGGTATTCGAGCACGATCCCGGTGACGCCATGTTTGTTGAGCCACTTCGCAATTCCATGGCCTTCCGCTCCGGTCACCAGTCCCCCGTATCCACCACCGGGACAGATGATTGCCGAGGCCCCGTTCGCATTGGCCGGGCGATGAATGGTGATGACAGGCTTGGCGGACTCGAACGTTCCATCGCCGATTGGCGCTTGGTCGGACCAGAGCATGACACGCTCTGGCGCGAGAGGCTTGTCAGCCATCAACTTATCGAGAGTCGGTGCCACGGCCTGCGCCCAGGCTTCCGCACCGGCCGGACTGGGATGCAGTAAGTCCCACATCAAGTCCGTATTGATTTTTCCATCTTTACGCTGAAAGACGTGGTTCACATCGAGCCAGAAAACCTGCTTGCCGTCTGCCAGTTTCTTGGTGAGTTCCCCTGCACGGCGGCAGGTTTCGATACATTGCGTTGAGGAATTAAAGGCGGGTGGACTCACTCCCTTTTCGCCATCACCTCCACGCGGAAAAATTCTAAGAACAAGAATTTTGGTCGTTGGGTGTCGCTCCTTGATGAGATCGACAATCGCTTTGGTCCCGGCAAAGATCTCCTCGGCGGTGTGCACTTTTTTAAAGTGCCGGTCGTCGCTGTTGTTCGTCCCAATCAGGATCATCGCGACCTTGGGGGAGCGCGCAAAGTCGAGTTCGCCATTTTGGAGGTTCCAGAGAATCTGTTCGGTGCGAAAGCCATTGTGTCCGAGATTGATGGCATTGCGTGAGGCGAAGTGTTTCTTCCAGACTTCCTTCATCGGTTCATACTTTCCGCCAAGTTCGCCCACGGTGTGGGTGATCGAGTCGCCAATGAGGGCCAGATCGTAATTGCCGCTCTTAACTTCCGTGACCTTCTCAGTATGCCGACTGCTCGGCGACGGTTTGGGGAAATCGGCGTCGCCAAGCTTGGGGGCCGCGATAGCCCACCCCGAACAGAGAACTATCAACACGGAGAAAGAGCGAAGGGTCGAGTGCATCATCACGACGGCAGACTAGATATCCTCTACGCACACCGCAACTCCCCAACCGCCTTTCCGGATGATTACTAAAATTTGCTTTTCGGGTGGATCGCTTGAGGGGGCCGTTGAAGAGAGCGGAGAGGTGAGAAACTCCGCATCAGATCTGTAAGCGATAGCCTTGGCAGCGCACGGTGAGGATGTGGCGCGGGTTTGCGAGATCGATTTCGATCTTCTGGCGCAGGGTGAGAATGAAATTATCGACGGTGCGGGTGCTCGGGTAGTGTTTCTTTGGCACTGAGATGGTGAAGCGCTTGGGCGAGGGCTTCTTTTTGATTCCCCGTTACGAGAGCGAAACAAGGGTGGAGGCTGAGCGTTCTCATGATGGAGAAATCAAAGCGGATTTTGGCGAATGTCATCGATGACAAAAATTTTGACAGTTTTTCCGTTTTAGGAACGTCTCAAAATGAGCTGGCGCTTCGACGCCCGCTACAGGATACAAACCCAAAACAGCTAGCCCGCTCCAGGAGGATTTCCTTTGCGATACGGATCTGCATCCCCATACTTCGCATCAC
>TARA_B110000879_G_scaffold72364_1_pt1 | contig 27056 bp, 17 predicted proteins | sample TARA_B110000879 | Tara Oceans TARA_B110000879 (sample SAMEA4398094) | marine metagenome | biome: Polar Biome; feature: [SRF] surface water layer (ENVO:00010504); material: water (ENVO:00002006), including particulate matter (ENVO:01000060) such as... | depth 5 m
CACGCTCAAGCTTGGGCAAAAGCGCCTCGTGCTTGTCGCCATAAATCTCCTGAAGCAGGCGATCCATGTACTTGTCGGTAGCCAGGAAGTCTTTGCGTGAAAGCAGTATTTCTCGGTGCTGTAGTTCGTCCTGCATCAAGGCATACATCGCCGGATACTGCGCCTTCATCACCGCCGCGGACGACATGTGTCCGGCTATCCGCTTGGCGTTGCCGACCATCGTCAACAGGTGACCGGTCGTCAACGCGTCATTGCCGTAGTAGCGCACGCCTACCTTCTCAGGCAGGAGGAAGGGATTGGTGATGGTTCGACGGAATTTGTTGCCATGCTCGGTCTTCGGACTCCAATGAATGCCGCTATCGCCTGCCACCTTGTGATTGTTGCCGTAAATCTTCCTTTTAGGCTCGTAGTCAAGCAGGCGGTTCACCTTTTCGCTGAAAATAAATTCGCTCACCAGCCAACGGCGGTCTGCGGTGAACCCGGGAAGGTCGCTATGCTTACCAGAAAACAGTTCCTCATGTTTCACGACGTTACCGTACTCGGAACGCCTGAGTTTTTCCGCCAAAGCTTTCGCAGCATCGCCCGTCACCTGGCTCTCAAGCCATTTGATGAGGATTTTTCGTTCGGCCTTGGTCGGCTGTTTCTCATCCTCAGGGGGCATGTCTTCGAAAAGCACGGCTTCATTTGCATCGCTGTAGAGCGTTTTCAAATCGACAGGATCGATCGTTTCAAGCTGATCCAATCGGATATCACCCTTCTGTTTGTCAACCCCATGGCAAGCATAGCAATGCTTCTCCATGATCTTCATCGCCTTGTCCTTTAGGACGGTGGGATCCATTTTGGGCTCCGATGAATCGCTATTAGATGGCGCTAGCACGGTTTCTCCCTTGGCCTCTATCTGAAAAAGAAAGAAAAAACCAATGACAGATCCCGCTGCGATCACAGTGAGCGCACTAGGAAGATAAGTTAAGCGATAAGTAGAGAGAATGGATTTCATTAGTTACTGGAATTTTACTATATCTAAAGTTTACTAGACTAGTCTTGGAATTCTTTCAGAATATATTGCCTAAAGCAACCTCCGGTAACCAGCATTGTCGCCGTGAAAAACAAGTAACTGTTATTAACTTTTTTTGGAGAAGGGCAAAGGGGCCCGTGAATTGTGAATAGTTGTAGCTGTTGATCCTTTATCCTATATGGAAGAATGGATATAGGGTTTTAGTCTTTCAGAGTCAAAGAACAAATCTCTTCCAGACCAAACTCCAACGCCCTTCACGCTACCTGTCACGCTGCCAGGCTTTCAGTCAGCTCCTATCGTTGAGATACATTATTGTAGCGCCTAGTGACGGTGCCTCACCGAGCCACCCACATTGGTGAGCACAATGACTAGGCAGCATCTACACTCATCACCTAAACTCATCACCTCATCGTGATCCCCCCTACCCCGTGTAAATCACCACGGGTCCTACATTCCCGCCTCCCTGGACGCTGCGGAGTTTGTTTACTGCTTTGATGATATGCTTTGCCGCTTGCTCTATTTCTTCCTCGGTGGTGAAGATGGAGAGTGATATTCTGAGGCTGCTGTTGGCTCGTTCTTTGCTGAAGCCCATCGATTTTTGCACGTGTGACGGTTGCTGCTTGCCGGTCATGCAGGCTGAGCCAGCGGAACAGGCTACGCCGTATTCGTCTAACAAGATCAGCAACCCCGATGCCTCGCAGTGCTCGAAAGCCATGTGCAAGGTGTTCGCGATGCGGTGATCCACAGCACCGTTGATCTGCACGCCTGCTAAATTTTCTAGCAGAATTGATTCTAAGCGATTTCTCAAGTTCGCGATCCCTGCATGGCCATCAGCATTGAGCTTGTTCCGCATAATCTCGGCAGCCTTTCCCATCCCAGCGATCGACGCCACATTTTCTGTCCCACTCCGCACCCCGTGCTCCTGGCCTCCGCCTCTAAACATCGGGTTAAATCTCAGTCCACTTCTGATATACAGAGCACCTACTCCTTTGGGAGCGTGGAATTTATGGCCTGAGATGGACAGGAAATCCACCGGCACCTCACGCACATTCACGGGAGTCTTACCCACTGCCTGGATGGCATCGGTATGAAAGGGAACTTTCGCCGCCTTGGCGATGGCGCATGCCTCTTCGATAGGCTGGATGATTCCGGTCTCGTTATTCGCCCACATAATGGTCGCGAATGCCACTCCTTCCTGAGAAATAGCCTCTTCCCATGCGGCTAAATCTAGCCTACCGCCAGCATCCACTCCTACCTTATCAATGATGAAACCCTGCTCAGCAAGGTGCTCGCAGACCCGCAGGATGGCACTATGCTCGATCTCGCTAGTAACGATCCTACGATTTCCACCGCACATTCCAGAGAGCGAATACAGCACCGCATTGTTCGACTCAGTCCCGCAGCCGGTAAAGTAAATTTCTCGTGCATCTGCCCCGATCAAGCTAGCCACCTGCTCACGCGCCGTCTCGACAGCCTGCTTCACCTGCCTACCAGCACGGTAACCGCTGGATGGGTTATAGCACTGATCAGTGAGATACGGCAGCATCGTCTCCAGCACCTCTGGGTGCACCTGCGTTGTCGCATTACTGTCTAGGTAAATCATATCTGTAAGCTAACTGATTATCGGTACATGACAACCCAGCAAATTGAAACTTGCAAGTTTATGAGGACATGCCAAATCATAGGAAACAAATTACAATTCACTCTAGAAGATGGCCGAAACCCAAAAAGACAAAAAGGACAAAAAGAAACCAGACAATTCCCTACTCGACATCGTCGTCAACGTGATCGCGCCCGTGATGATCCTCAGCTTCATGAGCAAGGAGGATGGCAAATTCTGGCATCTAGGACCTGTCATGGCGATGAGTATCGCGCTGGTCTTGCCAATCGCTTTTGGTATCTGGCATTATATTAAGCACCATAAACTCAACTTGTTCTCCTGCGTCGGCCTCTTCGCTATCCTGCTCACCGGCCTCATTACTATCTACCTGTTTTATAATGAGTCTGCACGCCAGCATGTAGGGATTATTTTCGGAATCAAAGAAGCCGTCCAGCCGCTCGTCATCGGGTCACTTTTCCTACTCACCCATAAGATGGCGTCACCACTATTAAATACCTTTCTCTATAATGAGGCGCTATTTGATGTGAAGAGGATCGAGAAATCTGTGCAGGAAAAAGACACCCATCCAGACTACAGGTCGTTACTCTGGAGATGCTCGCTGATCATGTTTGGATCTTTTTGTGTCAGCGCTGTGGCTAACCTCGCGCTCTCGCTCTATTTCTTCAAGGGACTCAGCCCGTCGCTCGATAACTGGAAGGTGGAATACAATGAAATAGTCGGTAAGATTACTGGCTGGGGATTTCTCGTTATCGGCGCGCCATTTTTCTTCGTCATGGCATTCATCCTCTACTTCATGCTCAATGGTCTGAAAAAAATCACTGGTCTTGAGACAGACGAAATCTTAGTAGGACGATAATCTCCAGAATGAAAATACCACCCAGCACTCTACTCGCTTCACTGATCGCTTTTGCCTCAGTCGCTGGTGCTTTGATGTATTCTAACAAGATGGGAGCAAATCTCTCTAACAACCCCGAGCAAATCGAGAAAATAGTGCGGCTTCAAAACCAGATAGACATCCTCAAAGGCGAGAATGAAACGCTGAAGAAACTCCAGGTCAATGGCGCTGAAATCACCCTCCCGATCAGTCATTATAAGTTTGTAGAGAAAAACCTAGGTCTCACATTTCCCAAGCACGTCGCGGCGAGACGCGTGGACGATGAAAGCCTCGCAAAATCCGTCAGCTACCGTTACACCCAGCAGTTTGGAATAGAAGGGATGGAGATGCGCAAGTATGCCTTCGAGAAGCTTGGCATCATGCCGCCTAACCAGCATTTGATCAACCAACTCGCCATCGCAGAGACCTCTGGCGCCGTCGCGATCTATGATTCTAGCGCGAACGAAATCCTGCTCTCCACAGTATTCGACGAAGAAAACCTACTCCACAGCACCAGCATCATCAAGCATCTCTCTATTGCTCTGTTAGAGCTAAATTTCCCGCTCAGCGAAAAAAACAAAGCCAATCTAACAGACGACACCTACCACGCACGAGAAGGTTTCATCAAAGGCAGGGCGAGCTCCATCGCTCAACGCTACAGGAACATCACCGCATTAAAAGGCGGGCATGCCAAGCAATTCAAACCCAACCTCGAGGCCCAGGAAACCTTTAATTCACTCCCTCTACTCATCCGTGGCTTGACCACCTTCCCCACCATCCATGGCAAAACCTACATTGAGGACATCATGCTACAGAACAACACAGTTTTCCCTGAACTGTATCAAAATATACCCAGATCTACCTCCACGATCTTTGCTAAGATAATGCCTCTAAAAGGTCCCCTAGCAGCGACAAAGCCACGCGCTGAGAACCAGCACTTGGATACCGAACTCGGCCAACTATTCATCATGCTCTACCTAAAACAACTGGGTGATCAACAGGCTGATCAATTTAAAAAACTTACCTCTGACCACCTCACCATCACTCAGAAACAACGAGCGTTCACGATCACCTGGGATACCCAATGGGACAGCGAGGTAGATGCGCAAACATTTCACACACTAGCCAGTGAACTTAGCTCCGTCCCGGAGCAGAAGCCCATCGTAAGCATCTCAGGGAAGCAAGTGACCATTCAAATCATCGACACACATAACAGCTAATATTTTTTACCATGACAGAACAATTAAAAACAATAGGAGTAGGACTAGTAGGATTCGGAACCGTCGGCACAGGAGTATGGGAAACTATCCAGAAAAATGGCCAACTCATCAGCGACCGATCCAACAACCAGTTTCAAATCAAAATCGTTAAAGCCGCGGTCAGAGACATCAATAAAAAGCGGATAGAAGACGCACCGGCAGAACTTTTCACCTCAGACTGGCAAGATGTGGTTCAGAATGAAGAGGTCGATATTGTCGTCGAACTCATTGGTGGCACTACCACTGCATTTGACATCGTAGCCGCGGCTCTCAAGCTCGGAAAGACCGTCGTCACAGGGAATAAAGCACTCCTTGCAGAGCGCGGTGCTGAGCTTTTCGCACTCTCGCAGCAGCACCATGCAGCCATCCACTTTGAAGCCGCAGTCGCAGGCGGAATTCCCATCATCAAAGCGGTGCAGGATAGCTACGTGGGTAATGAAATCGAGTCCATGGTCGGGATCATTAATGGCACATCAAACTACATTTTAGAACGGATGACCACTGCCGGTCTCGGCTATCCAGAAGCACTGAAGGAAGCTCAAGAGCTCGGCTACGCAGAGGCAGACCCAGCGCTCGATGTCAACGGCTGGGACGCGGCACACAAGGCCATCCTACTTGCCTCCCTCGCCTACGGATCAGTGATCGATCCAGCAGATGTTTATGTCCGTGGTATTGAGCGCGTGACCAGCACTGATATAGCATTCGCTAAAAACCTCGGCTATAACGTCAAGCTCCTCTCTGTAGTAGTAAAGCATGCAGACGGACAGATAGAGCTGCGCACCCAGCCATCATTCATTCCAAAAAGCCACATCTTATCCAGCGTCAACGGCGTCTTCAATGCCATCGCACTTAAAGGCGATGCCAGTGGTGATGCGCTCTTCTACGGCAGAGGCGCGGGTAAAGAACCTACCGCTAGCTCCGTAGTAGCAGACATAGTCGATGCCGCTTACACCGTCTCCACCGGCGCTCCGCACCGAGGCTTCCTCCCCTACTCAGAGCACACCCAGGTGAAGTCTATCGATGAGACCTCCACTCCCTATTACGTTAGATTTGACGTCACCGACAGACCTGGAGTCATTGCAGACATCGCTCAAGTCCTCGCCAATGACGGCGTAGGTATTTCCGGCACTCACTCACCAGTCGACCCTGAAAACCCTGATAAAGAATTCGTCGACATGGTATTTTTACTCCATACTTGTGCGTTCGGAAAACTCAAAGCCACGCTGAAAAAAGTGCTCGCTCTTGATTCTGTGAACTCAGAGCCGGTTGTCTTCCGCATCGAAAATTTATAACCAGTAACTAAACGATGGGAGACCAAGATAGAAAACGCTACCATAACAACGAACAGGAAGAGCGTCGTGAAATACGTCGTAAGCCGGATAAGTATCCCGTAGAGCGTCTTCTCACACCAGCTGTGGCCACGAACAATCCCACATTCTCACTTGCAAAGTGATCATCCCGCAACCTACATTACTTCATGAGCGAATTTGAGAAAAAAGTGAGGGAAACCCTCGCCAATCCTAAAAACCAAGGCGAGATGAACGATGCTGATTCTGTGGGCACCGTGGGCTCTCCTGACTGCGGTGACATGCTACGGATGTGGCTGAAATTCACCGAAAAAGACGGCAAAAAAGTGATTGATAAAGCTTCCTTCCAGAGCTTTGGTTGCCAGACCGCCATCGCCGTGGCATCGATGGCCACAGAAATGCTCAAGGGAAAGACCGCGGAAGAAGCCAGTAATCTTAACGCGGCAGAGCTCTCTGGCGACCTAGGCGCATTACCGCCCATGAAAATCCACTGCGGCCAGCTCGTAGAAGGCGCGCTAAAAAATGCTCTTGGAGAAGATCCCAAGACACCTAACAATGAGAACACCTCGCCCACTCTAGCCCAATCTATTTCTCAACAAAACAAACCCTCCGGCACCATTAAAATAGTGAAACTAGACGATTAGCAAGAATGCAGTATTTTTACTCCAAACTGGTGCGGAAATCCTATCGTGCACTCAGACACCGCCGTATCCGCAAGGTTACCTGGTTGAATAGAATTGTCGTTAAATTATTCAACCGCGACATGTGGAGACCCTGCATGAGAAGTGTTGCTGTCGGTCTCTCAATCGGGCTTTTCTGCGCCATGCTGCCGATTCCACTTCAGATGCTCATCGCCGCTGTCTGTTGCTTCATCGGCCGTGGAAATATTCCCATCGCCATCGCCGCCTGCTGGGTTAGCAATCCCTTCACCCAGATCCTGCTCATGCTATTTCAAGAGCGTGTGGGCGCTAAGATCCGCGGTATCCTAGACCTCGGTTGGCTAGATTTCATCGACATCGATGGCACCGTCCCATTTATCAAAGAAGACTTAAACCTAGCAAACTTTGCTGTAGGCGTAGGAGCTACCGCCATCTTCCTAGGCATCATGGCATACCCCATTATTTTCTGCTTCTATACCATAGTGCCTAAAAAATACCTTCAAGGTGTTGCCATCTTAAAACGAAAAATCCCTGTAATCAGTCTGACCACCACACCAATGAAAAAAATTCCTACAGAAGTATTTGAAGACAAACAAGCCGCCGTCAACAAACTCGCAGCCGAGACTGCCGAACTAATCCGTAGCAACGATGCCGTAGCCAAGATCACCGTCCTAGGACTCGCCACCGGCAGCTCCCCTATCGATTACTACAAATCACTCATCCACCTCCACAATACCGATGGACTCTCTTTTCAAAACGTAATCACCTTTAATCTGGATGAATACGCAGGCCTCGACCGCGAGCACCCAGAGAGCTACTGGCACTTCATGCATCAGAACCTTTTCAACCACATCGACATCAAGCCAGAAAATATCAACCTCCCGTCAGGAATGATCGGCGAAGCAGAAATCCCAGCTCATTGCGCCCAATACGAGCAAGACATCAAAGACGCTGGCGGCATCGACCTCCAGATCCTTGGCATTGGCCGCACCGGCCACATCGGCTTCAACGAGCCAGGCTCACCAAAAGACTCCCTAACCAGAGCCATCGAGCTCAACCCCATCACCCGCGAGGACGCCGCCCCATCCTTCGGCGGCATTGACAAGGTCCCCACAACCGCCATCACCATGGGCTGCGGCACCATCCTTGCCGCAAAACGTATCGTCCTCATGGCATGGGGAACCGGCAAAGCATCCATCGTCAACGAAGCCGTCACCGGTCCCGTAAACGACATCGTCTCCGCCTCCTACCTCCAAGACCACCCCAACGCCAGCTTCTACATTGATAAGGAAGCCGCTGGTGATCTAGAGTAGTTCAGAAACGACATATCTATGTTTGAATCCATCCAGAGACAATTTCAATGAGTCGTTAGAAAAAGCGGCTACCGTCGCAGAGAATGCACCTCCTCATAACTCTCGCGACACCGATCACGACATGATGTCGTAATCCATCATCAGGAAGATTTAAAACAAAAAATCACGACAATGGACGCAATCAAAATCAGAGGTGCTAGGCAGCATAATTTACAGGATCTCGATGTGGATATTCCTCGGGGTAAGCTGGTGGTAATCACTGGTCCTTCTGGCTCGGGCAAGTCTTCGTTAGCGTTTAATACACTGTATGCTGAGGGGCAGCGGCGGTATGTGGAATCACTATCGGCTTATGCTCGGCAGTTTTTGGAGCAGTTTGAAAAGCCGGATGTGGATTCTATTGAGGGACTCTCCCCAGCCATCGCCATCGAGCAGAAGACGGGCGGCGTGAACCCTCGTTCGACGATTGCTACAGCGACGGAAATATATGATTATTTGAGGATTCTGTATGCAGCGGCAGGAACGCCGTATGACCCAGTAACTGGGGAGAAACTTGAGAAGATGACCTCTGCGGATATCGTGGAGGCACTCTCTAGCAAACCCGAACGCAGCAAGCTCATCATCCTGGCTCCTATCCCCCTAACAGAAGCTCAGGAACCGGAGCGATTACTGGCGGATCTTCAGCGGCAGGGCTTTATTCGTATTCGCATCAATCGCGATCTAACAGAAATAGAAGATGCGCAGCAGAACTGGCCAGATGTCGTTACTTCGTTGGAAATAGTCATCGATAGACTGGTCATCCGCGAAGGGACCGAGTCGCGTCTGGCTGACTCTGTGGAGCTTTCATTGCGGATCTGTGGTACGGAGACAATGGCGCTGGTGATGACTTCTGAGGCTGATGACTACGAGGAAGTTTCTTTTCTCACCAGCTATAGGAATCCTAAGACTGGTTACCAACTCCCTGCTCTATCGCCGAAGCATTTCTCATTTAATTCGCACTTAGGAGCCTGCCCAGATTGCCACGGACTCGGCACCCAGCTATTCTGCGATCAGACCCTCATCGTCCCTGATACTAGTAAATCGCTCAAGCAAAAAGCGATCCAGATCTGGGGCGGCACCAAGACTAAGAAAGGCTGGGTGCAGCGGCATGTGGAGGCGGTGGCCGAGCATTTTAAAGTAGATCTAGATAAGCCATTCTCAAAACTCACTAAGAAATATAAAGAAGCACTCTTCTACGGCCTAGGTGATCAGCAAATCACCGTGATCGGAGAACGCGACGGGCAGCTAATCCCGTGGAAAAAGACTTATGAGGGACTCTGTAATACCGTCGAACGCCTCTACCGTGAAACTGAAAGCGATGGAGTGAAGAAAAGCATGGGTAAGTTCATGACATCTCAACAATGTAAGACTTGTAATGGCCAACGCCTCAAGCCAGAGATCCTGCATGTAAAGATTGGCGATCTCGGGATCCAAGACTTCTGTGAACTCGCGGTGGAGGATTCACTGGTGACTTTAGATCAGCTCGAACTCCCAAAAGAAAGTGCTGATGTCTGCCAGCATCTCATCAATGAGGTGCGTGAACGATTAGAATTTCTCAATAACGTGGGGCTAGGCTACCTCACTCTCGACCGCAAAAGCGGCAGTCTTTCCGGTGGTGAATCCCAGCGCATCCGCCTCGCCACTCAACTCGGAGCAGGCCTCGCAGGAGTGGTTTATGTGCTGGATGAACCATCTATCGGGCTTCACCAGCAGGACAACGCGATGCTCATCGCGGCACTGAAAAAACTCCGTGATGCCGGCAATACCGTCGTGGTGGTAGAGCATGACGAAGAGACCATCCGCGCCGCAGACTGGGTCATCGACATAGGTCCAGAAGCCGGACTCAATGGAGGTCAGCTTTTGTTCTCAGGAACTCCAAAAGACCTCCTCAAATCAAAGACCTCGTTGACCGCTAAATACCTGAGCAAAGCGAAGCCACTCCTCACCGATCACCGATCACCGATCACTGATCACTTTCTAACCATTAAAGGAGCCACAGAACATAACCTTAAAAATCTAACCGTTAAAATACCCTTAAACCAACTAGTTTGTGTAACCGGCTCATCAGGTTCTGGTAAATCCACGCTGATTCACAACATTCTGCATCGAGCCTTAGCGAGAAAATTTCATAAGACAAAGGCGATCCCGGGAGCGCATCAATCAATTGAAGGCATGGAGCACGTTGACCGTGTTGTCGTAGTCGATCAGACTGCGTTGGGGAAATCTCCACGATCGAATCCAGCAACCTATACTGGTGCGCTAGATCATGTCCGTGCGCTTTTCGCCAAACTTCCCCTCGCCCGCCAACGTGGCTATAAGTCAGGAAGATTTTCCTTCAATATCAAAGGTGGCCGCTGTGAAAAATGCTCGGGTGATGGCGCACTCAAGATAGACATGCACTTTTTAGCCGATGCTTATATCCCATGTGATTCCTGCCATGGAAAACGCTATAATCGTGAGACACTAGAGATCACTTACAAAGGAAAGAACATTTCCGAGGTGCTAGAGATGACCGCTCAGCGGGCCTCAGAATTTTTCACTAAAGTGCCAAAGCTCGATGCCATCCTCAGTTCACTGGTAAAAGTAGGTCTGGGCTACATTAAGCTAGGACAGCCTGCTAACACACTCAGCGGTGGTGAAGCTCAACGGGTGAAGCTGGCTACTGAACTCGCGAAGACATCGATGGGAAACACCCTTTACCTGTTAGACGAACCTACCACTGGGCTGCATTTTAAAGATATCGAAGTCCTACTCACTGCCCTAACAGATCTACGCGATGCGGGGAATTCACTCATCATCGTGGAGCATAACCTAGACATCATCCGCCACGCTGACCATATCATTGATTTGGGGCCAGGCGGCGGGAAGCATGGTGGTAAATTAGTCGCTGAAGGAACTCCAGAACAAGTGGCTAAAGTGACAAAATCACTCACAGGTAAGTGGCTGAAGGGTTGATGGAATATCCGTCTGATCAGACGGATCGCTCGGATCCCCACTTAACTTCTCCACACCAGCTTCAACCCGTCTAGCCTCACTCTAGCTGAGTTGATCGCGGTTTCTAGGTCGGTGATTTGTGACTTAAGTTTGTTTATTTCTTTGCTGCTGACAGCGGTGTTGATCTCTGCCAGGTCCTCTAGCCGGCTGAGTTCTGCCCCCATTTTTTCCTGCATTCTTGCTACACCTTCTTCTGCGATGATTGCCATCTTAGTTTCAGCGAGTTTTTCGCACTTTGCCATCATGGCTGGCATAAGCTTTGTTTTCAACATCTCATTACCCAGTAGTTTGCGGAGGTTACCTTCTCTAAGCCTCACTTTTCTGAGTCCAGTGTTCTCACTAGCATCTGCTAAGTTGTGATCTACCGCCACTCTAACAGGTTTGGCAGAGAGAAATCTGTCCACGTTTAATGATCTAGGGGCTATTACTTCAGCGACGTAGTATGCTTCTAAATAAACTCCCTTTTCGCCACTACCTTCCCAGACTCCGAAGCTTGCGTTACCGGATTCTCCAGCGAGCATGACATCCAGTGCGCTTCGGACTAGCGGGTGATCCATGCTGATGAATCTCACTTCCTCGCGGCTTAGCGCGTGGTCTCGGTCAAAGGTTACCGGCAAGCCTTCATCGGGAATATCAGCGGCGAGGTCTGTCTTCAAGTGGCTGACGGTGAGCAAATAACTACGCTCACCCATATCCTCAATCCCTACACCGAGGTGGTCTAACAGCTTGAGCACAAACTTCTCAAATCCTGGATCATCATCAACCGCTTCGATCCTATCTATCATTTTTTGAGAATCTTTGATGCGGTAAGAATTTAGCGCCAAGAGTTTTTCCTGACCACTCATGAGCTTCTTTTTCACTTCCTGCATTTGCTTTCTTGAAAAGGTGATTAAGTCATCCATTCCTTCCTCGCTAAACATCATTTTCAGCAACTCTAACATCTCGCTACATGCTCGGTAAACCTCGGTGGATCCATGGACATTATGCTCGAAGGCGTCTAGACCTTCGTGATACCAGCGCGCTAAGACTTCTCCGCTCGTCCCAGCCACGTATGGCACATGGATATTGATCTCCTCAGTCTGCCCTATTCTATCTAGCCTACCGATCCGCTGCTCTAACAGCTCTGGGTCTTCTGGTAGATCATAGAGCACTAAATGATGGGCAAACTGGAAGTTTCTCCCCTCACTGCCGATCTCGCTGCAGATTAGAATTTGTGCGCCTTCTTCATCTGCGAAGTATGCCGCATTTCTGTCGCGCTGGATCAGGGTGAGATCCTCGTGGAAGAGTGCTATCTCCACATTGATTTCCTCCTTAAGTGCCTGAGCGATCTGTTCCGCCTCTGCCCGCGTTTTGACAATAAGTAAAATTTTCTCTCCGTCTTCACCTAGCCCAAGTTTCTTCACTAAGCCAGCGAGCCACTTCACTTTCTCACCGTCTACAACCTTTACTAATTGAGCGTTTCTAACAGGAAACCCTGAGAGATAGTCACGGGTATTTCTGAACATGACTCTACCTGGCCCAAAACCATCTAAAAGATCCTCGATCAGTTGGTTTCTGGCACCTTCATCACCTCCGCTGAGACTCTCCATGCCCACTTGCACTCGATCCGAGTGCTTACCAAATTTCTTTATCTCAGCGGTCGTGGGCAACTCCCCTTTACTTAGTTTACTGAGTAGTTTGGCGATAGATTCATAATCTTTGCTCTCCTTGAGGTAAGTTTTCAGGTTAGAAAAGCGGTCGCTATCCAGCAACCTGAGTCTTGCGAAATGCCCTTCTGGCCCTAGTTGTTGTGGCGTAGCAGTGAGGAGTAATACCGCCTCTGTTTTAGCTGATATCTTATCTACTAGCGCATATTCTGGACTAACTTCTTTCTCGCTCCACTGTAAGTGATGCGCTTCATCCACGATGAGCATATCCCAACCAGCTTCGGACAATTGATCAGATCTGTTAGAGTGCTTTGTTAGAAAATCAATACTAGTAATAACCAGCTGACTATCGAGAAATGGATTAACCGAATTATGCTCTTCAATCGCCTTACAGCGCTCTTCATCGAAGATACTAAACATCATATTAAACCTGCGCATGAGCTCCACGAACCACTGATGCACCAGACTCTCAGGCAACACGATGAGCACTCTGTCTGCGCGACCTGTTAGATGGAGTCGATGCATGATCATGCAGGCTTCGATGGTTTTCCCAAGCCCTACTTCATCGGCTAGAAGCACTCTAGGATGGACACGCTTGGAGACCTCGCTGACGATAGACATCTGGTGAGGGATGAGATCAACACGAGCCCCCATAAAGCCACGGAGGACACTACCTTTGATCTGGCTATTTCTGTAAAGTGACTCCACCCGCAGGCGGAAATTCCTATCATCGTCCACAGCGCCACCCAGTAGTCGGTCGTGCGGTTTATTGAGCGACATGCTATCACTGAGTTCCCCCTCCTCCAGCACGCGATCTGAAGTGACGTAGAGGACGACATCGCCATCCTGCTTCACCTCTATAATTTCTAGTTCTTGGTCATCATGTGTGAGGACTTTATCGCCTTTGCCAAAGATAACACGCCTGAGCGGCGCGGTATCGATGGCATACATACGTCTCTGCTCTACTGCGGGGAAAAGAATATCCACCACACCATTTTCGATATCCAGTACCATGCCTAGTCCCATTTCTGGCTCCGAGTCACTGACCCATCGTTGCCCCACTGCTATTTCCATGTAGTTCTAAATTATTTAAGATTTATGATTTGAAATTTGTGATTTTGTATCTGTTAGAAGAACGGTAGGAGTTTGTTCAGATCAGGGATAAGTCCTCCGTCTTTCTTTTCACCTTCTTTTTTCTCTTTTTTAGCTCCAGTGATCCCTTCGAGTAGTTCTTTTGCTGTATCCACTCCGCTCTCGATGACTCCTTTGTCGCCTTTTAGCACGCCTTCAAGATTTTTGAAGGCGCCTTCGCCGCCCTTTATCAGATTTTCTAAGGTTTTGGGGTTGATGGCTTCGCCGCCCATGCTAAGTGCTCTGCGGATCATTTCCTCAGTAGCTGCCATGAGTAATCGATTTGATAGGTCTTCGGTAATATCATCGAAGTCGCCACCTATTTTTACTTTTGTCCAGAGCAGTTGGTCTCTACCAGGCTTAAACACACTGGTCTTGGCTCCGGGGATTTTATCTAGATAAAATGCTGGCACTCCTACATCAAATAAACCATCGATATTATTACCATCAATCTTGAGGTCACCTTCTATCTTTACCAACTCGCGGCTAGAGAGCACGATGTTGCGTAGATGGGTCTGGTCTCTAAATTTCTCAAAATCACACTCGAATTTCTGAAACTTAAGGGTGCGGTATTTTGGCTCTGCCAAATAGTAAGACACTTTATTGAGGATCGGCAGTGCCTGCAATGTTCCATCTATTATTTCTAACGAGCCGAGTATTTGAGGCTCAGTACCCTGATGGGGTTTGATCTTAAACTTACCCCGCACTTCACCAGTTAAATGACGGTGCCAGTCATCGGGAAAGATATCCTTACACCTGAGACCAGATAATTCGCCCTTCATATCATAGAGATACCTGGCTCGCGGTGCTAGGTCGATGACTCCGTTGAGTGAGATCGTGCCGCTCTTGAAGATTTTGAGTTTGGTATTCTTAATGTAAATTTCCTCATCCATCTGGCTGATTTTTCCTTGTTCTAATCTAGCTGAATTAAGAAATGAAAACGGTAGATTCACAATACCTCCATTTATAGTAGCATTGTAGCCATCAATGTCCTTTATCGTCTGGAGCTTCACTCCGCTGATGGTATAGTCACCTGAGTCGGCGTAAACGGTGGCATTGATAGCACCTATATCAGCATCTAACAGCTCTACTTCATCTGGTAATAAGCTCTCGATAAATCCTTTTTCTTTTTCCACTTTGTCAAAAGTCAGGAAATCTCTACGTAGATCCAGCAGCAAATCCACACTACCAACATTTACATTTTCAAGCCTGAATTTATCTCTTTTAAAGTAATCTAACCTCACGTCTAACGCGATGTCTCTTGCATCAATTGAGGCAATAGCACCATCACCGGTCGACTCAAATCTATTATTTCTAGCACTCAATCCGTCCCACTTAAAATCACTGAATGTAACCACACTTCCAATCTCGGCGCCTACCTGAACAGAAATATCCTCTCTAAAGTCGTCACTGTGGAGAAAAGCGACGACTCTGTTATAGGCAAAAAATACACCGGCGACGAGAAGGGCTATTAGCCCCAGAAGAAGCTTCCACCAAAGCCTCTTGAACTTAGCACAAGCTTGATTTTTCTCTTTCTTTCGGGTGCTGATTTTCTTTCGTTGCCTACGGGACATGGGGACAAACTACTTACATTTTAATATCTCTCAAGGTTTCTTCTCGCCAAAATAAAAAAAATACGGTTTTGTAACCATGCTACTCAAACCACTTATAGCTTAATATCGTGCTAGAATTAAAAGACTTCTGTTTCACCATAGACAAGGACGGCGAGCCACTCAACCTGATCGACCGTGTAAATCTCAAAATCCCTAAAGGCCATTTCATGGCTATCGTTGGCCCATCTGGCTGCGGTAAAACCACCCTGCTTAATACCATAGCAGGACTGAATGAAATGTCCGAGGGATACATCTACTGGAATGGTCGCGATCTTGAACAAGATGGCGACCTCGAACCAGCAGAACTTGGCTACGTGCCGCAGTTCTCCATCGCTTATGATGAGCTGACAGTGGATGAGTCCATCGAGGCTGTGACTAAGCTCCGTGTGAAGACGCATGACCTGGATGACCTCGATCTTCGCATTGACCGCGTGTTAGAGGAAACTGGACTTGCGCCTATTGCTGACCGCATGGTGAAAGTCCTCTCCGGTGGTCAGAAGCGCAGGCTTGGACTAGCAATGGAGCTAGTCACTGACCCTACCCTACTCCTTTGTGATGAGGTGACCTCTGGCCTAGATCCGCGTTCGGAGCGGGACATCGTACGCAGACTACATGATTTATCGCGCAGGGATGGAAGGATCGTTATTTCTGTCACTCATTCGCTCGCGCACTTGGAGCTGTATGATTCTATTCTCGTCCTGCATGAAGGCAGAGTGGCCTACCATGGTCCCCCGGCTGGACTGACTCATTATTTCTCAGTAGAGGACACGGAGGAAATCTACCCTCGCCTAGCCAAACAAGACTCTAACAAATGGAGGAAATCATGGGAGAAACACGCCCACTTTTACTATAAAAAGATAGAGAAGAACCGCGATCGACTCATCGAATCTGGCGAACTCAGTGTGCCTGCAGAAGCTGCTAAAAAACCAGCCTCAGACCTCAAAGCAGCCACAGCTCCGCTAGAAGTAGAAGACCAAGACTGGGATGATATTGATGGCGAAGTATCTGGTAAAGTATCTAAACGTAAGAACCGTAATAAGAATAAATCTAAATTACCAGACACCGAACCACTACCAATAAATGATGATAATGGAATCATTATTGACGCTGCTGAGCCAGTGGGGACACCGGCCGCATTCAGCCAGTTCTGTACATTACTCGCCCGTCGTTGGAAAATTTTCTTCCGTGACCGTGGCCAGGTTTTCCTACAACTCGCTATTATGATCTGCTTTCCACTTATTGTTATTCTTTTTGCAGATCAGGGAAATCAGGTTTTATTAAGCTTCCCTGATTCTGGTACTGATCTCTCAAGAGAAGGTCTCGAAGCAAGTAAATCTGTTGGTATAAGTAGAGCAAAAGTAGGCGGTGCCGTCTCAGGCATCATCATGTTCCAGATGGTGCTACTCGCGCTAATGGGCTCTAACAATGCGGCGAGAGAGATCGCTGGCGAGAGAAAAATCATGGAAAAAGAAAAATTCGGCGGGGTCAGTCCGTTCGCCTATCTTATGAGTAAAATCACGTTCCTCATGGCGATCATTCTGGTGCAGTCACTAATCATGGGTATCGCGGTGGAATCTGCGTGGAATTTCAAGGGCACTGGCTCCACCAGCTACGTAGATCACTTTATCTTCCTAGTGATGATCAATGCCGCAATGACATTTATCTGTCTGGGAATTTCATCGATGATGAAGACTGCTGAAAAAGCCTCACTCCTCTCCATTTATCTCGTAGGTTTCCAGCTACCACTCTCAGGTGCGGTGCTAGCTCTGCCTGACACTGTGGGAATGATCACACGTCCATTTATCTCAGCCTACTGGGCATGGGCAGGCAGCCTGCGTCACCTAAGCACGGGCTACTATGACGCAGTTAAGGACGTCACTGAAACCAAGATCGATTACAGCTCTTCTATTTGCATGTCCGTCTTGGGGGCACAGATCCTCATTGGTCTGATACTTACCTATCTCGGCATTAGACGCCATCAGTGGGATTATTAAGAAATTTTAATAATCAACGAATTACTAAATTTGCCTTGCTGAATCTCACTCAACAAGGCAAATTTATTCAATGATATTCTATTTAGTGTGTAACTTTACTTATCACAAACCCTACATACTGGTAACTTAAACTAAATCACATGGCCCGTAGAACACGCAAAAAACAATCAACTTCATCAAACCTATTACCTATAATCATTGGCGCACTCTGTGCGCTGGGACTATTAGCTGGTGGATATTTTATTATCACCAGAGAAAAAAGCTCGAATGCCACGGAACTCAATGCAGAAACTTATACTAATTCACCCGAGTCTGTGCGCGGATCCTCTTTCTCGGTTAAAGCTGAGGTCATTAAGAAGCTCTATTACGAAGAAGGAGTCACCCAGGTGGTGCATGTAATTTATAATAACGAGCATATCCCTATCGAAATCCCTGCAGACGTTAAAGGTCCTAACATTAACACTCAACAAGAATACACATTTATCGTCAAAGCAAAAAATGACGCATGGTTAGTTGCCAAATCATACACGGACAAGTAAACTAAGTAATAACCCGTTTTCCATCATCATGAAAAAGACAATCATCGCCGCACTCCTTGCAACGAGCTCAATCACTCCGCTATTCGCACAAAAGCCACCCTCGGCCCCTTCATCTGGTGGCGGGAATTCTGGCGGCGATACTGTTATCAGACGTGAAAATGAGCAACAGCCGTCGGCCCACGGTCAGGAGATCCCCATGATCGACCCGACTAACAAGACGATTGATTTCCAGGGTAAAAAATACAGCCTAATGGATAACAACCTAGGTGGCCAATTTGAAGCCTATCTCGCTACCGATACCCTATCGTCCCAAGCGGCTGTGGAATACCGCACCACGCTACGCCAGATAATCGACTACCTAGCACCTAACAAGACCGACGGATCAAAACTCAAAGCAGCCTACGATCTACTATCAAAGGGAGCGGAATACCCGGGTGATGGCAACTTATGTGAATCACTCGGTAATGCTATCTACTCAGCGCAACTAACGAAAAATCACGTTGGTACAAAAAAAGAATTTATTGGTAGACTTTATAAAGAGCAAAAAAAACTAGTTCATAACATGGGAGTCATCGAGAGCAAACTTGATGTCCAACCAGCGGGGAGAAGTACTGGAAGTGGGGGCAAGGGCAAAGGACAGCAGTCATCTCCAACTGGCACAGGTTCCATAGACTATTTAATGATGCAAAAGCGCCTCGTAGAAATCACTGCACTGGTCAAAAAAACAGAAGTCGAAGGAACAATCGATATCACCCAGTCTAAGATTCAGTATCAGGCGATGATGGTGCAGTTGTTTATTCAACGCAGATTTGAGCACGTCATTATGTCAGCTAGATTTTATAATCTCATTTACAAGGATGGTGACACTAAAATGAGACTTAAGAGAGGCTCAGACACTGAGAAATTTTTCTCTGAAGGAATAGGAGTAAACCCAACTGTAGCAGGACTTGATGCCGCTGCTAATGAAGCAATCCGTAAGGTGGATACTCTCATTAGTGCATTTAGTAATAATATCGAGAGTGGACGTATCCATGCCGCATCTGAACGACTTGTAGAAGCTTTCGCGATTGGTGAATTTCTCCCTTGCGTGCAGATAGTGGCATACAAGGATAAGTCTAAGATTCAGCAATATGTTCAGGATGCAAATGATATGGTCAAGACTCTTGAAGCGAGAGACCTCACACGTGGTGAAGAACTCAATACTAGCCTCCAAGAGCAAGCATCTGACTATAATGCCTCCGAAGCGACTTCCTATATAGCAGCTAAAAAAACCGAATCAAAAAGCTACGCACGAGATGCTAAGATCGCCCTCTATCAGATGAAGAAATCGGCTAGCACTCAGGATCGATATAATGAAGAACAACGCTTCAAGACCGCGATGTTTAAGTCCACATCAGCGTGGCCATCGAATCCTGATCTAGAAGACATCAATAATCTGTTAGATAAAATCATTGATACTGGTGTTGAAGGGGAAGACATGCTGAAAGTTGCCAGAAAAGATTTCGACCGCTATGTAGATACGAAGTCATGGGCGGCCATCATGAAGGAAGAGAACCTCTCACGTTTCATCGCAGCATTTAATATCTCCAAAGAACAGCAAGATGTGGCTCGCAAGAATAAGCTAAAGCAGATCACTTCTGAGAAGTCATCAGTCATCGCTGCATTGAAAGAAGCTGAAACTCTTGACGAGCGAGGCTTTGCGGAAGCGGCATGGGAGATCATCGATATCAGACAGAAAGAGCACCCTAATGATCTAGAGTTGTCACAAGCCAAAGCACTTTACAGCGGTAAGGCTGCGAGGTTTGCCAACGTCATTGCCAAGGCTCAGGGATTTGAAAATGAATCCCCTGCTTCTGCACAAGCACTCACTTGGTATCTCAAAGCAGAAAACATCCACCCTGACAGTAAATACGCCTCAGCAGGAATCAAACGTGTTATCTCAGCGAAGTTTAATGTCGATGAAGTTGATCTTAACACCAAGGAAACTACTTCAGCAACCGAGAAGGAGTAATACCATCCTCACAGTTAGTTATACTGGATTGATCGTTTGATGGAATGATTTGAAAGTGCAGCAAAGCTGATTGAGGAAAGAGCAAAACAATATCAATGTTCAAATGGTATAAGATAGGGTGAACCTGTTATTGCCTTAGCGATAACTCCAGATAATTCCCGCACCGCTATTATATTTTCACGTAGGACGGCCCTCTAAAAGACAAAAAAAGCCTGCTGTTATTCAGCAGGCTTTGGATTAAATTTCAGAACGTATGGACTTTAGAAAATTACTCTTCCTCGTCAACTGTGTCGTCTTCGTCCACGTATTCTTCGTTATCGTGGGCGGTGAACTTCCTAACGCGCTTTTCCTCTGGTAGCGGTGATAAGAGCATATTGACATTTCTACCCGCTAGTCTAGGCGGCTGGTCAACTGCTGCCATACCTACCATGTCAGCAACTACACGCTTGAGCACTTCTACCCCGAGCTCCTTATGAGCGTTCTCACGGCCACGGAACATGAGTCCTACTTTGACTTTACTACCTTCATCGAGGAACTTCTCAATACGTGAGCACTTCAAGTTGTAGTCATGATCTTCTGTGCGAACACGGAATTTGATTTCCTTGAGTTTAGGGGCACTGTTTACCTTGCCCTTTTTGAGCTTGGACATCTGGTATTTATGCTTACCAAAATCACAGATCTTGCACACTGGAGGATCTGATTTTGCGGTAATCTCCACTAGATCTAAACCTAGTGATTTTGCCTTCTGCAGCGCTTCTTGAGAGCTCATCACTCCTAATTGGTCTCCGTTATCCATTACTACACGGATTTTCGGGGCCCGAATGTGCTGATTCACTCGGGTCATTTCGCGACGCTTTCTGTATGGCTTCTTTGGCTTAGCTATGGTCTTGTCCTCCTCATATTATTTTGTTTTGGGCTCCCCAATAGCCACAGGGTGTGGCTATCTCTCCTGTTAGAAAGACTGTGGGGAAAAATTTACAACACTTTTTACTCGGTTTACTCCGAGCAGATCTGTTAGAGCGATCTGTCGTTGATTTCTTTTGTTATGTTTAAAACAAATTCATCGAGAGTGAAAGTACCGAGATCTTGTCTATCTAGGTGACGAACGGAAACAGAATTTGTCTCAGCTTCCTTACCACCAATAACCAACATGTAAGGCACCCTATCTAATCTTGCAAGTCGAATCTTTGCCCCAAGTTTCTCCGCCGCTCTGTCCACGCTCACACGCACACCAGCATCTGCGAGTCGCTTGGCGGCAGCTTCTCCTTCTGCGAGAAATTTATCAGACAGCGGTAGTACTCTCACCTGCTCAGGTGCGAGCCATGTCGGGAACTTCCCTTCAAAATGCTCGATGAGTAAGCCCACAAATCTTTCTAGTGATCCGAAAGGTGCGCGGTGAATCATCACTGGACGATGCGGCTTGTTATCGCTACCTACATAAGTGAGATCAAATCTCTCTGGGAGATTGAAATCTAGCTGCACAGTGCCTAGCTGCCAGTCTCTGCCGATGACGTCCTTTACTACGAAATCAATCTTCGGCCCATAAAAGGCTGCTTCTCCTAGCTCGATCGTGTAATCGGCACCAAGCTTTTCTACCGCTTCCTTTAGTGAGGCCTCTGCCTTTTCCCAGACAGCGCGCTCTCCAACATATTTATCTGAATCTGGATCACTAAAGGATAACCTCACTCTGTAATCGCTCATACCCAGGGTACTTAGAACTTTTTCGACAAGAGCTAAGCAGCCCTGAATTTCATCATCCACTTGCTCTGGCAGGCAGAATAAGTGTGCATCATCCTGAGTGAATCCACGCACACGAGTCATTCCTCCTAGCTCGCCAGACTGCTCCCAACGATACACAGTTCCAAACTCAGCGAGCCTAACAGGCAGGTCACGGTAGCTGCGGTGTTCACTGCTATAAATCTTAATGTGGTGCGGGCAATTCATCGGCCTGAGCATGTAACCCTCTATCTCGCCATTCTTAAGACCGTTGGTGAGTTCACCACATGTCGCATTATCATCTGCGAGCTTCTCTAGGGCTCCTCGCTCAGGAATAGGCGCGTATTGACTGTCCTCGTAAAAAGGGAAATGTCCTGATGTCCGGTAGAGCTCTAGCTTTCCAATGTGCGGAGTGAAGACCTGGCTATAGCCCTGCTTATCCAACTCGGCAGTAATAAAATCTTGCAACTGGCGTCTCACCATCGCGCCCTTGGGCTTCCAGAGGATAAGCCCTTGACCTACCATTTCATCGATATGGAAAAGTCCCAACTCACGACCAAGACGGCGGTGGTCGCGTTTCTTCGCTTGCTCTAGTTTTTCAAGGTGATCAGTGAGCATCGTCGCATTTTTAAAACAGGTGCCATAGACACGCTGCAGTGACTCACGGTCTTTGTCTCCTTTATAGAAAGCACTGGCTACACTGAGCACTTTATGGGCTTTGCAGTTTCCTGTGCGTCCCACGTGAGGCCCTGCACAGAGATCCCAGAAATCATTGTTCTTGAAAATTGAAATCTCCTCTCCCTCAGGAATACTATCTAGTAGATCAATTTTAAATTTACTCCCCACCGAGCGTTCTGTTAGACCACCTAGTCGACCATTTTTCGCTAGCACCAAAGCTTCCTCACGGCTCACTACCATGCGCTCGAATGGTGAGTTTTCCTTCACCACCTTTTTCATCTCTGCTTCTATCTTTACAAAGTCATCTGGCGTCAATCGGTGATCTAGCTCCATGTCATAGTAAAACCCACTCTCTACTGGCGGACCTCCTGCTAGCTGGGCATCTGGCCACAGGCGTAGGATAGCCGTTGCTAAAACGTGTGCACAACTATGACGCAAACGATCCAGGTCACTCATATTGTGACGTTCCTCTAGTGATTTTCTTTCTTTATCTGACATGTCACCGCCTAAAAACCACTCCGCCCTGTAATTTGCAATGAAAAACACACGTTATAGACGATTTCCAGAGACTTGGGGATACTTTACAAAGAATGACTCGCTCCAACTGATCTCCAGATCTTCTCATTTTTATGGCTACGTAGCAGTAAAACAGCCGTTTTAAATCAACTTTTCATGGATCACATGAAAAGACGTCAACTCATCATTATCGGTATGAAGTGGTTAGATAAAAGAAATCGATGACGCCATTGGTAATTAATATATTAAATGTTTTAAAAATATAAACAAAACTTAATTTTATATCTTTACAAAACAATCCCTATAGTTTAAATTATCCAAATCTATGAAAATATTACTTATCACAACAGCCCTCTTCACAGCACCCTTAGTTGGAACTGTAATGGCTCAAACAACTACTAGCACGCTGAACGACCTGGTCAGTGAGCAAGAACGGCAGATTCAAGAACTCACAACGGAGGTGTCATCACTGAGGTCACTTCTCAGTCTCGAGCGTCGCAAAAACCTCGAGACTTCGCTTCCTGTGGCCAGCAAGCAAGTCAGCAAGACATCCTCACACACCGTGAAAGCTGGCGATACCTTCAGTAGTATTTCTCGTAAATACGGAGTGAGTGTTAGCTCACTCATCAGATCAAATCCAAATGTGAAGCCATCAAGAATCGCCATTAGTGAAAAGCTAGTCATCCCTCAGATGAATTTCAAAGCGATCAGTTCTTCACCTGAGCTGAAGGCTATCCCTACGACAACGGCGAATTTAACAAATTCTAGCACGCAGAGTGTTTCTACCAAGGGATCAACTTACAAGATTTCTAAAGGTGACACATTTTATAGCGTCGCTAAGAAGCACAAGATCTCACTCGCCTCACTCTCTGCGGCTAACCCAGGAGTAAATCCGAGTAAGCTTAAAATTGGCCAAATAATCAGCCTCACTGAGAGTGCTACCCAGTCATCCAAAACAACACCATCTAACACGACGCCGACCAAGAAGCCAACAAGTGCTTACAAGCCACTCCCTGAAGTGGTTAAGGTAGTGCAGGGAGCCACTCCAGCCAAACCAGCGCCTAAGTCTAAGCCAACTGAAGCATATGTTCAGCAGACTGATGACGTAGCACGCACAGTGCCTGTAAGTCATGAAATGACCTTCGGTGCATTCGCCAAACAGCACGGAACATCTATCACAGCTCTCAATGTACTCAACGGATTAGACCTGCCCGCTGATGAGCCAATGGCAGCAGGATCGGAGCTCTTTATTCCAATCAAGTAATCAACATTTTTTTTAGATAAGTATAACACTGCGGAGGCAGTGACATAGAATGCTCAGTGAGTCCGCTCTCTGAGCATTTTTCTTTTATAAAATCTGAGCCAGACAACACTCAGGACAGAACTTTAGAAGCACCCCTATTCTAACAAATCCTTCAGGCTAGAAAAAAAGCTCTCTTGTTCCTCCTCGGTAGCCTCTGCGCCCATAATATCCTCGTAGTCCGACTCATCAATGTACTGGAAATCTAACTCCTTGATAAACATACTGCTCTCACAGTGAACTCGCTCACCGTATTTACTTCGGTAGTTGCAATGCGTCATCGTCAGCTCATCCTGTGCGCGGGTGATTCCCACATAAAGAAGCCGGCGCTCCTCATCCACTGTTCCCTCCTCTTGGCTGCGCTTATGAGGTAGGATTCCGTTTTCTAATCCCACCAGATACACGATAGGGAATTCTAAACCTTTAGAAGCGTGGAGCGTGATTAAGCAGACACCCTTTTGCTTTTCAATGTCGTCATCATTCTTATTCTCCTGAAGCGCCATCCGGTCCAAAAACTGCTGTAGCGTCTTGCCCCGTTTAGAAGAGTCCCTTAGGTAGTCAATGACATCATGAACCCCCTCAGCACGTTTTTCTTTCTCGCTGTCTGTCTTACAACCGCGGATCATCCAGTCATGATAGGCTATTTTTTCTACAAACTCTTTAAGAGTATCACCTTTATTTTCTCTGCTCTGAGCATCTAACATCTTATCCCGTGTCTCAGTCACCAGCTCAGTAAACACCTTCACTGACTTACGCACATTCGCACTCAGTAGCTCTAGCACTTCCTCCTTCTGCATCGCCTCCCAGACACTGCACTCGTGCTCGCGGCTAGCCTCAGTCATCAGCAAGACCGAGCCCTGCCCGATCCCACGTGGCGGAGCATTAATAATCCTGAGAAGCGGCACATCACTGAGCGGATTATAAAACATTTGTAAATAAGCCAGCACATCACGCACTTCTTTCTTATCAAAGAAGCTCTGCGCCCCCACCACTCGATATGGGATATCATAAGTCCGCATGGCGGTTTCGAGGTTTCTACTCTGTTGATTCGTCCGAAAGAGAACAGCAAAATCCTCCCATGGTTTCTTTCCACCCTGGCATCTATCCAGTATTTCTTCGGCGATAAATTCTGCCTCCTCCTCATCGCCCGGCATGCTGATAAGGCGCAGTTGTTTACCGCCCGCATGAAATGGCTTTAGCTCCTTCTCGCGACGACCTATATTATTTTTGATCAAGGAGTTCGCTGTATGCAGCACCGCGGCACTACTTCGATAATTCACCTCTAGAAGAATAACCTTTGGGTCAGGAAAAAAGCGCTCAAACTGCAAAATATTGGTCACATCCGCACCACGCCAGCCATAAATACTCTGGTCATCATCACCCACCACGCAGATATTATAGGGTGCGCCCACCAGCTGCTGGACGAGTTTCATTTGCAGACCATTAGTGTCCTGAAATTCATCCACCGTGACGTATTTATATTTCTCCCGCAAGATATCACGCACATCCACATGCTCACGTAATAGCTTCTCGGCTAATACTAAGAGGTCATCAAAATCCACCGCATTCTGAGTCCTTAGCTCAGCGGTGTATGCCTTGGCAATGATCGATACTAATTCATCAGCATGATCATCTGGCTCTAACCCATCATTCTTGTTTTTAGAAATCATGCTCAGCACCTGCATCGCATCAAGGTTCAGATCTTTACCGCCCTTGCGCACGATGAGTTGCTTCATCAGTCCCACCTGATCACTCCCCGCATAAATCGTGAAATTCTTCTTATAACCCAGCTTCTCAATCCCCTCTCTCAGGATACGCACACAAAGTGAGTGGAACGTGCATACCGTGAGTTCCTTCGCCGCTTTCTTATTCACCATCCCGCTCACACGCTCACGCATTTCCACCGCGCTCTTATTGGTAAATGTCACCGCAAGGATCTGACTCGCAGGGATCCCTTTTTCCAACATATTAAAAATCCGGCAGGTTACCGTCCGCGTCTTTCCCGTCCCCGCACCTGCAAGGATCAGCACCGGCCCATCGAGCGCGTTCACTGCATCTCGCTGGGCGGCATTTAGGCTAGAAAATGAGAATCCTTCTGACATCAGCAGGATAGTTCTGCAGGGATGCGAAACTGTCAACTCTGATCAACATGAGATGAAACGATTGACTCGCTAGCCGCCTCCTACATCATGGCAGAGATGAATCACTACCAATCCTTAAATTATTCAGAAGGAGCCCTCTGGATTATCGCAGCAGTGGCACTGCGTAAAATACTCGTAATTAAAGAGAAGCGTCACAATACCGCTTGTAATATTGCGATTATTGGCTTGGTGACCTTTGGGATGAGCGATTTCATAGAGGGTTCGCTCAATAGAGAATTCCACCTTTGGTTGTGGATTTTAAAAATAGGCTGCGGGGTGGTTTTTCTTATCGCCAGAGCTTGCTACGTGGGCAGACAGAACTTTAAATGGACAGATCGCTATTTCCTATTTTTCGTATTCTGCCTGAGTGCGGCAGCTGGCGTTCTATTCATCAGCCAGGGACAACCAGATATGCTTAACTTTCGATCAGTTCTACCACTTATTCCTCTTACTCAGCCACCAGTTTAGTAAAGTGGACTTGCCATACGTCGCGACCGTCGGCGCTGTTGATGCGGGCCTCGTAGCCATCCATCTCAATGACTTCAACTACTAATGGTATTTCTACCACAAACCTTAGTGATATAGCCGCCTACCGTGGTAACATCGGAGCTAACGATACAAGTTATACCATTTGAACAGTGGTCGTGGTTTGATAGAAAAACAAAATAGTGAGAGGAGCAAGGCAGGAGGAAG
>TARA_B110000879_G_scaffold47023_1_pt1 | contig 26815 bp, 22 predicted proteins | sample TARA_B110000879 | Tara Oceans TARA_B110000879 (sample SAMEA4398094) | marine metagenome | biome: Polar Biome; feature: [SRF] surface water layer (ENVO:00010504); material: water (ENVO:00002006), including particulate matter (ENVO:01000060) such as... | depth 5 m
GGTCGACAAAGAAACTTTACAAAATGTATTGGTCGAAAGAAGCTCTGAATCACAAGGGTTGTTTTGTACTAATCAATTAGATGAAATCAAGGATTGTAATTTTTATATTATTACAGTACCAACACCTGTTGATAAAAACAATAGACCTGTTTTAACACCCCTTATTAAAGCAAGTGAAACAGTAGGTGCAGTTCTAAAAAAAGGAGACATTGTAGTATATGAATCTACAGTCTATCCAGGAGCTACTGAAGAAGATTGTGTTCCTGTGTTAGAAAAAGTTTCTGGACTTAAATTTAATGAAGATTTCTATGCGGGTTATTCACCTGAAAGAATTAATCCAGGAGATAAAGAGCATACGGTAGAAAAGATACTAAAGGTTACTTCAGGATCAACACCTCAAGTTGGAGAGAAAGTGAATGAATTGTATAAATCTGTGATTACAGCAGGCACGCATTTAGCACCCACTATAAAAGTTGCTGAAGCAGCAAAAGTAATCGAGAATTCTCAAAGAGATATTAATATTGCGTTTGTAAACGAACTAGCAAAGATTTTCAATTTGATGAATATTAATACTCAAGATGTTTTAGAAGCAGCTGGCACAAAGTGGAATTTTTTACCTTTTAAACCTGGTTTAGTTGGAGGACATTGTATTGGTGTGGATCCTTACTACTTAGCTCAAATTGCTCAAGAGAATGGATATCATCCTGAAATTATTCTTTCAGGAAGAAGACTGAACGACTCTATGAGTAAATATGTTGCTGATCAAGTAATTAAACTGATGATTAAAAAAGGAAAGAAAATTAAAAATTCTAAAATTTTAGTTTTAGGAATTACTTTTAAAGAAAATTGTCCTGACTTTAGAAATACTAAAGTGATTGATTTAATTAATGAATTAATAGACTATTCAACAATAGTTAAAGTTTACGATCCTTGGGTTGATTTGCAAAAAGTTAAACAAGAATTTAGTATTGATGTTTTCAATGATTTACCACATGATGATTTTGATATAATTATTCATGCTGTTTCTCACAATGAGTTTAGAAAAATTAATTTTAATTCATTTAAGAAAAAAAACACCTTAATTTATGATGTAAAAGGATCTTTGGGTGAAATTTCAGATGCTTTTTTATAAACTATATTAATGAAAAAATAAATAAAAATATCTTAAATACTCGAGTTGCTGGATTTATTCGAAGTGGATCATGTAAACATTTTTTCAATCTAGAATATAAAGTTTAAGCATTTGATAATTTTTTTGTATGAAAGAAGAAAACATTAAAAGTATAATTACTAATTAAAGCTATTGAATGGTTTTAGAAAAAAATAAAGTTAATGGAGAGTCTAAGTAATCTTTTATCTTCATCAATTGAAGCAGCTTTATTAGCTGGTCAGAAAGTTTCGGAAATTTATAATAATGATTTTGAAGTGTATTATAAAAATGATCAATCTCCAGTTACTGAAGCTGATATTGAATCAAATAAAATAATACAACATGTCTTAAAAGAATATAAATTGCCTTTTATAAGTGAAGAGTCTGATCTAGTTCCTTTTGATGTTAGAAAGGGATGGGAATATTACTGGTTAATCGATCCGATTGATGGCACTAAAGAGTTTATAAATAGAAATGATGAGTTTACTATTAATATTGCTTTAATCAAGAAAAACCAACCAGTTATGGGAGTTGTATATTCACCAATGACATCTGAATTATATTTTGGATGCTCAATTGGATTTTCGAAGAAAATTATGATAAATGTTTCTGAAATTAATAATTTAAATATTGAAGAATTAATATCTGATGGTATTAAATTACCATTAGAAAAAAAAAGAGACAATTATATAGTTTTAACAAGCAGATCGCATTTAAATCCAAAAACTTTAAATTATGTTGATCTTTTAAAAAAAAAAAATTTTAATATTGAAATTGTTAAAATGGGAAGTTCTTTAAAAATTTGTAAAATAGCAGCTGATGAAGCTGATATTTATCCAAGATTTGGGCCTACCAAGGAATGGGACACAGCTGCTGGACACGCTGTTTTAAAATACAGCGGAGGTAATCTATTAAATGAAAACGGGGATGAACTTATTTATAATAAGGAGGATATTGAAAATACTAATTTCGAAGCATTATTAAATATTAATTAAAAACATTAAAAATTGAAAAAACAATTACTCAAAACTAAACCCTATATCTCTAATAATTCTCAAAAAGAAACTTGGGAATTGAATGATTCTAATAAAATTTTTTTTAAAGAACAAGTCAATGTTTATTACAATAAGAAATTTGATATTTTAAAATTAAAGAACAATAATATTGATGACTTTAACCAGAAATCTGAAACAATTTCAGAGTCAAGAAATAAACTTTTTAAAAACAAAAAAGATCATATTTTTAAATGTCCAATATGTAATAGTAATGAAATCGAAAAAAAAACTATAAATATTTATAATGCAAAATATGTTCAATGTTCAAGCTGTTCGCACAACTATGTGAGAAATAGGTTAACAGATAAAGAATTAATCAGTTTTTATACAAATAGCACTAATTATCAAAGCACATATACTAATGAAGCTCAAATTCAAAACAGAATAGATGAAATTTATAAACCAAAATTAGATTGGGTATTAAATGCTTTTGAAAAAAAATTTGGTAGAAAGCCTAAAAGAATTTTAGATGTTGGTACCGGAAGTGGTCATTTTGTTAAAATGTGTTTAGACGATGGTATAAATTGTGATGGTATTGAAGTTAGTAAATCTGGGCTGGACTTTGCTAAGAAAAATTTTAATATTGATCTTTATGACAAAGATATATTTTCAGATTGGGAATTTTTTAAAACTAAGGATTACGATTTAATCACATTTTGGGGTTTAATTGAACATGTTACTGATCCGCTACAATTATTGAAAATATCTTCAAAAATATTAGGGAATAATGATAGTATGATAGTAGGATCTGTTCCAAGACTACACAGTTTGAGTTCATTTATTCAAAAAAAATTTCCAGATAAAATTATTAGACATTTAGACCCTTTAGGTCATATTCAAATGTTTACAGACTTATCACTTTCAACTTTGGTTCATGATTCAAATTTTAAATTGGATAGTTTGTGGTACTTTGGAATGGATTCATATGAACTTCTCATTCAATTAGCCTCTTTTTCAAAAAGTGACAATTTATTAGATAAAGAAATAATTTCAGAATTACAATTTTTAATGGATATAAACACTTTGTCAGACTCTATGATTTTTACCGCAACAAATAATTAAGATGAATAATATTGGAGTAGTTATTTTGGTAAGATATAATTCTACCCGATTATATGGCAAAGCACTTTTAGATATTCATGGTAAACCTAGTTTAAAATATTTAATTGAAAGACTTGAAACATTATTCGACCAAAGTCAATTAATAATAGCTACATCAAAAGAAAATCATGATGATCCAATTGAAAAATTTTCAATGGTTAATAACATTAAATATTATCGCGGATCTCTTAATAATGTTTCTGAAAGGTTTAAAGATGCAGCCAAACTTTTAAAAAAAAAATATATAGTAAGAATCACCGGAGATAGTATTTTTTTAGATATGAACTTATTAAAAGATATAATTTCGCAAATTGACGAAAAACATTTGTTATTTAGTAATAGAATTTCTAAAACATACCCTGTTGGGCAGACAATTGATATAGTTAATTTAGAAGAATATATAAAATATTTTCCGTCATTTTCGACTAAAGACGATTTGGAACATGTAACGAGTTATTTTTTTGATAATAAATCTAATTTTCCAATAAAAAATATAAGTAATAAGCTGGGGGTTTTTAGGTCTGTTAGTTTGGGATTAGATGATTTAGAAGATTATAAAAACGCTAATAGTTTAATTAAAAATTTTAAAAATTATTCTGCTTCAACCTCATATATTGAGATTTATAATTATTATAATAAATTAAAAAAAAATTAATTATGAATAATGTTTTTAATGGAAAATACGGACCCTTATTGATTGCTGAAATTGGTGGAAATCATGAAGGTGATTTCAACTATGCCAAGAGATTAGTGAGTTTAGCTTGTAAAACAGAAGTAGACGTTATTAAATTGCAAGTTTATTATCCTGACACACTTGTCAATAAATTAGTGGATCCCGTTAGATATAATCATTTCAAAAAATTCATTCTTACAAAGGCACAACACATTGAACTGGCTGAAATGTGTTTAAAAAATAATAAAAAATATTTAGCTTCTGTTTGGGATATCGATGCCTATAAATGGATCGATATGTATTCTGATTTTTATAAAATTGGATCTGGGGATCTTACAGCGTTGACTTTAATTGATGAAATAATTAAGAAGAAAAAACCAATTGTACTATCAACCGGTTTATCAACATTTCAGGAAATTGAAGAAACTGTAAAATATATAATTTCTAAAAACAAATTATATGATGATTCAAATATGCTTGCTGTTTTACAATGCACATCAATGTATCCTATCCCTGAAAATGAGGTTAATTTAAAGGTAATGGATTTGTTTATTGAAAAACTTAACGTTTCAGTAGGCTATTCTGATCATACTGAAGATTTAGAAGCTCTATTATTTTCTGTAGCTAAGGGAGCTAATATTTTAGAGTTCCATTTTACTGATAATAAAAATAATACAACTTTTAGGGACCATAAAGTTTCCTTAGACTCTAATGATATTAATATTTTAATAAAAAGAATCTCCCGTCTAAATACAATAATGGGTAACAAAACAAAAGCACCAACAAAATCAGAAATAAGTAATGGGCATGTTAAATCATTTAGGAGAGGAGTTTTTTTAAATAAAGATTTAAAGAAAGGAAGTCTTATAAAATCTGAAGATTTAATTTGTTTAAGACCAAACTTAGGTATTGACAGTAGAGATTTTTATAAAATAATAAATAAAACATTAAATACCGATGTGTCAAAGTTACAAGTATTAAATTTTAATATATTTGATGAATAATCCCAAAACCCCATTAATTACAGTTTACATAACTAATTATAATTATGGAAAGTATTTAAAACAATCAATTGAAAGTGTTTTAAATCAATCTTTTCAAGACTTTGAATTAATTATAATTGATGATGGTTCTACAGACGATTCAAAAACTATAATTGAAACATATGAAAATAACTCAAAAATTAAAGTAGTTTACCAAAATAATAAAGGGTTGACTATTTCTAATAACATAGCATTAAAATTATCACAAGGTAATTTTATATTAAGATTAGATTCTGATGACTATTTCCATAGTGATGCATTAACGAATTTATTAACTGGTTTTCATTCTGATGAAATTGGTATGGTTTTCGGAGACTGGTATGAGGTTGATGAGTTGGGAGATATTATTGAACGAAAACAAAGACATAATTTCAAAAAAAATGTTACACTATATGATCAACCAGCTCACGGAGCATGTACTATGTTTCGAAAAAGTTGTCTGGTTAAAATTAACGGATATGATGAGTCAATAACAAGACAAGATGGCTATGAGTTATGGCTAAGGTTTATTCAAAATTTTAAGATAAATAACATCAATATTCCAATTTTTTATTATAGGCAACATAATCTTAGTTTAACAAAAGATGAAAAAAAATTATTAAATACAAGAGCTGAAATTTTAGAATCACATGCTGTAAAATATTCAAAAAAAAATAAAAAATTCTTTGCAATTATACCTATAAGAAGTAATGAAATAGACAGTCGGAGTAAGCCATTTCTTAAATTAAGAAACAAAAACTTGATTGATTATAGCGTTGAAGAATTATTAAATACTAAAAATATATCAAAAGTAATTATAACAACTCCATCAGAAAAAGTAATTAATTATATTAATAAAACTTATAATAATGAAAAGATTATTTGTATTAAAAGAAATATTTCTTTATCGAGAATTAATGTTCCTTTAACTGAAACAATTTTAGAAAGTTTTAAAGCTATAGATAAAATAGATTCCTATGATTCCTTTTTATTGATTTCAATAGAAACCCCATTTAAAAGATCTCAATTAATAGATTCAGCTGTGAATATTAAAAAAATATTTGATGTTGATACCGTTCTAGGATTAAGGGAGACTGACCAACTTTTGTATAAACATAACGGAAAAGGGATGGTGCCATTACAAAAAGAAAATACAAAGTTAAAATTGGAAAGTGAACAAAATTACGTTAAAATTCAAGGTTTAATTTTGAGAGATTTAGAAGACTATTTAAAAACTTTTGATTTGACTGGTTCAAAAATTGGACATGTTATTTTTGATCAAGAAGCTTCTTTAAATATAAAATCTTCTTTAGACCTGTTATTTGCTGAAGCAATTTTAAAACATAAAGAGAAAAATTAATGAAATTAAGAGCAAGAAAATCATTCACACCAGTTCCTGTTTTTATTGATGGAATTTCAAGAGCAGGAAAAGCAGCAGTTGCTGTTGCTGTTTCAAGTTTAAAAAGAACTGAGCATGTTCAAAACAGGTTCATTTTTGATACAATAATGAATTACTATTCAATGGGATATTTAGATAAATCAGCGGCAATTGATCAGCTAGTTCAAGAAGTTGATTTTTCTTTATATTATAACCATTTAGGAAGAAATCTTAATACCAACTTACATGACTGGTCAAGTGTCTTAAATTCAAGAGATCCTCAAATGTACAAAGAAAGGATGTTAAGAAAAGATACTTCTCAAACAGCATTGGAAATTTTTGAAGAAATTGAGTCAAATAAATCAATTACTGTTAATTGCTGCGAAGAATTATTGTTGAATAAAGAGATTTTTTTAAAAGCATTTAAAAATTTAAAAGTAGTTATTGTCTTGAGACACCCTGTAGATATAATATTTTCATGGCATCGAACTAAGAGAGGAGAAAGGTATGGTAAGGATAAAAGATTTATTCATCAAACTTATGGCGATGACAAATGTCCTATTCCAGGCTATGCATTAAATTGGTCTGAAGAATATAAAAAGATATCACCTCTTGAAAGAGTAATTAAGACAATTTCAGATTTATACATTAAATATTTTGAAGAAAAAGATAATTTAGCAGATAATGAAAAAACAAAATTTCATTGGGTATATTTTGAAAATTTTACATTTGATACGCACACACAATTAAAAGAAATATCAAAATTTATTGGAACAGAATTTTCTGACAAAACAATTGAAATGTGTTTAAATCAGAGGTTACCAAGAGAAATTAATTACAATGATTTTTACTCTAAATTTCATGCAATAAAACAACATAGTTCAGATAATTATTTTAATCTTTTTCTTAAATGTTGTAAGATTTATGAAAAACATTCAAATAGTATTTTTAGAATAAATGCAATTCCAAAAGATTTTAGTGTAAAAAAATATACTAATTTTTCAGAATATTTAAAAGAACCTGATTTTTACGAAGGAAAAAGAATTAATTAATTATATGAAAAAACTAAATTCAGCTATTTTTATTACTGGCCTTTCATCTGCTGGAAAAACAACACTTGCCTACAAATTAATAGATAAATTAAAAAGTGAAAACTTTAATCCTCTATTATTAGATGGTACTGAAATGTATGCATCATCAATATTATATCCTTTTAAAGGTCATGAGCCTGAGGACAGAGCATCTAGATCTAAACATTTAACAAGGATTATAAATTGGGTAAGTTCACAAGGTATTTTGCCAATTATTCCAATTGTAGGTCAACCTCTTGAAATTCGAGATCAATGGAAAATTGAAATTAAAGATCACGTAGAAATATTCTTAGACTGTGATATTGATTTATGTGTGAAAAGAGATAATAAAGATTTGTACAATTCCTTAAAAAAAGGTAAAACAAGTTCAGTAATTGGAATTGATAGAGTTTTTAAAAAACCTTTAAACCCTTGGTTAATTATTAACTCAGGAAAGAATAATTCCGAGAAAGTTTTTGATTTAGCTTGGGAAAAAATATCTCATATAGAGTGGTTATCAAACTTCAAAAAATAATTAAATGAAAGCAATAATATTAGCAGCAGGACTTGGTTCTAGACTTGGTGATTTAACTAAAGACAAGCCTAAATCATTAATTAAAGTTAACGGAAAACCAATCATCAAGTATCAAATAGATGCTTACTTAAATGCTGGAATTTCTGAAGTCTTAATTGTTACTGGTTATAAAAGTATAGAGTTAGAAAATTATATTAAAATCAATTATAGTAAAAATATAAAGTTCATTAATAATATAAATTTTGACACTACTAATAATATGTATTCTTTATGGCTTTGTAAAGAGTATGTTATAAATTCTGAAAAGGTTTTTATTTCAAATGCAGACGTTGTTTTTGATGAATCCATAGTATTAAAAATGGTGAATGAAAAACAAAATATAATTGCATGTGATTCTAGCCAATATAATCATGAATCTATGAAGATTTCAATTAATTCTCAGTCAGAAATTACAGATATTTCTAAAAAAATTACAGTTGAAAATTCTCACGCTTGCTCTATTGATTTATATTGTTTTGTTCAATCAGGAATTATTTCTTTAATGGATGAAATTTCTAAAATAATTAAAGTAGATAAAAATCAATGGACAGAGTTAGCAATTCAAAAGATCATAAAGGAAAATAAAATGAAAACCTTTCCATTTTATTTGGATAATACTGAGAGATGGTTTGAAATCGATAATTTAGAAGATTTAATTGCTGCGGACAGTTTGTTTTCATCTTTAAAATTGAAAAATAAAAAACATTTCATATTTGATCTTGATGGAACTTTATATGTTGGTAACACTAAAATTGATGGCGCTTCTGATTTTATTGATTTACTGAATTCACTTAATTTAAATTCACACTTTGTTTCAAATAATTCTTCCAAAAATAAAAGTGCATATGTCGAAAAACTAAATTCAATGGGAATTTCAATTTATGAAAATCAAATTATACTTTCAACTGATGCTACTATTTTTTCTCTACTTAAAAAAGGATATTCATCTGGGTATATTATTGGAAATGAATCCTTTAAACAAATTTTATTTGAAAATAATTTAATCCATAACGAAATTAATCCAGAATTTGTTCTTTTAGCTTACGATACTGAACTTACTTATAAGAAATTAGAAGAAGCATCAAAATTTTTAAACAAAGGATTACCATATTATGCTACTCATGGCGACAAATTTTGTCCAACCGAGAATGGACCAATTCCTGATGTTGGATCGCTTATAAGTCTATTTAAAACCTCAAATAATGTCTCTCCAACTATTTTTGGAAAGCCAAATAAATTAATGCTTAGAAATTTTTTTGAAAATAAGATTTCTATTGATGATTGTGTCTTTATTGGAGATAGATTAAATACAGACTTTCAATTAGCTATTAACTGCGGAATGGATTTTATTTGTGTTCTAAGTGGAGAAACAAATCGAGTGGATATAGAAAAACAAAAATCAACTCCAAATTTAATTGTTAATTCTGTGAAAAATATCATTGAACTAATAAAAACTTAGAATGGCAATTTTAAATATAGGAGTTTATGGAATTGGTAATTTTGGATATGCGATTTTAAAGCATTTATCAAAAAAAAATCTAAATCATAAGCTATATTGTTTTGACAGAAATAAAGATGTTTTGAGTTCAATTTTAGAAAACAATAGGCATCCATTTTTACATACGGATTATAAACTTAATAATAATATAAACGTTTGTTTGTGTCCAATTAAATTTATCGAAAAAGTTGATGTTTTAATTTTGTGTGTTACATCAGATGCTATAAATGAGGTTTCTGATCAAATAAAAAAATATTCAAATAAAAAATTGTTTATTCTAAACACTGCCAAAGCCATTTGTAAACACTCTGGTCAAACTATTAGTTCGATTTTTTCCACAAAATTAAAAAGTTCTCTTTATGAATATGGAATGCTTGCTGGCGGTACCATTGCAGCTGATTTATTTAAAGAAGAACCCCTTGGTATTACTATTGCTTTTAAAAATAAGAAAGCTCAATTGTTACTAAAAGATATTTTCTCTAACAAAAATTTAAAGGTTTACACAAGTTCTGATGTAATTGGTGTAGAGTATGCTTCAGCATTTAAAAATATTATAGCAATCTTAGCTGGCATTGTTTCGGGATTAAATTATTCTTTTGGTTCAGAAACTCATTTAATTTCTGTAACTAGTGGCGAAGTAAGAGATTTAGTAATTAATTTTTTAGGGGGTAAATCTGAAACTTTTATGATGGAATCTCAGTGTTGGGGAAATGATTTATGGATGAGCTGCTTGGGAAATAGTCGAAATAGAAAACTTGGCATTTTGATAGCGAAACATAATTCTTTTAGTGTTGGCATTAATGAAGCTGTAAAACAAAAGATTACTGTTGAGGGAGTAAATTCAATTTATTCTTTAGAAAAGTTAACATGCTTAAATCATCAAAGGTTTCCAATTCTTTATGGAATAACTTCTTTAATTAATCGCAAACCAAAAAAAATTATTAAAGAACTTTTTGAATTTAAATAGATTTAATGAGTACAATTAATCTAGAAAGTTTTTTCAAAGAAAAAAACTTTAAAAAATCTAAAAATATGGTTGTTTTTGTTCAATCATATCCAAATTTAATTAACACACTTTATTTGATTAATAATAGTTTTTTATATGAAAAGACAACTGTTTGTGTAATAAAAAATATTAATCTTTATAAGTTTTTAGATTCCAGAAAAAGTCTTTTCAAAAATGAAATTAATATCCTTTTTATCGATGATGATGATGTTTCATTTAAATCAATTTATCATTTTTTTTCCTCATTTACAAACCTTAAAATTAAAATCAAAAGAAGTTTGAATAAGTTACAGTTTATAAATTCTGATATATTTTTCTTTAGTAAAGCATTTACAACCTTAGGTTTTTACCTAATTAAAAATCTTAAGAAATATAACCAGTTAGTACATTTTCCTGACCCAGGCTGTGATGTATACCAATTAAGTGACTCAAAACCTAATGGTTTAAAGCAAGCTATTTTACTTTTAGTTTATAAATTATTATATGGAAAAGAACTTGTTTTTGGAAATGCAGGACGTAAATTAAACACCAACTATTTTTTTAAAATTTCAGATAGTTATTTTTATAAAAATGTAAATTTATCTTTAACAATTGAGGATAGAAAAAATCTTCAAACGGATTTTACATTAGATTCATTTGCTATTAATAATTTAAATAAATTCTCAGTTGTTTATTTTGATAAAGATATGTTAAGAGACAATCTTTGTGATAAATCATTATACAAAAATGAGTTGACTAATATTTTTAAAATCTTAGAAAAATATATAAATAAAGAAGATTTAGCCAAAAAATATAAACCAGGTAGAACAACAGATTTGAATAAGAAAATTATTAATTATGGATTTTTAGTTGACGATTTTATTCCTGCTGAATTTTTAATTAATTCTAATGTCAAAGTTTATTTAGGAATGACCTCAATTGCTATGGCTAATATTGAAAGCGGGAATATAATTTCATTAGTAAATTTAGTAACATATTTAGATCCCATAAAAAAGCAGAGATCTATTGATAATTTAGAAAAAAGAAAAAAAACAACTGTTTATTATCCAAATACATTAGTTGAATTTGAAAACCTTTTGGTTAAGTTTTTTAAAAATTAAAAATTGAAAAAATCTTATAAAAACACAATTTTTGACACTTTTACAAACGGAATTGCTCAGATAATACTTGTCCCATTAGTCTTATTAACATTACCGGTATTAACTAAAAATTTAAGTGTTGAAGAATACGGGTTATGGGGGCTTGTTTTTACTACTTGTAGTTTAACTATGCCATTAACTAGTTTAGGACTTGGAACAGCAATGAGTCGTTTTATTTCTTCAGCTAAAAACAAGAAATTAATTAGCGATGGTTTTGTTTCTGTTCTTTTAGTAAGATTAATTTTAAGTTTGTTTATTGCTGTTATAATATTTTTATATTCTGATAAAATTTCAAATGCCTTTTTTGGAGGTAATTCAGAAATAGTGAAAATCACGTCACTTTTTGTTTTAATTACTACTCTTGAACCTATCTACAAAAGATTTTTAAGAATAATAAGACATGTTAAAACTCTATCTGTTTTAAAAATAATTGAGGGTTATGGAGCTCTTATGATATATGTGTTAGTTTTTTATTTAGGTGGCGGGCTTTTTCAACTAATTTTAGCGGCATTGTTGTTCAAGGTTTTGATACTAATTTTCTTAATTTTTTATTTAAGAAATCGAATTTCATATGTATTTCCAAATTTTTCAATATTAATAAAATTTCTTAAATATGGCTTACCTACTTTGCCTTCAAGCATGAGTTTTTGGATAGTAAATCTTTCAGATAGATATTTTATTTCCTTCTTTTTAGGAACTGCAGCTGTTGGTATTTATTCTGCGTCCTACAGTCTTGGAAATATTCCAAGATTATTTTCTACTCTTATCAATTTTATATTAATGATAGCTATTTCCAAGCTTTATGATGAAGGAAAGTTTGATGAAGTAAAAAATCATCTTTCTTTTGCACTAAAATATTTTTTAATGCTATCTGTTCCTTTTGTTTTTGGCTCTTTATTTATGTCACAAAGTATTATAAAATTACTTACTACAAATGAAATTGCAGAGGGTTCTTCATACGTTACATTTATTGTGTCATTTGCTCATTTAATTTTAGGAATTTATTCTGTTTTCACATATGTTTTATTAGTGACAAAAAAAACGAAAATCTTAACATTTACTTGGATAATTTCACTTCCTTTAAACCTAATTTTGAATTATATTTTTATCCCTTACGTTGGAATTATTGGAGCCGCATGTACTACTTTAGTTGCATATTTAATCGCGATGGTTTATGTAATTTATCACAGTAATAAAGAGTTTAAGTTTAATATTGATTGGAATTTTATTTTAAAATCTATTTTTTCTTCATTAATAATGTCAATATTTATTTTATATATTAATCCGAAATTTAATATTGAAATTATTTTAACCTTAATTCTATCAATTGTAATATACTTTACAAGCTTATTTATTTTAAGGGCATTTAATGAAAGTGAAATTAATTTTGTCAAAAACTTTTACAAAAACAAAGAATAATAATTATGGTTATATCAAAGATTAAATCTAAAATAAAGTACTTTTATGAATCAGTTTATAAATTTCTATACATTACCTTTTTTATTGATAAAAAACAGATTCATGAATTAGAAACATCTAAGTTTGATAAATTAAATTTTAACGAACAGAAAGCTGAAGATAAATTGAATGAAATTATTAAAAATACTATTGGCAGGGATTATGACTCAGACTTAGATAGTGTTCATTGGAAGTTGTTTAGTGCTATTAGTCTTAATCAAAATAAGTTTAAAAAAATTTTAGAAATAGGGACTTACGACGGACAATTTACTTCTTTTTTGTCTAAAATGTTTCCGAAATCATTGATTACAACAATAGACTTACCGAAGGAGGACCCTTTACTGAAAAATTTCTATAATAGGTCAAGTCCTGAAAATTATAAGGAATATATAGATAAGCAGAACAAAAACACTGATTTTAAAAACATAATTAAAATAAAAACTAACACATTTTTTTTACAAGAAAAACTAAATATTAACGAAAAATTTGATTTAATTTGGGTTGATGGTGGTCATTTATATCCTGAAATTGCATGGGATTTGTGTACTGCCTACAACTTATTAAATCATGGAGGATTTCTTCTTTGTGATGATGTAATATTTACTAAAAAAGAATTTAAAAGTGATTATGTTTCAAGCGAATCTTCACAAGTATTAAATTATTTAGAAGAAAGAATTGACAATTCATTTGTTCATTTTCTTAAAAGAACATCTTCAAAAAGATATGCTTTTAATTATTCTAGAAAATATGTATCAATCCTAAAAAAATAAATTTAAATATGTTACAAGCATTTGTTAAAAAAGGCAAGGTTATTACTGCAGACATACCAGCTCCAATAGTATCTGAAGGTTCAGTACTTATTAAGGTTTTTTATAGTTGTATTTCAGCTGGAACAGAAATCTCCACAGTTGAGGACTCCAAAATATCTTTAATTAGAAAGGTGATTGAAAAACCTGAAAGAATAATTTCTGGATTCAAAATGTTAAGTCAATTAGGATTTTCTAAATCAATAACAGAAATTAAAGATATTACTGATCATTCAACTCCAATTGGATATTCTCTATCTGGAATTGTACTTTCTGTAGGGGAAGGTGTCAATGAATTTGAGATAGGAGATTATGTCGCAGCAGCAGGCGCTGGCTTAGCTAATCATGCTGAATATGTTAATGTCCCTAAAAATTTAGTTGTTAAATGCCCTGATGGAATTGACATGAAATCAGCCTCAACTGTTACCTTAGGAGCCATATCAATGCATGGAGTTAGAAGAAGTGAACTTTCAATTGGTGATTATTGTGCTGTTTTTGGTACTGGAATTTTGGGATTAATTTCAATTCAAATACTTAGTAAAATGGGTATTAGAGTAATCGCAGTAGATATTGATGATAGAAGATTAGAAATTGCACAGAAACTAGGTGCTGAAGTTGTTGTAAATTCTTCAAAAGAAGATCCTGTTAAAAGAGCATTATTTTTCACTAATAATCATGGTGTTGACTCTGTTTTATTTTCTGCTAATGTAAATTCAGGTAAACCTCTTTCACAAGCTTTTAATATGTGTAGACGAAAAGGTAAGGTTGTGATGCTGGGTAAGGCAAAGTTAGAAATTGATAGAAAGGATATATATAAAAAAGAATTAGACTTAATAACCTCAACCTCTTACGGCCCAGGTAGATACGATGATGTTTACGAGAAACAAGGAATTGATTATCCATATTCATATGTTAGATGGACTGAAAAAAGAAATTTAGAAGAATTTTTAAGATTAATTTCTGTGGGCGATGTAGTTTTAGATGAATTAATAGAAAAAGAATATTCTATTAACAGGGCTGGAGAAGCTTTTGACGAGATTCAATCTAATCCAATCAAGCCTTTAATAGTTCTTTTAAACTATAATTCAAATAATAGTGTTGAAGAATTAGAAAATATTAAACTTAATAGAAAAATTAAGTTAAAAGATTTAAAAAATAACAAAAAAGAAATCATTAATGTTGCTATTATTGGAGCAGGTCCTTTTGCAAAACAAGTTCATATACCAAATTTTAAAAGATTAGAATCAAAATTTAATCTTTATGCTTTAATGTCAAGAAACGGACTTAATACTAAAAATACAGCAGAAACTTATGACTTCAACTATTGTACTACATCATTTGATGAAATATTGAGTGATGAAAACGTAGATTTGGTATTTATCACCTCAAATCATAAATCTCACGCTAAATATGTATTAGAAGCTTTAAAAGCTGGCAAGAATGTTTTTGTAGAAAAACCATTAGCAATAAATATAAAAGAACTTAATAAAATAAAGAATTTTTATAATTCTACAGATAATAATCCTAAACCAATGTTAACAGTTGGATTTAATAGAAGGTTTAGTGAATATGTCAAAAAAATCAAAAAATTAACAAAAAAGAGTAACCAGCCATTATTCATTCATTATAGAATGAACGCAGGTTTCAAGGATACCAAAAGTACAATTTTTGATGAAGGAGGAAGAATTATTGGAGAAGCTTGTCATATTATAGATTTAATGAGTCATATAACTGAGTCAAAATTAAAATCAATTACTTGGGATTCTTTGAGTCCAAATAACTCACAATTTTTAAAAGACGATAATAAGTCTATAATTTTAAAATATCAAAATGGTTCGATTTGTACAATTCATTATTTTGCTGTTGGCAGTAAATTGTTAGAAAAAGAATACATGGAGATTCATTTTGAAAATAAAACTATTATACTAAATGATTATAAAAGTTTGTCAGGATTAGGAATTGATTTTGAAAAATATAATACTGAAAAATCAGAAAAAGGACATATTCAAGAATTAGAAATATTATACGATTATTTGTCTGGGAAACAATCAAATTGGCCTATAGATTTAAATCAATTGATTGAAACAACAGAAGCTGCTCTTACAATTTCATCAGATTAAATTAAAATTTTGAAAGTTTATTATTCAGGTACTCCAACAAGAAGAGGTAAAGATGTTTCAAAACATCTTGATTTTAGATACATTCAATCTAATACTACAAAGGGTTATAATGATAGAAATATTTTTATTAAAATTTATTTTATAATTAAATCAATCTACATTGAGTTTCAAGTTTTAAAAAAGTTGCATCCAACTCATATAATTTATGAACACGCTGGAGATTTTGTTCCTACATTAACGATTCTAATTTTTCATCTTTTCAATAATTTTAAACTTTTAATTGATTGTCATACATGTGTTTACGTAGACACCAATTACAGATTTATTAAAAAAATAGTTAATAAGAAAGTAATTGATCTTGCTAGAATATTTATAGCTCATAATGAAGAAACTCTCACATTAAACAATCTTCATAATAACATGTTGGCATTGGAAAGTAAAGTTCCTTCAATAGAAAAGTTTGAAAATATAAGTGAAATTGACAATAATAAGATCAATGTAGTTTTTATAACAAGATTCAATTCAGATGAACCAATATTGGAAATGATAAAATGCACAAATTTTTTAGAAAATAATTATCAGTTTCACATGACAGGTAATTATAATAAACTATTTAATATTTCAGAAATAAAAAAATATAAAAACATAAACTTTACAGGTTTCGTTTCCGACGAAAAGTACAATTCAATAATTCAAAACTGTGATATTCATGTTGTGTTAACTAAAAGGGACTTTACACTATTATATGGGGGAAGAGAATCAATTTCTTTAGAAAAACCATTGGTAATTTCAAACAACAAACCCTGTAAAAGTTTTTTTGATAAGGGGGCAATATTTGTTTCTAATGACCCCAATAATATTGCTAACGGAATTAAAATTGCTAATAAAAACAAACTGTCCTTAAGCAAGCAAATGAAAATATTAAAAAAAGAAAAAAATGAGATTTGGAAATATAAAATTAGAGATTTAAAAAGAAAAATTGAAGTTCTTTAAATTATGAGTTTTATTAAAAAAATATTAAAAAAGGTTCTCAAGTATGGGAATATATTTTATTTATTTTTAGTTTATTTATTTTCTAAAATTTCAATTTCAATCTTTTTTATTCTTTTTTACAAAAGAAAAAAAAAAATTACTTCTATTTTTCAAAACTTATCATCTAAAAGTTATGAAAAAATAGATGATTCAATTAAATCAAAATTATTAATTGAGGCAAATAATTTATTAAATGAGAAGTTTAATATCCTAGGAATTAAAAATGATTTGTGGCCAGAAAAAGTTAATTGGCATTTAGATGTTAATAGTGGAAAACAGTGGGATATAAAATTTTATAAGACATTAAACCCATTATCAACAATTGATGATGATTACGAAAAAAAAAATCCATGGGATCTTAGTAGATTACAATTTCTTTTTACACTTTATAGAGCTTATGTTTTAACAAACGATTATAGATATGTAAAAAAAATAATTTATTTTTTAGAAGACTGGTTAAAAAATAATCCTCCTTTTTTTGGCGTAAATTGGATGAATTCAATGGAAGTTGGAATAAGAGCATCAAATATAATTTTAATTATATCATATTTGAGTGATCATATAAGTGATGAATTATTGAAAAAACTCGAAAAATCTCTTTTTTTTCATTTCTCATATATAATTTTAAATAAAGAAAAATATATTGATCCTAATTTAGCTAAAATAAGAAAATTAGAACCCAGTTATATTTTTAAAAACAATCATTACTTTTTTAATATAATTGGACTAATTTTCATTTCATTTCATTTTGATAATTTTCTTGTTTTTGATAAAATAAGAAGAAAAAGTGTTATTTCATTTGAGAATGAACTGTCTTGTCAGGTTAAAGATGATGGAGTTAACTTTGAGGGTTCCATAGGGTATAATGGTTTCTTTTTGGAGTCTTTTATTTTGACAACTATATTTTTAAAAAATAAAAATATTTTTTTGTCAGAAAAGTCAATTTCTAAGTTTCGAAAAATGCTTATTTTTTCTAAACACTACACTCTACCTAATGGAAAATTTCCTGTTATTGGTGATTTTGATTCAGGTTTTTTATTTCAATTAAGTAATAGAGATGAGAACAGTCATACTGATTTTAATTTTTTAGGAGCAGTTTTTCTTAACGATATTAATTTAATTTCAAAATTGAATGATGACGTTGAATATCTACAATGGTTAATTAATCCTGAAAAACTTAAATTAATAGATATTAACACTAAAATATCCTCTGCTAATTCAAAAGGTTTTAAAGATGGAGGCTTTTATATTCTTAGAAATAATAGTGATTTGTTGATTTTATCAACATCAAAAAATATGAATTCAGGAACAGGAGGACATTTTCATAACGACGCACTTTCTTTTGAATTATTTTCAGGAAAAACAAGTTTTATAGTTGATCCAGGTAGTTACGTATATTCATCAAAGTACTGGAGAAATTTATTTAGATCATCAGCATATCATAATTCACCAATTATTGATGGATATGAAATAAATCAAATGAATTCTAATAAATTATTTATTTTGGAAGATCAGTGTAAAACTGAACTAATTAAATGGCAAACTTCATCGGAGACAGATTTTTTTTCAGCAAAACATTATGGATATCTTAAACTTGATAATCCAGTTGAGGTTAAACGTGAAATTTTATTTAGCAAAAAGCTTAGAAAGTGGGATGTAGTTGATACATTTGAAGGAGTTGGAATTCATGAAATTGAATGGAATTTTCATTTTGCACCTGTTGAAATAAAAGTAGACGAAACTAAAAGTTCAATTATCGCTTCAAGCTCTGAAGACAAAATAATATTAACTTTTGAAAATATTTTAAATAGTAAAATATCAATTAAAAAAGGTTGGCTTTCGAGTTCTTATGGTAATAAAATTGAGGCTCCTGTTGTCAATGTTATTTCAATGATTGATTTAAATAAAAATAATAAAGTTAAATTTAAAATAATAGCAAAAAATTTTTAAAAGTTATGGATATAAGTATTTTTGGTTTAGGTTATGTTGGATGTGTTAGTTTAGGATGTTTAGCTCAGCAAGGACATAATGTAATAGGAGTTGATATCAATCAGAAAAAGGTTGATTTAATAAATTCAGGTAAAGCTACTATTGTTGAAAAGGATATTGATCAAATTATTAAAGAACAAGTTTCATTAAAAAACATCAAAGCTTCAACCGATTTTAATGATGCGGTTTTAAATTCGGATATTTCAATAATTGCTGTTGGAACACCATCTTCACATGATGGAAAGTTAAACTTGGAATATATTTATAGAGTTGCAAAAAATATTGGGATTGCAATTGATAAAAAAAAATCTTTTCATACCATAGTTATTAGATCGACGGTAATTCCTGGTACTGCAGAAGAAGTTGCAAAAATTATAGAAAATAATTCTAATAAAATATATGAATTAGATTTTTCAATTGTAGTAAATCCAGAATTTTTAAGAGAAGGCACTTCAATTTATGATTATTATAATCCACCTATTACTGTTGTTGGATCCTCTAATATAAAATCAAAAGAAATTATATCTTCAATTTATAAAGATTTACCAGGAGAATTAGTTTTAATTGACATTAGAACAGCAGAAATACTTAAATATGTAAATAATTCATTTCATGCTCTTAAAGTTTCTTTTGCTAACGAAGTAGGGAATGTTTGTAAAGAATTATCAATTGATTCACAAAAAGTCATGGAAATTTTGTGTAAAGACAAAAAACTAAATATTTCGTCTTATTATTTGAAACCAGGGTTTGCTTTTGGAGGATCATGTTTGCCAAAAGATTTAAAAGCTTTTCAGAAATTATCTGAAGATAATGGTTTAGATTCTCCTTTAATTAATTCAATAAGTGAATCAAATAACATACAGATTAAAAAATCAATAAATTTGATAAAATCTTTTAAAATTAAAAAAGTTTCTTTTTTGGGTTTAAGCTTTAAGGCTGGTACTGATGATTTAAGAAATAGTCCAACCTTAAATGTTATCAATGAACTTTTAGAAGACGGATTTGAAATCTCGATTTATGATAATAATGTTCAAGAATCAAAATTAACAGGAGCTAATAAAGCTTATTTTGATAATGAAATACCAATTATTTCTAAATTAATTGAATCTGATTTGGATAATGTTATTTCAAAATCAGACTTAATAGTTGTAACTACAAAAGAAAGTTTTTTTGAAGAAGTTTTAGAAAAATTGAATAAAAAAATTATCGTAGACTTAGTTTATTTAGGTGATTCCCTAAAGAATAAGGATAATTATTTTGGGCTATCATGGTAAAAAATCATTTTAAATATTGACATGGTATTTACGTATTTGATTTATATTTTAACTTTATTCCTTTCAATGGGGATTTCTTTTTTTCAAAGGAACTTGAAAAGTTTAATAGATCATAAAGATTCATATAAATTTATATCATTAATTCCAATAGTATTAATTTCTTCATTAAGATCAAATTCTGTTGGAACAGATTCTGATAATTACTATATTCTATTTACTGATAGAATTGATTCTTGGAATTTTCTTGAACAACCTTTTTTAACTTTATTAAATTTTGAGCCACTTTTTTATTTCCTTGTGAAGAGCCTAAAGCTTTTAAATACTGATTTTACTGTTCTCTTATTTATAATTTCAACAATTGTTTGGACCTTAATTTATTTATCCACCATAAATCGTGTCAAATACTTTTATCATGTTATATTTTTTAGCTTAACATTAGGGTTTCTTTTTTTTACTTTTAATGGTGTTAGGCAATCAATAGCTCTATCCTTTGTTTTTTTATCAGTTAATTACTTTATTGATTCTAAGAAAAAGAAATTTTTTTTAACAATATTTGTAGCTTCTTTATTTCACTATTCTGCAATCTTATTAATTCCAATAATTTGGTTTATAAGTAAAATTAATTTTCAAAAAGCACACTGGATTATCATTTTTTTTATTGCTTTTATGATTCCAGAGAGAGTGTTTTACAGTTCTATTAATTATATATTTTCTTATTTCCCATTTTATTCAAACTATATAAATAATATAATTCAAGATGGTTATGGATTATCAACTATAACATTTGGTGTTTTTTTAAACTATATTATTTTGCTCTTACCATTATTGTATTTTAAAGTTTCAAAAATAAACTCATATAATAAACTCATTTTTAATATTTCTTTTTTTGGAGCACTTTTATATATTATTTTTTCAGGAAATATGATTTTTCAAAGGTTTGTAGTTTATTTTACTTTTTTTCAAATTTTTCAATATTCATTAATTTTTGATTATTTGAAAAAAATAAATAAAAAGTATGATAAGATGATTTTAACACTTTTCTTTTTTATTGTTTTTCTAATAAAAATTTTTGTTAATGACTCTGGCGTCAGCCCATATATTTTTAATTAATCCATGACTATATCATTTATAATTATTGGTAAAAATATTTCTTTCACAATCAACAGGTGTATTGATAGCGTTTTTAAAACTATTGTAGAAAATAATATTAATAATTATGAAATAATTTATATTGATTCTAACTCTTCTGATGATTCTATTAAAAAAGCTTTTGTTTATAAAAAAGTAAAAATTTATAAAATCCTTAAACATCCAAATGCAGCAATAGCAAGAAATTTAGGTTTTAATAAGTCAAAAGGAGATATTTTATTTTTTATTGATGGAGATATGGAAATTATCTCAGATACATTTAAAGAGCTTTACAGTTTACAAAATGGTTTAAAATATCCTTTTATTAGTGGAGATTGGATTGATTATAAATATTCAAACGATATTATAATTGAAAAGAAAAAATATTATAATCTTAATGAAGATGAGTACCAATTTACTACGGGTGGATTATTTTTGATTAATAGGGATTTGTGGGCTAAAATTGGAGGAATGCGTACCGTGTTTAGAAGAAGTCAAGATTTGGATTTAGGATTGCGATTATCAAAAACAGGGGTTCCTCTTTTGAGAGTAAAAGAGCCATTATCAATTCATCACACAATTGATTATATCGATACAAATAGATATTTTAAAGATTTATTAAATGGCAATTTTTTATATCAAGGATTGCTTTATAAGTATAATATTTTCAATAAATATATTTATACAAAATTTCTTTTTAAAGAATTAACCTTTTTTTCATTATTGCTTCTTAGTACTTGGAATTTGTTTTCAATTAATCCAAAATTATTTTTTATATACCCTATGACTTTATTTTTGAAATTTCTTTATAAGAAAGAATTATTTCGTAATTTACCTGGGTACATAATTAGATTTATAATCCATGACATAAATCTTTTTATAAGTCTGTTCTTCTTTTGGCCAAGACCTATCAAAACAAATGATTATATAAAGATAAAATAACATTTTAATTTAATGATATCAAATAAAAAAATTGTATTCCTCTGTGGTTCTTCCGATTATCATGCTATGGACTGGTATAGGACTTCTTTGGAACTATTTCCAAATAAAGATATTAGTATATTAACAGATTTAATTGAGGGTGAAGGAGCAAAAAAACTTATTAATTCAACTGATAAGGTTCATAAACTTGTTATAATAGATAAATTTCTGTTTAAACAAAAATCAAGAATTGGAAATATTTGGAGAAATATTTTTAAACTTTTTATTTTTCCAATTCAAATTATTTTATTAAAGCAATTTTCAAGACATAATCCTAATACAATTTACCATGCACATTCAATGTATTATCTTTTTTTGGGGTGGGCTGCAAAAATTGACTTTATTGGGACTCCTCAAGGTAGTGATGTCTTAGTAAAACCATTTAAATCTAAAGCTTATAAATATTTTGCAATAAAATCATTAAAAGCTGCAAAAGCAGTAACTGTTGATTCTGAAAACATGAAAAACAGAGTAATGGAATTAGCTCAGGTAAATTCTCATATTATTCAAAATGGAATTGATATTCAGTCAATTAATGAATATTTAAATAATCAAATTATTAGTGGTAGTAAATTAAGGGATAAGATCACTTCAATTAGAGGAATAACACCATTGTACAGAATCCGAGAGTTAATTCAGAAACGGAATGAGAATAAAAATAAAAACTTCCCCCTTACTTTCACATACCCTTTTATAGATAATCAATATAAAAATGAAATCTTTAAAGATATTAAATCAATTGATACGGATTTAGGTAGAGTTGAACGTTTAATAATGTATAAATTATTTTCGCAAACAAAGGTTGCATTTTCAATTCCAATTAGTGATTCATCTCCTAGAAGTGTTTACGAAGCTATTTTTTTCGGAGCTGTGGTTGCAATAACATACAATTCCTACTATGAAATCCTCCCTCAATGTATGAAATCTCGAATAATTATAATTGATTTTAATGATCGTAAATGGTTTCAAAATGCAATAACTAAAGCAGACATAATACAAAAAAAATTGTTTATTCCTTCAATGGAAGCATTAGATCTTTTTGATCAAAAAAAGTCATTAAAGAAAATCGCGAATTTATTTTAATTAACTTAATAATATAACCTAATTTAAGTATGATAAATAAATATAAAATATGTTCCAACTGTGTCATGGATACCACAGATTCGAAAATCTTTTTTGATAAAAAAGGAGTTTGTGATCATTGTAATACGTTTTATAAAGAGATATTACCAAAATGGCATACAGATGATAAAGGAGATAAAGCTTTAAAAGAGATTGTTAAAAAAATCAAGAAAGAAGGCGAGAGTAAAGATTTTGACTGCCTAATGGGTATGAGTGGTGGAATAGACAGTTCCTATCTTTTGTATATAATGGTTGAGAAATATGGCTTAAGACCCTTAGTTTTTCATGTAGATGCTGGTTGGAATTCCCAAATTGCTGTGAATAATATAGAAAGACTGGTAGATGGATTGGGTTTAGATTTGTACACTGAAGTAATCAATTGGGAGGAAATCAAAGATTTACAGTTGGCATTTTTTAAATCAGGTGTTTCACACATTGATACACCTCAAGATCATTCATTTTTTGCAACAATGTATAAGTTTGCTTCAAAACATAATATCAAACATATTTTAACTGGTGGAAATTACTCTACTGAATGTGTGAGGAATCCCTTAGAGTGGATGTACTACCAGTCAGATTCTATTCAACTTAGAGATATTTATAAAAAACATGGAACTGGTAAGTTAAAGGATTATCCAGTATCGAATATTTTATGGCATAAGGTATATTTACCATATGTAAAAAAAATAAAATTAATCAGACCTTTAGATTTTTTTCCATACAATAAAGACGAAGCTATGAAAACATTAGTTGATAAGTTTGGTTATCAAAAATATCCACAAAAACATTTTGAATCAAGATTCACAAGGTTTTATGAAAGTTATTGGTTGCAAAAAAAATTTGGTTTTGATACCAGAAAAGTTCAATATTCTAGTTTGATTTTAACTAATCAAATGACTCGAGATGAAGCACTTGAAAAACTTAAGTCTCCTGCTTATGATCCAGAAACTATTCATCAAGACTTTGAATACATAGCAACTAAATTAGATATTTCAGTAGAAGAATTACAATCCTATATGGATGCTCCTAATAAGACCTATAAAGATTATAAATCTCAAGAAAACATTTATAATATTGGAGCAAAAGTGATGAGAATGTTAGGATTAGAAAAGGGAGGAAAGAGATGATAGGGATAATAGATTACGGTTCTGGAAATATTCAAGCAATAGCAACCATATATAAAAATTTAAATATTAAGTATCAAGTAATAACAAAACTAGAGGATTTAGAAAAAGCTGATAAGTTAGTTCTGCCTGGAGTTGGAGCGTTTGATGCAACCATGCAGCAATTAATTGACTCAGGGCTTAAAGATAAACTGAATGAATTAGTACTTGATAAGAAAGTCCCGGTATTAGGAATCTGTGTTGGACTACAAGTAATGGGATATGGAAGTGACGAAGGAAATTTACCCGGTTTAGGTTGGATACCAGGACAGGTTAAGAAATTTGATGAAACTAAAATTGAATTAAAACCGAAATTACCTCACATGGGATGGAATGTAATAAATGACACTCGAAATCACAACCTTTTCAAAGGAATAGATAATGATTTTGGATTTTATTTTGTTCATAGTTTTTATTTTGAATGCGAAAAAGAGGAGAACATCTTAACAACTTCAAATTATGGAGGTGAATTTACATCGTCCATATATGCCAATCATATTTTCGGAACTCAATTTCATCCTGAAAAAAGCCATGGTAATGGAGTACAATTACTTAAAAATTTTGCTGAATTAGAAATATGTTAAGATCTAGAATTATTCCATGTTTATTGATTCACAATAAAGGACTTGTCAAAACGGTAAAGTTTAAAGATCCTAAATATGTTGGTGATCCAATTAATGCCGTAAAAATCTTTAACGAAAAAGAAGTCGACGAATTAATGGTCCTAGATATTGATGCAACTAGAGAAAATAGAATGCCAAATCTAAAAATGATTAAAAATTTAGCAGATGAATGCAGGATGCCATTTTGTTATGGAGGAGGAATAACTACTGTTGAACAAGCAAGAAAAATTATAAGCCTAGGCGCAGAGAAAGTAGCTCTGTCTTATTCAGCGCTCACTAATATAGATCTTTGCACACAAATTGGAGCTGTTATTGGAAATCAAAGCGTAGTAGTAGTAATTGATGTAAAAAAGAAAAAACTTTTTGGAGGATACGATATCTATACTCATAATGGAACAAAGAAATCTAAATGGAAGTTAGACGAGATTATTGCTAAATTAGAAGAGATAGAGGTTGGAGAAATTATTATTAATTCTATTGACAATGATGGAACTATGTTAGGTTACGATTTAGGTTTAGTAGATAATATTAGAGAAAAATGCAGCATGCCTATTACCGTTTTAGGAGGAGCAGGCAGTTTAGATGATGTTAAGAAACTAATTAATAAATTTAAGATTATTGGAGCAGCAGCTGGAAGCCTTTTTGTTTTCAAAGGGAAATATAGAGCAGTATTGATAAGTTATCCAAATAGACAAGAGCGAAAGCCTTTGTATTAATTCATTTTAAGTTATAAAGAATATGAAACAAATAATACAAGACCTTAAAAAAGGAGATACTATTTTAGAAGAAGTTCCAGTCCCAAGCGTAAAGTCTGGCTCTGTTTTAATTAAGACTACCAGAACTCTTGTTTCACTAGGTACTGAAAGAATGTTAGTGGATTTTGGTAAAGCAAACTTTATTCAAAAAGCAAAACAGCAGCCAGACAAAGTGAAAATGGTTTTGGATAAGATTAAAACAGATGGCTTACGTCCAACAATGGAAGCTGTATTTAATAAACTTGGCCAGCCACTTCCTCTTGGATATTGTAATGTAGGTAGGGTTGTTGCTGTTGGAAAAGGAGTTACTGAATTTTCTATTGGAGACAGAGTAGCATCTAATGGAAATCATGCGGAGTATGTTTGTGTACCCAAAAATTTAGTTGCAAAAATTCCGGATAATGTAACAGATGAAGAAGCTACTTTTACAGTTATAGGAGCGATTGGTCTTCAGGGTATTAGATTATTACAACCAACATTTGGAGAAACGATCGTCGTTGTTGGATTAGGATTAATTGGTTTAATAACAGCAGAATTGTTATTAGCAAACGGATGTAATGTGATAGGATTTGATTTTGATTCAGAAAAAATTAGAATTGCAAAACAAAAAGGTATTATAGCTATAAATCCGTCCGAAGGAACTGATCAAGTAAAGTTTGTAGAATCTTACACTAATGGAGTTGGTGCAGATGGAGTAA
>TARA_B110000879_G_scaffold84980_2_pt1 | contig 26735 bp, 22 predicted proteins | sample TARA_B110000879 | Tara Oceans TARA_B110000879 (sample SAMEA4398094) | marine metagenome | biome: Polar Biome; feature: [SRF] surface water layer (ENVO:00010504); material: water (ENVO:00002006), including particulate matter (ENVO:01000060) such as... | depth 5 m
TAATTTTTAAGATCCTCGGGGTCATCGTGTTCTTTGAGGGGTCTTACCAGTCTTTTTCTTGGGGTTTTTTTTGCTGCCCTTTTTTCTTTTGAGCATTTACTTTCTTTTGTGTCTTTTTTTCTTCATTGTTCATGGTTTCTAACAGCTGTTTTATCTGTTCGGCAGTCATTTTGAGTGGCTGTGGTTTTTGCTGCTCCTTTTTTTCTTGGTCTTTTTTGGCTTGGTCCTTCTGGTCTTCCTCTTTCTTTTCTTGTTCTTTTTTCTCCTGGTCTTTTTTGTCTTGTTCTTTCTGGTCCTGTTCTTTTTTTTCTTGGTCCTTCTTGTCTTTGTTTTGATCTTTCTTTTTCTTTTCTTCTTCCAACTTTTTTCGCAAGGCATTCAAAGCGGCATCTGTCGGAAATTTTTTCAACCCGTCATCAACGGTTGCAATGGCTTTTTCTAATTTGCTGTGAACAAACTCTTTGCCGCCCTTGTTAAAATAACCGGTTGCGTTTAATTGTGCTTGTAAGGTCAAGCTCGCAAAAAAGAAAAACCCCAGTGCTAATTTTTTCATCGTGCTTCTTTTATTTCAATTACGGATTCCAGTTTTTTCATATAGTCTTTGTAGTTCGCCACCGTTTTGTCTTTTAACAAGGCTTTGTCCATGAGTTCCAACGCTTTTTTAAACTGAAACTTTTCCAACAAGGCGTCGGCCTTCTTTTTCATCTTTTTGGCGTAGTTTGAAGGAGGGTCTTGCTTGTTTTTATTTGTTTCTTCTTCTTGTTTTTTCAACTGTTGGAGGGCGTGGGCCAAATTGTAGCGGGTCTCTTCGTCTTTGGAGTTATTGCGCAAGCTGTTTTTAAATGCTTCGACTGCCTTTTCAAAGTCCTTTTCAGCAACGTGTGCATTGCCAATATTGTGATGGGTCTGTGCCTTTTCTTGGGGTGTTTTGGCGCCTTTCAACGCCAACTCGTATTGCGTGATTGCTTCTTTGTAGTTGGTTTGTTCGTACAAAGCGTTTCCTAAATTGTGGGCTGCTTTGAAATAGGTCGCTGCTTTTTCCGTAGCTTTTTTATAGGATATTGCAGCCTCCGTAAGTTTTTTGTTTTTGTACAGCTCGTTTCCTTCTCTTACAAAGCGACGTGCTTTACGCTGTGCAACAAGTGTATCTTGCTGAGCAAAGGCAGAAAAGCTGCAAAGAAAGAGTAGGAGTAAATGTCGTATGTTCATGTGTTTCTTTTTGAAAAAGTCGTTCAAGGATGGCTGAATGACTTTGCTTATTTCTTTTTTTGTTCGTGAAACAAATCCATTTTTTGCAGCCATTTGGTTTTCTTTTCGTGCAAAAACACATCGAGCAACAAAAAGAACAGGCCAATGGCAACAAACCATTGAAACTGATCTTTGTAATCTGAAAATTGTTTGGTTTCAAACTCGTGTTTTTGTGCATTGGCAATTACGTCCACAATTGCGTTGACTGGTTTTTCGGTTCGGTTTCCATCTATATAACGCCCTTGCGTCTTTTCGGCGATTTCTTTCAAAACCTCCGCATGCCTTTGGGTGATGACCACCTCTCCTTTTCGGTCCTTTTTGTAGGTCATGCGTCCGTTTTTTCGAATGGGAATAGGTTGTCCTGATTCGGTACCCACACCTACCGTAAACACTTTTACTCCGTTTTCTGTCAGGGTTTCAGCAAGAGAAATTGTCTGCGCTTCATGGTCTTCTCCATCGGATAAGATGATCAAAAACTTGTTGGTTTGATCGTCGTTATTGTAATAGGTTTTTGCCAAATCCAGCGCCTCATTGATGGCGGTTCCTTGACTTGACACCATGTCTGGATTCGCATTTTTCAAAAACATTTTTGCAGATGCGTGGTCCGTAGTGATGGGCAGCAAGGGGTATGCACTCCCTGCATAGACAATGATTCCGATGCGATCGCTTCCCAAGTTTTCTATAATCTTGGATATAATTTGCTTGGACTTTTCCAATCGGTTCGGGGCGATGTCTTCTGCCAGCATGCTTTTGGATACGTCCAAAGCAAATACAATGTCTACTCCTTCTCGTTTTACTGTTTTTAGTTTGGTGCCCATTTTTGGATTGACCAAGGACAGAATCAAAAAAGAAAGCCCCAAGGAGAAAATCACCACTTTTAAAATCGCTTTAAACGTGGAGGTTGTCGGTGCTATTTTGGACAACAAACCCGCTTCGGCAAAGTGCCGTTGTTTTTTCTTTTTCCACAAAGCATCCCCAACAAACACAAACATTACGAGGAGGAGGACTGCAAAAAAATAAAAATAAATAGGTGCTTCTAATTTGTACATTTTCTAAATGGGTATCATTAGTGATGTTTTCAAATAAAACTTCGAAAAACTGTGTTTCTCAGAATAAATTCCAAAAGCAACAGCCCAATAGCTGCCAACACAAATTGTCGGAACTGTTCCTTGTAATTGTAATATTTAAACTCTTCTACTTTTGTTTTTTCCAGCTTGTTGATTTCATCGTAGATGTCTTTTAGCTTGGAGTTATTGGTCGCTCGAAAGTATTTTCCCGCAGTTTCTTTTGCAATGTGTTTCAACAAAGTTTCGTCTATCTCTACTTTTTGCTTTCTAAACAACAAATTCCCCCTGTGGTCTTTTGCATAGGGGAAAGGAGCCATACCGTTGGTTCCAATCGCAATGGTATAGACTTTGATTTTCAACTCTTTCGCCAATTCTGTCGCGGTTCTTGGGTCGATAAATCCAGCTGTATTCACACCGTCTGTCAACAAAATAATCACTTTGCTTTTGGCTTTGCTGTCTTTTAGCCTGTTGATAGAGGATCCCAAACCCATGCCGATGGCCGTTCCGTCTTCGATCTGTCCGTATTGAATGGCGTCAATGGTCCTGTTTACAATCCCTTTGTCGCTGGTAATAGGCGTTTGTGTATAACTTTCCCCTGCATAGACCACGATTCCGATGCGGTCGTTGGGGCGTCGACTGACAAAATCGGAGGCGACTCTTTTGAGGGCTTCCAAGCGGTTTGGTTTCAAATCTTTTGCCAACATACTTCCAGAAACATCGATCGCCATGACGATGTCTATTCCCTTATTGGTTTTGGTGCGTTTGCTAACAGACACATTGCGAGGCCGCGCCAAAGCGACAAACAGCATCGAGAGGGCAAGCAACCTCAACAGGTACAAGACGGGTTTCAATTGGGCGATGAGCGACTTTTGAGCTGCAAATCCACGGGTGGAAGAAACGGTCAAGGTCGCGCTGTTTCTTTGGGCCGTGTAAAAAAACCAAAAAGCCAAAAGTGGCAAGCTCAATAGCCCCCATAAAAAACCTGGATTCTCGAATTCAAAATTTGTCCAATTCATCATTTATTCTATTTCTATGCCGATGCTGTTGAGCATCGTGTTCAAAAGGGTTTGCGTTTCTTCGGACGCTGCCTTGCAAATTGTCAGTACTTGCCATCGTTTATTTTCTTTGGAAAAACCGATGAGTCTGAAGGTCTTTTCAGTACCTTTTTGACTGAATTTTCCAGATAAAAAAGCACCTGAAAGCTTGCTTTGCAAAACTGCTGGTTGTCGTTCGTATTCGAAATTTTCAATTTCTTTCTGGTCTTGCATGCTTTGAAGGGTTGTCTGCAGTACTTGTTCTAATTGGGGTGCGATTTCAGGCACATAGCCTAGAACAGTTACCGTTACTTCCAATTGCGCCGCTGCATTGTCATACCTGTAGATGCCAACCGTTTCCAAAACACTTTGAGCCTGAAGAGGGACTGTGTCAGATTGCAAAGGGATGTTCATAGGAGCGCGCATGGTCATTGGAGGGTTTCCAAAAGAATGCACTTGCCATTTGTCAGGGGCTAGTTCTTGAAGGTTGCTACTGCTGATATAAGATTTCTTTGAGCTGTTGTTTTGGTCGCTAGAATTATTTGTAAACAACCACAGAATTGTGCTGATAGCCGTCAAAAAAATTGCGAAATACAAAATCGTTTTTTTCTTTTTCCCTTTTCGCAGCAGCGCGGGTTTCTTTTCAAAATCGCTTGCTTCCGCCTCTGTTGCCATGACCGATGCTTGTTTGTGTTTTTGGAGGACTGCTTCTAAGTCTTGTAGGAGTTTTTCCGCGACTCTTCTGTCATTTTGAATGGCATGGGAAAGGGGTCTCAATTTGGCAAACTTAACAAAGTCTGCATTTTTCAAGAAAGCGGCAAGGCTTTCGACCGACTTCGGCGCGATTCCTATTTCTTTGGAGCGGTTTGCATGCCGTAATAAGGGGATCAATTCAGCGGTCGTTGCCTCCAAGGTATGTATTCCTACTTCCCGGCCAATATAAACTTTCACAATCTCTGTAAGCTCAACGTAATAAGCCTTTGTTTGGTTGTTTTGCCAGAGCTGCTTTTTGTCGAGCTGTGCCAGTTTTTGGAGGGCTTCTCGGTAGGCCGGAATGCTTTCCTTTGGAGGTGCCGTTTCCTTTTTATAGTATTTTTTGTACACAAAATAGCCGGCCGCCAAAAGCAGTAAAATGCCCAACAAAAGGAGCACATTGCTCAAATAAGGTTTGAAATCATCAAAAACCCAAGGCTCCTCGACAATTGGCTTGTTGGCAAATGGTTTTTGCTTGAGCGTGTCCACAGCTACCGTTGCCACTTGGACCAAAATCGAATCTGTAAAATAGGCTTTGTCTTTTAGAAAAACTTGCTGTTTTGGGACATAAAAACTGCCACTATCAAAACCGGTCAGCAGGTATTTTTTTTCAAACCTGTCAGAAAAAGTGTCTGCTTTTTTGGAGGAAAGCAGTTCCAAAGTTCCCAAGCGCTCCAATTTTGGAAAACCTACATTGCCAACGCCTTGTACAGAGATCGTGTATTCCAGCGGTTCTCCTAGTCGAATACGTGCGGTATCCAAGGAAACGGAAATGGGGGAGTCCTCTTGGGAAAATCCCACAAAAGAGAGTAGGAATAGGATGTAAGGGAGTATTCGTTTCATTGCAATGCGTTCTTTTGCGGCTTTTTAATTTCCATGTGCTTTTTTAGTTGCCTCCTTTTTGTTTGAAGTAGCCCAATAATTTTTTTACGTAACTTTCATCAACACGAGTGCTCAAAAACCCAGATCCGCTTTTACGAAAGGCATTTTCGTAAAAGTTTTTGGTAGCGCGGTAGTTTTCTGCATAGGCATTGCGAACCTTTTTGGATCCGGTATTTGCGAGGGTCACACTTCCTGTTTCGGCATCCAACATAGGAACGAGCCCTAGGTTGGGAATTGTTTCGTCAAACTGGTCGTAGACTCGGACTCCCGTAATGTCGTGTTTTTTTCCTGCGATTTTTAAAGTCTGTTCATAAGAGCCGTCCATAAAATCCGAAAGGACAAAGACAATGGCTTTTTTGGTCATTACATTGGACAGGTATTTCAAGGCCTCGTCGATGTTTGTCTTTTTACTTTGTGGCTTAAAATCTACCAATTCTCGAATGATGCGTAGCACGTGTCTTTTTCCTTTTTTGGGTGGAATAAAAAGTTCGATGGCGTCTGAAAACAAAATCAAACCTACTTTGTCATTATTTTGAATGGCAGAAAAAGCAAGGGTAGCTGCAATTTCTGTCACCGTATCTTTTTTAAATTGTGCGCTTGTCCCAAAATGCTCAGAACCACTGATGTCTACCAACAGCATCATGGTCAATTCTCTTTCTTCTTCAAATACTTTTACATAGGGCTGGTGGTAACGAGCGGTCACATTCCAGTCGATGTTTCGAATGTCGTCTCCAAATTGATAATCGCGTACCTCGCTAAAGGTCATTCCTCTTCCTTTGAAAGAACTGTGGTATTCTCCAGAAAAAATATGGTCCGAGAGACGGCGTGTTTTGATCTCTATTTTACGGACTTTTTTAAGTATCTCTTTGGTCTCCATTTTTACATGTAAGATGGTACAATTAGGCAAACAATATTATTTCCTTTCGATGAAAATCTATGGTACTTCTATTTCATTGACAATCTTGTTGATGATGTCTACAGAAGTAATGTTTTCTGCTTCTGCCTCATAGGTAACACCTATTCTGTGGCGCAAGATATCGTAAACAACCGCCCGTACATCTTCAGGAATCACATAACCTCTTCTTCGGATAAATGCATAACATTTGGCTGCTTGTGCCAAACTAATGCTTCCACGTGGAGAGGCGCCAAAACTAATGAGGGGTTTGATTTCTGACAGGTTGTACCTTTCGGGGTAACGCGTTGCAAAAATAAGGTCTAAAATGTATTTTTCAATCTTTTCGTCCATATACACCTCTTTGACAACTTCTCTGGCTTTTAGAATTTGTTGCATTGAAACCACCGGATTGACGGTTGCAAAACCACCGTTGAGGTTTTGACGCATGATTTGTTGTTCCTCGTTTAACTTTGGGTAATCGATGACTACTTTTAACATAAACCGGTCTACTTGTGCTTCCGGCAACGTATACGTTCCTTCTTGCTCTACGGGGTTTTGTGTCGCCATTACCAAAAAAGGCGCGTCCAAAGGAAAGGTCTCGTCACCGATGGTGATCTGACGTTCTTGCATGGCTTCTAACAAAGCGGATTGCACTTTTGCGGGGGCTCTGTTGATTTCGTCTGCCAATACAAAATTGGCAAAAATAGGACCTTTTTTGATTTCAAAACTATTGGACTTCATGTTGTAAATCATCGTCCCTACCACATCTGCAGGCAACAAGTCGGGTGTAAATTGAATGCGGCTAAAGGCGCCGTTGAGCGCTTTTGACAAGGTGTTGATGGCCAGTGTTTTTGCCAATCCGGGCACCCCTTCCAACAAAATATGTCCATTTCCTAACAATCCAATCAACAAACGGTCTATCATTTGTTTTTGACCGACAATGACTTTGCTCATTTCATTTGTTAACAAATCGATAAAAGCACTTTCCTTTTCAATTTTTTCGTTGAGTGCGCTGATGTCTATACTGCTGCTTTGTGCTTCCATTTTCTTTGAAATAAAACGATTTTAAAATTTGTGTGTAATTGAGAATTACAAATCTAAACTAATCTCTACCTTTTTTTGTTAAAATTTGGTTAAAGAAGCCTTGGTAAACCTGACAAAATTCCGTTTTAAAGAGGTGAATACACATTGGAAAACCTGTGCTATTTATGGGTCTTATGGTTTAAAAAACACCCTCTTTTCTGCGTTCTTAAAAACAAGAAAGCCGCAACAAAAACTTATAAGTGTGTTTTTAATGTTAAAGAAATGGGTAGAATTATTTGTTAATAACCTTTTTTTTAACAATATTTGTAACTCAAAACCAACTAACTAAACAATATTCCTATAAGAAAAGAGCCTTTACTGGGCTCTTTTTTTTTGTGGAAAACTTCTTTTTTTGACCCAAAAAAGCAGCACTAAGATTCCTTTCAAAAACAAACATTGTTTATTTTCCTAAAAAGTACTACCTTCTAGTTGTCAAAATTTATCGGGCATTCTTTTTTTGATAATAATTCTTCTCTTTGAAAGGACACTTCTGGAACTGCTAAAAAGCAACTTGCAATTTTGAAGGCCTCCATTTCGTCAATTTCGTTTTCTTTACATGCTCTCAAAAAATCTCTTTTATTATCTTTATGGACTGTTTTCCCCCTTTCCAATATTTGGTTTCAATCGCTATAAAATTTAACAAATTTCCAAAAAAACATGCCTGTAAATATTGTTTTATTAATTTTTTGTTAAAAAAATGCTATATTAGCAAAACGACCAAATATTTAAGTTCATTTAGACAAAAATATTTTTTATTGACTTTTGTTGCTATAATGCAAGATTTAAAAAGTTAAAAAGATTGTTCTTGAAAAAGGAGTACGCATTACAAAATCATGTAACCACAATCAATTAACTATAAAACCAAGCAATTATGAAACAAATCACTACACTCAAAAGCATGCTCATTATGCTTTTCTGTTTTTGTTCTTTTTCAGTAATGGGTCAAACCCTTGAAGGAAAAGTAATCGATGAGAACGGAGACCCACTACCCTTTGCCAATGTAATTGAAAAAGGGACTACCAATGGAACTGTCACAGACAACGACGGAAATTTTTCAATAAATCCAAGTCAACTTCCAGCGCAACTAGAATTTTCATTACTCGGATTTTCAAATGTTTCGAAAGAGGCCCTTTCTTCTAGCACAAGTATGATAGTCACCCTTGTAGAAAAAGGAGTTAGTTTGAATGAAGTTGTATTGGTAGGATCGAGAAACCCAAGCAGAACTGCTATCGAGACTCCTGTTCCTGTGGATGTAATTGATCTCGCAGAATTAATGACACAAGGCCCACAAACTTCCATCAATGAAATTTTAAATTACGTGGCGCCGTCGTTTACTTCTCAAACACAAACAGTTTCTGATGGTACGGATCATATTGATCCTGCTTCTTTGAGAGGTTTGGGACCAGATCAAGTATTGGTATTGGTAAACGGAAAAAGAAGGCACAAAAGTTCTTCTTTGAATGTCAATGGAACCGTTGGAGCGGGTTCTGTTGGTACAGACATGAACGCTATTCCAACGGCAGCTATCAAAAGAATTGAAGTTTTAAGAGATGGTGCCGCAGCACAATACGGCTCTGATGCCATTGCTGGTGTCATCAATATTGTCTTGAAAGAAGCCACAAATAAACTGGAGTTCTCAGTGACGTTTGGAGCGAACAATTCTTCGAAAAGCAATCATCAAGAAGGTGGTTTTGACGGTGAAAAGTTACAAATTGACGCCAACTATGGAATCAACTTAGGTTCGAAAGGAGGATTTGTCAATTTCACAGGTTCTATTGCTACCCGAAATCCTGCACTAAGAAACGCGACCAATGCAGAGCAAATTTATGACATTGCCAATGCTGTGGAACACGCTTTTACCAATCAAAGCGGAAAAACCATTGCAGAAATGACCGCTGCAGATTATCAAAGCGGCGCTGCTTTATTGGGCGCAAATTACATCAGTGCTAGCGATCAAACGGCCATTGCTGCACTTGACTTATCGGCAACCGATGGGGTTTTGAATACTCCTGGAAACCTCGGGTTATTGCGTGATTTTCTTCCTGATGGAGGAACTGGTGAATTTGGGAGTTATCAAGAACTCGATGACGCGCAATTCGCTGCGCGAGGATTGGAAAGAAATGACTTTAGATTCAAAGTAGGGACTTCCAAATTGAGAGAAGGAAAATTTTTCACAAACTTATCGCTTCCTCTATCAGAAAACACAGAAATTTATTCTTTTGGGGGAATCAGCTATCGTCAGGGATTGGCCTATGGATTTTTAAGGGAACCATGGAGACCTAAAGCGAATGTTGCTTCAAATGCTGATGGTTTTTTACCTGGAATTCAATCCGATATTCTTGATCAGTCTTACGCTGTGGGAATCAAAGGGGTTACACAAAACGGATGGAATGTTGATTTCTCCAATAGTTTTGGGTCCAATACTTTTGGTTTTACTGTTGTCAACAGCACCAATGCCAGTTTAGGAGCGACTTCTCCTTCTGTTTTTGATGCAGGATCTTACTCTTTTTCTCAAAATACAACCAATTTAGACTTCAATAAGTTCAACGAAGATATCTTCTCCGGATTGAACATTGCCTTTGGTGCAGAATATAGAGTAGATCACTTTGAAATATTTGACGGAAAAGAAAATTCATACGCTACTTACAACAACAACGGTGTTCCTACTTCTGGAGGCGCTGAAGGAGCAACGAATGCGCTTGGAGAAAGTTTGCCAGGTACTTCACAAGTTTTTGGAGGTTTTACGCCTCAGAACGCCGTTGATAAATACCGAAACAGTATTGGTCTTTATTTTGATACGGAAGCAGACATCTCTGAAAATTTACTTGTTAGCTTAGCGACTCGTTATGAAAACTTTTCTGACTTTGGAGAAACTTTTAACTACAAGGTAGCTACGCTAATCAAACTTTCTGACAATATTTCTGTGCGTGCTGCGAATAGCACTGGATTTAGAGCTCCTTCTTTGCAACAACAATATTACAGCAGAAGTAGCACCATTTTCAATGCAAACGGTGTTGCCGAAGAGGTAGGTTTGTTCCCAAATGACAGTCCTCTGGCTGATCTCTTAAACATAGGAACTTTGAAGGAAGAGGTTTCAAAAAGTTCAAGTATCGGTTTTACTGGAAAAATAAACAACTTCACATTTACTGTTGATGCGTATCAAATAGAAATAGAGGACAGAATCGTTTTAACTGGTAAATTCTCACACAACGATGATACTACCTTAAAACCCATTTTTGATGCGGCCGGAGCAGGAAAAGCACAGTTTTTAGCCAATGCCATCGATACAAAAAATCAAGGAATCGATATCGTTGCCGGATATAAAATAGCTCTTTCAGATAAATTAAATCTTGACAATACGCTTGCTGCTACTTTTTCTGAAACAGAAATTACGAATATCAATGTTCCAAGCGATATTTCAAGTGCAGGATTAGAAGGAGACTTTTTTGATGGACAAGAAGAGGCTTTTTTGACCATAGCTCAACCAAGAACCAAAATAAATTTAACACACAACTTATCCAGTGAAAAATGGGCTGTCTTACTACGAAATGTGTATTTTGGAGAAGTAACAGATCCCGATGAATTTTCTGGGCAAGCTAGAGTGGCGGGCGCTTCTGTAAATGACAATGCCGTCTACGGAGGTAAAGTTGTAACGGATTTAACCCTTACGAACAACATGAACGACAACACAAGCATTACCATTGGAGCCAACAATGTGTTCGATGTGTATCCCGATGAAAATAGACCCGGTAGTCAGTCGAATGCATCGTTTCCATATTCACGACGAACTTCGCAATTTGGATTCTTAGGAAGGTATCTCTTTGCAAGAATAAATATAGAATTGTAACAAAGAGGAAACCTAGTTTCAGAACAATAAAAAAGCCAGTGATGTTTCGCTGGCTTTTTTTAATGTTGTAAACGGGTGTGTTTTAGGGCTCCTCAAAAGGCAGGATTTCCATTTTTTCTCCGTCAAAAACCCCGTAGGTAAAATACGTAATCCAATCGCCTAAATTCACACATCGGCTGTTTTGTCCAAGTGCAAGATCCATAGGCAAATGTCGGTGGCCAAACACAAAATAATCACGGTGCTTTGCTTGTAGCTCTTGTTTGGCGTACTGCACCAACCACTCCTTGTCCTCGCCTAAGAAAACAACGTCTTCTGCACCGGAAATCAATTTGTTTTTAACGGATAAATACTGGGCTAGTGAAACGCCTAAATCAGGGTGCAACCATCGAAAAAGCCACTTTGAAATTGGGTGGGTAAATACTTTTTTCATGCGCTTGTAGCCTTTGTCTCCAAGCCCCAATCCATCTCCATGGGCGATGAAAAAAGTCTTGTTGTGAAAGGTAAATTCCTTGGGCTTGTGGTATACGGGGATGTTCAGTTCTTTTTCAAAATAATCTTGCATCCACAAGTCGTGGTTGCCTACAAAAAAATGAATGGGAATTCCGCTGTCACGAAGCTCTGCCAATTTTCCCAAAACCCTGATAAATCCTTTGGGAACTACTGTTTTGTATTCAAACCAAAAATCAAACAGGTCTCCCAGCAAAAAAAGCACTGCTGCGTCGTGTTGGATCTGGTCTAGCCAGCGGACAAATTTTTCTTCTCTCACTTTGCTTTCCTCAGGGTTAGGAGCGCCAAAATGCTGGTCAGAGGCAAAGTATATTTTTTTGGATGCGGTCAACTTTTGTTGGATTTGTTATCGCAAAGATACATTTTTTAGGGTTTCCTTAGAAAAAGCATTGCTACTCATTCGAAGGACTGTTTTATTGGATGCTGCTCTTTTCCAATTGCAGCACTTTGGAAATCATGTTGTCTTGTTGTTGGTAAATTTGATAAAACGTGGATTCGTCAAAAACTTGACGTGCGATCAAAGCTTTCAAATAATTGTGAAGCAATCTGCGTTTTTGAGGGGTGGGATTGTCATTCATCTCCGCAAAAATCAAAAAGCGTTTTAAAATGGATTCGTCTTGGTCTGCTTGAGTGACAAAAGCTACCGACCCCATTTCTTTAAGCTCTTTCCGATGGGCATCTGCATACTCAAAGCTAAAGGTATTTAGAGCATTGTAATACCTGTTTTCCAAATAGGCGGTTGTGTCTACTGCGACAAACACGTCGGGAATGATACCGCCGCCGCCGTACACTGTTTTTCCTTTGGGCGTGGTATACTTTAGGGAATCCACCACTTGAATACTGTCTTTGGAGAGCAATTCTCCACTTAAAACTCTGTTTTGATAGTCCTTTGCATACTGCAATGTAGCGTTGAGGTTGTAGGGTTTTTGAATGGAGCGCCCGGTAGGGGTGTAGTATTTGGCAACCGTCAGCCGTACCGCAGAACCATCTCCCAAAGGGAGTTCTTGCTGTACCAGCCCTTTTCCAAAAGAACGTCTTCCGACAATCACTCCTTTGTCGTTGTCTTGTAGAGCGCCTGCGACAATTTCACTTGCCGAAGCCGAGCCTTCGTCGATCAGCACATACACTTTGGCGTCCTCAAACAGGCCTTCTTCCGTAGCAAAAAACTCTTCCCGCTTGCCTTTGTTGTTTTCTGTAAAAACGATGAGTTTTCCCTTTTCTAAAAACACATCAGCAATTTGGGTGGCCACATGAATAAAACCGCCTCCGTTTTGACGCAGGTCCAAAACCAAATTTTTGGCTCCTTTTTGTTTTAAAAATTGCAGTTTTCTGAAAAACTCGTCATCGGTTGTCATCGCAAAGCGGTCTATTTTTACATAGCCCAACTCTGGGCTCAGGAGGTAAGCAGCTTCCACGCTTTGAATGGCAACTTTACTTCTGGTAATCTTAAATTGCAACTGCGCTGCTGTTTGTTTTCGATAAATTGTCAAGTCCACTTCTGTGTTTGCTGGGCCTTTTAATATCTTGACAACTTCTTGGCTGCTGCGGTTTGTGTCGGTTAAAGTGTCTTGGTTTGCAATTAAAATTCGATCTCCGGCTAGGATTCCTGCTCGCTCACTCGGCCCTCCTGCCAAAACATGCGTGACTGTCAAAGAGTCTTTGTGCATCAGAAACTGCACGCCGATTCCCTCAAAGTTTCCCTGTAAATTCTCTTGATTTGCCAAGAGGGTTTCTTTTGAAAAATAAACAGAATGCGGGTCCAATTTGTCGACAATTTCTGTGATGACATTGTCCAATATTTCTTCAGTATCGACGGAATCTACGTACTGATTGTCGATAAAGTCGAGTAGTTTTGTTATTTTTATTTGGGCGCCGGAACTTTTAAAAAAAGTGCGTGCGTCTTTTTCAAAATCAAACAAAGACCCTATCGCAATGCCAATTGCCACAGCAATTCCAAGAAAAAATGGGGTGTTGTTTTTATCCTTCATAGCCGTCTATGTGAAAAACTTCAATGCCTGCTGCTTCTAAAAAATGAACTCCTGAAAGGTCTTTGTATGCCTTTGCGAATACCACCCGCTTGATGCCCGCCTGTAAAATGAGTTTGCTACAATCTCTACAGGGCGACAAGGTAATGTACAAGGTTGCGCCATGAGAAGACTGGGTAGAGGCTGCCACTTTTAAAATGGCGTTGGCTTCCGCGTGCAAAACCATCCACTTGGTTTCTCCTGTTTCGGATTCACAACAGTTGTCAAATCCTGTGGGTGCGCCATTGAAACCATCTGAAATGATCATTCTTCCTTTCACAATCAGCGCACCGACTTGTTTCCTTTTGCAGTGCGATAGTTTGCCCCATTCAAAGGCCATGTTGATATATGCGCGATCGTATTTGATTTGTTTTTTAGAATTGACCATCTGTTGGTTGTGGTTTTTTATTGGGCAATGAGTAGCTCTCGTTGTATAATGGTTTTGAATCACCCAAAAGTCGGAAATCTTATGTTAAAAGCCAACATTTATAATGTAAAATAACGACGCTTTAAAATAAAAAAGAGGATCTTGCCAAAAGCATCGGAAGGGCAATTCCAATAACCATTGCTGACAATACAAGGACCCAGTCTCTTTTGGAAACTTTGAATAAAAGGGTTGCCAGGAAAGAAAGCACGGCCATTCCCAAGACAATAAGTACTTGTGCGGCTTCAATCCCAAAGGCAAAAGCGAGCATCGGTATCAGCTTTTCTGTGCTGTCTGCCAAGAGCATTTTCAAATACATTGAAAAGCCCAAACCGTGGATCCAACCAAAACAAAAGGACAAAAGAATCGTAAAGGGGTTGCTGGCATTGAATTTTCCTGCTGTAACAAGCTTGTAGACTGCCGTGATAAAAATGGTGGCTGGTATGAGCAGTTCTACCCATTCAGAAGCTACGGTAAGGAGTTTGAAAACAACCAAGGCCAAGGTCAAGGTGTGGCCCAGTGTAAAAGCAGTGACTAACCACAGGATTTGTTTCCATTGTTTGGACGAATGCCCGAGGACCAAGACCACTAAAAATAATAAATGGTCGTAGGCTTGAAGATCCAAAACGTGTTTTACTCCGAGGTTGCAATAAAAAAGAAATTCATTCATGACCGTCCTTTTTTTTTCAAAAATAGAAAAACTTCTCTCGTTTCAAACGGTAAAATAAAGTTTTTACTGAGATTCTCGAATGGTTTTTTGGAGGGTCTTAAATCTTTCTAGTAACATTGATAGGCGCTCCTTTGTAATTTTTAAATTTTGAGGAAACTTTTTTGTTTGCAAGCTGCTTGCCGTGCTTTGTTTTTTTTTTAAAAAGCACATAAACCAATTCCAAAATTGATGTTCCAATCGCAAAGACTTTTGATGTTGTGGTTTCTAAGCAAAATGTACCACAACGGTGTGAAGTTTAAAGATTGGCACAGCGCACATTCTTTAATATTAAAATACGTCCCTTTTTGATTGATAAAAATTTAAAAGTGCCGGTTTTTACAAAGACATGCCTAACTTTTATAAGCTGGATGCTTCTTATAATTTGAAATTAGATACCGGTTTTTGAGAAATTTATGCTGTAGTATTAGACAAATGGCTCGGTGTAAATAAAGACGAGATTTTAAACAAGTCCTTTTATAAATTGGACTTTATATAAGGCTTTGAAATCTTCCCTGAAAAAGAAGTCCTCCCCCGTATTGTAACAAAAAAGGGCTCCTATTATGGAGCCCTTTTTTAATTTTTTCAATTGCTGTACAAATTAGCAGCAACTTATTTTATCAACTCTTCCTTGATGGCGCCCGCCTTCAAATTCTGTTTCCAAAAACACCTCTACAAAACTCAAAGCTTGTTGAAGCGATACAAATCGAGCGGGGATGGTTAAAATATTGGCGTCGTTATGTTGGCGTGTCAATGCGACCAATTCTTTGTTCCAGCACAATGCCGCACGAATACCTTGGTGTTTGTTGGCTGTCATTTGAGCTCCGTTGCCACTACCACACAAGATGATGCCAAATGTTGCTTTGCCTCTTTCCACAGCCTCCGCTGTTGGATGGATCGCATCTGGATAATCCATACTGTCTGGCGTGTCAGTTCCAAAATTCAAAACTTTGATGCCTTTGCTTTCTAGTAATTTAATGATTTCAAACTTGTATTCTGGTCCTGCATGGTCGTTCCCAATCGCTATCGTCATAATCGTTGTTTTTGTGCTACAAAAATACAACAAAAGCTAAAAGCATCAAATCATACTCAGCTTATAATTTGTGTAAAATTCCCTTTTTTTTCAATGTTCTCAAAATTAAAGGCTATGAACAACGAATCTAATAACTTTTTGCCAATGCGCTGTCTACAAACAATTTGGCTATTTTATCGAATTGTTGACAAATAGTGGTTAAAAAACAACAAGTATTTTTGGTGCTTTGATAATAAAAAACAATACCACCGTACTTTCTTTATTTCCAAATTTTCTTACCAAAAGTTAAGGTATACTTATCAACTATTTTGAATAGGGTTATGAATAGTGACATTCAAAAAAAGAGTTTAAAACCTAGAATTTTTGCTTATAAACATTCTTGTTAATAAGTGCTGTTTGCTTGCTGCTTTTCAGGTTTTTAGATCATCATCAACTTGTGAATAGTTGTTTATAACTTTCCATAACTCATATTTGCAAATAGATAGACACAAAGTTATGCCAGCTATGAACAGCTTATCATATACCACTATGTTTTTTTTAAATTTTAAAAGAAAATTATTGTTATATATATAATTGTTTATAAACTTAGAATTTTGCTGCTTTTCAACGTATAGTAGTTACTATTTTTATTTTCTGAGATAGGTTTCTCATTTAAATTTATTACTCAATTGTTTTATTTTTATTACAAACGCTGTGTTTTTGTTTGAAGATTAAGCATTTTAAATAAAAATAAAATATAGAGTATTAAACCAACTACAAATGCGTTGCTCTGTTTATATTTTGTACTTTTAAAAATTGAAAAACAATAACATGAACAAAAAGAAAAACACACATAAAAAGAAAGGTAATACAATGGCAGACTTGTCACAAAAAGTATTAAAGTTGTTTGGTCAAAATCCTTCTAAATTTTGGAATTACAAACAAATTGCTTCAACGCTCAAGCTAACAGATTCAAATGCCACAGGTCAGGTAATTAAAAATTTAGAAGAACTCAAAGAAAAAGGCAACATCGATGAAGCTAAGCAGGGCTCCTTTGTTTTGTCAGAAACCAAAAACTACCACCTTGGAACATTGGATTTAACCTCTAATGGAAACGCTTATTTTATCTGTGAAGATTTTGATAACGACGTCTTTATTCCTTCCATAAATTTGAACCGTGGACTTGACAAAGACACTGTAAAAGTATATGTCTATAACAAACGTAAAAGTTCCAAAAAAGAAGGAGATGTGGTAGCAGTTGTAGAACGTTTCAAAACAGAATTTGTAGGGGTTTTGCAGCTCAGTAAGAATTTTGGTTTTGTAGTACCTGATAGCAATAAAATGTATTCTGACATTTTTATTTCCAAAGACAATTTAGATGGTGCCGAAGATGGAGATAAAGTTGTTGTCGACTTGATAGATTGGCCGGAAAAATCAAAAAATCCTTTTGGAAAAATAAAACAAGTATTAGGAAAACCAGGAGACCACAACACAGAGATCCACAGTATTCTTGCCGAGTACGGACTCCCATATGAATTTCCAGCTCATGTGGAAAAAGAAGCCGAAGACCTCGACACTAGAATTACAGAAAAAGAAATTGCCAAGCGAAGAGACATGCGTTCCGACTTGACGTTTACTATAGATCCAAAAGATGCGAAAGACTTTGATGATGCCTTGTCTTTTACAATTTTGGAAAATGGGAACTATGAGATTGGAGTTCATATTGCAGATGTTTCCCATTATATTCCATTGGATTCTGAGTTGGAAAGAGAAGCTTATGAAAGAGCCACCTCTGTTTATTTGGTAGATCGTGTGGTTCCCATGCTTCCAGAAAAACTTTCCAACGGTGTCTGCTCATTGAGGCCTAATGAAGAAAAATTGACCTTTTCAGCGGTTTTCGAATTGAACGAACAATCAGAAATAAAAAACCAATGGTTTGGAAGAACGGTTACTTATTCTGACCAACGTTTTGCATACGAAGAAGCCCAAGTTATCATTGAAAACGGCGTAAAAGACCAACCGACAACAATACCAGAATCCATTTCCATAAGAGACAGCGCTTATGAAGTTTCTCCAAAAGTTGTCAACGCTATTTTAAAAATGGACACGCTTGCCAAAACAATGCGCAAAAAGAGGTTGCAAGACGGTGCGATTACCTTTGATAAAGTAGAGGTCAAATTTAATTTGGACGAAGATGCAAACCCTTTGGGTGTTTTTATGAAAGAGTCCAAAGACGCCAACAAACTCATCGAAGAATTTATGTTGTTGGCCAACAAAAAAGTATCTGAATTTGTCAGTAAAAAAGGCGGGAAGTCCTCCACTTTTGTGTACCGTGTTCACGACGAGCCCAACGTTGACAAACTCACCGCTTTGCAAGGAATTATTGGAAAATTTGGTTATAGTATCGACATCAATACCCGTAAATCTACTTCCAACACCCTGAATAAACTGTTGAAAGATGTCCACGGAAAAGGAGAGTCCAACATGATCGAAACGCTCGCCATACGATCCATGTCAAAAGCAATTTACACCACCGAAAATATTGGACATTACGGGTTGGCATTTGATCATTATTCGCACTTTACATCTCCCATTCGTCGTTATCCTGATGTGATGGCACACCGCTTGTTGCAACACTATTTGGACGGAGGAAAACCGCCAAAAAAAGAACTTTATGAAGAGAAGTGTAAGCACGCTTCAGAAATGGAATACCTAGCCACCAAAGCCGAAAGGGACTCCATCAAATACATGCAAATAAAATACATGCAGAACCACAAAGATGTTGATTTCTTAGGAGTGATATCAGGAGTCACAGAATGGGGTATCTATGTAGAAATCATAGAAAATAAATGCGAAGGTATGGTCAGAACAAGAGACCTTAAAGACGACTATTATACCTATGATGAAAAGCAATATGCTTTGGTAGGAAAGTCTAACAAGAAAAAATACCAGTTGGGTGACGAAGTGACCGTAAAGGTAAAAAACACGGACCTCGATCGGAAGCACTTGGACTTTACCCTCCTGCAATAAACCGTAAAAAAAGCAATCGTTTGCAAATGAAAAACAAGCTAGTCCTACTCTTTTTAATGATGGCTACTAGTGGTTGGGCCCAAGAAAAAAGCATTCATTTTTTACAATCTTTTGACAAGGTAAAAGTCTTCAAAGGATTGGTTGTAAATTTGATTCCTTTTCACGAGCAAAAAATTGTCATTACTGGAGAAAAAGCCTCTGAAGTCTATTTGAAAAACAAAAAAGGAAACCTTACAATCACACTGAATTTAAAAAGTGTTTTTGATTCAAAATCACTTCAGATTGATTTGTATTATACAGGATTACTTTTGGAATTGGAAGTTTTCCAAGGAGCCACTATTCGATCTAAACACACCCTGGAACAAGCCCAATTGCAATTGAGCGCTCGGGAAGACGCGCATATAGAACTCGATTTAGCCTTGGAGTATTTAAAAATAAAAGCTCTTACAGGGGGCAGTATGCAACTCACGGGGACTACAAAGTCACAAAATTGCAAACTTTCAACAGGTGCCAATTACCAAGCTTTCAAATTGAAATCTGAATATACAAATATTGTAGTTTCTTCTGGAGCTGTAGCAAGTATTTACACGGATGCTGTTTTGGACGCCAAGGCGACCTTTGGCGGTGAAGTCAACTACAAAGGCACTCCTTCCTCACTGCTTAGCAAAAAATCAATGGGCGGTCAAATTACACAACAACAAGATTTACAAAACCAGAACCATAAGCAATAGGCTTTTGTAAAAATAACTTTTGACAAATTTTATATCCAACAATTTGCTACCTTTGTAATTCAAAACATACGCATTATGAATTTACTCAGTATCTTTTTAGGAATGATTGGAGGACCCCAAGTCATTGTGATCATCGTCGTTGTACTCCTACTTTTCGGAGGTAGAAAAATTCCAGAATTGATGCGCGGACTAGGAAGCGGAATCAAAGAGTTTAAAAATGCTTCCAAAGAAGAAGACAAAGAGGATTCAAAAAAAGACCCATCTTAAGAGTTTTTGTTCTTTCAAATATTTATTGTAAAATCTGTAAAACAGCATTTTAAATAAATACCTAAAAAGGGCTCTTTATTCCTTATTTCTTTTCAAAGCAGGCTGTTCGTTGATTTTGTTAGCTGCTACCAAACTAGTAACCATGTCATTTAACATGGAGCTTGCAGCATTCGGATTGTTGGGCAACAAGATCAAATTGCTATTGGTGTCTGCACCGATGGACTGTAAGGTGTCGTAGTGTTGTGTGATCACAATCAAAGCAGAAGCCTCTTGAGAGTTGATTCCTGCTTTGTTCAATACATCTACGGACTCTTCCAAACCACGTGCTATTTCTCTTCGCTGATCTGCGATTCCCATTCCTTGCAATCGCTTGCTCTCCGCCTCCGCTTTGGCGCGCTCTACAATCAAAATCCGTTGTGCGTCACCTTCAAATTGAGCGGCTAATTTTTCTCTTTCTGCCGCGTTAATTCGGTTCATTGCTTCTTTTACTTGCGCGTCGGGATCGATGTCTGTAACCAAGGCTTTTACAATGTCGTACCCATAAGCCAACATCGATTCTTTCAATTCTCTTTGAATGGCATGTGCGATGTCGTCCTTTTTTTCAAATACATCGTCCAACTTCATTTTGGGCACCTCTGCTCGGACGGTATCAAAGATGTAAGCTGTGATTTGATCGTGTGGGTTTTGCAGTTTGTAAAAAGCGTCGTAGACCTTTTCGCGAAGGATTTGAAACTGTACAGAAATTTTCAGTTGTACAAAAACGTCGTCTTTGGTTTTGGTTTCTACGATGACATCTAGTTGCTGTATTTTCAAGCTGACACGCCCCGAAATTTTATCTACTAGAGGAATTTTAAATTGTAATCCCGATTGTCGAATGTTCGTAAATTTTCCAAATCGTTCAACAATGGCCGTGGTTTGTTGGTTCACAACAAACAAACCAAAGTAAAGAAAGAGTACAACAGGAATTAAATAAAAAAGATTTTCCATTAGATTGGAGTTTAGAGATTTTTAAAAATACAACAAATTTGCAAAACTATTGTCAAAGTACACCCATTAATAAAACGGTGTGTGCTATTTCAAAATAGCAATTGCTTGTTCAATTCTTCGAACCGCTTTTTCTTTTCCAACAAAAGCAACGATGTCAAACAAATGAGGACCTCTCAAAGCTCCAACAATACTCAACCGAAATGGTGCCATGATTTTTCCAAAGCTGATTTCTTCTTTGGCCATCCACTTTTTTACTTCATTTTCTACCGCTTCCGATGAAAAATCCTCGAGCTCTTTAAGGATATTCTTCAAGGCCTCCATCAAAACTTTTGTATCAGGTTTCCATTGTTTTTTTACAGCCTTTGGGTCGTAATCTTTAGGGGCTTTAAAAAAATACTTGCTGAGTTCCCATAAGTCTTTCACAAAGACGGCCCTCTCTTTCACCATTTCAACAACGATTTCTACCTGATCTAAAGCAACGTCTACTTCATTTTCATTGAGAATGGGCAAGTACAGTGTTGCCAATTCGCGGGCAGACATTTGCTGTACGTATTGTTGGTTGAACCAATTTGTTTTTTCCGGACTGAATTTTGCTCCTGATTTGCTAACTCTTTCTAACGAGAAACTTTGTACCAGTTCTTCTTTTCCAAACAACTCTTGTTCTGTTCCAGGATTCCATCCCAACAAAGCCAGCATGTTGACAAAAGCAGCACTCAAATAACCGTCCTCTTTGTACCCTTTGGAAACTTCACCTGTTTCCTCATTTTTATAGGCTAAAGGGAATACAGGGAACCCCAGTTTGTCTCCGTCTCGTTTGCTCAATTTTCCTTTGCCAACAGGTTTTAAAATCAAAGGCAAATGTGCAAAATCTGGAGCCTCCCAACCAAAAGCATCGTACAATGCAATGTGAAGCGGCAAAGAAGGCAACCATTCTTCTCCTCGAATCACATGACTGATTTCCATCAGGTGATCGTCTACAATATTTGCCAGGTGGTAGGTAGGCATTCCGTCGCTTTTAAACAATACTTTGTCGTCGAGCAATGGGCGTTTAAACTTTACATTTCCTCGAATCAAGTCGTTTGATTCAAGCACAGCGGCTCCCTCCTCTTTAGGGTCGTACATCTTAAAACGCACTACATAATTATCTCCGGAAGCCAATTTTTTTCCAAGTACTTCAACCCCCATACAAAGTGAGTTGTTCAGTTGGTCACGCGTGCTGTGGTTGTATATAAAAGGCTCTTTTTTTTCATCGCACTTTTTTCGTTCGGCTTCCAGTTCCTCGCTACTGTCAAACGCGTAATAGGCTTTTCCAGAAGCGACCAATTTCTCTGCGTATTCGCGATACAGCTCTTTGCGTTCCGACTGTCGGTAGGGTCCAAACTTTTCATTTTTTCCGGGACCTTCGTCGAATTGAATTCCGCTCCATTCCAATGCATCGATGATGTATTGCTCGGCATTGGGAACATAGCGATTTTGATCGGTGTCTTCGATTCGCAACACGAATTTTCCACCGTGTTTTTTAGCGAACAAATAGTTGTACAAAGCGGTTCTAACTCCGCCAATATGTAAAGGCCCTGTGGGACTTGGTGCAAAACGCACTCGGATGCTTTTGTCCATGTTTCAAATTTAAAAAGCAAAGATACTTAAATACTTGAATGGATGCCTTCTTCTTGTTTTGTTTTCCATTGTTTTCTGTTCGGCTTCTTAACTCAACTCCCTTTTTGTCCCATGGCCCTTAACTCAAAAGTTTGCTTTATCTTTGCAAAAAAGAACACATGATTGCTTTCCATTACGAGACTGATTTTTTGCTTACAGATGAAGATAAATTCCAAAAATGGATTTCTAGTTGTATTGAAGAATGCTCGTTTAAAGAAGGGAATTTGAATTATGTTTTTTGTGACGATGCTTATTTGTTGAAATTGAATGTCGAGTTTTTAAAACACGATACCTTGACAGATATCATCAGTTTTGATTACACGTTGGGAAAGTTGCTTGGCGGCGACGTGTTTATTTCGGTAACACGTGTTCGAGAGAACGCCAAGGAGCACAATTTGCCTTTTGAATTAGAGCTCAGTCGTGTCATGATACACGGTATTTTGCACTTCATGGGCTATCTTGATAAGACCGACAACGAAAAAGCAATCATGCGCGCAGCGGAAGACAAATGCCTCGCAAAACTTGCGGATTAGGAATCTAATTTTACAACACTGTTTCACGTGGAACACTTTTTATGATGAATTTATTTAAGGATACATACGATGTTATTGTTGTCGGAGGCGGCCACGCAGGAAGCGAAGCTGCTGCAGCAAGCGCCAACTTGGGAGCGAGCACCCTCTTAATCACCATGAGCCTTCAAAATATTGCTCAAATGAGCTGCAATCCCGCCATGGGAGGAATTGCCAAAGGGCAAATAGTTCGTGAGATTGACGCGCTTGGAGGATACAGTGGAATCGTTACAGACGAAACGGCCATTCAGTTTAAAATGCTTAACAAGTCCAAAGGACCGGCTATGTGGAGTCCACGTGCACAAAGTGACCGGATGCGCTTTGCCGAAAAATGGCGCAATATGTTGGAGTCTACGGAGAATTTAGATTTTTACCAAGACATGATCAACGGACTTGTGATCGAAGACGGAGTAGTCAAAGGTGTTCAAACAGCTTTGGGGTTTGTCATCAAAGCACAAACAGTAATTCTTACGGCTGGGACTTTTTTAAACGGGTTGATTCATATTGGAGAAAAGACTTTTGGCGGAGGAAGGGCTGGAGAAGCTGCCTCTACAGGAATTACTGAAAACCTTGTCAAGGTTGGTTTTGAAGCGGGCCGAATGAAAACTGGAACTCCTCCCCGAGTGGATGCGCGTTCTTTGGATTTTTCAAAAATGATTGAGCAACCTGGTGATGCTGTACCAGAAAAATTTTCTTACCTCTCTTCAACAGAACCTTTGAAACACCAAAAATCTTGTTACATGTCCTACACCTCTCAAGAGGTGCACGACCTGTTGCGAACAGGCTTTGACCGCTCGCCGATGTTCAATGGCAGGATTCAAAGTACCGGTCCTCGCTATTGTCCTTCTATCGAAGATAAAATTGACCGTTTTGCCACGAAAGATCGACATCAAATATTTGTGGAGCCAGAAGGCTGGGATACTTGTGAGATTTATGTCAACGGATTTTCTACCTCCTTGCCCGAAGATGTTCAAGACCGTGCTTTGCGGAAAGTAGCGGGCTTTGAAAATGTCAAATTTTTCCGTTTTGGATACGCCATTGAATATGACTTCTTTCCCCCTACCCAATTGAAGCACACCTTGGAAACCAAGCTGGTTGAGAACTTGTTTTTTGCGGGTCAAATAAACGGGACTACGGGTTATGAAGAAGCGGCAGCTCAAGGATTGATGGCAGGCATCAATGCGGCCTTAAAAACACAAAACAAAACTCCTTTTGTGCTCAAAAGGCACGAAGCCTATATCGGAGTTTTGATAGACGATTTGATTACCAAAGGAACCGAGGAGCCTTACCGAATGTTTACGTCACGGGCAGAATACAGAACCCTGTTGCGTCAAGACAATGCCGATTTAAGATTGACCCCCAAAGGACACGCACTGGGTCTTGCTTCCCAAGAGCGTTTGGATCGTGTGAAAATAAAACAAGAAAAAACAGATTTGTTTGTGGCTTTTCTAAAGAAGACAAGTGTCAAACCCGAAGACGTAAACCCAATTCTTTTGTCTAAAAACTCTGCTCCCATTTCTCAATCCATGAAAATGTTTAAGATTGCGGCACGTCCACAACTCACGTTTAACGAGGTCAGACAATTTCCCAAAGTTTCCGAATTTATAAATGAACAAGGAATAGACAATGAGATTGTCGAACAGACAGAGGTTCATGTCAAATACGCAGGCTATATCGAAAAAGAAAAAAACAATGCCGATAAGTTAACGCGTTTGGAGCACGTATCCATTCCTGAAAATTTTGATTACCACAAAGTAAATTCACTGTCTATTGAAGCGCGTCAAAAGTTGACCAAAATCAAACCGGTGACCATCTCCCAGGCGAGCCGTATCAGTGGCGTATCTCCAAGTGATGTTTCCGTTTTGTTGGTTTTTATGGGGCGCTAAGCCGAGAGGTTCCACGTGGAACTTAGAAGAGAAATGCCAAGAGAATGGGTTCCAAAAAGACTTTTTTCTTTTTAAAATCCAAACCCAATCTTCAATTAAGTTTATAAAGAAAACGAAACATGAGCGCAAGAGCCGTCAAACAACCCCCGCACCCTTCCACATTTGAAACCTATGTGCGCTGCAAAGATCATTTGGTTTCTGGTGAAAATTTTGATTTGTTATTGGATGACAATTTGGATTTGTTGATGACAAGTCCCAAACCCGCAATGGAAGCTTTGCCTGCTTACTACAAAAGCCAAAAATACATTTCTCATACAGATGCCAAAAAAAACCTGGTCGACCATGTATATCAAAAGGCGCGAAAATACACACTCCAACAAAAAGTAAAACTGATCGAATCCTTCCATTCGGAAGAAAAGAAAATTTTGGATGTAGGTGCTGGCACAGGCGATTTTTTAAAAGCCTGTGCGGACAAAGGTTGGCAAGTCACAGGAATCGAACCCAATTCCAAAGCGCGCGCATTGGCCACCAAGAAATTCCAAAATGAGCAGGCTGTTTTTTTTGAAGATATGGAAAGCTTGAAGAAGAAGGACGGCGTTTTTTTAGGATTTGACGTGATTGCGCTTTGGCATGTTTTGGAACACGTTCCCAATTTGGACGAAATGATTTTTAATTTAAAAAAATTATTAAAACCAGAAGGAACATTGTTGGTGGCAGTTCCAAACTTTAAAAGTTTTGATGCGACGCATTACAAAACCTTTTGGGCGGCCTATGATGTCCCTCGACACCTTTGGCATTTTTCTCAAACCGCCATCCGAAGGTTGTTCTTTTTTCAAAATATGGAAGTGCATCAAACCTTGCCGATGAAACTCGATGCTTTCTATGTGGCTCTTTTGAGCGAGCAATATAAAAAGTCTAAACTCAAATTTTTAAAAGCCCTGTGGATTGGTTTTTTGTCAAATTGGAAAGCAAAAAAAACAAATGAGTACTCTTCACTTATTTTTGTGATTAAAAACGCAAAAAAATGGTTTTGAGACAATTTTCTGCTGCTTTTTTGCACCCAAGAACACGAACGGTCTAAAATCAAAAAAAACGGCTTAAATCGCTTTAAAAAAGGTCGCTTTGTATAGGTGGAAATTATCAAAACACGTCGCTTCAATAGGATTTAGTGATGCGTCTTTCAAATCAACAAAACGTCTCCAAAACCACCTATCAGAACGCCAATTGTTAAAGAGAAATCAAATGGGTCGCCACTGACAAGATTTCCATTCGGTATACTCCCAACCTGGTCTTTCGCATTCTTTTTAAATTTCTTTAGTTTAAATACGTGCCAGCGCCAACAATTAAAGCTCCAGATTTTATCAAGTAACTAAATTTCTTTTTGACCTTGTTGTCGGTTGGATCTTCCCAATTGTACCAGGACCAACTGCGATCAGAATTTTTTGTCAATTCAATAAAATCACGCACGATGTATTTTCCATTTTCATCTTGCATGTTGTATCGGTTTTGTCCAATAAGTTCGTCTTTAAATCCATGGGAAACCATGATGGCAATTTCATTTGAAGCATCGCTAATGTCGATGACAAAAACGTAAAGCTCTTCGTCTTTAAAGGCAGGCAAAGGATTTGGCGCATTGAAAGCGGCATAGGCTGCCGCTGTTCCGTTTTCATCAATGTAGACAACAGCTTTAGATGTAAATTCTTCGACTCTTGTTTTTTGAGCATCAGTCAGACAGATATACGTACAACTTCCGTCGTCTTCCTCAACAGAAGCATCGTAATTACAAGCATTGGAATTGGTGCATCCTTTCGAAGAATCATTGTTGCAAGAGGCCAGGAGGCCTAGAACGACCATCAAATTTAAAATAGGGATAGACTTCATAAGTAAAAGTTTTAGAGAGTTTATACATTAAGTTAGGTAAAAAATTACAAAATACAAACCCCATTTAAAAAACAATTTTTTTACAGCCAAAGTCAGAGAACAACTTGTTTTGGGGATGCAAAAGAGGCAGGGGCTGTTGAAAAATTTTGAACCAAGAGACTTAGGAGTCTTCTTTCGAATGCAATAATTTTGTCAGTTTGATAGACAAATCCAACAGAATGATTTTTGCATTTCCATTGCGTTCGA
>TARA_B110000879_G_scaffold111180_1_pt1 | contig 26652 bp, 28 predicted proteins | sample TARA_B110000879 | Tara Oceans TARA_B110000879 (sample SAMEA4398094) | marine metagenome | biome: Polar Biome; feature: [SRF] surface water layer (ENVO:00010504); material: water (ENVO:00002006), including particulate matter (ENVO:01000060) such as... | depth 5 m
AAGAAGTTAAAAGATTCATAATAGAATCTTTCATATGATTTATTGGATGGAGAGATCCCCTATCTTTAATTAACTTAGGGGGTAAAATGTCCTTATCTACTGACATTGAACTAGTATAACTAGCTGGTAGCTTTTTTTACAATCTTCTCGAAAGTTGCGTTATCAGTAATAGCTATATCAGAAAGAACTTTTCTATCTAAGACAATGTCTTTTTTTATCATAGAATTGATTAGAACAGAATATGAAACTCCTAATTCTCTAGCCCCAGCATTTATTCTTGCAATCCATAGTGCTCTAAAAGATCTTTTCTTGTTCTTTCTATCTCTAAAAGCATATTGCAAAGATTTGATATTTGATTGCTTGGCAGTTCTAAATAATCTGCTCCTGGCGCCATAATGCCCCTTTGTAGCACTTAGTACTTTTTTATGTTTTGCTTTAGCTGTTACTGATTTGGTAGTTCTTGGCATGATTTATCTTCTTATTAGTTTTGAAGCCATCTTAAGCACAATACCTGATAGCTTATTTAGACCTCTGTTATGTCTTTTTCTTTTTGTTGATTGTTTAGTAAGAATGTGAGCTCTATGAGCACTTTTGCTTTTCACAGAAGTCCCTGTCTTCTTGAAACGCTTGGCAGCCCCAGAATGTGTTTTTAATTTATATCCCATATTACTCTTCTTTAAAATTTATATTTACTTCTTCTTTAGGGGAGACAGGACCATAAGCAACTGTCTGCCTTCGAGAGAAGGCTCCTGGTCAACTTGTGCTATATCTTCCAGCTCATCCCTCAACCTGTTTAATAGATTAAGACCCATGTCGCTGTTCAATATCTCTCTACCTCTAAATCGGACGCTTATTTTAGTCTTATCTCCGTCAAGAATAAAGCTTTTAACCTTTTTTAATTTAATATTATAATCGCCTATATCTGTTGATGGTCTAAATTTAATTTCTTTTGTTGTATTTCTTTTTACCTTTACCTTTGATGAAGATAGACTTTTTTTCTTATCAAACACATGCTTACCATAATCTAATAGCTTACACACAACTGGAGATGCGTCAGATGGGGAAACTTGAACTAAATCAAGTGAAGCCACCCTTGCTGATTCTAAAGCTACAGAAAATGCAACTAGACCTTGTTTTTCTCCATTTGAACCAATAAGCATAACCTCACTAGCTCTAATTTTTTCATTAATGGGCGTTACGTTTTTTTTTTGAGAAGCTATGAGGGTACCTATATAGAATAATTAAAAGTATTAACAGACATTAAAAAATATCAGTTGTAAAAAAAATAATTGTGATTTTTGTCATAATTTGGAATGATTTTATACTAATTAGCCTAATTCGCAATAATTTTATTAAGGCTGAAGAATTGACTTACACCAGTCATCGTCAATCATTTCAAATACATCTCTTTTATTTAGTCTAAATTTACGGCCTTCCCAGAATTCAAAATAATAGGGGCGAAAGGAGAACCCCCCCCAATATGAAGGCCTTTCATTTAAATCAGTTTTTTTTAACACTTCTTCATAATTACTAACTACATCCTCGTAAGAAGATATCTTTTGAGATTGATTAGAGCTAATAGCAAGTGCATTTTTTTCATTCTGCCTAGATTCAAAATATTTTTGCGACCACTCTTTTGGAATTTTCTTAATTTTGGCTTTTATTCTTATCTGTGTATTAATCTTTGGCCAAAAAAATACTGCAGTTACTTGATCGTGTTCATCAAATTGAATAGATTTTGGTGAATTATAATTACTAAAAAAAATAAAATCGTATCCGTCTATAAACTTTAAATTAACATATCTTGAGTCCACCTCATTTGTTGAGCGAGAATACGATGAGATTGATACAGCTTCGATAAACTCTTGTCCTAGAGAGTTCGCTTGGTCATACTTCTCTTTAAGAGTTAAGTATGGAGCTTCATGGATTGAATTTATAAAATCAATCATTAATGACCGCCTCCTTTTAAAATTACAATTACTCCTTTCCAGATGATCCATAGATCAAGTTTTAGGATGCCTATAGAAGACCTTGTTAAATACTGATTTATATATTCATACTCATAAATAGAATTTCCCATTTCAGTTGTGCCTTTATTGATATGACCCAAACCCAAAAGACCGCCTTTTAGCAAAAATCTAGTAACATTACCTTGATCTAGATCTCTATTATAATGTAACTCAGACAAAGGTCTTGGACCTACGATACTCATGTCACCGATAAAGACACTCCAAAATTGAGGCAATTCATCTAAGTACCATTTCTTAGCAAACGAGCCTACGTATGTTCTACTTTCAGGAGTCCATTCTGCAGAGAATGCAATCCAGTCATGATTTTGTGCGCCAATAGGCTCAATATATTTATTCTTTATAAGTCGAATCTTCCACTTCTTCATTCGTTTACCGGCACTCATGCCCCAGTAATAAAAAAGCATCGGACCTTTACTTTCGGGAATAAAAAGACCCTCTATTATATATGCAATTTTTAAAATTAATAAAATAGGGGCACTGATGATAAGAAGTATAAAAGATAACACTTTATCAAAAGCTATCTTTAGTATGCGTCCTTGCAAAGGATCTTCTATTTCAAAAATATGACTAAATTTCATTTTTATTTCTTCATTTGGAGGTGTGTACGGAAAAGCCTCTAACGGTTCATTGTTTTGTATTTTATTCATAATAATTAAGTTTATATAATATTTATTTAAATGTAATTAATTAATATCTATCGATTGGTAGTCTATTTAACATTTATATTACAATCCATTATCTTTATCAATTTTTTTTAAAACTTCTTTAATAGCTGTCTTCCAGTTACTTGGATTAACATTAAATGTATTGAATATTTTAGAATTATCTAAAACTGAGAACATTGGTCTTTCTGCTTTTGTTTTGAATTCTTTAGAGCTAATTTTAACTAATAATGGATTTTTATAAGAAGTCTTAAGTAGATGCCTTTCTTCGAAGATACTCTGGGCAAAATTAAACCATGAAGTGGTCTCATTTCCAGAGTAGTGATAAATACCCCAATCCTTAGATCCTAAATTAATTTTATTAATTATTTTTAATACCGCATTAGCAATGTCATGGGCGTAGGTTGGTTGCCCTTTTTGATCTCCGACTATTTTTAAATTAGTGTTTTTTTCACCCAAGCGCAGCATTGTTTTTAAAAAATTATTACCATATTCACTGAATATCCATGAAGTTCTTATAATAATAAATCTATCCATAGCATCTTGGATGGCAATTTCCCCTAGCCTTTTTGTTTTTCCATAAATCCCCAAGGGATCTGTTTCATCACATTCAGAATACGGAGTATTAGACTGACCATTAAAAACATAATCAGTAGATAAATGAATTAAAGAGCTATTGATTGATTTACAAATTTGAGCAAGCCTTAATACAGCAGTATTATTAATGCGATTAGCATTATCATGATCAGATTCAGCCATATCAACATTTGTATAAGCAGCAGTATTTATAATAATATTTGGCTTGAATTTCATAATCTTTTCCTCCATTCGATCTAGATCTAAAAGATCAATATCAGACCTACTTGAAAGTTTAATTTCGAAACCTGTGCTTGGTAAAATATCGCTTAAGCATCTTCCAACTTGACCAGAAGCTCCAATCAAAAGCACTTTCATAAAATTAAATCTGAAAAGAGTTTAGCCTGTGAATCTTTTTGTGAAATTATTGGTTCTGATATTGGCCAATTAATATTAAGAGATGGGTCGTTCCATAAAATACTCCCTTCGTCTGAAGGATTATAAAAATCAGTACATTTATATTCAAAATCTGCAATTTCTGATAAGACAACAAAGCCATGTGCGAAACCAGGAGGTACCCACATCTGTTTTTTATTCTTTTCTGAAAGGGTTACGCCTACCCACATTCCAAAAGTATCAGAATTTTTACGGATATCAACACAAACATCATATACCTCGCCATGAACAACACGGACAAGTTTCCCTTGTGGTTTTGTTTTTTGAAAATGAAGACCTCTTAGAACATCTTTTGATGATCTCGAGTGGTTGTCTTGAACAAATGGAGTCTTTATACCTACCAATTCAGCATAACGATCAGCATGAAATGTCTCTAGAAAAAAACCACGATCATCACCATAAACATCAGGTTCTATTATAAAACAATCAACTAATTCTGTTTCAACTACATTCATATTAGATCGTTTACTAACTTGATTAAATATTGCCCATAACCTGTTTTATTTAGTTTTTCTGCTTGATTCAAAACCTCATCTACTGAAAGCCATTTATTATTAAGGGCAATTTCTTCAAGACATGCTACTTTTAGTCCTTGACGATTTTCAACCGTCTGAACAAATTGACTTGCCTCTAAAAGAGAGTTGTGAGTACCAGTATCTAACCAAGCGAAGCCTCTTCCTAAGAGCTGAACTGATAAGTCACCACGCTCTTGATATATATTATTAACGTCAGTTATCTCAAGCTCGCCTCGCGCTGATGGGGTTATTGATTTTGCAATTTCAATAACATCATTATCATAGAAATATAAGCCTGTTACAGCATAGTTAGATTTTGCGTTAATTGGTTTTTCTTCTATAGAAAGGACATTTTTATTTTTATCGAACTCTACAACGCCAAATCGTTCTGGATCATTGACATGATATCCAAAAATTGTCCCACCATTTTCTTTGTGCATAGCTTGCTTCAAGTTTTGAGAAAAATGCTGCCCATAAAAAATGTTATCGCCTAAGACCAAAGACACATTATCATTTCCAATAAAGCTTTCTCCAATAATAAATGCTTGAGCCAAGCCATCTGGACTAGGTTGAATAGCATATTCAATTGAAATTCCAAACTGAGATCCATCTTTCAATAATTTTTTATAAAGCGGTATATCTTCAGGGGTAGATATAATAAGAATTTCATTTATTCCCGCTAACATGAGAACTGATAAAGGATAAAAAATCATAGGCTTGTCATAAATAGGCAATAGGTGCTTAGATACAGCAATAGTGATTGGATGAAGTCTGGTACCTGAGCCCCCAGCTAAAATAATTCCTTTATATTTTTTACTCATTAGGATCTCCCAATTCTATTAAGTTTATATTCACCCGAAAGAACCCTTTCCCACCATTCATTATTATCAATGTACCATTTAACTGTCTTCCTTAGGCCAGTCTCAAAGGTTTCATTTGGAACCCACATTAGATCATTTTGAATTTTAGATGCATCTATAGCATAACGCTTATCATGGCCCGGTCTATCTTCAACAAAAGTTATTAAGTCAATATACATTTTTATGCCCTTTGGCTTAATGGGATTCATCTCCTCCAAAAGATTACATACAGTTTCTATGACCTCTAAATTTGTTTTTTCATTATGTCCGCCGATATTATACGTTTCTCCAACTTTTCCATTTTTTACAACTTCAAAAAGAGCAGAGGCATGATCCTCAACATATAACCAATCACGAATTTGATCACCCTTCCCATAAACAGGCAGAGGATTGCCTTGAATTGCATTAATAATAATGTGAGGTATTAATTTTTCAGGAAAATGATAAGGACCATAATTATTTGAGCAGTTTGTTATCAAGAATGGTAAGTTGTAAGTTCTACCCCATGATCTTACCAAATGATCTGAGCTAGCTTTGCTGGCCGAGTAAGGTGAAGACGGAGAATATGGAGTATTCTCTGTAAAAAGATCGTTTGTTCCATATAAATCGCCATACACTTCATCAGTAGAAATATGATGAAATCTAAAGTTTCTCTTATCAAATTCACTAAGATTACTTATATGTATTCTAGATTGTTCTAAAAGGTTGAAAGTGCCCATTATATTGGTTTGTAGAAAAATACTTGGGCCATCTATAGATCTGTCTACATGACTTTCAGCTGCTAAGTGCATAACAATTTTAGGCTGGTGTTTTTCAAAAATGTCTTGAACTGCTAAAGAATTACAAATATCCGCTTGTTCAAAAGTATAATTTGGGTTGTCCTCTATGAGCTCTAGAGATTCAAGATTTCCTGCATAAGTTAACTTATCAAGGTTAACAACTTTCATGGAAGAAGAGTCTAATATATGTCGTATTAAGGCACTTCCAATAAAACCAGCACCTCCAGTAACCAAAATTGTCATATTTTTACCATCTTGTATTTAATATATGAATCATTATAAAACACAATTCATATGAAATGCTTCTTAATTAGTTATTGAAAAAATTTATTACTTCGAGAAAAATAATTGAAATAAACCCCAATAATATTGAAAACCATAAAGTAGAAATCCTAATCCCAATGGCTGCTATAAGAGCAAGCTCAATGGAAACGCCGTATAGAGATAATAAAAAAATAATTGTTGCTTCTGTGGTGCCAAAACCACCAGGAATCATAGATCCAGCTCCTACAAGAATTGCCAAGGGATAAATTGAAAAAATAATATGAAAGGGAAGAGAAATATCAAGAAAATTTGTAAGTATTACAAATGCTATTGAAACAACAGACCAAGACAAGATACCCAATATTAAACTAATAAGTATATCCAAGGGATTAACCCATGCCCTCAGACCATCTAGTGCATCTGCAATCAACACCCCTACATTGATTAAATACTTTGATCCTGTAAATACTTTAAACAGCAAATGAGAGTTTGCAGTTAAAAAAATTATTACAATCAGAACTGATGAAACAAAAACTAAAGAAAATATAATAGAATTAATATCATTTAAGCCAATTAAACAAAGCATAAAAACAACAATAAGATCAAATAATCGCTCATAAATAAATGCAGAAAAAACTTTTTCTGATGGCACGCCCATCCTATTGAAATATCTTATCCTTACAAGTTCTCCAATTTTTCCTGGTGATGCTGTATAAGCAAAACCTGAAAGATATGCAGAAAGAGAATTAATAATTAAAGATTTTTTAATAAATTTTCTTAATAGCCAAATCCAACGAAGAAATCTCAAGATAAAAGAAAGTGAGGTAAGTAGCAATAAAACTAAAAAAATACTCTTTATATCATTGAGGTTATAAAAATATTTATTCTGAATATCAAGCCAAAATAAAACTGATATATAAACTAATGTAAAAAAAATAATACTTAGCAAGGGTAATATTTTGCTCAACATATGAATAATTTTTATAACCTAATAATTAATTATTTTGAGAAGGACCATCTTTTATGACCAAAATAGCTAGTGAAGACAGGAATAACTATGCCAATAGCGTGAGCTACTTCTTTTTCAAAGATATTAAACCCTATATATGGGAAAATTTTAATGACCAAGCCCATACTGATAAGCCATGTCTGAGTGACTGCAAAAAGATTTACACATACAAAGAAAAAAATTGATTTAAATTTAGTTTGTACCGAGTCTCTAAAGACATAAATTTTAGCTAAAAAATAAGCAGTAATCATTCCACAGATGTATGCAAGAATTACTGAAGTTGAAAATGAGAACCAAATCTCAAAGAGAAATCTTGATATAAAGTTTACACATGCAGCAAGTCCACCAGTCAATAAAAAAGTATTAAATTGATTTAAAGGTATAAATTTCAAAGCAAAGCATCTCTTGCCAGTGACCTTCCAAAATCAATACTTTCAGAAATACCCCTATCTTCTGGATAGTAATATGAGGTATCTGCCACCCATAAACCTTTAGTAGGGAGTTTTGTTGGAGGTAGTTTAGATAAAAAATTAGGTTCGCATATTGGTTGTGCAAACCTATATCTGCTTGCCCTCAATTGAATAAAATCATCATCGCACAAATCTTTATTAATGATTTTTAAATATTTTTTTACTTTGTCCAAAAAGACCTGGTTATCATCTAAGAATTTTGGGTTATCGCCAGGCATATAAAAAGGAACATAAACAACATGATCATCGAGAGGTCTTAAATTAGAATATTCCACCAGTCCAGGGATATCCATTTCAGGGTCATTGATATTAAGCCAAAAATTTTCTGTAACAGGTTTTTTTAACTTTGCTATAACACAAACTACAGCTATGTTGTTAACTGACTCGAGTTGATTAATAATATTTATATCTAAATCAGGCATAATTTTTGAGACATAAGGTAATGGAATGGTACTAATTACCTTATCAAAACTATATTGAGTCCCATTAGCTTCAATGCCTTTTATCTGACCTTCTTTTATAATAACTTTTGACACTGGTGATTTTAAATAAATCTTCCCTCCATTCTTTTCAATATATTCCTGCATCGCAGATAAAAGAGTTGATGAGCCGCCCGTAAGATGACCCAGTTTTTCATTTAATAAATTATATCTAGAGCGGCCTATTCTTCTTATCCTGCTCCAAATCCATGCCGCAGAAAGATTATCTGTATATTCATAAAATTTGTATGCAAATAAACGATCCCATAGTATCTCATATGCCTCCCTGCCAACCCATTTTTTAATCCATACATCTGCCTTTAATTTGTCTAAAGATTGCCAATTATTTCTTTTTGTTGATATGAAAGCAAATAAACCATATCTAATTTTTGCAATAAGACTAAGACCTTTAAAACGCAATAGAGCTTGGGGATTTCCCCATGGCTGAAGTTTTCCATTAAACCAGTATCCCATCTTTGTTTTTTTCCAGTTCATTTTATCTTCAATCTTCAGCTCTTTTAGAATATTTAAAAATCCTGAATCAGATGTACAGTGAAAATGATAATACCTCTCAATCTCAAGCCCTTCAAAATCAAAAGTAGCAGTCATACCACCAACTCGATCATCTGCTTCAAAAATAACAGGTTTATGACCTTTTTTAATTAGTTCATAGGCTACTGCAAGGCCCATTGGCCCAGCTCCAAGAATAGCAATACGATCTTTCATAACTTAAAACTCCATCTCTATTTTACTATACTCTTCATGACAAAATGTTTCTGAAATAGCAGCTTTAAATGGTGTAGCTTTAATTGAAAATATTGTTGGCCAGTCAATTACTTTAAATTCTTCTTTTACCACAAGCGCTTGAAGTTGCTGTGTTGTAAAAGGGGGATTTTTATCAAAGGTAGACCATAACTTAATAAGAAAAAAGAATAAGAAATATGGAATGCATAGAACAATTACTCTTGAGTTTGTTGCTTTCTTTATTTCTTTAATTATATCTATATAGTTTAATTTTTCTAAGCCTGATATGTCATAAACTTTGCCAGGAAGATCAGATTCTATACAGCTAATGATTATGTTACAAAAATCACCAACATAAAGAGGCTGTCGTATATATTTACCATGTCCAGGAATTGGAAATAATGGAACTCTAGACATAAATCTTGACAACCAACCAAGATGCTTTCTATCAAACCAACCAAACATTAGTGTTGGCCTAAGTATTGGACAACTAATTCCACTTTGTAGGACTATATTCTCCTGCTCTCTCTTAGATTCAGAATAAAAATCAATAGCCTCAGAGTTAACAACGGATGAACTTATATGTATTAATTTAGAGATATTGTTCTTTTTTATTAAATTAAGGATGTTTTTTGTTGAATTAATATTATTATTAATGAATTCTTCGTTTCTTTTTCCGCCTATTTGGGCTTGCAGCATTACAATTATCTCAGCATCTTCAAAGGAATTCTCCCAGTCACCGCTCTTAGAAAGGTCTGCTATAAGTAAATTTACATCTGGGTGAATTTTTTTTAATATTTTCATATTTTTAATATGTTTATCAATAACCCATATATTTGAATAGCCCTTCCTTTTGAGTCTCGTAACAAGGTTTTGTCCTACTAGGCCAGCCCCACCAGGTAAAATAATCTTTGAGTTTTTCATATTATGAGTCGGTATTTAGTAAGTTATTTAAGCCTAGTATTGCTTTTTTGTTAACATTATTTCTATGCTTATCAAAAAATAAGCCCCATTTGAAGAAATAATAAATAAAGGATTTCAGATGATATTTAAAAAGGCTAAAGTTCTTATATGATCCTTGGGCATGTGCATGAATTGCAGAACAGGTTGGCAGATAGATAATATCACCAAGTGCACTCATCTTTCTACATAAATCAATGTCTTCTACATAAAGAAAATATAAGTCGTCAAAGCCATTGATTTGGTTAAAGTATTCAGCCCTCACAAAAAAACATGCTCCATGCATAGAGGGCACTGATATTGGTTTATTTGATAGGTTAAAGTTATCTTCTTCATTAATATATTGTAATGAAAGAAGTTTTAAAAAAAACCTTTTCATTAAGCTCTTTGGTGAAGGTAGCAAACGACATATATTTTGAATTGAGCCATCTGAATTCAGTAATTTAGGAGATACAAGAGAGGCATGCAAATTGTTGTTTAAGAATTGAAGTGAATGTTGAATAGTATCTGGACCAATAAATACATCAGGATTTAAAATTAGATGGTATGCAAAAGAATGATTGTAATATTTAGAAGCGAAATTATGCCCACTACCAAAACCAAGGTTTTTTCCTGGAAAAACATAGGAAATATTTATTGATTTACAAAAACTGGACAACTCAGAAGACCCCATATTATCTACAATCAAAATATCATATGATAGTTCAGTTTCATCAAGACTTAATTTAGAAATAACATTTGAGATATCACTTTTACTAGTTCCATAACTAACTATTGAAATTAATAAATCTTTCGAGATTTCATCTGATGACATGTTCATTGCTCTATATAATCTTAATTACTTAAATTTATTCCTAACTTATAAAATATTTTAATGTGCGCAGTACTATAATGATTCTAACAACTCTTATAAAAGATAGTTATTTATTAGTTAAATTTATCCAATTTTTAATTTCTAAAACTGAATCTGAAAATATCTTATGCTGAGAATTACCATTTGTATCAATGTGATTCTTAATTTCATCGGATAAAATTGATACCTCTTGCACGCACTTATTAGGTATAAGATCCAGTAAAGGGATATGTATATTTATGTGAGAAATAATATCAATAACCGATAATAAAAACCCTGATTTAATCTCACTGATAGAAAAAAAGTTTTCGAAGTTATTGTTAAACATCAGGTTGGATATTTTTTTTGATGCATCTTGCGCGTGTATATAATCTTTTTTTCCTCCCTTGCCAAATATTGGTATCATTTTCTTGTTTAGTGCGAGATTAATGAAAATTGATAAGACGCCTTGAGTTCCTAATGGATCTTGATATAAGCCATATGGATTAGATATCCTTAAACTGCCTGTCGTTCTCATATGGATATTTGAGTAGGTATTTAAATAAGATTCAATCGCCATTTTTCCAGCAGCATATCCCGAAATTGATTGTTCGCTGTATATGCCATTAAGATTGGGTAATGCACCATAACTTGAGGAAAAATATATATCAGATTTTGAATGATTGATAATGCTATCAATTATTCTCATGTTAACAAATACATTTTCTTCAAACGATTTAAATAGATCTTCGTTAGAAGATCTTGGATGATCTGACCACCCAAGTAGTAAAACTTTGTCGTAATTATTCTGTGTGCATAAACTTTTATAATCAGCTGTTTTCCAATTATCTTTTATATAACTAACATTTGATAATTCAGGAATATATTTATGGCTGAACTTTGATAAAACGGTAACATTATGATTATTTGCAAGCTCAGTAGATAAGTGTGTGCCTAGAAACCCTGTACCAGATATGATTAAAATATTAGCTTTCATAATTTATTGTCTCTAAATAGCTATTTATTATTTCATTATCTTCAGGATAAGAGCCCTCTAAAATGTAATCATTTTTTATAGCAGAATTTATTTTACTTATACAGTCATGCAAATCATTGGCTTTGTACTCAAGAGAATTTTTAAAAAAAGAGCTGTTATATGATGATGAGTTGCACACAAGTTTGTCGCCTCTTTTAAGAACATCTAATTCCACTAAAGATGTAACTTCAAACCAGCTAGCCGTCAATACAACATCTGAGTGTAAAAGAAATGCTTTAAAATCTGTAATACTTTGAGCTGGAAGCACTTTAACATTTTTAAGTTCTAAAGATTTTTTAATAAATAGCTTGTGGAATCTCTTATCGCTTTTATTGATAGGTCCCATAAAAATAAAATTATGTTCTGGCATATGCTCTGCGACCATTAAAATAAATAGTTGATTTTTTCTGCATTCAATTCGTCCAGGACAAAATATTGCATTATTTTTTTGGTCTTTTATTTTCTTATAAGGATCGAAAGGAAGAATATGAGGAAAAATAATAATTTTGGAGGAGATCACCCCTATGTCTGTTTCTATACTCTCAACCTCTTCCTTTGATACTACTAAGAGGTATTCTGATTCTTGTATCAAGGCCCTTTGAGCTTTGATAACACTTCCAAACTTTAATTTATGTTTTCTAGAAATAAAATTTACTATTACTCTAATATTCCATAAAATTTGCTCGTAATTTACAGGGTCATAATTAGCAAAGAAGGCAATTATTTTTTTCCAGCCAAACAAGCCTTCTTTAAGATAATTACTAATATCGAAATGAGAAGAATGATGTAATGACATAAAATGCAATGGTATAGAATCTCTTTTACATAATTTTAATAGTTGATGTCCTTCAATAGGCCTATCTAAATTACAAGCAAATACAAACTTGTATCCAGTAATTGATTTTGGAACCCCAGCAACCATTGTGCAATCAAACATACTAAATGCTCTCTGTATGTCCTTAAGGAGACCTGTATCTCCCCCAGGCTTTTCTAGTGCATCATGCCTTGTAACTATTAATATCTTATTCATATTATTGATGTCGTATTTTACTTTGTTTAAACAAAGTAAGCTGATTTATTAATGCGAGAGTAACTAAAAACCTTGCAGAAAAAAATACATCAGAAAGAGCTACTATTGCTACTATGATTAAAATCGTTGAGATATTTGATTCAAAATATTCTGATAATTTTTTTAATGCGAAATACGAAGCGAATAAACCAAATATTCCAGTCTCTCCAAAAATCCTTAGAATAGATGAATCAACTGCAGCACCAAAAAATCCTGGCCCATGACCAAATAAAAAAACACTAATATCAACAGATTTTAAAATTATTAAATATGTGTACAAGCGTGAAATTGAGCTTAAATCGACTGAAGAATCTGAAGCTTCTGATTCCCTTGAATAGAAAAGCTCCATATATACATTATGTGATTCTACTTTGGGTATATTTGACCAGGTTTGATAAAAAATATCTGCATTTAGTAGAGATGATATGTTTAATATAAATTCACTAAACCGAGAATCAAATAAATTAACTAAGTAAAGGAATACAATGCCGACAAAAAATGCTGGCAATAAATTTTTAATATTACTTTTTATTACCAGGCCAACAATTAAAGCAATATATGCAGCTTTAGTTCCACTGAGAAGTATTAATACTAAAAATAGACCTTTATTTACGTAATTTGTTTTATAAAAAAAGAAAAATAATAAAGATATCGCAGAAAGTTCATATGGCCCTCCAAAGTGTCCACTAAATCTTCCACCCCAGCCCAATCCAATATTAATTCCAAAGAATTCAAGACATATATATGTGAAAATAAAGAATAAATATATTTGTATGAGTTTGTGAATGAATATAGGACGTAAATCTTTAATACAAAAAATCACAATTGCATATTCTAAAAATTTTAAAGCATAGATAATACTTATTGGTCCAATATTATCTAATGCAAACAAACTTCTAATTAGGTAGATTATTCCAAGAGCAAATATTGGTAATAGCTTTGAAATATTGACCTTACAGAATAAATACAAACTTACCATTAATGGAACAATTAAATCAAAAACTTTTATCTCTGACACACCAATAATATTCGTCAGGAAATGATGAGGGACTATAAAGTACACAACCAATGCACAGAATATAAAATATTGATATCTTCCTATATTAGATATTTCAGTATAATTTAACTGATTGACGGTCTTGGTATTCATTTTAGTTCTCAATTACTCCATAGGAACAATCGCCAACATTTCTCCAATTAACCACCCAATTATTTTTAATATACTCAACTGCAATGGAATAGTCTTCAGCTATTCTTGTCTTACAGATAATGATTGCACCAAGGTCCCTATTGTCTAAATAGTAATCAATATTTTCTAAAACACGGATTGGGTTAAAATATTCCTCATTATAAGTTGGGGTAAAATCGTTTCTTTCCCAGCTTGGAAGCATTAATGCATATCTTTGTGTGTAGTATGGTATTGTAGAATCCCAATCAACTCCAACTGTTAAAATGACCTCGTCTAACTTTACTTTAGTTTTTACTATTTGCGCTGTAGCATACATGTCATTATGAGATTCAGGTATTGAATTTATTCTTGGCGCATACCAGTATAAAAATATACTTAAATTTATAGTTAGGGTTAAAAATAAAAAAAATGAATTAGTTAAATATCTTCTTCCTAATCTAACTTCGTTTATATCTGGCAATAAATACAAACCCAATCCGACAAAACCTATGGATGCAACCATGTAGTAGTCATGCACAAGATATAAATTAAAGAAAACTATAGGTCCAAAGAAGCCTACGCATAGACTTGAGATAGCAACGGAATTTGAATGAAAAGGCTTAAGCCTATAAAAAATTAACCTTGCAACTAAAGTTACCAAACCGCCTAAAAGTATTAGCCGAAATCCAAAAACCTTGGAAAAATTGTAAATATCATATCTTTGGGAAAGTGTTCCAAGATTCCAATTGCTTAGAGCATCAGAAGTTAGGAAACTAGTTATATAACTGGATAACTTAGATTCATCAGTATAAATGACCCAGGTGACTGGCAATATTATAGATAATATAAAAACTATTGATAATGCAATAACTTTCTTCACAATCTCCTGTTTATGTGTATTGTATAAAATAAATAGGCTGTAAACCCCACATCCTATAAGTGATGACATTAAACCTGTTATTTTTTGGAGTCCACATAAAGTAGCTATAAAAATAAAAAAAAATGCTGTTTGTAGTGATTTTTTTTCTAAAAATAAAATAAAAGAAGCTAAAACAGAAACTGATAATAAAAAGGAAAAACTTTCAATTAGAAAGGTATGGGAAAAAAATAATAATATTGGGCTAGATAAATAAAATACATAAAAAATTAAATGGTCTCTTATTCCATCTTTTAAAAGGTATTGAATCGGGAGCAAGGCTAAATAAAAGGAGAAAATTGATACTAATCTTGCTGAATTTTCTAATGAAAGAGAGGATAAGTCCGATAAAACTGAAACAATTATTTGATATATCGGATACTCTAAAGGAATTGACCATGGGTACCCAAAAACCGGAGTTATGAACTCAAATATACTTGATGAGGATATCCAGAAAGTGGTGAGAGCAGTTTGGGTCTGCCTAAAGCCCATATGATCAATAATTAATGTATCCCAAGATAAATATAAAAAATATAAAGGGATAATTGATGAACAAAATAATAAAAAATTATTTAGATTATTTAGAAGAATATTTTTCATTTATAAAAGCGTGGATATGAGTAATTATTTAAGATCTAATATTTTTTGCCGGAACACCTGCATGAACCTCACCACTTGGAATATTTTTATTTACAACAGATCCGGCACCCACTGCAGCATTATCGCCAATACTAACACCATCCAAGATCGTGACGCCATCACCCATCCAAACATTATCACCAATTGATATGCCCAGTCTTTTAACCTTTCCTCCAGTAAAATTACCATCAGTGAACGTATGACTTTCTGCATTAAAGGTGCAATGAGCTCCAATCTGACAATTCTTTCCAATATTTATTTGACCGCCAACACCAATTTTTGCACACGGCCCTATAAATGTATTTGATAAAATTAACAAACCCTCTCCAAGATTGTTTAAGCCACTTCTACACTGTATTGTAGAATTTTCACGAATAGTAACCCCCTCATCAAAAATTATATTATTTTTACATGAAGCATCAATATAACAATTCTGTCCAATCCAAACATTTCGTCCAAACTTTATTTTTTTTCTAGAAAGTACTTTGACGCCAGAGGATAGAAAAGGCATAGAACTTCCTTTTGCAAAAAAAATCCATGTTAACAAGCCTCTTATTGGACTAAAGCCAACTTTATTTATCATATATAAAAAATCATTATAATTTTTTGGAAGTGATCTCATATACAAATCTTCTTATCTAAAACTAAATAAATATTAGGAAAAGTGTTTGGAGTAAAGGGCTTTAAGTGTTCTTTATAGTTATGATTTGTACAAGTCATCGTTTCAAAAAAATTATATTTAGCAAATTATATCTCAGCTTAGGGTGAAATATATTTTCTTTTAAAATTTATAAATATTAATGTTGTAATTGAGGTACTTATAAACATCGCTGCCAAGAGACAAGTGACTAAACCATTGATTCCAAGTTTAGGCAGTAATATTGGAAATAGTAGAAAAAAGAAAGCTGCATTAGCAAATGAAGAAAGAACAAATAACTCTTTTAAAAATGATCTCAAGTAAACAGCTTGAGCATAACTAATAGAAACAAGAGCAGCTAAAAATAAAAAAGATAGCACTGTAGTAGATGATGTAAATTGAGTCTCAACAAAATGAAAATAAATTAAAGAGAATGAATACATGGCCATACTTAAAATAATAAAAACTAACGAAGATTTTTTAACTGTTGAATAAAATAAGGTATTTAAAGATAAAATATTTCCATCTTCTATAAGTTTTGAAAAAATTGGAATTTTTGTTGCCATCCAAGCACCCATAAAGCCAACAAACATATTTGTAATGGTTATTAAAAGACCTATTTCTCCAGCTGCCGTTGCTCCAAAATAACTTAATGTTACAGGTGTTGAGACCTGTATTGATAAATTACCAAATATAAATGCAATAGCTATCCTTGATTGCATAGGTAGCAAATGTTTAAACCAATATAAAAAACTACTATATTTAGGTAATTCAACAAACATTAGTTTTAAAATAGTTTTTTTCTTTGTGGCAATCCAAATTGCGATTATTGCTACCTGAGTCAGGAATATGAAAGATACTGCATATAAGGCAAAACCAAAAAACAAAACTAAAATTGCTACCACATATGAACTTAAGGCTAAAAACAACCTAAGCTTTAATACTTCTCTAAGATACCCCGCTCCCTCAAAAAAACTTAACTGAGATGACATAGGTAAAAAAATAGCGATGGCTATGCATAAAATAAACCACTCAAAAAACCATGAAACAGATTCAGACTCTTGTACAGAGTTAAAAAAAATTATTCCTGATGGCATCATCATTACAAACAAGAAAAGTCCTGCCAGGGTTGTCCAAATTAAATTGAATTGAAAGAGACCTCGTATTTTTTTAAAAGCAGCTGGGTTAGAATGATTGTTAAAATCTAATGACCCACCACAATCAACAATATACCTAGCAGCATGCTGTGTAATAACTACGCCGATGCCAAGTTCAAAAAATACTTGTAAGGATGCGATGCTGGTAAAGCTAAAGTAAAATCCTCGTTGAGTATCATCAAGAAATAAGCTTACAGATAACAATAAAATAATCATTCCAAAAGCTTGAGATATTTTTGCAAGAACAGAAAATAAAACTAGCTCATCGAGCCCAAAAACTTTTGTAAAAAAAAATTTTAAACTTATGTCCATCTATATATTAAGTTTTTGAAAAATAAATTTTGGTAGAAATTTTATAATTAACATAATTACATACCACTTTCTAGGAGCATAAATGGTCTGTTTATTTTTCTCAATCCCCTTCACTATAATTTTTGCAACATCAGTTATTTTGGATAACTTTGATGGGGTATGTAATAGATGATCAGTCATTTTTGATTCTGTGGGGCCGGGTTTTACTAAAATTACATTTATAGGTGTATTGTAAAATCTATGCTGAAGTCCTTCGGCATACTTCTCTACAAGACTCTTTGCAGCTCCATAGGTATAGTTCGACTTTCTCCCCCTATCACCTGCAACAGAACCTATTACTGCAAGTGTTCCTGATCCTTGTATTTTAAATGCAAGAGAGACTGATTCAGATATGATGCAAGCAGATAATCCATTGGTAATAATTTCACTTTCACAATAATCTAAGTCAGATTGACATTTTTGCTGATCAGAGAGACTTCCATGCGCCAGTAAGACAATATTGACACAATGAGATTTAAATAGATTGCTAGTTAAAGATTTGATAGCCGTAATTTGATTAAAGTCTAAGGTTAAGTATTCAAAAATTGAGAATGGATGTCTAATAGACAGATCATCAACTATTGCTTTTAAGCTATTATGATTTCTTCCAATTAAAATAACTTTTAAGTTATCTTTTTCAAGCCATTGAAGTAAACATTCATTTGCGATGTCAGAGGTGCCGCCAAATATAGCAATGGTCTTAAGGTCATTAGTTGACATTATTTGACTATTATATATTTTGAAATACTCACATTAAGATTTTTTAAAAATAATTAGATCTTGTCTATCGCAAATAGATTTTTCAGCTGATCCAATATAATGAAATCCATATTGCTTTGCTTTATTTATAAAATAATTAGTATCCATAACGGTATGGCCATATTCACTAGAAAAATATGAAGATATATCTAGGGATTTATTTATAGATTTATAATTTTTGTCCTGAAGTGGGTTTAGCCAGCTATAATTTTTATAAAAGATACCATTATTTTCTAATTCTGTATTAATTATATCTTTTGAAATTTTGGTCTCATTGGAGATTAAGTCAACTGCACCTCTTCCCTCTATTGTAGGAATAAAAATGCCGCCTTCGTTAGTAACTCTAGATAATTCAGAGAGCCAAAAATCAACATCCGAAACACTGAAATGTGAAAAAGTTGATACTGTATATATTAAATCAAAAAAACTATCCTCAAACTCTAAAATACCTGATGGACTATTTATTTTTGATGTTACTTGAGGGTAGGCTGCTTGAAGCCATTCAATTGAAGAAGGATCTACATCAGTTGCATAATAATTAGCAAGTGGATGGCTTTTAGTAAAAAAATTTAACTGGCCTGCGACACCACACCCAAAATCAAGCACATTACAGTTATCATTAAAATTAACACCATTAAGTTGCGCAGCAACAGAAATTGGTAGAGATGTTGTTTTTGACGAATAAATATAACGCTTTATAGTATTTGCTGAGGTTCTTCTCATGTTAGAGTTGGGTGGTATTGGAAAGTCAACTAGACCCAAAAATTTTAATATTCGACCGTATATTTTAAAATAAAAATTTAAAAATAATTTTACTATTTCTTTTAATCTACTCATTTAAATCTTAATTATTTAAGGAAGTCGATTATACATTAAATTTCTTTTAGATATCTAGCAGTCTTTTAGACATTGATGATGAGAATTTTTTATCAACTAAATTTAAAAATTCATTATAATTTGGATAGGTTTCTTTAAAAAATGATGATGACATTCTTGCATCTTTTGCTAAATAAACTCTCCCAGACGCCTCTTTAACAATATCATCTAACCTATTAAAAAGCTGTGATGTCTTATTTTTTCTATTTGGAAAATCTAAAGCCAATGTAACACCCTCCATGGGAAAGCTTAACATTCCAATTGAGTTTTTTTTGCCAAATGTTTTTAATACTGCAAGAAACGAGCCTTCGCCTGAAGATTTAATTTCATTTAGCATCTCTTTTGTTGCGTCAAAGGCGTTGTCTTTTGGGATTACACTTTGATATTGATAAAAACCATTGGGGCCATAAATCCTATTCCAGTTGAGTATGTTATCTAAAGGATATAAAAAACTCTGGTAATGCTGATTAAAATTTTTATTGCCCCTTTTTTTTATATTAAAATAGCTTTTATTGAAAACATTAAGGGACACCTTGTTTATTAAAGATATTGGCGGCTTAAAGGGAATATTAAGGTTTATTTTTTTTCTTCTGTCGTTAGATTGGTTCTCTATAAAATTTCCTCTTGTAAAAATTCCTCTTCCTAAATTTGATGATGTGCAATCAAGCCATGACACTGTATGCTCCCAATTATCTTCAGATTCCAGGGCTATTGAAAAAAATTCATCCAAGCTTTCATATGGTATGTTCTCACATTCAACATAAGATCCAGTAACCTTCCTTAATTGAATTCTTGCAGAAAGAATAATTCCAGTTAGACCCATTCCGCCGATAGTTGCATGAAAAAGGCCAGTATTATTATTTGGTTCGCAATGAAATATTTGCCCATCAGATCTAAGTATATCTAAACTACAGATGTGATTACCGAAAGACCCGAAAACATGATGATTTTTTCCATGAATATCATTAGCAATAGAACCTCCTATAGTTATGAATTGAGTGCCTGCTGTTACTGGTAACATCCAGCCCTGAGATATAAAAATCTCATTTATGTCTTTTATAAGAACTCCAGACTCGCAGGTTAAAATTCCGCTGTTTTTATCAAAATTTATAAATTTATTGAGTTTAGAAGACTCCCATAATTCACCTTCTGGGTTAAGGCATATATCACCATAACTTCTGCCATTCCCAAATACTATGCCTTGTGAAACTCCATCAAAAATAGAATTGTATGATGATAGATCGTTAATTTTCTTTACATCATGCAAGTCACTAGTCAGGCAGCCCCATGAAGAAACTTTTTTCTTCAAAATTTTATTGCTCCTATAAATAGAACCAATATGAATAGGATCCCTGATATAAGACTATGTCTATCTTTAACTGCAAATATTATTGGATCATCATGCATTTGTCCTCTGTGAGCAGTTAGCCACATCCAGCTTTGCCAATATATTAGTATAGGTATGCATAGCCATATTATTTGAGGATTGTTGTATAAAGCTAGAACCTCTGGGGAATTAATATATAACACAAAAACTAGAACAGAGCAGAAACCCGAGGCCAGACCAATTGACTGGACTAGGGGTGCATCTGAAGTAAAATACCCTCTACCTTTTATTTTTTCTTGATTTTTAATAATCTGAATCTCTAACTCTGCGTACCTTTTAATGAAAGCCAAAGAAACAAATAAAAATGTTGAGAAAGCAAGTATCCACGTTGATGGAGACATCAATAATGTTGCTCCTCCAGCAATAATCCTGATCGTAAATAGCATTGCCAAAGTTATTACATCAAGCAAGATGATTTGTTTTAAAAAGAATGTATATAGCGTAGTTAAGAATAAATACAGTGCAAGCCAAAATACAAATTCTATAGTTGAGAAAAAGATAGCAATCGCAAAACTTAGTATTAGCAAAACAGGTATTAATATGATGCCAAATAGGTACGAAAGCTTTGCAGCAGCAAAAGGTCTATTTTTTTTGCTATGGTGAGCTCGATCATTAGATAAGTCTGTTAAATCATTTAAAATATAAATTGCAGATGCGCAAAAGGAAAATGACATAAAACCAATTATTACAGAATGCCAGGCAGACAAGTCATCTATTTGATGAGCTGCGACAAGAGGAGCAAATAAAAGTAAATTCTTTAGCCATTGGTGGACCCTCATAGCCTTAAAAATATTCTTAAAATAAATTTTCTTTTTCGGCAAGCTAAAGGAAATATTAGTAAATTTTCTTACATAATTTATTAAGCTTTTAGAAGAGTTAATGACAATAGCATTTTTAGATTCTTTCCATATATGTATATCTTTTTTTGAATTACCTGCATAATCAAAGTTCTTATACCCATATAAATTAACTAACTTTTCAGCTTTTTTTTTACCAACTAGATTTACTTGCCCATCACTAGCCAAGACCTCATCAAAAATACCAAGAAAATCTGCAATTTTTTTAGCATGTATTTCATCTGAACCAGTACACAATACCAGCCTTGATCCCTGATCTTTTTGATCATTTAGCCAAATAAGAAAATCTTGGTTATAGGGTAAATTTGAGACATCTATAGCAATTAATGAAGCTAATTTTTTTTTAAGAAAAGCCTTTCCTTTATATAAATAAAACGGGATTTTAAAAATTTCAAACGGCTTTATTGATAATAAAGACAAAGCATTTTCTTGCAGCATGTCAGAAAAGATAACTGTTCCATCTAGATCAACAATTATTATTTTTTTTGTCATTATAAGTACCTTTATTGAATTTGGTTATTATATACTTTAATTTTTTAAATAAAAAAATGATGGTCAAGACTGAGTAAATAACAAATTAGAATACATTTCTTCTCCTTGTTTTGCAGTATTACTCCATGTGAAGTCTCTTATTATTTTTAAAGATTCATCACCCATAGATTTTAAATCATTACTACTTATGCATTTAAAAATTTCATTTGCAATTATTTGAGGATTATCAGATTTGTAAATCACCCCATTTAAGTTTTGCTGCACAACTTCATCCAATGGATATCTTGAAAATATTGGGAGACTACAAGCCATAGCCTCCATTACAACTAGAAGCATATATCTTGTTTCAGCTAAATTAATATATAAATCAGATGCAAGCAAAAGCTTTATTTTTTCTTCTTCTGAAACATTGAACTTAAGCGAGATTGAATTTGGATAATCTTTATTAATTATTGCTATTTTTTCTAAAACCCTATCTCGTAAGGGACCATCACCAATTATATTTAGGCAATATTTGTAACTGTTGAACTTTTGTAATAATTCTTTAAAAGTATCGAGTAATAAAAGTGGGTTTTTTAACTCCTCAAGCCTCCCAACAGAAACAAAATTAATATTTTGAACTAAAGTGCCTTTATCACCATGATTGAAGTTTTGTAAACTCTCTTTATTAATAGCATTGGCTAAGATCTTTATTTTTTTTTGGTTACAAGAAAAAATGTCAACAAGTTCATTTGTATTATCTTTACCTCCAGAAGTAACAATCATTGATTTTTTTACTATTCTTGAGGTGGTTGCAGAATAATAAAACTTCTTGATAGGTATAAAGATACCCCATAATCCTATTTTTCTTAAGCCTCGATTTTCTATATCAAATATAGTTGAAATCAATGCCAGTTTAGGAAAAAAAGTAAAAACAAATCCACAGTCTGAAAAAGCATGAACAAATTTTGAAGGTGCTGATAGCTGGTATCTAATCAAACCAACCCAAAAAGAGAACCTATAAAGAAAACTTGCAATTCGTGATTTATTATAAATTTTTCTGATGTAAACTTCATTACCTAATACCTTTTTATATTTCCCATAAAAAGGCTTTCCTATAAATACATAATTTATTTGCGAGAATTGTTGATGCTTAGCGATACCTTCATCGTAAGAGTTGCAAACTATTTCTACATTATGGCCATTTTTAATTAGCTCTTTAGCGTAGTTATAAATATATAGTTCAGCTCCACCATAACCATGAAATGGGTATGCAGTGTAGTTTACGAGCCTAATATTCATTTAATTTATTCTTACCAAACACCCTATACTTTATAAAACTTAATAAGCCGTAATCTATAATGACTATCATATACCCTCTTACGTTAGTTTTGCTATGATCTTTCTAGTTCGAATACTACCTCATAAAATAAATCAATTTGACTTGAGAGGTCATAATGATGATTTCCTAAAAATAGCCCATTTTCTTCAATCAATTCTGCTCCTGACATATCTCCAGAAATTTCATAATCAAAGTACTTTAATATAGCTTTATTTTTAAGAAAATTTCCAGTAACGATCGGCCTATATTCTATGCCATTACTCTGAAGTGATTTTATAAGCATTTCTCTATTATATGAAGCATATTTAGAAACGATTACTGAAAAACCAAACCAACTGCTTTTTCCAGTCTCTTTTTGTATAGTTAAAGATTTAAATTTGGATATCTTATCTACGAAATATTCTGCATTTTTTCGACGACCTTCTATTAGACTATCAAGCTTTTTAATCTGCTGCTTACCGATTGCGCCAGACATTTCTAAAGGTCGAACATTATAACCTGGTAAAACAAACTTAAAGGACTCTAGAAAATTATCCTCATCTTTACGACCAGTGACTAAGTTATTATCTGGTAAATTTCTAGTCCAACCATGCGCCCTGATACATAGTAATATATGGAATAACTCTTCGTCATTCGTAATAATGCATCCTCCTTCCATTGTTGAGATATGATGAGAAAAGAAAGAACTAAAGGTGCCCATAAGCCCATAACTTCCTGCTTTAATCCCTTTAAATTCAGCACCCATTGATTCAGCATTATCTTCAAGAACATATGGGGATAAGTCTTTTTCGTCAAGAATTTTTTTAACCTCTTCATAATTATTGCAGTTTCCTAAAAGATTGACCAATACTACTGCTTTTGTTTTTTTAGAAACAGCTTCCTTAAATTTTTTTAAATCTATATTGAGTGTATCTGGGCATACATCAACAAACTTTACATGTAAACCATATTGCTGAAGAGGTGCATAAGTTGTTGACCATGAAACAGATGGAACAATTACTTCATCACCTCTTTGAAGAGGGGAATCACTTTTATAAAACAGTGATGCAATCATAAGTAAATTAGCAGAAGATCCTGAATTAACCATTACGCAATGATTCGAATCAAATTTTTTTGCAAACTGCTCCTCATACTCCTTTACATGATTTGACATTGAATACATCCCGCCATCAATAACATCATTAATTGCTTCAATTTCCTTTTCATCCCAAGATGAAGAAGCTAATGGGTAATTAATTTTCATTTACAGACCTCCTTTAAATAAAATTCATATACTTCTGATATAGATTGCTCTATTGGTGTATAAAATACACTATAACTTTTATGCTTTGAACATATCAGTCTTTTTTTGTAGCCGACGGGCTTATCTAAATTAAACTGAAAACTTCCCTTGTAAGCAATTTGCTCAGCAATAATTTTATTGTACTCAAGCACACTATAATTATTTTTTCCAGTCAAGATATAGTCTTGAGGGAATAACTCAAAATCATTTACTATTGAGCCTATAAAATTGCATACATCAGTTGCATAAATGAATGACCTCCTAGCAGAACCCTCACCCCATATTTCTACATAATCAGAATTAATTTCTTTTGCTTTGTGTATCCTGGCAATTATTGCAGGAATCATATGTGGATTGACTTCAAATCTGTCATATTTCCCAAATAAATTAGATAAGTGAAGTGTCTTGTAATGAAAACTGCCTTTTAAGCTTATATATTGGCAGTATTTTGCGACCATAGATTTTGCTAAACCATAAGCCTCAGTATGTTTATCTAAGGAACCTTCTAATAGGCTGTCTTCATTAAGGTACTGGTTCTCATTTACTGGAAATGAATTAATTGATCCTATATTAAGAAGATTCTTAATATTATTTTCTAGACAAGAGTTTAAAACATTCATCCCCATTTGGGCGTTATAAAAAAAATATTTATCAGAATTACTAATATTATCTTTTATGCTGCCAACCTTTCCAGCTGCGTGAATAACAATGTCAAATTTGTTAGATTTTAGATAATTTTGAAGGCTTATTAAAGAGGTACAGTCCAATAAATCTCTTGAGGGTGCAGAAATATCATGACCAAGTGCCGCAAGAACTTCACATAAATTTCTTGCAAGAAAACCGTTGCCACCAGTAATTAAAACTCTCATGAAATAAAATTATTCAGAAAATGTATTTAAGTGAATTTTCTTTTTTGTCTCTCTTAGGTCATGTTGTGTCATTTCAATGCATAACTCTTTAACAGTTATCTTTGGATACCATCCTAGATCATCTTTAGCTAGCTTGGGGTCTCCTAAGAGAGTTTCCACCTCACTTGGTCTGAAGTAGATAGGGTCAATTCGCATAATTACATCTCCCACTTTTAGTGACGGAGCATCATTGCCTTTAATGCTTTTGACGATGGCAACTTCTTCCAAAGCAGAACCCTGGAACTCTAGTTCAATACCTATCTCGTTTGCTGTCCATATTAAAAAATCTCTAACGGAGTACTGAACTCCTGTGGCTATTACATAATCTTTTGGAGAATCTTGTTGAAGTATCATCCATTGCATAATTACAAAATCTTTAGCATGACCCCAGTCTCTCAAAGCATCAATATTACCCATATAGAGGCAGTTTTCAAGACCTTGGGCAATACGTGCCATGCCTCTCGTAATTTTTCTTGTTACAAATGTCTCTCCTCTCCTGGGTGACTCGTGATTAAATAGAATACCATTACATGCGAACATATTGTATGACTCTCTGTAATTAACAGTAATCCAATAAGCATATAGCTTTGCAACACCATAAGGAGATCTCGGATAAAAAGGAGTGGTTTCTGTTTGAGGAATTTCTACAACTTTTCCATATAATTCAGAGGTAGAGGCTTGATAAAACTTTGTCTTATTCTCCATACCAAGAATACGAATCGCCTCAAGCAACCTCAATGGACCAAGAGCATCTGAATTTGCAGTATATTCAGGCTCTTCAAAGGAAACAGCAACATGTGACTGAGCTGCCAAATTATATATCTCATCTGGTTGAACCTCTTGCATTATTCTTATGAGGCTTGTTGAGTCTGTCATGTCGCCGTAATGAAGAAAAAGTTTAGTATCTTTAGTATGTGGATCGGAATACAGATGATCAATGCGATCTGTATTAAACAAAGACGTTCTTCTTCTAATACCGTGTACTTCGTATCCTTTTTCAAGAAGAAGTTCTGCAAGATAAGAGCCATCTTGCCCAGTAATTCCAGTTATAAGAGCTTTTTTTATTGTCATAGTGATTTAGTAGTTTAGTGATTTAGTAGTTTAGTGATTTAGTAGTTTAGTAATTGGTAATTGGTAATTGGTAATTGGTAATTGGTAATT
>TARA_B110000879_G_scaffold122377_1_pt1 | contig 26616 bp, 24 predicted proteins | sample TARA_B110000879 | Tara Oceans TARA_B110000879 (sample SAMEA4398094) | marine metagenome | biome: Polar Biome; feature: [SRF] surface water layer (ENVO:00010504); material: water (ENVO:00002006), including particulate matter (ENVO:01000060) such as... | depth 5 m
ACTAAAATTACTTTTCAATAAATAAAAAACGAAGCAATTGTTAGGCAATGTAGTGCTGAAACTACTACCCTTTTGGACTGAAACATAAAGGGGATAATAACGTAATTAATTGTTATTAAAGATGGTAAAAACTCATCCCTTGTAAAGTTACAGCGCGAACAAACCCTATCGTCTTCGCTTGGGCGCTCTACTTACTTTCTTTTTACGTTTGTTAAAAGGAACCGGCACGGCATCATCAAACGTGTTTTTGGTTTCTTTTGCCAGTTTGTTCTTTTTCCAAGAGTTGTTTTCGGGTAATAAGCGTTGTAATAAATCTTGCCTTCCTACTTTGTTCAAGGTTTTTTTAATCCACTCTTTGTTTTCTTTCTTGTACCAAAAGAAAAATTTGTGCTGATCTTCTTTCTCCTTTTTTGTTTTCGGAGTCTTTGTAGGCTTTAGGGTGTATGGGTGAAATCCTGAATAATAAATAACCGTTGCTACCGTCATTGGGGTAGGTGTAAAACCTTGTACTTGCTCTAACTGAAAGCCCATGTCTTTGGTTTCTGCGGCTAAATTGGCCATGTCCTCTACTTCACTTGCCGGGTGGCTGGAAATAAAATACGGAATCAATTGTAAGTTTAATTTTTTCTTGATATTGATTTTATCAAAACGCTCTTTAAACATGTGGAAGTATTTAAAAGAAGGCTTACGCATCAACTTTAAAACAGGGTCTGAAGTGTGTTCTGGGGCTACTTTTAAACGTCCAGACACGTGCTTGGTCATTACCTCTTCCGTATAGGCATCCAATTCTTTTGGGTCTACATTTTTATTGAATTCTGGCACCAACATATCATGGCGAATTCCACTTCCAATAAACGATTTTTTAATCTTTGGATGCTTATCTACCGCTTGGTATAAGTCAGTTAAAGGTTTGTGTGAAGTGTCTAAATTAGAACAAATTACAGGCGATATACAACTAGGGGCAACACATTTGTCGCAAATAGACTGTACTTTTCCTTTCATCTGATACATGTTTGCCGAAGGGCCACCAATATCAGATAAATAGCCTTTAAAGTCGGGCATGTTTGCCACTTTATCTATTTCTTTTAATACCGATTCTTGACTTCTACTGGCAATAAATTTTCCTTGGTGTGCAGAAATAGTACAAAAACTACACCCTCCAAAACACCCTCGGTGTATGTTTATTGAAAACTTGATCATTTCAAACGCAGGTATCGGTCCACGTTTGTTGTATTTTGGGTGTGGCAAACGGGTAAAAGGCAAATCGAAAGAACCATCAATTTCCTTTTCTGTCATGGTTGGAAATGGTGGGTTAATGACCAATGTTCTCCCTTCAACTTCTTGTAAAATTCGTCTTGCTTTTAATTTATTAGATTCCTGCTCTATCACTTTAAAGTTGGAAGCAAAAGTCTTCTTGTCCCCCATACAAGCTGCGTGGGAATTGATAGTCACGTCTTCCCAATCATTCACAACGGGAATTTTTTCTTCGTTTTGATTGATTAAAACGGCTGTTTGTTTGATGTTCTTTAAACTTGAAAATGGCACTCCTTTTTGTAACAATTCTACAATTTCACGCAAAGGTTGTTCGCCCATTCCATAAACCAGCATGTCTGCTTTCGACGTTTCTAAAATAGTTGGTAATAGTTTGTCTGACCAGTAATCATAGTGCGTTACACGCCTTAAAGACGCTTCTATTCCACCAATTAAAACTGGAACGTCTGGAAATTTTTCTTTTAATATTTTAGAATATACAGAGGTTGCATAATCTGGTCGAAACCCTTTGTCTCCATTTGGCGTATAGGCATCTTTGTCTCTTCGTTTTTTACTTGCGGTATAATTACTCACCATTGGATCCATACATCCACCAGTAGCACCAAAAAACAAACGGGGTTTTCCTAGCTTTTCAAAATCCTGCAAATCATCATTCACACTAGGCTGTGGTACAATAGCAACCCGCAAACCATAGCTTTCAAGAATACGACCAATTACTGCAGGTCCAAAAGAAGGATGATCTACATAGGCATCTCCACTAAAGAGAATTACATCTAATTCTGTCCAACCACGAAGCTTTACTTCTTTGTTTGTAGTTGGTAACCAATCTGTTAGTTGTAATTTATTCGTTTGCTCCATATTTTGCAAAAATAGGGAGAAATTTACCAAGTGTAGGCTGTTTATCTCCTTTTTATGAAGAATAAAGCAACCGTTCATTATACATTGAAATAGAGCGCCCTATTATTTTCTGAACACTCCTTTAAAACAAAGGAAAAGAATTTCTAAAGTCATTTAAACCTTTAATTTTTTTAGTAACTCTTTTTTGTTTTGTAATTTTAGCAAAACAAAAACGTTCCAACATGAAAATAAAATTCTTCCTCATCCTATTCAGTCTTATTCTTTTGGTGTCTTGCAATCCAAAAACTGAAGATACTTTTGTGTTAGAGAACTATACAAAACAAGAAATTGCGATTGTGATGCGAGATGGCATAAAATTGCACACCACTATTTATTCCCCAAAAGATACTTCTAAAGAATATCCTATTTTAATGCAACGAACACCTTACAGTTCTGCGCCTTATGGAAAAGGAAAGATGAAAACCAAAATTAGTCCCAATGTACACTTAATGAAAGAGGGAAACATTGTGGTTTACCAAGATGTTCGCGGGCGTTGGATGAGTGAAGGGGTCTATGACAACATGCGTGCCTATCTTCCTAATAAAAAAGAAAACGAATCGGATGAGGCTTCTGACACCTATGATACTATTGATTGGTTGATAAAAAATATTGAAAACAATAATGGAAATGTGGGGACTTGGGGGATTTCATATCCAGGACACTATGCAACCGTTTCTACAATTGATGCGCATCCTGCCTTAAAAGCAGCTTCACCACAAGCTTGTATTGGTGATTTTTTCTTTGATGATTTCCATCACAATGGTGCTTTTTTATTGAGTTATTTCAAAGCCATTTCGTTGTTCGGAACCTATAAAGACACACCAACTGATAAGGCATGGTATTCTTTTCCTGAAATGAATTCTGAAGATCAATATCAATTTTTTCTTGACAAAGGGCCTTTAAAAAATTTAAATAAATATTTTCAATATGAAAAGTTAGATGTGCAAACCGCTTCAACAAAAGAAGCAATAGACGACTTTTTCTGGAAAGAAATTACTGAACACCCAAATTATGATTCAGTTTGGCAAAGCAAAGGAATCATTCAGCATTTAGACAAAGTACCTGCTACAGTTGCAACAATGATTGTTGGAGGATGGTTTGATGCGGAAGATTTATACGGTCCATTAGAAACCTATAAAGCCATTGAAAAAAATGGGGTTGGCAATTACAACACCATGGTTTTTGGGCCTTGGGATCACGGAAAATGGGCGAAAGATGTGGTGAAAAACACCGTAGGTAATTATTATTTTGGGGATTCTATTTCGTTGAAATTTCAAAAAGAAATCGAAACCAATTTCTTCAATCACTTCTTAAAAGGAAAAGGAGATCAAAATTCAGGTTTGCCTGAAGCTTATGTATTTGATTCTGGTAAAAAAGAATGGAAATCCTATGCGGCTTGGCCACCGAATAATGTCTCGAAAGAAAATTGGTTTTTATCAGAAAATCAAACATTGACTTCAGAAAAAAAAGCAACAAATAGAATACAATTCATTAGCGACATTAAACATCCTGTTCCCTATTCTGAAGATATTAAAACGGTTTTCACACCCAGAAAATACATGACCGATGATCAACGATTTGCGGCGAGAAGACCAGATGTTTTGGTTTTTGAAACGGATATCTTAACGGAAGACTTTACGCTAGCTGGCGATATTTTAGCAAAACTAAAAGTAGCAACTACAGGAACTGCGGCAGATTGGATTGTAAAAGTGATTGATGTGTATCCAACGAATACTGAAGAAGATAATGACGGACTACAAGACCATCTAAAAATGAGTAATTATCATTTAATGGTTCGAAGTGAAGTTTTACGTGGACGTTTTAGAAATAGTTTCGAGAATCCAGAACCGTTTGTACCCAATAAAAAAACGGACGTAAACATTCAATTGCAAGACGTTTTTCATACGTTTAAAAAAGGACATAAATTGCAAGTTCAAGTGCAAAGTACTTGGTTTCCTTTAATTGATTTAAACCCGCAAACCTATGTAGACAATATATTTAAAGCATCGGAAGAAGATTTTAAAACACAAACTCATACTGTTTTTACCGACTCAAGTATTGAGTTTTCTGTGTTAAAAGATTAAAAGATGACTTCTACAGAAATTGCCTTATTGTTAAACAGTGATCTTGAAAAGATCATCAGAATTGGCGAAATTATTGGAAAGAAAATCACTGAAAGAGATGTATTTACAGATCTAAACGACTATGAGAAAACGTTTATTTATATTGATATTTTTGAGAATCATACCACAAATGGTGGTTTCGAAGAATTTTTCTGGAATTCTTCTGGGCAGTTTTCCCATGAAATATTAGAAGCATACGAAGCAATTGGCGCAACCAAAACAGCAACTTTAATTTACAACGCTTTTACAGCATTCGGCGAAATTCCAATTCCGAAAGACAATGCCTTCAGGAAAAAAATACTTATCGACTTAAAATCAGAAGCATGGGACGTTTTAGACCAAGCATTTTACAAAAGTAAGGAAAATATTGTGCCGTTGATTTTAAGTTTTGTGGCAAGAAACAGCGCTTATTTCGATTGATTTATTTGCTCCTTTTTTAAAACTCGCAGTAAAATCAGTAAAATAAAAACACCCACTAAAGCAAATAGTATCATACAATTCCAAGTGAACTCAAAACCATACTTCGCAACCATTTGCATGCCCGAATTGTGACTAAAAATATGCGCTAATGAAAACGAAATACTGTACAGGGCCATATATTCTCCTTGATTTCCTTTTTTAGCTCTGTCTACTGCAAAGGAATTTGAAAACGGAAAAGCAATCATTTCTCCAACGGACATCAACAAGATCCCAACCAAAAGAATTCCGGCCCAGGCACTTATATTTAAAACAAGATAACTCATCGCAAGAAGAAAAAGTCCGAGGGCAATGAGTTTCACTTTTGAATTTTTAGGTTTGTCTAACCATTGAATCAATGGCATTTCGAAAATGAAAATAAAAAGCCCACTACTCCCCATGAGCAAACCAATCTGAAATTCTGATAAAAGCCGTACATCCTTGTAATATAAGGGTACGGTAGAAAAGTATTGCAAAAACACAAAGCCAAAAATAAACATGGCTACAAAAAACACCCAGAATGCTTTGTCTTTATAAACAGAAATAGGGTTTTCTACTTTCACTTCATCTAAGATTTTAGCCTTTTTAGGGTGTAATACATTTAGCAATAAAACAGCGGCCAAAATACAGGTAACTCCATCTACCCAAAACAAACCTTGATAACCAACACTTATAATAATGAGACCTCCTACTGCTGGACCTAAAGAAAAACCTAAATTGATTGCTAAGCGAATGAGTGTTACCGAACGTGTTTTGTTCTCTGACTTGCTATACGCACTTAAGGCGACAAACATGGCGGGTCTAAAAGCGTCTGCTACCAACATCACCGAAAAAATACCGATACAAAATTGATAGAATGTTACTGCAAACTGCAAGCATACAAACAGAATCCCTGTACCTATCAAACTCACCAACATCACTTTGTAATAGCCAATTTTATCGGTCAACTTACCTCCAAGCCAAGTCCCCACAACAGACCCCAAACCAAAGAAAGACATGATCCATCCAACGTCTGACAACGTGAAGTTCATACTTTTTGTAAGGTATAAAGACAAGAAAGGGATGACCATGGTTCCTGCTCGATTGATCAGTGTAATTAAAGACAACCACCAAACTTCTCGAGAGAGTCCTCGAAACGTATTGATGTACTGGGTAAATAATTTTTTCATAATTTATTTTCCTTTTGTAAAACTAAAAAAGTCCGACTGTGAAGTCGGACTTTTTTAATTGTTAGATTTTATATGGATATTATCAAAACAAATAAATAGACCGTCTTTCGCATAATAAATACGATAACTTACGATTACTTCTAATGACTTTTTTCATTTTAGTTTTTTGCTATATTCTGTAAAACTACATATTTATTTGATATAAATATGTAAATTATTTTCTTTCTTGTACTTTAGGGCAAAAAATCAGAAAACATTCAAAAACAATGAAAAAAAGTTTCAAAAAAAGAGTCTTCATCTCCATATTCATATTAATTACTTTATATGTTGTGAATATCTTTATAAGTACTGGTTTTTTTAGAACCATCGAAAACAGCTTTGATGGTAAGATCCTACAAGAAATAAACCTGCCAGGAGCAGAAGACATTACCATTAGCCAGACAGGTCATTTTGCAATCATTTCTGCTACAGCTAGAAAAAAGCTTCCAACGATACAACAAGAAACGGGTGGTCTCTATTTTTTAGACTTAACGAACAAGAATTACCAACCGATACTACTTACGAAAAACTTTAAAAAACCTTTTGCTCCTCACGGAATTTCAATTTACAAGAAAGACAGCAGCTATACTGTTGCTGCCATTAATCACACTACTGATGGCGATTTTATTGAGATTTTCAAATTGATTGGTCAAAAACTAACGCATCAAAAAACATTGACAGATGAACTCATCTTTAGTCCAAATGATCTTGTGCTTTTAGATCAAAATCGTTTTTATTTCACTAATGATCACAAGTACAAAGAAGGTATCCCTCGTTTAGCTGAAGATTATTTAGGATTGGCAGTTTCGAATGTAGTCTATTACGATGGGGAGAATTACAGCGAAGTTGCAAACGAAATTGCCTATGCAAACGGTATTAATTATGATGTAAAAAGGAGGTTGCTATTTGTGGCATCTCCAAGAGAATTCTTAGTGAAAGTATACCAAAAAAATGAAGACCATACGGTAACTTTTATAGAAGATATCGACTGTAAAACTGGTGTTGACAATATTGAATTTGATACGGACAACAATCTTTGGATTGGTGCGCATCCAAGCTTATTGGATTTTACCGCTTATGCAAAGGGAGACAAGGCAATCGCACCCTCAGAAATTATAAAAATAAGCTACCTCGAAAAAGGAGACTACAGTGTCGAGCAAATTTATATGGAAGTTGGAGCTAAAATGTCTGCATCTACGGTAGCGGCACCTTATGGAAATCTTATTTTGGCGGGCAATGTAATGGATGCACAGTTTTTAATTCTTAAAAGCAATCAATTACTGAGTAGAAAATTACAATCTTCGCAAAAGAAAATAATACCCCACCATAAAAGTAATGTACTATATCTAATGGACGGAAAAGAAATTTCTGCTGCATCTTTAGAAAAAATAGCCCCAGAGCAAATAAAATCTGTTTCTGTAATTAAAGAAGAAAAAGAAGTTTCAAAATATACTGACAAAAAGTACGATGGGGTAATACTCATCGAATTGAAAAAAGAAAACCTATGAGAAAAACTGTCCCCTTAATTGCGCTGCTTTTACTAATTTCCGCATGTAATTCTCAACGAAAGAAAACACTAATTGGCGATACTGAATATCAGCAAAAACTAAATGAAAGTTATAAAGATGGCTCTGAGTCTCCTTTAAAAAAGAAGGATTTAAAAAACTTTAAAGGCCTAGAGTTTTATCCTGTTGATGCTACTTTTATTGTGACGGCTTCGATAAAAAAAACAAAGAATGCTGCAACTTTTGAGATGGCGACAACTACAGACAGAAAGCCTCTGTACAAAGAATACGGTGTTTTAACGTTTCGTTTGAAAGGAATCGACTGCATGTTAACTATTTACCAAAGTCAAGATGACCTTAGAGATGAAAAATACAAGGACTATCTCTTTCTACCTTTTACAGACTACTCCTCTGGAAACGGTTCTTATGCGGGAGGTCGCTATATGGATGTAATGACCACTGATGAAAAATCAGATGGTACGATTGTCTTAAACTTCAACAACACCTACAATCCTTATTGCGCTTACAATGAAAAGTATTCTTGCCCGTTAACACCCAGACAAAATCATTTACCTGTAATTGTGAAAGCAGGGGTTAAAGTTTTTAAGAAATAGCAATCTCAATATCCTAGTTCCTTTAATGGTAAATTGAGAAATTACGAATCAATAGAAATTTCACTCATTGAGTCTAATTTCATTGCTTTTTCTAAAGCCTCCAAATGTGATTTCCGAACTTTTAACTTTGTTGCGGCATGTGCTTTCTTATTTAATTTGGAAGACATTTCTGCAACTTTAATAGCGGTGGCCATCAATTGCGCTTCTGGAACAATGATATCTAAGAAACCAGCAGCTATGGCTTGTTTCGAATTAAATATTTCTGCATTGTTGACACTTCTATTCAGATAAACTTCAGACAAACGAGATTTTGCAATTACAATTCCAGCATGGTGCATGGTCATTCCAATCATGACTTCATTTAAACCAATTTTAAAATCGCCTTCTACCCCTATTCTGTAATCGGATGACAATAACAAGAAAGCGCCTTTGGCAATTGCATGCCCTGAACATGCAATGATGATGGGCTGTGGAAAAGACAACATCCTTAAAGATAATGCCGATCCTTTTGTAACCAATTCTTTTGCCGATTCTGGAGATTTTGTCATTATTTTCAGATCAAATCCAGCAGAAAAAATACCGCTTTGCCCCGTTAGGATGACTACTTTATTTTCTTTTTCAGCAGTATCTAAACCACTATTTAAACCTTCGAGAACTTGGTGATTAATAGCATTTGCTTTTCCATTTATAATGGTAATAATAGCATACTTCTCTTCTGACTGGTAGGTGACAAATTCGTTCATACTTTTTTTTTAATTTGTAGACAATGATGTTAAAACTAATATTTATAGAAACTTCACAACAAAAATACCTGCAAACACGGCTAAAAAACCAATCACAAAACTGGCAATTGTATATACCGCAAAACTTGTAAAATCTCCCGATTTTAAAAACAAGTGATTCTCATACGCAAAGGTTGAAAAGGTTGTAAATCCGCCACAAAAACCAGTGGCTAGCAGTAAGGTTGAGTTCTGACTTAGGGTTTCATTTTTAGCCGCAAGACCTAAGATAATTCCGATCAACAAACTTCCTAAAATGTTTGCTGCAAAAGTTCCGTATGGGATTCCGTTTTCGGTTGAATTCAACCATTTCCCAATGAAATAGCGTAAAACGCTCCCGAATCCACCACCAACAAATACAAAAAGTAACTGTTTCATTATCGTTTCATTTTACCAACCTAATGGCTGTTTTTATTGGGTCAGATGCATTAATCTGCAAGATGAATCATCGCAAAAATTGCATAATTAATCATGTCTTGATAATTGGCATCAATGCCCTCTGAAACGATGGTTTTACCTTTATTATCTTCAATCTGTTTTACTCGTAATAGTTTTTGCAAAATTAAATCTGTTAGAGAGGAAACACGCATATCTCGCCAAGCTTCTCCGTAATCATGATTTTTATTAAGCATTAATTCTTTGGTAGTATTGCTATGTTTATCAAACAAAACTGTAGCTTCTTCTGTATTTAAATCTGGGGTTTCTACAACACCATTTTCTAACTGAATTAAAGCCATAATCGAATAATTAATAATTCCAATAAATTCTGATTTCTCTCCTTCATCTACTTTTCGCACCTCATTTTCTTGCAACTGACGAATTCTTTGTGCTTTAATAAAAATCTGATCTGTAAGTGATGGCAATCTTAAAATGCGCCATGCACTCCCATAGTCACTCATTTTTTTGATGAACAAACTTCTACATTCGGTTATTACTGCGTCATATTGTTTTGAGGTGTCCTGCATCTTCACTATTTAAAAAAGTATTTCTTCAAATGTAGTAAATCTTAAAAGCATTTCATTTATTTTTACCTTAAATTTATCAATCACCTCTATGAATAAAATTGTTGTTTTTTGTGGCTCAAGTTTAGGATTTAATCCTGTTTATAAAGAAGCTGCCATCGCCTTAGGAAATTATTTTGCTAAAAATAAAATTGGATTGGTCTATGGGGGTGCTAAAATTGGAATAATGGGTGTGTTGTCGACCACAATTTTAGAACAAAATGGAGAAGTAATTGGTGTTATTCCAAAACTTTTAGAAAAAGAGGAAGTACTTCATACAGGCGTTCAAGAAATGATTGTGTGCAAAACTATGAGTGAGCGCAAAGTGATTATGAGTAAATTGGTGGATGGATACATTACACTTCCTGGAGGGTTTGGAACTTTAGATGAGCTTTTTGAAGCTTTAACTTTAGGGCAATTGCACATTGAACAAAAACCAATTGGACTGTTAAATGTCAATGGATTCTTTGATGCAATACTTCTCCAATTAGATAAAATGGTAGACGAAGGCTATTTAAAACAAGATAATAGAAACATTTTGCTTGTAGGTACTTCAGTTGCTGAATTAATGAAAAAAATGCACCAATATACCGCACCGAAAATAAGTCACATCATTCAAAAAGTAGTCTCTTAAATGACCATTAACTGTAAAGGAAACTTAATTGATTTGTCAGTTGCCAAAGTGATGGGCATTTTAAATATTACGCCCGATTCATTTTATGATGGGGGCGCGTATAAAAGTGAAGCTGCGATACTTTCACAAGTTGAAAAAATGCTATCAGACGGTGCTACTTTTATTGATGTGGGCGCGTATTCCTCAAGACCAGAAGCTACACATGTTTCGGAAGAAGAAGAATTAAAAAGAATCCTTCCCGTAATCCGATTATTAATTCGGGAATTTCCTGAGATTCTTATTTCCATTGATACCTTTAGAAGTAAAATAGCCCAAGAATGTATCCAAGCGGGTGCAGCAATTATTAACGATATTTCTGGCGGAAGTATGGACCGCAAAATGTTTCAAACCATTGCCAACTTGCAAGTTCCTTATATTGTAATGCACATGTTGGGAACACCACAAAACATGCAAAAAAGCCCCATTTATAAAGCAGTAACAAGTGATTTAATTTCTTTTTTTGCAGACAAAATTCATCAATTGCATCAATTAAAGGTAAACGATGTACTTATTGATGTAGGTTTTGGTTTTGGAAAAACACAAGAACATAATTTTGAATTGCTTAAAAACCTATCTCTTTTCAAAAATTTAGAAGTTCCTATTCTCGTTGGTGTTTCTAGGAAGTCTATGTTATACAAAACCTTAGGCATTTCTGCTCAAGAAGCCTTGAACGCAACAACTTCTGCAAACACAATTGCACTTTTAAATGGAGCTAGCATCCTACGAGTGCACGATGTAAAAGAAGCTGTAGAAGCTGTTAAAATAGTCGCTGAAATACGTTAATTACAAGACTGAATAAAACTCAAATTATTATTGTAATTTTTTTGTATTCAATTTGTAAGTTAATCCAATTGTTGGTCCAATACCGGCATATAAATTATTTGTGTTTTCAGAGGTAATATTGTTTGAACTGATATAGGGAATGATCACTTCGAGACCGAAATTATCATTGAAATAATAATTCGCACCAAGTCCAATATGAAGTAAAGAAATACCTCCACTCACCTCATCATGTTGGTAATTTCGATAGTTCGTATTATTCGCATCATATTTTATGGTCCCCAACCCAAAACCAATTTCAGCAAAAATGCGTACTTTTTCTTTGTTTACAAAACTATTTCTCAAAGTAGGTATAAAGGCATAGGAGTTGTAATAGGATGCTATATTTCCCACTTTTAAATCATTCAAAGTTGCATAGGAAAAATTCAGCTCAATTGAAGTATTGTCTGAAATAAAATACCCTATTCCAGGTTTTAGAACATATCCATTGATGCCTGATTCAAAATCTTCAGACCCTCCAAATAAAGGCAATGCAGAAACAGTTAGTTTAAAGTCATTCTTTTTAGACTGACCAAATCCATTTAAAAGTCCTAGTACTAAAAGTACTGATAGGAAAAGTGTGTTTTTCATTTTGTTTTATTTATGATTACCCCTTAATCAAATACTGTTCCATATTCCAAAATTAGCAAGAGTGTATTCAATAAAAAAGAATAGCAAATGGTTTCCATTGTTATTGTCAATTACAGAAATCAAGGACTGATATTGTAATGGCGAAATTTATTAGTATTTTAGCAGAAATCAATCCCTCCTATGTTCGATTTTATTGAATTTTCTCCTTTAGATGTTTTAGACATAGTATTAGTAGCAACGCTGCTATATTATATCTACAAACTTTTAAAAGGTACCGTTGCCATCAATATTGTTATTGGAATTGCTTTCATCTTCTTGATTTGGCAAATTACCCTAGCATTAAGAATGGAAATGTTGAGTGGAATTTTAGGCTACTTACTCTCTGGTGGAGTCATTGCACTGATCATTGTATTTCAACAAGAAATTCGAAAATTCTTATTAATGATTGGTACTACGAATTTTTCAACAAAGAAAAGTTTCTTAAAACAATTAAAATTTTTACAAACAGAGATTTCGTCTGAAGCGGACACCGATACTTTGGTAAATGCTAGTAAAAATTTATCAAAAACAAAGACGGGTGCATTGATTGTAATAGAACGCACCAACAGTTTAGACTTTTTAATTAATTCTGGTGATGTAATGAATGCCCTTATTAATGATGCTATTTTACAAAGCATCTTCTACAAAAACAGTCCATTACACGATGGTGCAACCATTATTAGAGACAATTTTATTGTAGCTACACGTGTGGTACTTCCAGTGTCTAGTAGTGAAAAAATTCCTGCACGATTTGGATTAAGACACCGAGCAGCCATTGGAATTTCTGAAAAAACAGATGCCGTTTGTTTATTGGTTTCAGAAGAAACTGGAGAAGTTTCTTATATAAAAGATGGAGAGTTTGAGCTCTTTTCAGATTACAATGAGCTGAATCAGAAAATGAAAAAAGACTTAAGTTAGATTTATTTTTAACAAAAATTAGGAGGCTAGTTCTGTACTAAATTGCTTTTCATATAAATTTTTATAATACCCATTTTCCTTTACTAATAGTTCTTGGTGTGTTCCTTCTTCAACAATCAAACCTTTGTCCATTACAATAATTTTATCAGCTTGTTTTATGGTTGCTAATCGATGTGCAATCACTATTGAAGTTCGATCTTTCGTAATGGTTTCTGTAGCAAACTGAATCATTTGTTCTGCATATGAATCTACAGACGAAGTTGCTTCGTCTAAAATTAAAATACTGGGTTTGCTAACATAGGCACGCAAAAAAGCAATCAATTGTCTTTGCCCAGAAGAGAGCATTCCTCCTCTTTCTTTTACATTGTAGCTATAATTCCCAGGAAGGGTCATAATAAATTCGTGAATACCAATTTGTTTAGCTGCAAGCGTAACTTCAGCCAATGAAATTGAATCGTTTTTTAAGGTAATATTATTTAAAATAGAATCGGAAAATAAAAACACATCTTGTAAAACAATAGCCACTTGTTTTCTTAACGACTCTAATTCGTAATTTTGAACTGGAACGGTATCAACAGTAATTTCACCGCTATCAATTTCATAAAAACGATTGATTAAGTTGATGATTGTAGATTTACCTGCACCTGTTGCACCAACAATTGCAACTGTTTGCCCTTCTTTTACTTCTAAAGAAATGCCTTTTAAAACCTCTTCCCCTTTGATATAACTAAAGCGTACATTTTCAAATTTTATATTTCCTTTTAAATTTTCAGCTTCAAGTGTTCCTTTTTTTACAATACTACTATTGGTATCGATAATATTAAAAACGCGTTCACCAGAAACAATTCCCATTTGTAATTGATTGAATTTATCTGCAATTTGTCGTAAAGGTTGAAACAGCATTTGCGCATACATGATAAATGCAAAAATTTCTGCCACACTTGCAACCGACTGATCTACCACCTGAAGTCCTCCAAACCAAACCAACAAACCAATAGCTATTGATGAAAATATTTCTGCGATGGGGAAGAAAATGGAATAATACCAGATTGTTTTTATATAGGCTTGTTTGTGCTTATTATTAATTTCTTTAAAGTTATCATACTCAATTTTTTCTCTATTAAAAAGTTGCACGATTTTCATTCCCGTTACCCGTTCTTGTACAAAGCTGTTTAGGTTGGAAACTTGATTTCTAACTTCCTGAAAGGTAGCTTTTATGGCAATTTGAAACCTTTTTGTTGCATAAATTAATATTGGTAAAACGGACAAGGTAATCAATGCCAATTGCCAATTCATGACCAACATAATTACGGTTACCACTAACATTTTTAAGATATCACTGGTAATCTTAAAAACACCTTGTGTAAAAAAGGCAGAAATTGTTTCAATATCTGAGACAACTCTTGTTACGAGTTTTCCAACAGCATTTTTATCGAAATACGCCATTTTAAATTGCAGAATATGTCGAAAAATTTTTGCTCTAATGTCTCTAATAATGTGCTGCCCTACCCAATTTGAAAAGTAAATAAACGTAAATTCTAATAAAACTTCGATTCCCAAAACACCAAACATCAATAAGACATAATGCAGCAATGCATTGCTGTCTTTTGGAATTACTCCCTCATCGATTGTGAGCATTAGAATATAAGGTCTCGCAGCAGCAAAAAAGGATAATAAAATAGTGGATGAAGCTGCGGTAAAAAAGTAGAGTCGATATTTTTTTGCAAAACCCATGAGTCTTGAAAATATTTTTATATCGAATGCATTTCCTGTTTTATCTGCCAAAATCTAATATTTTATTGCTGTTAAAAATAACCCTTTTGCTGGAACGGAGAGTCCGGCTTTACTTCTGCTTTTACTTTCTATAATTTCTCTAAAATCTTCAACAGTTTTCTTTCCCGACCCAACTTCTAATAAGGTTCCTACGATTGCTCGCACCATATTTCTTAAAAATCGATTGGCAGAAATATGAAATGTCAATTTATTTTCATTTTCAATCCAAACTGCTTTTGTAATATCGCAATTAAAGGTATAAACGTCTGTTTTAACTTTTGAAAAAGATTCAAAATCCTGATACTCTAGCAGCAGTTTTGCCGCTTCGTTCATTAGGTCTAAATCAAATTTTTGAGAATGAATTTGCCATGCAAAGTCTAATAAAAAAGGATCTCTTCCCAAACATATTTTATAAGCATAGCTTCTACTTATAGCATTAAATCTTGCATGCATTTCTTGATCTACCGAAAAAACATTGTAAACAACAATATCTTCCGGCAAGATTGAATTTAATTTAAAAACAACATTTTCAACCAATTCTTGGTCCACATCAAAGTGTGCAAACATTTGCGAAGCATGAACACCTGTATCGGTTCTTCCAGCACCAACCACGCTAATTTCGGATTGTAACATAATACTTAGAGCATTATTTACTTTTTGTTGTACAGAAATTACGTCGGGTTGAATTTGCCACCCGTGATAGTTTTTTCCATTATAAGAAAGTTCTATAAAATATCTCAATAATTATCTATTTTGAAGACATCAAAATTACGAAATTTATTTTGTTATTAGTATTTTTGTAAGGTGAAGAAAATCTTGTTACTCTCCGATACGCATAGTTATATTGATGACCAAATTTTAAAGTTTGTAAAACAAGCTGATGAAGTTTGGCATGCTGGAGATATTGGCAACTTAGAAGTTACAGATACAATAAAGGCAATAAAGCCTTTACGGGCAGTTTACGGAAATATTGATGCTGCTGATGCACGATCGGAATTCCCTTTAGACAATCGTTTTGAACTTGAAAAAGTGACGGTATGGATGACGCATATTGGTGGGTATCCAAACAAATACAATCAAAGGATTCGGGAGGAAATAAGCAAGAATACGCCTCAAATTTTTATTGCTGGGCATTCTCATATTTTAAAAGTTCAATATGATAAAAAATTAAACCTTTTACACTTAAACCCGGGTGCAGCAGGTAATCATGGATTTCACAAAATAAGAACAATGCTCCGTTTCAACCTTGATAATGGTGATATAAAAGCGATGGAAATTATAGAACTGGCAAATCGTGGTTAAGTAATTTTTCTGTATTTAAAATAGGGAGATTAATTTCTATTCTGGTACCTCCTCCTTCTTCAGATGTTATTTGAATAAGACCCTTTAACATATATACCCTTGCTTCTATTTGGTTGATACCAATACCATCTTTGTTTTTAACCTTATTTTTATCGAACCCTATTCCATCGTCTGAAATTACAATTTTTAAAGTTCCGTTGCGCTCTTTTAATAAAATAACAGCATTTTGATACTACAATTTTAAAGGCTTTTTTTTGTTCTCACAATCCCTGAAAACAGTGAAATATTACATCTCACTGTTTTCAGGGATAAGCTCACTGATTTCAGTGACACGACAAGAGCTAAGTTATTGTTTTTAAAGAATTTAAAAAAACATAAAATATATATTTAACATACCTTTATGACACATTAAAGGTAACGCATAAAAAAACCGAAGAAGAATCTTCGGTTTTAGGTCGCACTAATATACTAATTATTGGATTATCTTAATCTATCCACAGATTTGACGAGATCTTCATCCTTTTGAATAGCCTTATTTGCAAAAACAACAAATACAATTGCTAAAATCGGTAGAAACATCCCAATACCCTTCTCTGAAATTTTCATTTCTCCAGGTAAAATTAGAGATACATATATCAATAATCCTAATAATAAAAGGTTTATCAAAATTGAAATTCGACCAAGTACAAATTGAAGCTGCCTTCTTTTAAATAAAAAGATAGCGATACATGTACTGGAAGCTGAAAGTAAAAATAGTAAAGAAATTCCATTTAACAAAAAAGAATCTTCTTTAAAAAGATCAAATACAAAAGTGGAGTGTTCTGGAGTACTCCACAAATTAAAGACAAAAATGAGCCCGCCAGAAATTGCACTTGCTAACAGTAAATAAATGGACTGTATTCTTTGAATCATATTTGTATATCTAATAACAAAAGTATCGCTTTCTTTTTTAAATAGAAAGTCTAAAACTAAAAAAAAAAACATATATTTGTTAAGTAATAACCGCTTAATTCTATTGTATAGTACTATATACAATATTTCAAAAACCAACTAATCTTACAGATTTCCTTTAATGGAATAATAAATTAACATAACAACTATATAAATGTTCGAAATTTCTGAACTGAAAGCAAAAACGCTTGCCGATTTACAAATGATTGCAAAATCTATTGGACTGTCTAAAACAAGTCAATTAAAAAAATTAGACTTAGTATATCAAATTTTAGACACACAAGCAGCAAACCCAGTAAAGGCTGAAGCTCCTACCAAGACGACTGGTGAAGGAATAAAAACCATAAAGCCAAAGCGAAAAAGGGTTTCTAAAAACCCTGAAAATACTTCAAATCCTTCAGTAGCAAAAACAGTTGAGCGCACTATGCCCGAACCTACCAAGGTAGATCGAGTTGAAAACATAGAAAACGTTGAACCTGCAAAAGTAGCTATCGTTGAGGAAAAAGTGACTGCGAATAAGGATACTGAAGCGGAAAAAGAAGTTGTAAAAACTCCACAAAAGCCGCAACATCCTAAACAAAATCAACAACACCCAAAAGCTGCACAGCCAAAGACAGATCATAATAAACCTGTTCTAAACAAACCAGCTCAACCAAGACCTGCACAACCAAGACCTGCAAGTCAAAAAAATCCACAAAACAATACGCCGCAAAACAATAAAAACAAACCCAAGGAAAATTCGAGAGAAAAAAGTCCAACGGTTAGTAAAGGCAATCGGTCAAACAATCGATATAAAGACCCAGATTTTGAATTCGATGGAATTATAGAAAGTGAGGGTGTTTTAGAAATGATGCCAGATGGGTATGGTTTCTTACGTTCTTCTGACTATAATTACTTGTCATCACCTGATGATATTTATGTATCTCAATCGCAAATTAAATTATTTGGAATAAAAACTGGAGATACCGTTCGAGGAAATGTACGTCCACCAAAAGAAGGTGAAAAATACTTTCCTTTAATTAGAGTTTCAAAAATAAACGGTTTAAATCCGAACATTGTAAGAGATCGGGTTTCGTTTGAACATTTAACACCGCTTTTTCCACAAGAAAAATTCAATTTAGCAGAAAAAGGAAGCTCCTTATCTACAAGAATTATCGATTTATTTTCTCCTTTAGGAAAAGGGCAACGTGGTATGATAGTAGCACAACCAAAAACGGGTAAAACCATGCTTTTAAAGGATGTTGCAAATGCGATTGCAGCAAATCATCCAGAAGTCTATCAAATTGTTTTACTAATTGATGAACGTCCTGAAGAAGTTACCGACATGAAACGAAATGTTCGTGGAGAAGTGGTTGCTTCTACTTTTGATGAGCCTGCAGAGAAACACGTTAAAGTGGCCAATATTGTTTTAGAGAAAGCAAAACGTTTGGTAGAATGTGGTCATGATGTTGTAATCTTACTAGATTCGATAACCCGATTGGCAAGAGCCTACAATACAGTAGCTCCTGCATCTGGAAAAATTCTTTCTGGTGGTATTGATGCAAATGCATTGCACAAACCAAAACGTTTCTTTGGAGCTGCTAGAAATATTGAAAATGGTGGTTCATTGACAATTATTGCAACAGCACTTACTGAAACTGGTTCTAAAATGGATGAAGTAATCTTTGAGGAGTTTAAAGGTACTGGTAACATGGAATTACAATTAGACAGAAACATCTCGAACCGTAGAATTTATCCTGCGATCGATTTAATTAAATCTTCAACACGAAGAGATGATTTACTCCTAGATGCTAAAACGGTTCAAAGAATGTGGGTTTTACGCAAGTATCTCGCAGACATGAACCCTGTTGAAGCCATGGAATTTATCAATGATAGAATTAAGTTCTCAAAGAATAACGATGAGTTTTTAATCTCTATGAATGGTTAATTCATAAAGAACAAGACATAAAAAAAATCCCGCTCAAATTGAGCGGGATTTTTTATGTGATAAAGAATCGCTATTATTGGTTTGCACCATATAAAGCACCTCCTCTATTATCGTTAATGTCTGCAGCATTTTTAAGAGCTTCATACATTTTAAAAGTTTGTCTCTTTCTTGCATCAGCAATTCTTTTTCTTTCAGAATCGTAATTTGGTAACGCTGTTGGCAATTCTTTCTTAGCAACAACAAAGGCATATACTCCTTTGCTTCCTACTACCTTGTTGTACAACTTGTCTACACCTGCATAAAACATTGCACCTACTACTTTAGGCTCTGCTCCTGCGCCTGAAAGTGTAGTGCTTTGCAATCTCACATTGTTTGCGTTTCTAACGGTTGTATTATTTGCTTTTGCAATTTCGGTTAAAGAAGTTCCAGTCATTTTTTCTGAGAGTAACTTTGCTTTCTTTTCTTTTAATAAAATAGAGCGTACTTTAGATGCTTCTTTAGAAACGGGTGCTGTTCCTTTTTTAGTTTTTGCAGTAATAAAAATAACTACATGACCATTTTCTGTATCAAAACGTTGAAAATCTCCCACTTCAACATCTCCAAAAGCCCAAGATACAATACCTCTTTCTTTTCCAAGACCAGGAACGCTTTCATCTAAAACCTTGACACCAATTGCGGGTCTAGCAATATAGTTATTTGCCTTTGCAACATCATAGAAATTTCCATCTTTAGAAACTTCCAATGCAAATTTCTCTGCATTTTCAAACATTACATTTTCTGTAGTTTCTGAAGGCTCAATCTTTTTTGCAATGGTTGCTAATTTCATAGCGTTTTGCTTGTTCTTTTGCGCATCCACTTTAATGATATGAAATCCAAAAGGCGTTTTCACAACCCCTACTGAGCCTACTCTTTTTGCAAATGTAAAATCTCTAAATGCAGGCGTCATTCTTGCATAGTTAAAGAACCCTAAATCTCCTCCTTTATCAGCATTTGATTTGTCTGATGAAAATGATTTCGCCAAACTTTTAAATTTTCGTTTGCTTCTTTTAACTACTGCTAAAATACTATCGGCTAATTTCTCTGCTTGTGCTTCTGTTCTTGTAACATCTGGTGTTGCTCTTTGCGAACCAACAAAAGGAATTAAAATATGACTTGCTTTTACAGAGTCTGGCATTTGTACCACCTCAGTAATTTTTGTCATCTTAAAAAATCCGCTTTCTTTATAAGGCCCATATACATCTCCTTCTTTTCCATTAAAAATCGTTTCAGCAACTTCTACAGGAACTTGATTTTTAAATTTATAGTTTTGATCTAGATTTAAATCTGAGTCGTTGTCCGATAAAAAGGCAATATTATTTGTTGTTGCTTTAAAATCTTCTTTTAACGAAGTCAACTCGTTTTTAATTGCTTCTTGATCTTCTGCTGTCGCTTTTGTATCAAACTTCACATACGATAAATCTCTGGAAGCTTCTACTTGAAAATCTTTTGAATGGTCATTAATATACGAAGCAATTTCACTCGTAGACACTTTCACAAGACTATCTGCTAGTGAAGTATACGGAAGGTACACAAACTGTGCGTTTAATTTTGTGTTGTTGTTTAAGTAAGTATTTTCTCCTTCTTTTAAAGAAGCACCTAATCCAGTAGTTACTAAATTATTGTAAGTGTTTCTTTCTGAATTGTCTTTAATTTGCTTGATATAATTATTCCAAGCATTCGACAATTGTGTGTTATTTGTTTCAATATCTTTTAAGAATTGCTTTACTTTTAATTCGTCAAAAATACCTGCTTCATTTAAGAACTCAGGATTTCCCTGTACAGATTGCGAATTCAAGACTTCTAACCAAACATCGTTTTCACCAACAATAACACCCGCTTTTTCTAACTGCGCTTGATATATTTTTTTTCGAACAATATTATCCCAAACTGTTTTTGTAGCCTGCATGTCAGAAACGCTACTCCCAGCTTGTGTTTTATAGGCTTCTAATGCGGTTGTAAATTCTTGTCGAGAAATTACGTCGCCATCTACTTCTCCTATTTCATTTACTTTGCTAGAATTGAATAAATCTCCTAAGGTAGAAGGATCTAAGACAAATGCAAAAAGTGCCAAACCAATTATGATGATTAAGAACATTGAACGTTCTCTAATTTTTGATAAAACTGCCATACGTAATTTATTTATTTTTCTGGAGGCGAATATACGATTTGGGTTTTAATATTGCAACCGAATCCCTACTTATTAATCGCTAAAAGCGATTTATTTAAGGGGATGATATCCAAAAAATATTAGTCTTCTTTGTCTAGCACTATCAGACAGATCTCTTCTATTTTGGAAGAGCTTACTTTTAAGATTTCAAATTCAAAATTACCAATGGATACAATCTCATTTTGTGCAGGTATTTTTTCTGTAGCATTAATAATAAAGCCACCTAGGGTTTCGTAAGCTTCTTCTTTCGGAATATTTAAATCATAGATTTCGTTCAAATAATCGACTTCTAATCTTGCCGAAAAATGAAATAAATTTTCTTTGACCTGTTCTTCTAAAAATTCTTGTGTATCGTGTTCATCTTCAATTTCACCAAACAATTCTTCTACAATATCTTCTACGGTAATAATTCCTGATGTCCCTCCATATTCATCTACAACAATTGCTACACTCTTCCGTTTTTTCATTAAACTATTGAGTATATCATTAATCATCATAGATTCTGGTACAAATTCAACGGGCAATAAAATTGCCTTTATGGTTTTTGGTTTTTTAAATAGTTCGAAGGCATTTATATAGCCCACAACATCATCCAAAGAGCTATTGAATATTAAAATTTTAGAATGCCCCGTTTCAATCAAACGCTGTTTCAAATTGGCAACTGTATCATGAATTTCCAATGCTACTATCTCGGTACGTGGCACCATGATTTCTCTAGCTTTTAAATTTTGAAATTCTAAAGCATTTTGAAAAATTTGAATTTCAGAATCCATTTGATCACTTTCATTTCGAACTTCTAATTGTTCTGAAATATAGTTTCCTAATTCTTGTTTGCTAAATTCAGTTTGTTGTTCATCTGGATTTAGTTTAAAGAAAACACGGAGGAAAAAATCTGAAATTAGGGTGATAAATTCTGAAAAAACATGAAATAAGTGATAAAAAAAATAAGCTGGAACGACGAAGATTCGCATTACCTCATTGGAATAAATTCTAAAAATTGCTTTGGGTAAAAACTCTGCAGTGACTAGAATAATTAAAGTAGAAATTATCGTTTGTATGAATAGACTCGAAAAATCATTAAAAGAATTTTGTGGAAGTAATTTCACAAGAACTTGCCCCATAAAATAACTATAAACCACCAATGAGATATTGTTTCCGATCAACATTGTGGTGATAAACTTTGAGGACTTTTGTGTAATTTTATTTAAAATCTTGGAAATAAACCCTTCTCTCTTTTTCTCTAATTCGATGTGTAATTTATTTGCAGACACAAAAGCAATTTCCATGCCTGAGAAAAATGCTGAAAATACAATTGAAATGACAATAATGGCGATTTCCATTTCCATAGAGGAGCGTATCTAAACTAGTTGTTTGGGTTGTTTCTTTGTTTAATTTTTTTTCGGAAACGTCTTTTAAGCAAAAATACGAAGGTAATAAAAAATGAAAAACCAATAAGGATCAATGCTTTGCCACTATCAGACCCTAAAGCAAACAACCCCTCTACCAAACAGATTGCAGCGAGTACTAAATATCCGTATTGAAAAAACCTCCACATTTTATTCATAATTTATTCTTCGTTTGTTTCTATATCTCCAATGACATTTTTTGCCGAATGTTTGCTCAAATCTTCTTTAGACTCAAAGCCAACTCCTTTTACAATACTCGTTGGTGTAGTTAAAATAAAGGCTTTTTCTGAGTAAAAATAGGCTGTTTTTTGATCCCACAGAAGACGTTCTGTTTCTAACCTCGATTTTTCTGTGTGGTTGACCACGACCACATTTCCTTTAATTTCTGAAACTTTCGTTTTCGTATACGACAATGCATAATCTCCTGTAATAGTTACAGAATCTTTACTTTTTCTGCTAAAATTTATAATTTTTATTCCGATTGGAAACTCATTATATGGGTGCTTTTTTCGATTGGTGAAATCGTGTAAAAGCGGGGTTATTAATTTTGAAGTTACTCTGCCTGAATCTTTATAAACATGGTATGCATCTTTTGCAACTCCGATGGGTAAATTTTTATCTGCTAAAAAATCACGTACTTTTTTGGAATCGTTTGTGCATGAAAAAAGCATTCCTATTGTCAAGACAACAGGAATGCTTTTTAGTATTATTTTATGTATAATTCCCACAATTATTTTGGTACTCTAACAGATTCTCCAATCCAACATTTTACAACAAAAGAACTACCTGGCTCAACACCTGCGGTAAAAATCATTTTCTTGTTGGGTACATTCCCTTTATAAGTTCGAATGTATTTCTTTGCCAAAACACCAATACTTGGATCAACAGCAGCTGCTCTTTTTGCTTTGTTTAAAGCGGCAACATAAGTCATTCTTTTTTCAAACTCTCCACTCCCACATTGGTTCACACTTGATGCATACAACGTTGCAATTAACAAATATGCTTTCCCTAAGTTTGGATTGAATCTTAATGCTTCTCTTGCCAAGCTTCTTGCCTTTGATTTTTGTCCTTTTTTAGATGCAAATTGTGCAAATTTTAACTTGAAATTTGCTTTCTTAATTGGGTCTTGTTCTAAGTCGAACGCTTTTTGACGCATTTGGTCAGCTCCAACAGTATCACCATTTTTTTCTAAAACGACTGCTACAAAAGAATAGGAGTCTGATGATGGAGATGCTTCTGCATAAGCTCTTGCAAGCTTTTCATATAAAGGATCTTCTGTACACTCTTTATTGTACATTCTACTCACAGCTCTTTTTAACCAAGCGGCATTCGATTTGTTTACTTCAAAATCTCTAGTATATAAAGGAATCAATCTTTCACATGTAGATAATGTAATGATCATATTATCCAATCCTGCTTCTACTTGCCCTAAAGCTTTCGAATTTATAGAATACATTCTTAATTTTTTATTTTCTGATTTATCTAACTCGATACTATCAGAAACTTTCTTATATAGTGGTGCTAATTTTTTTGCATAACCTTCCAATTTATCTCCTACAGATTCTAAAACGTCATCGTAAGTATCAAATACTTTTTGAGGATTGGTTTCCTTATTTCTGTCGGTCATTCCTTGGAAATACTTATACAAGTTCTTCACCCCCATTTTGGTTGGATCTATATTGTATGCTTTTTCTAAGATTGAAAAAATAACGTCTACTTCTGCTAATTTGTTTTTAGACAAATACGTCGCATAATCACTATGTACTTTTGCAGGATTCTGTTTTGGAAAGTATTGCAATCTTTGCTCATACACTCTTTTTGCTAAAACAGGATCTTTTAAAACATCCTCAGCCATATTTGCTCCATACTTATAAATATTTACAGATAAATCTTGACAGTTATCCATTAAATAGTTCCAGTTTATTAGGGCGTCATCATATTTTTTTGACTTGTAATCTCCTTTAAAAAGGTTGTATTTAATTTTACACTCCCTATCTGCATCATCTTGTGCATTTGTTTTCACTGTTGTCATAAATAACATTACAGCTAATAAAAACGTAATTTTCTTCATTGTAATATAGTTTTTGTTAATCAATTCTTCTTTTCTGGAACCAAGCTTGTCTTTCTACTGCATTTAAAGACAATCCAATTCTTAAATTAAAATAATTCTCTTGAATTAAGTTATTGTTTATTGTTCCTTTTTTGCCAAACTCAAACCCTAAATTTATGTTTGATAGTTTTCTTCCCAATGGTAAACCTAGTCCAAAAGACATGCCAAAGTCATTTACTTTCGAAAAGTTAGATCCTAATCCAGATCCGTCTATTAAAAGCCCTGTGTTCTCATAACGCATCCCTGCTCTATAGGTAACTCGATCCCAATAGCTAGATATCGAAGTTGCCTTTGGTGTATAATATCCTCCAAATGAAATACGGTTAGAAGCATCGTATTTAAAAGTATTCCCAGTTCTGTTTAAAAAACCTGAAGCTTTGATCGCTTTTTGACTTTCATATTCAAAACCTGCGTGCCACTTGTCTAATTTCCCAATACCAAATCCAAAAATTGTTTGTACTGGTAAACTGTAGATTCCTTCAATAGCTACTTCGTCTTGTTCGTCTCTGATAATTTCGGCTCCAGTTGCTGACAATGACAGTGTATAAAAGCGCTCTGTTCCTGATACATCCAAATCACTTCCAAATTTAAGTGTACTTCCAAAATTTAAAATTAATTTATTCTTTAACCTCTTTGAATACTGTGCTCCCAATTTTACATTTCCCCCTCTAATTGTTGAAGATTCATTATATCTTGTAGCTAAAACAACATTTGCAATTTGATTTGTAAGTATGTTTTCTGTACTTCCAAAACTAAAGTCAGCTTCTATTCCTAATGAAAGTCCTTTGTATACTTTCATACCAAAGCTTCCGTAAATCCGATTCACACCTCCATTACCTGAAAATATTGAAATTTCTGTTGGATCGCCATCAGCATCTAGTGTTGTATTGGATAAAGAATACCCAACAGACGACAAGGGTTGCATTCCTAATGAGAAACCTGCGTTTTTACCAATTGGAAAGGCCAATGCAAAATAGCTTAAACTTGTAGAATTTACCGTTTGACTTGCATCGTTGGTCTTCACCGTTAACTCTTTACTTAATAAACCAAAGGAATAGGTTGTAAACCTTAAATCTGAATAGGCTGCTGGATTGGTAAAGTTTAAATATTGTGAGCTATTAAAAGCGACTCCAATACCTCCCATACTTGCTTGTTCTATTGTTCTTGAACTAAACTCTTCTCCAATACCAAAGAAAGAATAGGGTGAAGATGTGGTTCTTTGACCGAAAACGATGCTTGAACTTATTAATAGAAATACAATTAGATATTTTTTAATCATTTGCTTTTGTTAAAAATCAATATTTCATTCAATCCATAAAGGAGAAAATTTTGATTGGCAAATATGCTACTTTTTAATTGCTTTGACAAGAAATTTGCATCTCCTCCTGTTAAAACTACTGTTAAATCTAAAAATTTCTTTTCATATCGTGAAATAACGCCCTCAATTTCAGAAAGAAGCCCATTTACAACCCCAACATGGATGCTTTCATTTGTTGAATTTCCAATAAAATCGATTGGAGCTTGCACTTCTAATAAGGGTAATTTTGCGGTTAATTGGTGTAGGGAAGCATACCGCATTTTTAAACCTGGAGAAATTGCGCCTCCTAGATAAATTACCTTTTTATCAATAAAATCAAAAGTAAGACAGGTTCCAGCATCTATGACCAAGACATTTTTCTTTGAGAATTCTTTTTTAGCTGCAACAATCAATGCAATTCGGTCTACACCTAAAGTGAGTGGTGTTTCATATGTATTTGTAAAAGGTACTTTTGTTTGAGATGAAACTACCATAAATGAAACGATTTCTTGGAGCTTTTGGAGTTCAAATTCCGAGATTAAGGCTACTGAAGAGAGAATTCCATTGGTAATTACATGTTTTTTTAAAATTTCTTTGACTTTAGAAAGCAGTATTTTTTTATCAAAAACAAACAGTTCTATAAGTTTATCTTCTTCAAAAACAGCTGCTTTAACTCTTGTATTTCCAACATCTACACTTAAATTCACGATTGCCTTTTTAATGAATTTCAAAAATACAATAGATTTTTT
>TARA_B110000879_G_scaffold19815_1_pt1 | contig 26456 bp, 19 predicted proteins | sample TARA_B110000879 | Tara Oceans TARA_B110000879 (sample SAMEA4398094) | marine metagenome | biome: Polar Biome; feature: [SRF] surface water layer (ENVO:00010504); material: water (ENVO:00002006), including particulate matter (ENVO:01000060) such as... | depth 5 m
TCGGCATTCCTGCCGCGGTAAAAACTCTTGTCAATCGATGTTGTAAAGCCGATGCTCCTGAAACCATTAATTTTAATTCTCCTCCCAAAGCAGCTTGCCATTTAGAGAAGATTAATTTTTTAGCCAATCCTAATTGCTTTTCGTACCACCAACCGTTTGCACCGTAAGGCTCGTATCTTAATCCTAAATCTACTGCCCAAAAGAACAAGCGCTTTTTTATTCCAGTTAAGTCTGCACCCTTTGCAATAATCTTATCATATATTTTTTCATACAAACGAGGAACTGCCGTCATTACATGGGGCTTAATCTCTTGTGCATTTTCACTCAATTTCTCTATGGATTCCGCAAAATAAACATGTACACCACAGTATTGGTATAGATATAAAATCATTCGCTCAAAAATATGACATACCGGTAAAAAACTCAGTGCTTTGTCTTCCCCATAACTTAAAGGAACTCTTTTTTCACTTGCCAATACATTGGTTACAATGTTATTATGACTTAGCATTACACCTTTGGGTCTTCCGGTTGTTCCAGAAGTATAAATTAAGGTTGCTAAATCTTCAGATTGTACGTTGTTTTTTCGTTCTTCAACACTACTTTGAGAATCAGAATTCGCTCCCAAAGCAAGTACTTCTTTCCAGCTTTTTTCACCCTCAATTGCATCAAAGGTAAAAACGTCCTTTAATTTTGTATTACCTTTAATCTTATTGATTTTGTCCAACACTTCTTGATCGGATACAAAAACATAGGTAGCTTCTGAGTGATTTAAGACATATTCATAGTCGTTTTCTGAAACCGTTGGGTAGATAGGAACATTTTGTGCACCCACTTGTAAGATTCCGATATCACAGATATTCCATTCAGTTCGGTTATTTGAAGAAATAATAGCGATTTTATCATTGGGTTGTACACCCAACATAAGCAAACCTCTACTAATGGTATTGGCTTGATTTATATATTCTTGTGTTGAAATAGATTCCCATTTTCCATTGTACTTTGTTGTAAATGCTTTGGGTAAATTGTATTTTTCTAATTGGTGGTAAGGAAAATCAAATATTCGAGTAATTGTAGCTGACATACATCTTTTGTTTGTGTATTGCAAATTAGGTAATTTCCCTTGATTTCGCAAATGAATAATAAACAGTTAAAAAATTATGAATTATATATTTTTTGATACAAATTTTTATATTTTTCTTTAATTACTTTTCGTCTCATTTTCATAGTAGGCGTAAGGTGTCCTTCTTCAACAGACCATTCGTCTACTGTGAGTTCAAAACGTTTAATTTGTTCCCACTTTCCAAATCTCTGATTGTGAAAATCTATTTCTTTTTGAATTCTATTGATAAAGCGATCATGTGTTAGAATCGTTGCCGGATCAAGATGTTTGCGAGTGGCCCAATCTTTTGCAAATTCAAAATTTACTTGAATCAAAGCTGCAGGCATCTTTTCAGATTCGCCAATAATCATTATTTGCTCTATAAAGCGAGATTGTTTTAATTCGCTTTCTAATACTGCAGGTGCAATGTACTTTCCACCAGACGTTTTAAACATTTCTTTTTTACGGTCGGTAATTTTTAGAAAACCTTCTGCATCAATTTCGCCAATATCTCCTGTATGCAAAAAACCATCAACAATAGTTTTCTGGGTCATTTCTTCATTTTTGTAATAGCCCATCATTACGGAAGATCCTTTCATTAGTATTTCACCATCTTCGGCGATTTTCACTTCAAGTCCTTCTAATGGTTTACCAACAGTTCCAATTTTTAGACCCTCGTTTCTAAGATCGTTTAAGGTTATTGCAGGTGATGATTCTGTCATTCCATATCCTTCAAAAACAGGAATTCCTGCAGCTAAAAAAACACGAATTAAACGATCTTGCATTGGTGCACTTCCGCTGAGCATAAATTCTAAATTTCCTCCCAAGGCTTCTTGCCACTTGGAGAAAATTAATTTCCGAGCAATTTTTAACTTAAAAGCATAGAAGGAACCATTTTTTCCGTACGGTTTATATGCTTCTCCTAAAGAGATAGCCCAAAAGAACAATGCTTTTTTAATGCCGGTTAAATGACTTCCTTTGTCTACAATTTTACCGAATATTTTTTCCAATAATCGAGGTACAACAGCTAAGAAATGAGGTTTTATTTCTCTAATATTATCACCTAATAATTCAATGCTCTCTGCAAAATGAATTTGGTAGCCTAAATATTGATAATAATAAGAGGCAGCGCGCTCGAAAATATGACAGATGGGTAAGTAGCTTAAAATTCGTTTGTGTTCTCCTGATACATCTAATGCTAGGGCTGTTTTGAAAACATTCCCTACTATGTTTTGGTGTGATAGCATTACGCCTTTTGGAGTCCCTGTAGTTCCAGATGTATAAATAATGGTTGCCAAATCTTCGGGGAGTACATTCTCCTTTAAACGTGCAATCTTTTCAAATTGGTCTGTGGTTGATCCTATCTCTAAAAATGCATTCCAACTGTAATCTGCTTCAAACCCTTGTAAAGAAAATATTTTTTTAATTTGAGTGTCGCCTTGCACTTTTTTTACTTTTTCATACAAATCGGGATCCGAGACAAAACAGTATTTTGCATCTGAATGATTCAAAACATAGGCATAATCTTTTTCTGAAAGCGTTGCATATAATGGAACATTTTGAGCTCCAATCTGTAACAAACCCGTATCTAAAATATGCCAATTCGGATTGTTATTGGTTGTGATTACCGCAATTTTATCGTTTTTTTCAATGCCTAATGCCAATAAAGAGGCACTTACTTTATGCGCCTGATTGATATATTCTTGCGTACTTATTTTTATCCATTGGTTGTCCTCTTTGTAGAGAAAACATTCCTCTTGTGGATGATGTTCAAGTTGGTAATCGGCAAAGTCAAATAGGCGAGTAGGTTTCATGGGGTAGTATTTAGAGCAATATAGGCAAAAATATTTTTAGAGTTAATAGCAAGTAATAATCTGTGTAAAGCAATCCTTTTTACAATCCTGATTTAAAATGAGGGCTATTTAAAAGAATCTTGTATTATTAGGATTTATTTTTGGTACAAAAAAAAACAAACTTTATGAAAAAGTTTGTTTTTTTAGGATATAAATTCTTGTTTTATTTTTTAGTATTTATCCAATCTTTTGCATTCACAAAAGCAGTCAACCAAGGAGAAACTTGATCTTTTCTTCCAGTAGGATAGTTTGCCCAATTCCATTGAAAAGTAGAGCGTTCTATGTGTGGCATGGTTACTAAATGACGTCCAGTGGCATCACACAACATCGCTGTGTTAAAATCAGAACCATTCGGATTGTTTGGATATCCTTCATAGCCGTATTTTGCAACAATTTGATAGTTCTTTTCGGATTCTGGTAAATTAAATTTTCCTTCTCCATGAGAAATCCATACCCCCAATTCCGTTCCTGCCAATGAGGATAGCATTACAGAATTGTTCTCCTGAATTTTTACGGAAGTAAAAGAAGATTCATGTTTTTTAGAATCGTTGTGAACTAGCTTTCCATGCACTTTATGTTTCGGGTTTATCAAGTCCAATTCCATCCATAATTGCGCACCATTACAAATACCAACAGATAATGTGTCTTCTCTCTTAAAGAAATTTTTCAATGCTTTTTTTGCTTTTGCATTGTATAAGAAAGCACCCGCCCATCCTTTTGCAGAACCTAAAACATCAGAGTTCGAAAATCCACCTACGGCTCCAATAAATTGAATGTCTTCTAGGGTTTCACGTCCAGAAATTAAATCGGTCATGTGTACATCTTTTACATCAAAACCAGCCAAGTACATGGCATTTGCCATTTCTCTTTCAGAATTACTTCCTTTTTCTCTAAGAATCGCTGCTTTTGGTCTTTTTGCTTTTGCAGTTGCTTTTGGTAATTTTCCTGTAAATTTCTTAGGGAAGGTAAACTGTAAAGGTTGTTTTTTATAATTGTCAAAACGTGCTTTGGCCAAACCATTTGCCGTTTGTTTTTGATCTAATAAGAAGGAAGTTTTATACCAAGTGTCTCTTGTTTCTGCAACATCGAAAGTAAAATTATCATCCCCATTTTTGATGGTTACCTTTCCAGAATTGTTTGGGGTTCCAATATTGAATACTTCAATCTTGTTTTCTTTTAAAATAGCTTCTACAGATGTATCAGCTTGAAAAATAATTCCTGAATTCTCTGCAAACAATACTTTGATAGAATCTTCTTCGTTCAATTTTGAAATATCAAAATCAGCACCTAAGTTGATGTCTGCAAAACACATTTCCAACAAGGTAGTGATCAATCCACCAGAAGCAACATCATGACCAGCAACTATTTTATCCGTTTTAATTAATTCCTGAATGGTATTGAAAACGTTTTTTACATACCCTACATTTTTTACATCAGGCGCTTCGTTTCCAATGGTATTTAGTACTTGATTGAATGAACTTCCTCCTAATTTATAAGCATCTTGAGAGATATTTATATAATAAATATTTCCACCATTCACTTGTAAAAGAGGTTCTACCACTTGTGAAATTTCACTACAATTCCCAGCAGCAGAAATAATGACAGTTCCCGGAGAAATTACGTCTCCATCAGAATATTTTTGCTTCATAGACAAGGAATCTTTTCCTGTTGGAACATTAATTCCTAAGTCTATTGAAAATTCTGAAATTGCTTTTACTGCTTTGTATAAACGTGCATCTTCACCTTCATTTTTACATGGCCACATCCAATTTGCAGAGAGCGAAACACTCGTTAAATTATCTTTTAAAGGTGCCCAAATAATGTTGGTTAAAGCTTCTGTAATTGAATTTCGACTTCCTGCTTCTGGGTGAATTAATCCTGAAATAGGAGAGTGACCAATGGAAGTAGCAACGCCTTCTTTTCCATTATAGTCGAGTGCCATCACACCCACATTGTTCAACGGAATTTGTAAAGGTCCTAAACATTGCTGTTTGGCAACTTTCCCACCTACACATCGATCGACTTTGTTGGTCAACCAATCTTTACATCCTACTGCTTCTAACTGTAAAACTTGATTTAAGTAGATGTTTAAATTCTTCTTTTTATATCTTGGGTTCTTGTATTTTCGAACGATGTTTTTGTCGGTAAGCACTGTTTTTGGAGAACTTCCAAACATGTCTTCTAACGCCAAATCCATTGGTTTATCCCCTTTGGTCTTAGATTCAAAAGTAAAGCGATCATTACCAGTAACTTCACCAACCGTATACATTGGCGCGCGTTCACGTTCTGCAATTCTTTGTAAGGTGCCAATGTGTTTCTCAGCAATCACCAATCCCATTCTTTCTTGAGATTCATTCCCAATAATTTCTTTTGCAGATAGGGTAGGGTCTCCAACAGGTAATTTGTCTAAGTCGATGTTTCCTCCTGTATCTTCAACCAGTTCAGATAAACAGTTTAAATGTCCACCAGCACCATGATCATGAATAGAAACAATAAAATTTTCTTCACTTTCCACCATGCCACGTACTGCATTGGCGGCACGTTTTTGCATTTCTGGATTGGAACGTTGTACCGCATTCAATTCAATACCTGAAGAAAATTCTCCAGTATCCGCTGAGGAAACTGCCGCTCCACCCATACCAATTCTGTAATTTTCACCACCCAAAATTACAATTTTATCTCCTTCTTTTGGTGTATCTTTTATTGCTTGATCTGCTTTTCCATATCCAATTCCACCCGCTTGCATGATGACTTTGTCATAGCCTAATTTTCTTGGTTTTGCGTCACTAGATGCAGCATTTTCTTCGTGTTCAAAAGTCAATACAGAACCTGTAATTAAGGGTTGCCCAAATTTGTTTCCAAAATCGGAAGCGCCATTAGACGCTTTTATCAAAATATCCATCGGAGTTTGGTACAACCAATCTCTTGCTTCAAATTTGTTTTCCCAATATCTATTTTCTTCTAAACGAGAATAAGAAGTCATATAAACCGCTGTTCCTGCCAAAGGCAAAGAACCTTTTCCGCCAGCCAGTCGATCTCTTATTTCTCCTCCGGAACCTGTTGCAGCCCCGTTAAAAGGCTCTACGGTAGTTGGAAAATTATGCGTTTCTGCTTTGATTGAGATTACAGAATCAAAATCTTGGACTTCATAAAAATCAGGTTTGTCTGCAGTTTTTGGTGCAAACTGTGTTACGGTTGGTCCTTTTATAAAAGCTACATTGTCTTTGTAGGCTGAAACAATATCGTTTGGAAATTGTTTTGCCGTTTCTTTAATCATTTTGAATAGGGAAGTAGGTTGGGCTTCTCCGTCAATGACAAAAGTGCCATTAAATATTTTGTGTCGACAGTGTTCTGAGTTTACTTGGCTGAAACCAAATACTTCAGAATCTGTCAATCTTCTACCTATTTTTGTTGCAACACCTTCTAAATACGCAACCTCTTCTTCATTTAATGAAAGTCCTTCTTGCGAATTGTAAGCTGCAATATCATCGATATTTAAAATGGCTTCAGGTTGGGTTTCAATAGTAAATGAATCTTGATCTAAGCCCTTGTATTTTTCAGAAATCATTGGGTCAAAATCAGAGAAATCTTCAGCAACTGCTGTAAACTCTTCAATTCTAAGGATGTTTGAAATCCCCATGTTTTGGGTAATTTCTACAGCATTTGTACTCCATGGAGTAATCATTGCTGCCCTTGGCCCAATAAAAAAAGCGTCCATTGAAGACACTTCTATTTTGGGTTGATCTGCAAATAACCAAGTTAGTTTTGCAATGGTTGTTTTGGTTAATTCTTTTGTTGTTTGAACAGCAAATAGTTTACTGTCTGTGTTTCCGAAAAAGTGAATCATTCTATTGTTTTTGATGTGTTGTTGTAGTTAGCAAATTTACTTTTTTTAGTTCAGAAGCCCCCAATTTATTTTAGAGAATATTTAGAGTTATTCACGTAGTTATAAACGTAAAAGAGGCATTCTCTATGGAATGCCTCTTTTGTAATTATTTTAAGAAAAATGCGTCTTATCTTCGAATCAATTTTTTTGTGATTGATTTGTTTTCGGAAGTAATTTTCAATAAATAAATTCCATTTGAAAGCGAAGAAATATCGATGTTCTTTTTTTCGATTGTTACAGTTTCATTTTTAATTAACTTCCCTAGAATGCTATAAATAGCAACCTTTACTTCTTTGTTTGTGTTAAAGAATAATGTGTTTCCATTGTTTGGATTTGGATATACTTGAAAGCTCTCAAGACTATTTTCGCTTACACTAAGAGAATAGCTGTGCGATCCAATACCATCAAAAGTATTTGCTGCATAAGTATCCCATTCATTAATGTCAAAGGTAGTATTCGGGGATAATATATCTTCTTTTCTTCTCAATGTCATATCTTTAATATGAAAATTTGAATTTCCAAAAGTACCAACAACATCTATTAATACTCCATCTTTAAAAAGACCTACTGCATCATTTCCATTAAAATTCATTGGCGAAGTATCGGGATGAAATAAATCTGCATTATCAATCAGTTCTTGTGCTGTTGATCCAGAATTAAGAATCACAAAAACATCCCCAGTAGTAATGTTTTGAACATCACCACTATTTAATGCTAATTCGTTAATCCAATCACCAGCACCATTGGACTGTTTCATTATTGAATACCCCTCAAGGTTAATAGCTGAACTCGTTAAATTAACGATTTCTATTGCTTTCTGAGTTCCTCCTGCTGGTTCTACATATTCAGAAATAAATAATTCATTAATACCGTTAGATTGACCATCTGTTGTAGTAACAGATAAAGGTTCACTTTGAGCAGATTCATTATTTGCAGCATCTTTTGCTGAAATTTTGACCTCATATGTTGTAGTTACTGTTAAACCAGATACTGTATAGGTAACATCCGTTGTTGAAGCTTCAAACGCACCATCTACAAAAACACGGTATTCAGTTACGGCAGTATCATCGGTTGCTGCATCCCAATTTACTTTAAATGCCGAACCAGAAATATTTGTTGCTATAATATTGGTAGGCACAGAAGGAGCCGTTGTGTCTGAAGTTGTTGATGGATTTATAACCGTACTCTTTTCAGATTTATTATTTATTAAATCTCTAGCTTCTACTTGAATTGCATAAGAAGTCGTTGGAGTTAAACCTGTAATTTGGGCACTCTCGGTAGATGTTTGAAATCTTAAAACATCATCTACATAAATATTATAACCTGTAACTTCAATATTATCGCTAGAAGCTGTCCAATTGATATCAATCGTAGTTGTGGTTTCATTACTTGCAATCACATCCATTGGTTGAGTAGGCGCTTCGGTATCGCTACTCGTATAAATTCCCCAAGTATCTTGTGCAGAGTCTCCTCCCCAAATTCTGGTCGCTAAATAAGGATTGTCAATTAGTGGATTTCTATTTCCTTGTGCGGCTGAATTGTCTGTTGTGTTTTCGTGATATGTATTTCTATTTCTTTCAAAATCAGATACTGGATCTTCGACATTCCATTTTAAAAATAAATCAATCATGTCGTCTTCTGTTAAACTACTATCTCCAATACCCACATTCGTAGGGAGGCAAATATCATCATAACGGATATACATATACATCATCATTCTCGCAACATCCCCTTTCCATTCATCACCCGGATACCAACCACCGTTAGAATCTCCTGAATTTCCAGAACCTTCCGCAAAGCGTTGATTTCCTCTATAACCATTTGTCGGTCTGTCTACGGGTCTCAGTGAGTGTGCATCTTGTCCAGGTATCGTTGAAGTTGTAATATCAGGAGTACCAAGCGATTGCGGGTATACATGTTCTCGATTCCAAACAAAATTTCCATTACTACCATTATCTTGTAGCGTATTATCTCTTGTTCTATCATTGGTACTGTCACTATCTGAGCCATCTTCCCAGCCATAAATAAGTATTACTTCGTCAGGATTTTCTGGATTTGCATCTGTAATTTTAGAAGCGATCCAAACATCAGGAGTGTATTGTAAAAAATTTGTGTGTGTATTGACAATTTTTTCATTTAAAGCATTTTTTAACGACAAACCAGTCAACGTTAAATCTACATTACTATAATAGGATTCTTGTGAAAATCCACTAAGGGTAGCACTAAGAATTGCAACAATAAAAAAGATATTTTTCATCTGTAAGGGTATTTTTTATGAATATATAATGTACAAATTTAAATTAAAATAAGGGAACTATTTGTTTTTTTCCAGTAAAGCCATATAAAATCCATCAAAGCCAGAAATGTGCGCCATTACTTTTTTATCAGAGACAAACGTAAAATCTTTACCAGCTTCAGAAGCCAAAAACGTTTTTACTTGATTTTGATTTTCTGAAGGTAAAATTGAACAGGTTGCATATACCATTTTTCCACCTGGCTTTACCATCGTCGAATAGCTTTGTAATATTTCTTGTTGTGTTTTTTTGATGTTTTCAATAAATTCAGGTTGCAACTTCCATTTAGAATCTGGATTTCTACGAATCACACCCAATCCAGAACAAGGAGCATCGATTAAAACACGATCTGCTTTTCCTTGTAATTTTTTGATAGGTTTGGTAGAATCAATCACCCGCATGTCTATGTTGTGTGCTTTGTTTCTTTTGGCTCTTACCTTTAACTTACGAAGTTTACTTTCGTAAATATCCATGGCGATAATTTGCCCTTTATTTTGCATTAATGAAGCCAAGTGCAGTGTTTTTCCACCGGCTCCTGCACAGGTATCTACCACTTTCATACCTGGTTTTACATCCAAATAGGCTGCAACCAATTGTGAAGAAGCGTCTTGTACTTCAAAATAGCCATTGTGAAATGCTTCTGTTTTAAAAACATTGGCTCTTTTTGGTAGAACTAATGCATCTGGATGTTGTGGAACAAATTCTGTGTTGATGTCTTCTTCTTTTAATTTCTTTTGTAAAACTTCTTTTGAAACATTTAAGGTGTTTGTTCTTAGAATAACACTTGCTTGAATGTTTAAGGCAGCAATTTCTTTAGTCCAAAGTTCTTCCCCTAATTCTTCAACACAAAGCGCATCCATCCAATCTGGAACGGATTCTCTGTATTTTCTAGTTCGAGACAATTCTGCAAAACGGCCTTTAATTTTTCTTTCGGGTACATCTCCAATTTGATTCCAATCGGGTAATGCAATTCCTCTCAAAATACACCATACAGAAAAGATTCTCCAAATATTATCTCTGTCATATGGAGCCTTTACCTCTGCAATTTCGGCATAGAGTCTATTCCAACGGACAATTTCATAAATTGTTTCTGCAACAAATTTACGGTCTCTAGCACCCCAACGTTTATCTCGTTTTAAGGCTTTTTCTACCGCTTTGTCAGCGTAAACGCCTTCATTAAATATATCTCTAATACTATCTATAACTGCAAAAGTTAAGTTTCTGTGTAATCTCATTATATCGTTTCTATCGGGGTGCAAATATACGTTAAATTAAGGGATCTTTTTCCTGCTTTTTTCATTTCCATTTACGATAAAGAATCAAAAATTGTTTTTTGTGAATATTGAATTCTTTATTTTCGTTGCTGTAAAATAAATCGAGTGAATTTAAGCAACCCAATTACATACATAAAAGGCATTAGTGTTCATCGGGCATCGCTTCTGTATGCCGAATTGGGAATCAAAAGCTGCAATGATCTGTTGCATTTTTTTCCATTTCGATATATTGATAAAACACAGTTTTATGCAATTAAAGAATTGCAACCCAATTCTTCTGAAGTACAGATTATTGGTAAAATTACACGTATAAAATCGATTGCTCAAACTAGAGGAAGTAGGCTAGTAGCCACTTTTCAAGATACTTCTGGTGCGATGGAGTTGGTTTGGTTTAAAGGTCAGAAATGGATCAAGGACTCCATAAAAATAAACGAACCCTATGTAGTATATGGGAAGTTGAATCACTACAATGGAAATTTCAGCATTCCACATCCAGAATTAGAATTAGTTTCCGATTATAAAAAAAAGTTACAGACCAAAATGCAACCTGTATATCCCTCTACCGAGAAACTAACAAATTCTGGTGTTTCCAATAAGTTGGTGCGAGGCTATATTCAAGATTTGTTACAGCAAGTTTTCGACGGTGTTCAAGAAAGTCTTTCCCCTGAAATTATTGATGATTTTCAATTGATTTCTAAAAGAGATGCATTATTGAATGTTCATTTCCCTAAAAATCAAGAACAGTTAGCCAAGGCAGAATTTCGATTAAAATTTGAAGAATTATTTTTCATCCAATTGCAATTGGCGCGTAAAAAACTGATTAATAAAGCAAAAATTAAAGGACCTGTATTTGAAAATGTTGGAGCCGTTTTTAATCAATTCTATAAAGAAAAGTTACCGTTCAATTTAACGAATGCGCAAAAGCGAGTTTTAAAAGAAATCCGAAAAGACGTCGCATCAAGAGCCCACATGAATCGATTGTTGCAAGGAGACGTAGGTTCAGGAAAAACAATTGTTGCATTGTTGGCGATGTTGTTAGCCATTGATAATGGATATCAGGCAACGATTATGGCACCAACAGAGATTTTGGCAAAACAGCATTACATTGCTGTTTCCGAACTTTTGGAAGGAATGAATATCAATGTAGACATTCTAACAGGTTCTGTAAAAATAAAAAAGCGAAGAGAAATTCACGCGAATTTAGAAAGCGGACAACTGCACATTCTGGTGGGCACCCATGCTTTACTTGAAGATAAGGTAAAATTCCACAATTTAGGAATTGCCGTAATTGATGAACAGCACCGCTTCGGTGTTGCACAACGTTCTAAACTTTGGGCAAAGGGTGCTCAAAATGTAGAAGGATTGGCCGTTGTTCCTCCACATATTCTAGTGATGACTGCAACACCCATTCCAAGAACATTGGCAATGTCGGTGTATGGTGATTTAGATATCTCTGTAATTGATGAACTCCCTCCAGGAAGAAAAGAAGTAAAAACCGTACACCGTTATGACAGCAATCGCTTGTCTGTTTTTAAATTTTTGCGAGATGAAATTGAAAAAGGAAGACAAATTTATTTGGTCTATCCTTTAATTCAAGAATCGGCCGCTATGGATTATAAAGATTTAATGGATGGATATGAAGGGGTTTCAAGAGAGTTTCCATCCCCAAAATACCAAATCAGTATTGTACATGGGCAAATGAAGCCTGCAGACAAAGAATTTGAAATGCAACGTTTCGTAAAAGGGGAAACACAAATCATGGTGGCTACTACGGTGATTGAAGTTGGTGTGAATGTTCCCAATGCCAGTGTTATTGTTATTGAAAGTGCCGAACGTTTTGGGCTTTCGCAATTGCACCAACTAAGAGGAAGAGTTGGGCGTGGAGCTGACCAAAGTTATTGTATTTTAATAACGAGTTTTAAGCTTTCAGCTGAAGCAAAGACACGACTAAAAACGATGGTGGAAACTACCGATGGATTTAAAATTGCCGAAGTCGATTTAAAGTTACGCGGCCCTGGAAACATCATGGGTACACAACAAAGTGGTGTGTTGAATTTAAAAATTGCAGATGTTGTTAAAGATGGCGCTACTTTGGTGAAAGCAAGAAATGCTGCAATAGGTTTGTTGCAAGAAGATTCTAATTTATCGAAGCCAGAAAATAAAGGCATCTTAACAACTTTTACTGCCATCTATAAATCTACCGGAATTTGGGCCAATATTAGTTAGACTTAGAAGCTCTCTTAATCCATTATTCTTTTGCAGTTAGGCTCCATCTGTAACCAACGTTTAGAATTGCTTTTGATCCAAATGATATATCTGTGTTTGCATTGAGAGGATTCAATTCAACGGAGGCGATCCAATACCCATTTTTTTTGGTAGCAAAACTAGATTGCAAAAAAACATTAAAAGGGAAAGGTCTTATTCCTACAATCACTTTAGTGGTGTCAAACATTTTACCAATACCAATTTTACCTGTTACAAGTGATGGGAGTGCAAAACCAGCTTGATATTCAAAAATTATATCATTATCATTTATGTAGGTTTTTCCCCACAGAACGGAAGTTCCTGGAAATGGAAAATTCTCTTCAGAGATGAATGCAATTCCAAAATTCCATTCTATAAAAGAGTTTTTTGAAGTTATTGAAGTGCTTTCTTGTGCGATACTTGTTTGAAAGACAAAAAGAAATAAAAGCAAACTAAAGATTATTTTTTTCATGGGATATTATTGAAGCATTAAATACACTCATTAAGAAACTAATGTACGAAATAAAAAAATAATGAAAAATAGAGCGTATTTTAAATAAAATTTAATAGGTTTTAATAGTTATATTATTAATCCAAAACTGGAATTAAAATCCCTCCAATTAATAAATCAATAGCATTATCTTTACCGATAGAATTACAAATAAGCACAATAGAAGAAGTTTTATAATGCTGAATAAGAATACTTGATCCTCTCCAATAAAAGTAAATCAGATATTCTAAATACAAATAAATAAAATAAATCAATAATGAGAAAATTGTCATACAGCCCCATAAAACTATTCTTCTTTGTGTTTTTAATTGGAATTTTGACACGTTGTCAGAAATCATCAATCCACATTAAAATTAGTCCAGACACTTATCATGCAGCTGTAGATATGGTAACTAATATTATGATTCATGATATATTTTCTCCCCCTGTTGCAAGTCGAGTATTTGCATACCCTAATGTAGCAGCCTATGAGATATTAGTGCAAAAAGACACAACATATACCTCTTTAGTTCATACGGCAAACGGGTTGAACTCTCTACCTCAAATGGAAGTGGATAAAAATATTAATGCAAATGTAGCCGCTTTAATTGCGCATTTTGAAGTAAGTGAAATGTTGATTTTTTCGAAAGAGAAATTGAACGTTTTAAAAGATAGTTTGTTTCAAAAATGGCAGAACACCAACAAACAAGAATTTTTAGCCTCTCAAGCCTATGCTTTAAAAGTAGTTTCACATGTTAAAGAATGGATGGATGCAGATCATTACAATCAAACGCGAACCATGCCAAAGTATACAGTAGACACGAACGATGCTTCAAGATGGCAACCAACCCCACCTGCGTATATGGATGCAATTGAGCCACATTGGAATAAAATTAGGCCTTTTTTACTACAATCAGCAGACCAATTCAAACCACTACCACACCCAGTATTTTCTTTGAAAAAAGACTCAGATTTCTATAAAGAATTATTAGAGGTGTATGCAATTGGTAAACGCATTACAGAAAAAGGAGATCAATCTGAAGAAGTAGCCATCGCAAAGTTCTGGGATTGCAATCCGTATGTTTCTGTAACAAGAGGACATTTTATGTTTGCTACTAAAAAAATTACCCCAGGAGCACATTGGATTGGAATCGTCAAAATAGCAACACAGAAAACCAATGCAGATTTAATGGAAACCGTAAATGCATACACGATAACATCATTAGCAATTGCAGATGCTTTTATTAGTTGTTGGGACGAAAAATACAGCACAAATTTAATCCGACCAGAAACACTAATTCATCAAAATATTGATACAGATTGGTTGCCTATTTTACAAACACCTCCTTTTCCAGAGTATACAAGTGGACATTCAGTAGTTTCTGGTGCTGCATCTGTAGTCTTAACAACCCTTTTTGGAGATGATTTTGCATTTGATGATGACACGGAATTACAATTTGGATTGCCAGTAAGAAGTTTTACTTCATTTTACGATGCCTCAAGCGAAGCTGCAATTAGTAGAATGTATGGAGGAATTCATTATAGAGCTGCCGTTGATAATGGTTTGGAACAAGGTAAAAATTTAGGTCATTTTATTGTTCAGAAAATTAAATAAAATAATAAATAAAATAGGAATTAGCCTTATTAACGATCCTTCAATACGATTAATAATTTCAACTTTCAAAAGCTTATCTATTTAAGAAAATCAATTTAATAAGGCATTGAACTCTTGTAAAAACTATTTATAGTAGGGTTTTTCTTAATTATTTTTTTGATTTGTCTACAAACTCCAACTTGTCTACCGTTGTTTTTGTGGTAAAAAAACCATAGTTAATTTCCACTTTTTTCTTTTCAATCTTTTCAATGGTTCCGATAGCATTCGAGCCAACAACACGCACACGATCGTTTATCTTGTAGTTGTACTCCGCTTTTTCTTTGGCAACTTTTGCAGCGACTACTTTTTTCTCTTTTCGAACTTCAACCACCTTTTCTAAGACTTCTTTTTCTACCTGTTCAATGACTTGTTGCATTTGTTTTTCAACTGTCTTTGCTTTTAGTTTTTGAGTTTTGGTGGTCAGTTTTTCAGGATTTTTCTTTGCACGTTTTACTTTTTCATCAGCAACCCATTTATTGAAATTGGTCGTTAATTCTTTTTTATTATTGGTTTGAAAATACTTATTCAACAACTCATTTGTTTTTCTTCCTAAAGACAACATTTTTTGATTGTTATCATACAATTCTTGAAAACCTGCTAATTTTGCTTGAATCTTATCGTCTTTTTCTTGTAAGCTTTCTAAATGTTCTTGCCCTTGTATTTTTTGTTTTTCGAGGTTGTCCGAATTCTTTTGCAGTCGGTTCCGTTCTTTTTGCAGTTTAGAAATGGTTTTGTCTAATCTAATTTTTTCCGTTTCAACCCGTTTTTTAGCCTTGTTGATGATGCTATAGGGAATTCCGTTTTTCTGCGCCACTTCAAAGGTGAATGAGCTTCCTGCTTGTCCGATAAATAATTTGTACAAGGGTTCTAAAGAACGCTCATCAAATTGCATGTTTGCATTGGTTACATTTTCCAATTCGTTTGCCAATACCTTTAAGTTGGAGTAGTGGGTTGTAATGATACCAAAGGCGCCATTGTTGTAGAATTCCTCCAAGAAAATTTCGGCCAAAGCCCCTCCTAATTCAGGGTCAGATCCCGTTCCAAATTCATCAATTAAAAACAAGGTTTCTGCGTTGCACTTTCTTAAAAAAGAACGCATATTTTTCAATCGGTAGCTATAGGTGCTTAGTTGATTCTCTATGGATTGATTGTCCCCAATATCAGTAAGAATATTTTCGAATATATAGGTTTCACTTCTCTCATCCACAGGAATTAAAAGCCCACTTTGTAGCATTATCTGTAGTAAACCAATGGTTTTTAATGTGATGCTTTTTCCACCAGCATTGGGCCCAGAAATTACAATAATTTGTTGTTTTTGATGTAGTTGGATGGTTTGCGGAATCGTTTCGATTTGCTGCTGCATGTTTTTTCGCCATAAAACAGGGTGTACCGCATTTTTAAAATAAATCTTCTTTTCTTTAGATATTTTCGGCAAAACAGCATTGCATTCTTTTGCATATTTTGCTTTCGCTCCCACAGCATCAATATGAATTAAATAAGCGAGGTATTCTTCTAAAAGTGATGTCATTGGTCGAACTGTAGTCGCCAATTCTCGTAATATTTTTACAACTTCTTGTTTCTCTTCGTAAACTAAATTTTGATATTCTCTGCTATATGCAAGGGTTGCTTGCGGAGCAATGTATACGATTCCTCCCGACTTTGATGACCCCAATAAACTTCCAGAAACTTTTCTTCTGTACATGGCTTTTACAGCCAACACTCTTTGATTATCTACAACGGTTTCTTTAATGTCGTCCAAGAAACCTGCACCAATAGATTTTGACAAAGCACTGGTAAAACTAGCACCGATTTTTCCTCGAATATGATTGATGTCTTTTCGAATTTGTTTCAAAGAGGTAGACGCATTGTTTTTTACCTCGCCACTCAGTTCAATTATCTTTTTAATCTCATCATCAATATAGGTAGTAAATTCTATTTTTTGAGAGAGGTCAAAAAAGGTTGGAAATTGTACTTTAAATTTCTTAAAGAACTTAAGGTGTTCATTAACAGTCAGTGAAGTAGTAGCTATTTTTAGAAATGCTACGGTTTCTATAAAACTATTTTCAATTTTTAACCGTTTTACACTTTCAGTTACATCATCAAATCCATGATTGGGAACGCGATTTTCACTTTGAAAGGAAGAGAGGTATTCGTTGACTAAATGAAGTTCTTTAAAAAGTCCTTTTTTGTAGGTAATTGGTGTCGTTGCTAATACACGTTCTTTTCCTAATCCAGTAATACAATGTTCAGTTACATGCTGTAAAACTGTTGCAAACTCTAAATCTTGTAATGTTTTATTTGAAATATTTGGTATCAATTTTGTAATTTTGAGGTATTAGAACTGTAAAACAAGCTTTCGGATTGAGCTCTTATAAGAAACCTTTCGATTGCATTTCAGGAGCCATTCCAAATACTTTTAAACTCACTTACAAAAATAAGAAACAATGCAGGTAAAAATTGCCGATAGCTGGAAAAATATACTTCAAAATGAATTTGAGAAACCTTATTTTAAACAGTTGACTGCTTTTGTGGATGCTGAATATGAAAAACACATCTGTTTTCCGAATAAAGAAGTCATTTTTTCTGCCTTTGACTTTTGTTCTTTTGATGCTTTAAAAGTGGTAATTATTGGTCAAGATCCCTACCATGGAGAAGGACAGGCAAATGGATTGTGTTTTTCGGTACAAGAAGGAGTCAAACATCCTCCTTCATTACAAAACATATTCAAAGAAATGTCAAAAGATCTATCTTGCGAGTTACCACAAATTGGGGATTTAGAAAACTGGGCCAAACAAGGTATTTTATTGTTAAATGCTACTTTAACGGTAAGAGCACAGGAGCCGGGAAGTCATCAAAAAAAAGGATGGGAAATTTTTACAGACGCTACCATTGCACAAATATCGCAAGAGAAAGAAAATGTTATTTTTCTACTTTGGGGAAAGTTTGCTGAAAGTAAAATGAATCTGATTGACCTTTCAAAGCATACTGTTTTTAAAGCACCACACCCATCACCGCTTGGAGCTTGGAGAGGTTGGTTTGGGAGCAAGCATTTTTCTAAGACTAATGCAGTTTTGAAATCGCTTAATAAAGTTGAAATTAATTGGTGATTTATCCATCCTAAATATTTCCTGATAATGAACGAAAAATTTAACTATAGAAGGGATCTCATTGATACTTTTTTGGTTAAAAACACGAAGGTGTGCAATTAACTAAAGTCGACAAGTTGTGTGCTTGTTTCGATAGCAGTATTGTCTGCCAATCCACAAGAACTTGAAGTACTTCTACATGAAGAAATACAAAGGATTCCTAAAATACAAATTACAATACTAATTGCTTTTTTCATGGGTATATCTTTTACAGGCTAAATGTACATATTTTTTATAAAATCTGCTGAATTTTTCTTCCTTTTGATAACGTTAAGTTCAATCATTTTATTTTGAATGCGGGTAATTAAATTTTTTGTGATGGGTTTTCCCGCATTCCATTCCGTTATTTTTAACCATTTTTGGATATCGGGTAGCTGTTGTTCGTATCTTTCCGCAAGTATTTTATCTATGTTTGTTCTTTTTTTGAAGTCTTCAGTATTGGTGTTTATTATTTTTAAAACTTTTTGAACCTCTTTAAAATTGCTTGCTAGAATATCTTCTCTAACCGCCACAACAAAACAAGGCCATGGAGTAGGGCAGTCGTCAATTCTTCTAAATATACCATTATCCACAAATGGTTTTGTCGTAAAATGTTCCCACATAAAATAATCTGCCTCACCGTTTGTAAGCGCATCAATGCCTCCTTGCAAATTACCAACGACCTTAAATTTCAACGTTTCAATATTCCAACCTTGGTTGTGTGCATTTACAATTGCCATTAAATGCGATCCAGAACCATATCTACTGATTGCGATGGTTGCATGCTCTAAATCCTCTATTCTTTGAAAGGATGATAATGCAGAAACATGAACCCCCCAAATTAAAGGAGTTTTTATATAAGTTTGCACAATTTTTGAAGGGTTTCCTTCAGCAATGTCTTTGATAATTCCTTCCGTTAACACAATTGCAATATCTAACTCACTAGAACGTAAGGCTTTGCACATGGCACCCGTTCCACCTGGGAAGTCTTTCCATCGCAAATTGATATTATTTTTTGTGTATTCTTTATTTTTTAAAGTGAGATACCAAGGGTAATTAAAATGCTCTGGAACACCACCAACAGTTAAGTTAATCATTTACTCCATTAATTTATTTAAGGTATACAAAATTAAGTCTTCAACTACTTTGTTGTAGTCTTTACTAAAAGTTCCATTGGCTCTGTTGGCAATAATAGCGTTCATAGAACAGGCATTGTGCCCTAACAGTTTACTCAATCCATAAATGGCAGAAGTTTCCATTTCTAGGTTGGTTACTCGTACTCCGTTGTAGTCAAAACAATCAATCTTACGATTTAAATCGAGGTCTTGAAGCGGTAAACGCAAAACTCTACCTTGAGGCCCATAAAACCCACCAGCAGTAGCAGTCATCCCTTTGTAAATAATATTAGAAGATAATTTATCCTCTAGCATTTGACTGTTTTCTATCACCAAAGGGGCTGATTTTTGAGCACTCCAGTTGGTGTGTTTTGCAAAAGAGGTTGCAATCTCAGAGTTTGAAATTGCTGCTGTTTGATAGGCGTGTAACATTCCGTTTAAATCCAATGCATGGGTGCTCATTAGAAACGAATCTACAGGGATGTCTTTTTGTAAAGAACCTGAAGTTCCAATTCGAACAATGTTTAATGAAGTAAGTGTTTCCTTTAGTTCTCTTGTTTCTAAATTGATATTTACAATCGCATCCAGTTCATTCAAAACAATGTCTATATTGTCGGGACCAATTCCTGTTGAAATCACAGAAATTCTTTTTCCTTTGTAACGACCTGTTGTTGTTTTAAATTCTCTTTTTTGAGTTGTAAATTCTATGGAATCGAATAATTGGGTAATTTTATCAACGCGGTCTTGATCTCCCACAAAAAGGATGTCTTTTGCGATATTTTCGGGTTTTAAATTCAAGTGATAGATACTACCATCTTCATTTAAAATTAATTCGGATTGTTTTATAGCCATATTTTTTTAACCGCCAACGCGTTTTACTTTAAACCCTTTATTGGTAAGCATGGTCATTATTTTGTCTCTGAAGTCTCCTTGTATGATAATTTTATCATCTTTAAAACTTCCACCAACACTTAGTTTCGTTTTAATTTCTTTTACCAATATTTTAAAATCGGAAGTTGCTCCTGTATAGCCTTCTAAAATGGTAATGGGTTTGCCTTTCCTTTTCTCATATTTGCAAATGATAGGATCTTCTTGCAACCAAATAGTAGCTACATCCTTTAAAGGTTCTGGAGTTTCCTCATGCTCAGGAAATAAATTTTTAAGTTGGTCTTTGAAATCCATTTTTTAGTTTGCAGTGTTCAGTGTTCAGTTGCAGTATTCAGTTGCGGTGCATTCTGCATACCGATCTTGAAAAAAAATGCTACTATTTCTTTAATCCTAATTCTTCTAATCGTTGGTCTAAAAACTCGCCCGCAGTAATATCTTCATACTTTTTTGGATTTGCTTCATCAATACAATTCTCTAAAACATCTAATTTCATTGCGGATATTGGATGCATAAAAAATGGAATTGAATAGCGGGAGGTTCCCCACATTTCTTTAGGTGGATTTGTCACTCTGTGAATGGTCGACTTTAATTTATTGTTACTATGACGTGCCAACATATCTCCTACATTAATCATTAATTCATCCGGTTCTGCTACCGCATCAATCCATTCTCCCAAATGATTTTGAACCTGCAAGCCTTTTCCTTGCGCCCCCATTAATAATGTAATTAGATTAATATCTCCATGTGCAGCAGCTCTTTCGGCTCCTTTTGGTTCTGTTTGAATGGGTGGATAATGAATTGGGCGTAAAATGCTGTTTCCATTTTTGATGAAGTTGTCAAAATAGGTTTCTTCCAATTTCAGATGTATTGCTAAAGAACGCAATACATATTTGGCAGTTTTTTCTAACATTTGGTAAGTTTTTTTACCAACTTCATTAAACCTTTCCAGTTCAGCTACAGTAACATTTTCTGGGTATTCTTCTGCATATTTTGAGGCTTTTTCTACATACTGTCCAAAATGCCAAAACTCTTTCAAGTCACCTTCTTTTCTCCCTTTTGCAGATTCTTTTCCAAAAGAAACATAGCCTCTTTGACCTCCAATGCCTGGAATCTCATATTTTTCTTTTATAGAAACTGGCAAGTCAAAAAAGTTTTTGATCTCTTTGTAGAGGTTATCAACCAATGCTTCGTCTAAAAAATGCCCTTTTAATGCTACAAATCCAATATTTTCGTAAGCTTGACCAATCTCATTGATAAACTTTTCTTTTTTTGAAGGATTCTCAGAAAGAAAGTCGGTTAAATTTACGCTAGGTATTTTATTCATAGTGTCTGTTTTGAGATAAGATTATTTAAAGTTACAATAAATAGGTGGAATAGGGTTACTTTTTTGAAAATGGGATTAAGTAAGATAGGGTATAGTTAAATCCAAATCCAGTACCACTTTCAAAAATTCTGTTGAAACCAGGAGCATAAAGTGTTTTAAAATTTTCTGGATCATCTATAGCCAGTACTATTTTATAGGAGATACTTGTACTGATAAACAAATTTTGAAAAGTTTCTACTTTTATTCCCAGAATAAACTCAGTCCAATGTGCCTTTAACCCATTAGTTGAAGTCGCTGCGTTAATTGACTCTGATGGAAAATAGAGTGAATTTACATTGGGTGTAAAGCTGTTCAAGGTTTGGTCAAAAAATCCCAATCCATAACGAACTCCTGTAAAGACTTCGTTGTTCATATCTAACCAGTTGTCATAAGCATTGTAGTTAAAACCAATACGGATATAATTCCCTTTGGAAGTTGAATTTGTATAGTCTTCAACTGAAACCTTTTTTTCAAAGCCTACTTCTGCGGCAATATAAAATCGTTTATTAATTCGATAATCTGCAACCAATTCTATCCCAGAATACTTACTGTCAAAAGAAGCCATTATCGGCTTACTAATGTCTGCACCAAGTCGAAGTCCATATGCTGTTTTGTAGACTGTGGAATCTTTTTCTATTGCCGCTACTTCCATCGCTTGCTCTTGAGAATACACGAGCGTACAAACCAATAAAAATATAATATTAATGGAATATTTGAACATGTGCTGCGCTTTGATTGTCTATCGTTGTTAAGGTGGTAGGAGTGTAGTCTTGTATCCATGTAGAAGTGTCAGACGAAAATGCAACGTCATTAAAAATAACTCTAAAACCGCACGATCTAGACACGAATTCTTCTACTGGTGTGTATTGAATTGTAAAAGTAGTTGTTTGATTGCTGGCTAAATTACCATCAAAAGCATTTATTTTTAAATGATAAACGGTCTCAATTATCGTTGAGTTTAGTGGAATTGAAACACTATCGGTAGCAACACTTTTATAATCTGGAATGGTGTCTTTTCCTGCTGCCCAGATTGACAAGCGTTCGGTGTTTTTTAATTGTTCTCGATCGTTCGCATCGTAAAAACGAAGCACTAACTTTGGTGTTACTGGATCTTTTGTACAAAAGTCGTCTTTTTCACAACGGCTAAAAATAGCGGTACAGAAAATAAAAAGGAGGATGCTTCTTTTCATTAAAATGAATTAAAAATAGATTTCAAAAATAATAAATTATGTGGTTTATTCTTCTACTTCTACAATTTGATTGATAATAGTTGCCAATTTAAAGTCCAATTCTGTAACACCACCTGCATCATGTGTAGTGAGTTTAATGTCTAAGGTGTTGTAAACATTTGTCCATTCTGGATGATGATTTAATGCTTCACACTCAAATGCAATTCTATTCATTGCTGACATACAATCTTTAAAGTTGTCGAATTCAAAATCGGTGTGCAATGCATCGTCATAATAATCCCAATCTTGTAAAGATGCTAATTTAGTTTCTATTTCTTTTTCTGTTAGTTTTATCATTTTTTGAGGCTTTATAATTTTCAATGTTTTCTTGTTTTTTTTCTTGCTAAAATATCATCATTTTCAGTAAAAACTGTTAATTCCGTCTAAATTATGACAATCCTTCTTATTTCTCAAACAATACTACTGTTTCGATGTGGGCTGTATGAGGAAATTGATCTACTAAACTAATTTTTTTAATTTGATAACCTGCATCGCTCAATAATTGGGTGTCTCGTGCTTGCGTAGCTGGGTTACAGGATACATAAACCATTCGGTCTGCATTCAAAGCAATTATTTTTTGCAATGTTTTCGGTGCAATTCCAGCTCTTGCAGGATCTAAAATGATTGTTTTAATTTTATTTTTATATTCGGGATGTGCAAATAAAAACTTACCAACATCAGCAGTATAAAACTGTAAACCTTCAATTTTGTTTCTTTTAGCATTTTTTTCAGCATCTTCAATCGCAGAAGCTACAATATCAACCCCAACTATTTTTGCATTTTTACTTTTAGAAGCTACAATTTGACCAATCGTACCCGTTCCACAAAACAAGTCCATAACTACCGTATTGTCTACTTTCGTTTTGTCTTCCAAAACGTATTCGACTACTTTGTTGTATAATTTCTCAGCACATTTTGGGTTTGTTTGAAAGAAGCTTTTCATACTAATTTCAAAGTTCAAACCTAGCAATTCTTCTATAATTTTATCTTTACCATATACTAAATCGATACTCCCAGAAGTGGCAATCGTTCGGTCTCCCGTTTCATCATTAATTGTATGTAACAAACCTGCCAATCGTTCCCCAAAAATATCTTTCAAGAATGCTGCAAATTTTTGTAAGTCAAATTGATCTAAATCACCAGAAGTAGTCACTAAGTTACACAATAATTCATCGGTTTTAAATGATTTTCGAACGACAAAATACCGAAAGAAACCCTCTCTTTTTGGACCATGCCAAGGTGCTAATCCTGTGTCAATACAATACGCACGGATGTTTTTTAGTTCGTCCTCCATTTGCTTGTCAAACAAGCCAGAGTCTTTGTCTAAATTATCTCCCATCCACCAAACACCACGTCTTTTAAAACCTAAGGTAAATTCGTCTTTGTCTCTTTTTGTAACGCGATCATAACCAATCGCCGAAAAACCATATTCCATTTTGTTTCTATAATGGAATACTTTTGGAGAGGTAACGAATTCATCAAACAAGTCTTCGATGTTTTCTACCTTTCCAATTCTTTTAAACAAAGAAAGCGTACTTTCTTTTTTGTATTGGTGTTGTAATTCAATAGGTAACTGTATATATGGTGCTCCAGGAATGTCTTGAAATGGCACTTCTACTTCATCTTCTGAAGGCTCTAATACATCAATTAGCTTTGCTTCAGCATATTTTTTACTCGATTTACTTATCTGAGCTTTCACCAATTGACCGGGCAATGTATTGGGTACAAAAACCACGAAATCTCCCTCTTCACTGCGAATTCTTGCAATTCCCTTTCCTCCAAAAGCATAATCTTCGATTTTTAACTCTAAAACCTGATTCTTTTTTACAAACTTATTTCGTTCTCTACTTGGCATTCTGTATCATTTATTGGATTGCAAAATTAAGCAAACTTATTGATAAAGCCTTTACCTGTTTTGAAAATCTATAAGTGTAAAAAAAGCCAACTTTTTTTGATGCTTGGGACTATTATTTGCCTCCCTTTTTACATTCGATATTGCAGCGGTATCCTTTTTTGAAGTATGAAAAAAAGACATAGCGGAAAGCCCGACCTTTTGGGAACGCACATTTCGTAAAAATCAGTATTAAATAGTTCATTTATTTTAGCTACTTTTGTAAAACTTCGGGGATGATTTCTTTCCCACGCTGAATTTTCGGAACTTCGAAAGGATAAAGGTAGAACAGGAATGGTTATATTAATATAAACATTTAAAATTTTAAAAAATGGCTGTTTTAGAACAACTTACGTCGCAAAAAGCGATAGATTTAGAAAGCAAGTACGGTGCACACAACTACCACCCACTTCCAGTGGTATTGAGTAAAGGTGAGGGTGTGTACGTTTGGGATGTAGAAGGAAAAAAGTATTACGATTTTCTATCTGCTTATTCTGCAGTAAACCAAGGGCATTGTCATCCGAAAATCGTGGATGCTATGGTTAATCAAGCAAAAACATTGAGTTTAACTTCAAGAGCATTTTATAATGACATGCTTGGAAAGTATGAGAAATATGCTACGGAACTTTTCAGTTTCGACAAATTACTACCAATGAATACAGGTGCTGAGGCGGTAGAAACGGCTTTAAAAATTTGTAGAAAATGGGCTTATGAAGTAAAAGGAATTCCTGAAAATAAAGCACAAATTATTGTTTGTGAAAACAATTTTCACGGAAGAACAACCACCATTATCTCTTTTTCAAATGATCCAGTTGCTCGTAAGAATTTTGGTCCTTTTACAAACGGATTTATAAAAATAGAATACGATAACTTGAAAGCTTTGGAAGATGCTTTGGAAGCAAATGAAAACATTGCTGGTTTCTTAGTAGAGCCAATTCAAGGGGAAGCAGGAGTATATGTTCCTACTGATGGCTATTTAGCGGCTGCAAAAGCATTGTGTGTAAAATATAATGTATTGTTTATAGCTGATGAAGTACAAACAGGAATTGCACGTACTGGACGTTTATTGGCTACTTGTGGAAATTGTACCTGTCCAACGAAGAACTGTGAAGGTACTCCAGAAACAAAAGCAGATATTTTAATTCTTGGAAAAGCCTTAAGTGGTGGTGCATATCCAGTTTCTGCAGTATTGGCAGATGACGCGATTATGAATGTAATTCAGCCCGGAAATCATGGTTCTACTTATGGTGGAAATCCGATTGCTGCCGCTGTTGCAATCGCAGCTTTGGAAGTGGTGAAAGAGGAAGATTTGGCTGAGAACGCGTTTCAATTGGGTGAAATTTTTAGAGCAGAATTGTCAAAATTTGCTACTGAAAACGAATTGGTAAAATCGGTAAGAGGTAGAGGATTGCTAAATGCAGTTTTGATTAATGATACCGAAGAAAGTTCTACTGCTTGGGATATTTGTATGAAGTTGCGTGATAACGGATTGTTAGCAAAACCAACCCATGGGAATATTATTCGTTTTGCACCTCCTTTAGTAATGACGGAAGCAGAACTAAGAGATTGTATTTCGATTATTAAAACTACAATCTCGGAGTTTAAGAAATAGGAAACAAATTTATTTTACACAAAAAAGGAGCGATATTATCGCTCCTTTTTTTAATATATAATAGGATGTAGTTATTTAAACATCTCTTCAAATACCGCTGGATCTTGGAGTCCTTCCATTCCTATAAAAACAATAATAAAAACAAAATAAAGAAGCATTAGTACATTTAAAACAAGACCAATAATTGCTAGGACTTTCCCTGCTTTTACATTCGAATATCCTGTATAGTTTTCTGGAGCTTCTTTATATAGATTTGCTGCTTTTTTTACCATTACAAGTGCTACGATCCCAAGAATTAAACCAATAACACCATAACAACAACAAGTTACGATTGATAAGATTCCTAATACAAGTATTCCTGTTGAATTTGGTAGTGTTTGTTTTTCCATTTTTTTGAGTTAGTTAGTTAGTTAGTTAGTTAGTTAGTTAGTTAGTTAGT
>TARA_B110000879_G_scaffold126128_1_pt1 | contig 26336 bp, 26 predicted proteins | sample TARA_B110000879 | Tara Oceans TARA_B110000879 (sample SAMEA4398094) | marine metagenome | biome: Polar Biome; feature: [SRF] surface water layer (ENVO:00010504); material: water (ENVO:00002006), including particulate matter (ENVO:01000060) such as... | depth 5 m
GAAACGGCAGGAGTTCTAAAATAGGGATGGTAAGGGTTTTCTTTTTTTTAAAATTTCCATACATTGCATGCCTGAGCGCCTTTCTTATTTTAGTTTTACAGAAGAGGGATTACTTCGAATTTATAAGGGTGTAAAATGTAGTAAAATGATAGAAAAAACAGTCAAGTGGGGTATTCTCGGATGTGGTGATGTAACCGAAGTCAAAAGCGGTCCTGCATACCAACAAGTTTCAGGATTTGAATTGCACGCAGTCATGCGACGTGATCTTGTCAAAGCGGAAGACTATGCAAGACGCCACCAGGTGCCTAAGTTTTACGGAGATGCTGATGCGCTGATCAACGATCCAGCAGTCGATGCGGTTTATATTGCTACCCCTCCCGACAGCCATGCTCGCTATGCCTTAAAAGTCGCTGCGGCTGGAAAAATCTGTTGCATCGAAAAACCGATGGCTCCTTCTTACGAGGATTGCTTGGTCATCCAGGAAGCTTTTGAAGTAAAAAAACTCCCGTTATTTGTGGCTTATTACCGCCGCTCATTGCCGCGTTTTGAAAAGATAAGATCTTGGTTGGAAGTTTCGAAAATTGGAGACATCCGCCATGTAAGTTTGCATTTGAGCAAAGCTGCCAGTCCCCTCGATCTTTCAGGAGCTGTAAATTGGCGTACGCAGGCATCCATTGCTTATGGGGGGTATTTTGACGATTTGGCAAGTCATGGTATGGACTTGTTACTACACTTGTTAGGGCCAATTGAAAAGGTTCAAGGCCATGCTTTTAACCAACAAAATCTGTACACTGCCAAGGATGCTGTCGTAGGCAGTTGGGTGCACAAATCCGGAGTCACAGGTTCGGGAGCTTGGAATTTTGGTGCCTATAAAAGGGAAGACCGTGTCGAGATTTTTGGAAACCAAGGAAAAATAAGCTTTGCTGTTTTTGAAGATCTTCCCTTGCAATTAGAAACAGTATCGGCTCAAGAGCGTATCTTGATTGAAAATCCGAAACACATTCAGAGTCACCACGTCCAAAAAATAAAAGAACACCTTTTGGGCCAGGCCACGCATCCTTCTTCAGGAAAGACAGCAACACATACAGCATGGGTACTCGATCGCTTGTTGGGTAAATAACAGGAGACACCTCTCTCCAATACCTCCCTATTTTCGACTCTCAAGACAAGAACTAAGGCCTTATAAACATAGTTGTGTCATGACCAGGACTTTCAAAAATATAAACGCCAGAGACCAAAAAAGAGGCGTCAAGTTGGTTTTTAACCAAGCCTCGAAATTTCAGTTGCCCAAAGAGATCTCGAATTTGTACTTCTTCATAGCTCTTTATCTCCTTTATGTAGAGCATTTCGTCAGCATCTTTAAAATAAAATGTAAGATGTGTGCCGGCCTCTTCTTCCTCTTCTCCTTCTTTGATAGGTTTTACCCTGTTTGAATGAGAAGTAGCATCGTTTTTAAATTGCCAATCGGATGAGGAGTCGATTTTGAAAAGATGATTTTGTGAATGGCTATGGGTTGTGAACAAACAAAACCACACGAAAAGGACTAAGGAGTAATTTTTGATTTTCATAATTTCCGAGAATTAGGGTTGATTCATCATAGTCCTAGAAAAACGGGTTTTTGGACTACATGCTTGAATTGCTCGGGGGAAAATGAAAACCAAAATAAAGTTTGGCCTTGGGTCACTATTAGTAAGACGTCTTAATATACATATTTTATTCGATTTTGACAAGTTCTTAAGCTCTTATTTTTATTTGTTTGTAAAACAAAATTAAGAAGAGTTTTGCTGAGAAAACAACGCTCAAAATCAGGACACACCTGTTTTTTTTATTGTGTAAATAGCCTATCTTTGCCGGAAAGTTCACATATTTATTATTAGTTATAAAGAAAGGCGGAAGGATTAGACCTGTTGAAGCCTTAGCAACCCTTTGTGTTTCAGCACATAAATTTAAAGAAGGTGCTATATTCTACCGATCCCTCGGAAAGATAGCTGCAAACAACAGTCTTTTAGCCCCTCTTTTTATCGGTTTTTTCAATTTTAGAAATTGATTTGCTAGCTCGTAAACGAAGAACAACAAAAAATAGGACAAACAAATCACAGGAAAAAGAAATGAAATCGATTGGTGAAATACTTAAAGAACGCATCTTGGTCCTCGATGGAGCCATGGGTACCATGCTCCAAGCCTATCATTTTTCTGAAGAAGATTTTAGGGGAACACAATTCAAAAATTGGCCTTTGTCTGTAAAAGGGAACAACGACATGCTCTCCATCACACAACCCGATGCGATCAAAGCTGTTCATAGGAGCTATTTTGAAGCAGGAGCCGACATTGTGGAAACCAACACTTTTTCAAGTACCACCATTGCGATGGCCGATTACGAAATGGAAGACCATGTCTACCAATTGAACTTTGAAGCTGCAAAAATTGCCAGAGAAGTGGCGGATGAATTCACAGCATCACAGCCCAAAAAGCCACGTTTTGTTGCGGGTTCTATAGGACCAACCAACAAGACAGGGTCCATGTCTCCCGATGTCAATGACCCCGGTTATAGAGCCATTACTTTTGACGAATTACGAATCGCCTACAAACAACAAGCAGAAGCATTGTTGGACGGAGGGTCAGATTTACTCTTGGTAGAAACAGTTTTTGACACTTTGAATGCCAAAGCCGCTTTGTTTGCCATAGAAGAAGTCAAAGAAGAACGACAAATTGAAGTACCCGTTATGTTGAGTGGGACCATTACTGATGCCAGTGGTCGAACCTTATCTGGTCAAACAGCAGAAGCCTTTTTGATTTCTGTATCTCACATTCCTCTTTTGAGTGTGGGCTTGAATTGTGCTTTGGGGGCCCAGGCCTTGATTCCGCATTTGCAAGCCATTGCCAGCAATACAACATACGGAGTTTCTGCACATCCCAATGCAGGCTTGCCCAACGCCTTTGGAGAATACGACGAAAGTCCGCAAGAGATGGCTGCACAGATCAAAGAATACCTCGATAAAAAATTGGTCAACATCGTAGGAGGTTGCTGTGGGACGACACCCGATCACATTCGAGCCATTGCCGAATTGGTCACCGAATTTAAACCGAGAGAGATTGCCTTTCAGAACAATAAATAGAAAGTAATTGATACTAAAAGATAGATAATATCAAAAACAGCATGCAAGCGATCAAACAAACAAATTACCTAAAGTTGTCAGGACTAGAACCCTTGGTTTTAAGTCCACAAAGCAACTTTACAAACATAGGAGAACGAACCAATGTGGCAGGTTCTCGTAAGTTTCTTCGTTTGGTCAAAGAAGAAAAGTATGACGAGGCACTCGCTATTGCAAGAGAACAAGTAGAGGGGGGTGCTCAAATCATCGACATTAACATGGACGATGGGATGATTGACGGGAAAGAAGCCATGGTGCGTTTTTTGCACTTGATCATGGCCGAACCGGACATCTCTCGTGTCCCCATTATGATCGACAGTTCCAAATGGGAGATCATTGAAGCTGGCCTGCAGGTAGTGCAAGGAAAATGTGTGGTCAATTCCATATCCTTAAAAGAAGGAGAAGACGTTTTTCGACATCAAGTAAAACTCTTAAAACGGTATGGAGCTGCCGTCATTGTAATGGCCTTTGACGAAGTCGGGCAAGCAGACAATTACGAACGTCGTTGTGAGATTGCCCAAAGGTCCTACAACATCATGGTGAACGAACTCGGTTTTCCTTCCGAGGACATCATTTTTGATTTGAATATTTTCCCTGTTGCAACCGGGATGGAAGAACACCGCCGCAATGCCATTGATTTTATCGAAGCGACTCATTGGGTGCGGAGCCATCTGACAAATGCAAGTGTGAGTGGGGGTGTGAGCAATGTGTCGTTTTCTTTTCGAGGAAACAATACCGTTCGAGAAGCCATGCATTCCGTGTTTTTGTACCATGCCATCCAAAAAGGCATGAACATGGGAATTGTAAACCCTTCAATGTTAGAAGTTTACGACGACATTCCAAAAGAATTGTTGGAACATGTCGAAGATGTCATCCTCGACAGAAGAGCCGATGCCACCGAGCGCCTTTTGGATTTTGCTGACTCTGTCAAAGGTGTTGTCAAAACCCAAGTACAGCAATTGGAATGGAGAGAGAAACAGTTGCAAGACCGAATCACACACTCTCTGGTCAAAGGATTGGATACCTTTATAGTAGAAGATGTAGAAGAAGCACGTCTCTTGGCAGCAAAACCGTTGGAAGTGATCGAAGTTAATTTGATGATCGGAATGGGTGTTGTGGGGGACTTGTTTGGCGAAGGGAAAATGTTTTTGCCGCAAGTCGTCAAATCGGCACGTGTCATGAAAAAAGCGGTGGCCCATTTAATGCCTTTTATCGAAGCAGAAAAAGACGAAAATTCAAGAGCACAAGGAAAAGTCTTGTTGGCAACCGTTAAAGGAGATGTCCACGATATTGGTAAAAACATCGTAGGTGTCGTCTTGGCCTGTAACAATTATGAGATTGTAGATTTGGGGGTCATGGTGCCGCCCGAAAAAATATTAGAAGAAGCTCAAAAACATCAGGTAGATGTCATAGGTTTGAGTGGCTTAATCACCCCTTCTTTGGACGAAATGGTTCATATCGCGAAAGAAATGAAGCGGTTGGGTTTTGAAATTCCTTTGTTGATTGGAGGTGCTACTACTTCAAGGGCCCATACAGCTGTAAAAATTGCTGAGCAATACGATCATGGAGTTGTGCATGTTTTAGATGCTTCTAGGTCGGTACCTGTAGTGAGTACTTTGATCAATGAAAATACCCGTGGAGAATTCCTAAAAGAAACCTATGCAGAATATGACAAGTTACGCGACGGATATTTAAACCGTGCTCGTAAAAAAGTGTACCTGCCACTAGAAGAAGCAAGGGCGAATAAATTTAAGATCGATTGGAATGCTGAGAATCTATACAAACCTAAGAAATTAGGAGTGGCGGTAATGGAGGATTTAGATTTTAACGAACTCGTACCTTATTTAGACTGGACACCCTTTTTTCAATCTTGGGAATTGCATGGAAAGTATCCTGCAATATTAACAGATGCCGTAGTAGGGGAGCAGGCATCTGAGTTGTTTAAAGATGCAACGGAAATGTTGACTCGTATTTTAGATGAAAAATGGTTTACAGCAAAAGCGGTCTATGGATTGTTTGCTGCCAATACAAAAGAAAACGCTGATGATATAGAAGTATATACAGATGCAAATAGAACGGAGGTTCTTGAAACCATCTTGACCTTACGTCAGCAATCTAAAAAAGGAGCAGGGAAACCAAATATTGCTTTGGCAGATTTTGTAGCCCCAAAAGAAACAGGCTTGCAAGATTATATAGGAGGTTTTTGTGTAACTACGGGGTTTGGTGTTGAAGAAATAGCAGAAAAATACAAAGAAGACTTAGACGATTATAACAGCATCATGGTCAAAGCTTTGGGAGATCGTTTCGCAGAAGCATTTGCAGAGTATTTACACGACAAAGTTCGAAAAGAGTTTTGGGGCTATGCTTCCGCTGAGAATTTATCGAATGAAGATTTGATTCGCGAGGAATACCAAGGAATTCGTCCTGCACCAGGATATCCTGCTTGTCCAGATCATACAGAAAAAAGAACCCTTTGGCGTTTGTTGGATGTAGAAAAAAACATTGGTGTAACGCTCACCGAAAGCTTGGCCATGTGGCCAACAGCTTCCGTTTCAGGTTTGTACTTTTCACACCCCCAATCTCGCTATTTTGGCTTGGGAAAAATCACCAAAGAACAGGTACATGACTTTGCCAAACGAAGAGGGTATACAAAAGAAGTGGCAGAACGTTGGTTGCAACCAAATTTAAACGAGTAGTTTTGAAAAAACATTCAAAAACTCAAATCAGAAAAGAGAAATGAAAGTAGTAGACCATATAGAAAATGCCCAAGGAAACACCTTGTTTTCATTTGAAATCGTACCTCCTGTAAAAGGACAAAACATTCAAAAGTTGTATGACAACATCGATCCTTTGATGGAATTCAAACCTCCTTTTATCGATGTCACCACCTCGAGAGAGGAATACGTTTACCTCGACAAAGGCAATGGGTTGTTGGAGCGCAAAGTAACGCGTATGCGTCCGGGGACGGTTGGTATTTGTGCTTCGTTGAAATACAAATACGACGTGGACCCTGTGCCACATGTCTTGTGTGGTGGTTTTACACGAGAGGAAACCGAGTATGTTTTGGTGGATTGTCATTATTTAGGAATTGACAATGTAATGGCACTTCGCGGTGATGCTATGAAACATGAACAGCAATTTTCTCCCGTTTCAGGAGGGAATCATTACGCGACGGAATTGGTGGCACAAATTTCCGATTTGAATACGGGAAAATTTTTACACGAGACCATCGAAACTCCCCACAAACCAAATTTCTGTATCGGTGTGGCTGGATATCCCGAAAAGCACTTTGAGTCTCCTAGTTTGGAATCGGACTTGCTGCGTTTGAAAGAAAAGGTAGCAGCAGGAGCGGACTATGTGGTCACTCAGATGTTTTTTGACAATCAAAAATACATTGATTTTGTGGCAGCTGCCAGAAACATCGGTATTGACATCCCTATCATTCCGGGCATCAAGCCCATAGCAGTTGAAAGACACCTTCAAATTCTTCCAAAAGTTTTTAGTTTGGATTTGCCTTTGGCCTTGGAAAAATCGGTGCTTGCTTGCAAGGGAGATCGCCTAGCCATTCGCCAGGTAGGAATTGAATGGGCTATTCAACAAAGCAAGGAGTTGATTGCTTTTGGAGTCCCCACAGTACATTACTATTCCATGGGGAAATCCGACAACATTGTCAAAATTGCGAAAGAGGTTTTTTAGTACGGCATCAATTGGGCAAATAGGGCTATAAGAAAAAGTGATTTGAACAGGAAGTTTGGATTCGTTTATTTTATTACTTTTGTAAGTGATAACTCAATAGAAATTAAAAAAAAATATTATGGCATTAGAAATTACAGACGCAACCTTCGAAGAAGTCGTATTGAAATCCACTCAACCTGTATTAGTTGATTTTTGGGCAACTTGGTGTGGACCTTGTAGAATGGTAGGGCCCATCATCGAAGATTTGAGCAACGATTATTCGGGCAAGGCTGTTGTTGGAAAAGTAGATGTAGACAACAACCAAGAATTTGCTGCCAAATACGGAGTGCGCAACATTCCAACGGTCCTTTTGTTCAAAGACGGTGAAGTGGTAGACAAGCAAGTAGGTGTTGCTCCCAAAGCGACCTATGCAGCAAAGATCGATGCAGTTTTGTAGGTGTTTTGCTTTGAAATAAAACAGATAAACGAGGGTCTTGCGACCTTCGTTTTTTTTTGCCGTGTTTTCCGATGCGTTTAAAAAGAGCGGTTTTGGTTTTTTTATCCTAAATTTGAATTTGAAGCATTCTAGAATTTTTATTGACATCTCATCCCGTTGAATTTTATGCAAGAAAAGTTAATCTCTAAAAAAAAGCCAAGTTTTCCCATAAGTAAAAAACTGAGCACCTACTTGACACGGTACAGCAGGAACGTCATGATGCCGGTTTTTTACGACGATTTGCTGCGTTATTCGGGGTCGGTTGAGGTCTTTGATAAAACGGGAGCAGACACCTTGTGGATTCGAGTGTATTACAAGGAATACGAAAGAGATGAGATCGATTTGAGTTTGAAAAAAATCTACACCATTCTCCATGCAGATGGAAGTGACGGCTCCTTGCCATACCTAAATGTGGATGCAATTGACTATTGTACATTTGGGAATTCCAAACCTTTCCGCATCAAAATTCGAAATGTGTTGAATGACAATTACATGTACATGTACATCAAACGCGCAGATGCTTCTCGTGTATATGGCTTAGAGATTGAGCATCTTTTGTCTCCAGATCGCATCAATTTTTTAGTGCACAAAGACACCTTGGTGGAAGAACACATACAGGGAATTCCTGGAGATGTATTTATGAGCGAAGGCTATGAAGATTTCTCTTCCAGAGATCAAAAACAATTGGCAAAGGAATTTGTAAAATTCAATGAACGTTGCATACTTCGCCTCTTGGGAGACATGCGTTCTTACAACTATGTCATTGTGCCTACCCACGATTTTGATCAGGTTCAATTTCGAATCAGGGCCATTGATTTTGATCAACAGTCCTACGAAGGAAGGATCAAAGTATACATGCCGCAATTTTTAAAGGAAAATGGTAAGTTTGTGGAAATGGTTCACAACAATTTGAGAGAGGAATCTATTCAGCAATATAAAATCGAGGAACGGTCTGCCATTTCAAAGCGAATCATTCGGGTAAACGACCGCATCAATTTCTTATTAGAGTGTATGTCAGAAGACCAAATATCGTCTGAAGAAAAAGTGAAAAGACTGCGAAAAGACCTTTTCGATTACACCAAAGACAAAAGGTTTAAAACCTGTAAAAATATGGGAGCAATCCTAAGAGTTGCATTTGATTTTGTAGTTCGGAATTATGAAAATGTCAACCACTACGTGATCCATTGAACTGAAAAAAAACAATAGGTCAAACAAGTATTTGCAAGGAAAAAGGAATGGTTTGGAAATGGGCTTAGTAGTGGTCAAAATCGATGTCGTCCAAATTTTCCATATCTCCAAAGCCTTCTTCGGCTTCGTAGGCGTCGTCTTCAAAAGTGTCTCTTGAAGCCTTGAACTCTTTTTCGGGGGCTTTTTCAGGGACATCGCCAATGGAAAGAACCAATTTGGGCAAGGCATCATCCGATTTTTCAACAACCGCAATCAGTTCCACAAAAAAGGTCCACATCTCTAAAAAGTCGTAGACATAGATCATTTTTTCTCCAACCGACTCTATGTTTTGATCGATGGTAGTGTTGGACATGCAAAGAGCCTTCGGACTTTCGTCCATGGAGATGAGAGGAATCTCTTCTCCTTGTGTCCACTCGTCATCTGTTCTGTAGAAAGAAGCCATTTGTTGGCCGTTAAAACCAAAGACATGGGCAATCGTATTGTGCAACTCTTCAAGTGTGCTGCTTGCATTAATTGCAATCGTACGAATGACATCCTTTTTAAGGTCAAGAACAATTCTGATTTTAAATACCATTATTTAGGTCTATAGTTCGTTGCAAAAATACTCTATACATTTTAGGGAATCTAATTTTAATTTAAAAATAAAACCCACTGCAATCCCAAAAGCTAGGAGTCTCAAATATCCCCATTTTTTGGGATTGTATCGCTTTTGTCTTGTGTGTATCTTAGGGATGTATTAAGTGGTTGATACCTTAAGCGGTTGGGCTTGCTGTTTGCAAGTGGGTCCACCGTTTTTGTGAAGAAAACTTACAAAAGAAGAAATTCGATTCCTTTTGGGCAAAAGGATTGCTGAGGAAGTTGTATTTTTACAGCTCAATAGTATTTCATGGATAAATCACAAAAACTCAAGGCCCTCAATGCCATCACCAAAAACACGTTGATGGAAACTTTGGCCATTACCTATACCGATGTGGGAGAAGACTATTTGGTCGCGACCATGCCGGTCAATTCCACAGTACACCAGCCGATGGGTCTGCTTCATGGTGGTGCCACAGTGGCTTTGGCAGAAAGTGTAGGCAGTGCTGCCTCCCATATGTTTATTGACACTGCGGCTTTTATCGTCAAAGGAATCGAGATCACCGCCAATCATTTGAAAAGTAAAAAAGAAGGCTTGGTGACAGCTACTGCAACCATTCTTCATAAGGGAAAAACTACACATCTATGGAAAATCGAAGTCACAGACAGTGATGGAGCGATGGTTTCTTTTTGTAAATTGACCAATATTGTTTTGCCCAAAACAATTCAATAATTCACATTTCTATTGGCAACAGCACCTTTTTTATTTGAAAAACTCAAAGAGTCGTATGCAGAACAACTTCCGTTTGTAGCCTACAAAATAGCCAATCAAAACACCGTAAAAGCGGTATTTCAAAAAGACGCCCAATTGCATTTGGTCAAGGACTATACAGAGGAAGGTTTTGTTTTTGCTCCTTTTGATTCCGAACAAGCTCCTGTCTTGTTCCCAAGGCACACAGCTATGGAAGTGCCCTTTGCTATGGAAGACTTGGAAAAAGTTGCTTTTGAAAAAAGCAAAGTTTTTCCTGAAAGCACTTCTCACCAAGAAGAACACTTGCAACTTGTCAATAAGACCAAAGAATTTTTAGGTAATGCTGCTGTTTCTAAGGTCGTGATTGCCCGTTCCAAAACCATCTCTTTCCCCGATTTTAATTTTTTAAAAGTATTCCAGCGCTTGCTGTTGCACTATCCCAATGCAACCTCTTATGTTTGGTACCACCCTAAAGTTGGCTTGTGGATGGGGGCCAGTCCAGAACTTCTTTTGGAAGTCAAAGATGCCAATTTTCACACCATGTCATTGGCAGGGACACAAACCTTTCAAAAAGGGGTGGAGGTCACTTGGGGAGCAAAGGAGTTGGAAGAACAAAAGTTGGTGACCGACTATGTGGTTGCCAATTTAAAAAAATCGGTCACTAGCTGCTCTGTTTCTGAAACACATACGGTAAGAGCAGGAGCTCTTTTGCATTTGAAAACTGCCATTTCAGGGACTTTGGATGCCGACAAAGGCCTGTCAGAAATCATTGCTACGTTGCATCCTACACCAGCAGTTTGTGGTTACCCAAGAGAAAAAGCAAAGGCATTTATTCTGAAAAATGAAAAGTTTGATCGCACCTATTACACGGGTTTTTTTGGTGAATTGAATGTTGATTCCCAAACAGCCTTGTACGTGAACCTTCGTTGTTTGGAAAGAGATACTTCGGAGTCTCTAAAACTTTATATAGGCGGAGGAATTACTGCCAAGAGCAAAGCCGAACACGAATGGGAAGAAACAGTTTCTAAATGCAGAACCATGGAGGCTGTTCTTTAATTTTTTTGTACTGCAACAAAAACAATCCCTCAAACAAGGAACACTTTACTCGGGTGGTTCTTCGATTTATTCGTAAATTTGCAAGACGCGAGTTCTTTCTTTTTTTTGAAAGGAAACTGGTTTTGAGACAAAAGCAATTAGGTAGGATACAGTATACTTTTTTAGATGAAATACCCAAAAAATGAGTTGGCACAATTGGTGATTGCTTCTTTGGTTTCTCAAAACCTCGAAGATGTCATCGTATCACCAGGTTCAAGAAATGCCCCGTTGACCATTGGATTGACCAGTCATCCCAAAATCAATACTTACAGCATCGTAGATGAAAGATGTGCCGCTTTCATAGCACTTGGAATGGCGCAACAAAAACGTAAGCCCGTTGCTTTGCTTTGTACTTCTGGCTCTGCTTTACTCAATTACTACCCAGCCATAGCAGAGGCTTTTTACAGTGAAATCCCTTTGGTGGTCCTTTCCGCTGATCGGCCAGAACACTATGTCGATATCGGAGATGGGCAAACCATACGTCAGAAAAATGTCTTTGAAAACCATTCTCTCTTCAATGCCAATCTTCGGGAAGGGGCTTTTTCTTCAAACAAAGAAAAGCTTGAATCAGCTCTTTCTAAAGCGTATTCAGGCAAAGGCCCCGTGCATATAAACATCCCTTTTGAGGAACCTTTGTATGATACAACACCTACACTTTTAGAGTTGGAATCCAAAGCTCCGTTCAATAGCAATGATATGTTTTTAGAAGAAACACCGTTGGACGTCGATTTTTTGCAAGAACACGCTGATGTTTGGAATCAAGCGTCCAAAAAGATCGTCTTAGTAGGGGCGCATTATCCAGACGAATTGTTGCAAATCCAGTTGCAGCATTTTTCGAAAGATCCGTCTGTTTTGGTTTTTTTAGAAACAACCTCTAATGCGACAGATCCTTGCTTTATCAATGGGATAGACCAATTGTTATTTCCTTTGAACGACGAGCAATTAGAGCAATTGAAACCCGATATTTTGTTGACTTTAGGCGGGATGGTCGTTTCCAAAAAAATCAAACAATTTTTTAGAAAACACCGCCCCGATGCACATTGGCACATCGATCCTGTAAAACCCATGGATACCTTTCAATGTTTGACACAGCACTTCAAAAAGACGGCCCAATTGTTTTTGAGTCAGTTTTTCTTTTTGACTCAGCCAGTTGCCAGTTCTTATCAAAAAGAATGGCTTCAAATAAAGCGAAGACGCAAACAACAGCACGCTGCATTTCTCGAAAAAGTCATTTTTTCTGATCTCAAAGCGCATGAGTTGATTTATGCGACGCTACCGGATCAGATTCATTTGCAATTGGGAAATAGCTCGGTAGTTCGCTATGCACAATTTTTTGAGATGAAACCTTCTTGGCGCATCTTTTGCAATCGCGGAACGAGCGGAATCGAAGGAAGTACCTCTACGGCTATTGGCGCAGCTATGGCCGCTGAGAGTCCAACGATTTTTATCACAGGTGATTTGAGTTTTTTTTACGACAGCAATGCGTTGTGGAACGCCTATGTTCCGAACAGTTTTCGAATTGTACTGATTAACAACAACGGAGGGGGAATTTTTAAAGTCATTCCGGGGCCCTCTTCAAGCGGGGTGTTGGATTATTTTGAAACACCACACGGTTTGAATGCAGCACAACTTTGTAAAATGCATGGGTTTGCTTACCAGAAAACTTCCGATGAACAGCATTTGAGAAGTTGCTTGCAAGCGTTTTATCAAGAGAGCAATCAACCGAAACTGTTGGAAATAACTACCCCGAGTGCTGAAAACGACCTCGTTTTAAAGGCGTATTTTAAAGAATTATAAAACATTGAATTTTAAACAAGACATATGGAATTAGAAATAGGTGAAGAAGTAGATTTGATTGTAGGACGTTTTACGCATGTCGGGATCACCGTTCTCGTTAATGATACCTATGAAGGGATGTTGTACAAAAACGAAGTTTTTCAAAAAGTCCGAGAAGGTCAAAAGTTAAAGGGCTATGTTAAAAACCTTCGTGAGGATGAAAAAATAGATATTTCATTACAGCCTATCGGTTTTTTAAATAAAATTGACACGAACGAACGTTTTGTTTTGGAAAAACTAATGGAGACCGAAGACGGTTTTTTGCCATTGAACGATAAAAGCAGTCCAGACGATATCAAATACCACTTGAAAATGAGTAAAAAATCGTTTAAGAGCGCGATAGGAGGACTTTACAAATTAAAACGAATCACGATCGCTGCCAAAGGAATTTATCTCAAAGAGAAAAACAAGGAAGGAAGCGCTTCAAAAATTTAATAAGACGTTTTGACTGCTACTTCGTTGCTTGTATTTTTCAAGTCTTCTTTTTTGTCATCGTACTCACACGAGCGATGTTTTCATAAAAAAGACGGGACTCAGGGCTGTCACTTGGAATTTTGACATAGCCTTTTTTGTAATGGATTGCTGCCTTTCGATAATCCATGTCCATTTCATATAAGCGTCCAAGGTAATAATCCCCCATGGGTTCTTTGGGATGCGTATCCAGCGCGAATTCACCCAAATCTTCCAAATAATTGCTGTTTTCACTTTCGTGGAAACTGTCTTCAATTGCGTAAAAATCAGTGACCCGAATCTCCTTTTCTTCTCCGAAAAGGTACAGTATGTTTTCGTATTTGTAGCGCAGGTATTCAATTTTTGCCAGTGGAGATAGGTAGGCGACCTTGTTTTCGTACTCTCTTTGGTCGATGCCAGAATAGCCGGTAAACACATGTTCCATGGCACTTGCAATTCCTTGCGGGATGCTGGTCAGTTCGCTGACTTTATCAAAATTGTCAAAACGATAATTGAATACATTGTTTTCACTATTTGAAAGGTATCGGTTTGCATCGGAGGTCTTATTTTTAACGAGTTCTTTGGAGTCGTTTATGCGAGAGAGGTAATAGTAATATTCTTCGTTTTTCAGTGCCTTTGAATAGTTCTTTAGATTTTCAGGCATGTGAACTGCGAACTGAGGGTTGAGGTTGATGTAAGCATTGAAAACAGGTTGGTCTTCAAACATAAAGTAATTCGCAAAATTTGCTGTGAGTTTGTCACCTATGATGGTTTTGAAGTTGGAAGTCCGGAAGTTTTCTTGAAGGAATTGCAGCAAATCATTTTTGATAAAACCAAAAGTTCTCCTGCTAATTTGAGTTGGAAGACCGGAATAGTTGTCAAAACCGTAGTTTAGATAATTGAATTCTTTGAATTCTTGAGAAATGCCTACAATGATTTGAGAAGGCGCTTTGTCATTTTTTGCAAACAATTTCGAAGTTGCTACATACGTGTCAAACAAGGCATCAGAATTCAAAACTACCGCGATGGGAAAAGCCAAGTTAGCGTCAAAATAAGTTTCAGGAATAAAAATTTTGACTTTTTGGATTTTGTTCAGGTACTTTGAAAAGACTTCCGTTTCAATAACCTCTTGCGCATGTGTTTTTGAAAAAACAAAAAGCAGTAAAAGGGGACCAATAACTTTTTTCATAGCGATGTACTTATTGTGCGTTCGAAAATACTAATTTTTTTAGTTTTTTCAATAGTTATATCTTTACAACGAATTAAAATAACAATTATGATGCATGCAAAATGGAAAGATACAAAACCTTCGCCTCACTTGGGAGAAGCGTACCGAGATATCACCTATCGAAAATCTGGGAATGTCGCGAGAATTGCTTTCAACAGGCCAGATGTTCGCAATGCATTTAGGCCCAGAACAACTTCTGAATTGTACGATGCGTTTTACAATGCACAAGAAGACACTTCTATAGGGGTGGTCTTGCTCTCTGCAGAAGGCCCTTCTAGCAAAGATGGGGTCTATTCCTTCTGTTCTGGCGGAGATCAAAAAGCAAGAGGTCATCAAGGTTATGTAGGAGCAGATGGCATGCATCGTTTGAACATCTTGGAAGTGCAGCGCTTGATTCGTTTTATGCCCAAAGTCGTTATTGCTGTCGTGCCCGGATGGGCTGTTGGAGGAGGGCACAGTTTGCACGTGGTGTGTGACCTCACACTTGCCAGCAAAGAACACGCCATTTTTAAACAGACAGATGCCGATGTAACTAGTTTTGACGGAGGTTATGGATCTGCGTATTTGGCCAAAATGGTCGGACAGAAAAAAGCCAGAGAGATTTTCTTTTTAGGAAGAAACTACTCCGCTCAAGAGGCCTTTGAGATGGGAATGGTGAATGCAGTGGTGCCCCATGACGAATTGGAAGATACCGCCTATCAATGGGCACAAGAGATTCTAGAGAAATCCCCAACTTCGATTAAGATGTTGAAATTCGCAATGAATCTAACCGATGACGGCATGGTAGGCCAACAAGTTTTTGCTGGAGAAGCCACCCGTTTGGCATACATGACAGATGAAGCCAAAGAGGGAAGAGATGCCTTTTTGGAAAAAAGAAAGCCAAATTTCGATAAAAACTACATCGTATAATCCTTGTTACACTTATTTTAGTAGCTTTGCTTATTCGCGGGTTTGAATGTAGACAGATACGGTCTTTTCAAACTCTCAAAAAAAGTTAAAAACTCCTGTTAGAAATGAAACCTCAACTAGTAACGTTCTTAATAAAATGTCCCGATCAAAAAGGAATCATTGCCACTTTGACGAATTTCTTTTTCAAAGAAGGCTTCAACATCATTAGTTCTCAGCAATACACAAATTCAATCGATCACACTTTTTTCATGCGAATTCGATTGACTTCTGATGTTTCTGTGCATTTGAGTAAATCCGAATTGGAACAGCGGTTTTCAGTCCTGTCAGAAACCTATCAAATTTCTTGGCAGGTGGATTACGGTCGCAAAAAACAAAATGTGGCTATCATGGTTTCTCATACAAGTCACAACCTATATGATCTTTTGCACAGGCACAAGGAAGGCAAGCTGAATTGTGTTGTGAAGATGGTGGTTGGCAATCATTTGAAATTAAAACCCGTCGCAGACATGTTTGGTGTGCCTTTTTACCACAAACCTATCGGCGAAAGCACCAAAGAACAGCAAGAAAAAGAAGTGACGGAACTGTTTGATACAGAAGGGATAGACTTAGTAGTCATGGCGCGTTACATGCAGATCTTGTCCAAAGAGTTTGTCCATCATTTTCAAAATAGAATCATCAACATTCATCATTCTTTTTTACCCGCTTTCCAAGGGGCCAATCCTTACAAAAGAGCTTACGAGCGCGGCGTCAAATTGATTGGTGCTACGGCACATTACGCCACCGAAGACTTGGATGAAGGGCCGATCATCGAGCAAGGTGTGGAACGCGTGTCTCATGAGAGTTCGCCGAATTCCTTAAAAAATATCGGTGCCGATATCGAGACTCTCGTGTTGGCAAAAGCTGTCAATTGCCATCTGAACAATCAAATCATCATTGACGGAAACAAAGCCATCGTTTTTCCGGAAGCTGGAGAGTAATCCAAAGAAAAAACTCTAATTGAAACCCTATGAAGATTATCTGTATTGGAAGAAATTACACCAATCACATCAATGAGTTAGGGAGTGAAAGACCATTGGAGCCTGTTTTTTTTCTAAAACCGGATTCAGCTGTTCTGCCAAAAAAAATGCCTTTTTTTATCCCTCCTTTTTCCGACAATGTGCACTTTGAAGTAGAAGTGGTGGTCAAAATTAACAAGGTGGGGAAATACATCGATCAAAAGTTTGCACACAAATACTACGACGAGATCGGTTTGGGAATTGATTTCACAGCGAGAGACGTTCAAGAACAATGCAAAGCAAAAGGCTTGCCTTGGGAAAAAGCCAAAGCTTTTGACGGCAGTGCTGTCGTCGGTATTTTTTTTAAAAAACACAGTTTGGGCGATTTGTGCAAGCTTTCTTTTTCGCTGCATAAAAATGGAAACTTGGTGCAAGAAGGAACGACCCAGTCCATGTTGTGGTCTGTTGATGAGTTGATAGCCTATGTTTCTCAATTTTTAACCTTGAAAAAAGGAGATCTTATTTTTACAGGAACCCCTTCAGGTGTAGGTCCTGTCACTAAAGAAGACCTGTTGTTGGGAACCATTAACGGCCAAAAATCCTTTGAAATTAAAGTAAAATAAGACCGTTGATTCTTTCTGTTTACAAATACTTCTTAAGCCATTCCAATTTTCTCTAAAAAGGCCCAAATAAACTAGGCAATGTAGCAAGTGTAATTGTATCTTGATCTTTATTCAATAAAATTTTTTTCAAACATCTTTGCCGTATCTTTGTCATTAAAAATTGCATCATTTGAAAGCAGAAATCATCACCATCGGAGACGAAATTCTCATCGGTCAAATTGTGGACACCAATTCGCAGTGGATGGCCATAGAGTTGAACAAAATAGGGGTTTCGGTCTCGCAAATAACCTCTGTGCAAGACGAGAGAGATCATATTTTAGAAGCCCTAAAGTCGGCAGAGAAAAATGCAGACATCGTGCTGTTGACAGGCGGTTTGGGACCGACCAAAGACGACATTACCAAACACACCTTGGCCCGTTATTTTCAAGACACCTTGGTGCTCAATGCATCCATCGTCACACACATCCAAGAAATGTTTTCCAAAAGAGGCATTCCTTTTTCTGAATTGAACCGCCAACAAGGTTTGGTTCCGAGCAAGTGCATTCCCTTGCACAATGCCCTTGGGACCGCTCCGGGGATGTGGCTTAATGAAAACAAAACCATTTTTGTTTCCCTACCCGGAGTCCCTTATGAGATGAAAGGTTTGATGCTAGATCACGTGCTTCCGAAAATCCAAAAGACGTTTACATTGCCTTACATTCTTCATAAAACACTCATCACTTATGGGATGGGTGAAAGTGCTGTGGCTTTGCGGATCGAAGCATGGGAAAACCAGTTGCCAGAACAGGTGCGATTGGCCTATCTGCCTTCGGCAGGAAAATTGAGGCTGCGCTTGTCAGGAAAAGGATTTTCCAAAGAACTGCTCATATCTCAAATAGAAAAAGAAGTCAAGCGTTTGGAGCCTCTAATTGCAGACATACTGGTTGGGCAGGAAGACACACAGAATATCGAGGTTGTTGTCGGTCAGTTACTTCGCGAGAAAGCGATGACCTTAGCTGTTGCAGAAAGTTGTACCGGCGGAAGTATTTCGAGTTTGTTGACAGCAAATCCAGGGGCTTCTGATTTCTTTGTTGGAGGACTGGTTGCTTACACAGCAGCACTAAAAACAAAAGAATTGAACGTGTCAGAACAATTGATCGCGATGCATTCCGTAGTAAGCCCGCAAGTAGCAGAAGCAATGGCTCTGGGTGTTCAGCAAAAAATGAATTCAGACTTTGCTGTTGCAACTACCGGTAACGCAGGTCCATCTGCCGATCAAACGGACAAAGAAGTGGGGAGCGTCTGCATTGCTATCGCAACCCCCAAAGGCGTTTTTTCAGAAGAATTCAACTTCGGTTCGCCTCGAGAAAAGGTCATCCAAAGAAGTTCTTTCAAAGCCTTGGAAATGCTGAGAAAAGAAATTCTAAAAAACTATTGAAAATTGTTTGGAGGTATCTATAAAAAATCGTTAATTTGCACCTCGTTTAGAAATAATATTAAAAAGCGTTTAAGATGTCTAGAGTTTGTGAACTTACAGGTAAAAAAGCAATGGTAGGGAATAATGTATCCCATGCATTGAATAGAACAAAAAGAAAATTCAACGCCAATTTGATTACAAAGCGTTTTTATATTCCAGAAGAAGACAAGTGGGTGAAGTTAAAAATTGCTGCTTCTACTTTGAAAAACATCAACAGAAACGGAATCAGCGCTGTACTTAAAGAAGCTCGAGAAAAAGGCTTTATCAAATAAGATTTTTCTTCAAAATAAATAGATAGAAATGGCAAAAAAAGGAAACAGAATTCAGGTAATTTTAGAATGTACGGAGCACAAAGCGACGGGACAAGCAGGTACCTCAAGATATATCACAACCAAGAACAAGAAAAACACTCCTGACAGAATGGAATTGAAAAAATTCAATCCAATCTTGAAGAAAATGACTGTTCACAAAGAAATCAAATAAGGAAGACATGGCAAAGAAATCAGTAGCATCGTTACAGACAGGTTCAAAAAGATTGTCAAAAGCAATCAAAATGGTGAAATCTCCAAAAACAGGAGCTTACACGTTTGTAGAAGCAATCATGGACCCCTCAAAGGTAAACGACTTTTTGAATAAAAAATAAGTTTGTCCTTTATACAAGTCAAAGCTACTTCCGATTTATTTGGAAGTAGCTTTTTTTATTTTTCCCATAAAATTTAGGTATTTTTGAAAAGGCCTTTTATAATTTTAGATTGCAAACAAACCTAGCCGCCATCCCATGAGTTTTTTTAAGAAAATATTTACCACTGATAAAAAGGAAACCTTGGACAAGGGTTTGGAAAAATCCAAGACGACTTTTTTTTCAAAACTGACAAAAGCGGTAGCGGGCCGGTCAACCGTAGACGAAACAGTCTTGGACGAATTGGAAGAAGTGTTGATTTCTTCAGATGTTGGAGTAGCAACGACCTTAAAAATCATCGACCGCATTGAGCAACGTGTTGCCAAAGAAAAATACATGGGCACTGATGCCTTGAATCAAATTTTAAAGGAAGAAATTGCAGCCTTGTTATCGGAGACCAATCGAGACAGCGCAACTGATTTTGAAATTCCTGCTGGTAAAAAACCCTATGTACTCATGGTAGTGGGAGTCAATGGGGTAGGAAAAACAACCACCATAGGAAAACTGGCTGCCCAATTTCATAAACAAGGCCACAAAGTGGTTTTGGGAGCTGCCGATACCTTTCGAGCGGCGGCGATAGACCAACTCAAGGTTTGGGCCGATCGTGTGGGCGTACCCATCATTTCGCAAGAAATGGGTTCTGACCCCGCCTCCGTGGCTTACGACACCCTTAAGTCTGCCGTAGCGCAAGCTGCTGACATCGCGATCATCGATACCGCGGGGCGCCTGCACAACAAAGTCAATCTCATGAATGAATTGACAAAAATAAAACGCGTCATGCAAAAAGTGGTCCCAGACGCACCCCATGAAGTCCTGTTGGTATTGGACGGTTCAACCGGTCAAAATGCCTTTGAGCAAGCCAAACAATTTACACTTGCCACAGAAGTCAGCTCCTTGGCAGTAACGAAATTGGATGGAACTGCAAAAGGCGGTGTGGTCATTGGAATTTCCGATCAATTTCAAATACCCGTCAAATACATTGGTGTGGGTGAAGGAATTGATGATTTACAAGTCTTTCATAAAATGGAATTTGTCGATTCTTTTTTCAACTGAGAATTTTTAAAACACCGAACCCTATTTTTATAAAGTATTTAGCACAACGCTCATCCATTCCCTAATTCATCAGATATGCGCACAAAATCATCAAAACAAAACAAAATCAATGTCGTCACCTTGGGATGTTCCAAAAACATCTACGACTCTGAAGTATTGATGGGCCAATTGAAAGCCAATGACAAAGAAGTTGTGCACGAAGATGAAAATGATGACGGAAACATCGTAGTCATCAATACCTGTGGATTTATTGGAAAGGCCAAAGAAGAATCTGTCAATACTATTTTGCACTACGCTGAGAAAAAGGCAGCTGGAGAAGTCGATAAAGTTTTTGTGACAGGCTGCTTGAGCGAACGCTACAAGCCCGATTTGGAAAAAGAAATCCCCGATGTGGATGCCTACTTTGGCACCCACGACCTGCCCAACCTTTTAAAAGTGCTAGAAGCAGATTACAAACACGAGCTCATCGGAGAACGCCTTACGACCACCCCGAAACACTACGCATACCTTAAAATTGCTGAAGGATGTGACCGCCCCTGTTCTTTTTGTGCCATCCCTTTGATGCGTGGTAAACACGTTTCTACCCCCATAGAAGAACTCGTAATAGAGGCAACTAAATTGGCAGCAACAGGAATCAAAGAACTGATTTTGATTGCCCAAGATTTGACCTATTATGGATTGGATATTTACAAAAGACGCGCTTTGGCAGATTTGCTAAAAGCATTGACAAAGGTGGAAGGGATTGAATGGATTCGCTTGCACTACGCATTTCCTTCAGGATTTCCATTGGATGTTTTAGAGGTCATGAAAACAGAGCCAAAAGTTTGCAATTACCTCGACATCCCTTTGCAACACATCAATACAGAAATTTTACAATCCATGCGTCGTGGCACCACCCATGAGAAAACAGTCAATCTGATTCGTAAATTTAGAAAGTCGGTGCCTGAAATGGCCATTCGAACAACCTTGATTGTGGGCTACCCCGGAGAGACAGATGCTATTTTTGAAGAATTGAAACAATGGGTCATCGATTCGCGTTTTGATCGTTTGGGCGCCTTTGCCTACTCCCACGAAGAAAACACCCATGCGGGAACTCTCAACGATGACGTACCGGAAGCTGTAAAAGAAGCACGTGTGGCTGAAATCATGGAAATCCAAGCCCAAATTTCTTTTGAGCTAAACCAAGAAAAAGTAGGAAAAACATTCAAGTGCCTGTTTGACAAAAAAGACGGAAATTACTTTGTCGGTCGTACAGAATTTGATTCGCCAGATGTAGACAACGAGGTTTTGATCGATGCGACACAACACTATGTGCAGTTAGGTCAATACGTAGCTGTAAAAATAACCGAAGCTGGGGATTTTGACTTATACGGAGTGCCTGAATCGGTAGTTGGCAACTAGGACAATCTTTTTTTTAAGTTAGGTTTAAACAAATAATCTTATTTTAGCTTTGTAATGTTCATTTGATTTTTTGTTGCAAAACAAATTTTGATTGACAAGTAGGAAAATTCAATGCAGCGCAAACACATCCCCTTTCAAGAGACTGGCTATTTTTCAAAACTAATCTGTGATTATTTAGATCAGAAAACAGCGGTGCGCCCTTTGTACAACAATTTCCCCGATAAGAAAGGATTTCAAAATCAAATAGCTCTTAAGAAAAACGATTTCTCTAAAAGTTCCCGTACTGTTTTGGTCAAAAGTTTGGAGCAGCAATACAAGGATGTTTCCAAGACCAAATTGACAACAGCCAACATTGCCTCTCTTTCAGATACGTCGACATTTACGGTAGTTACGGGTCACCAATTGAACCTTTTTACAGGACCGCTTTATTTTTTGTACAAAATAGTCAGCACCCTCAATTTGGCAAAAGAGTTGAAGGAACAATTTCCAGAAAACCATTTTGTGCCCGTCTATTGGATGGCTTCAGAAGACCACGACTTTGACGAGATCAATCATTTTTTTGTCAACAATAGCCGAATCAATTGGGATGTTCCAAGCAGTGGATCGGTTGGGGGACACGATACAAAAGGATTGGAAGCTGTTTTGGAAGATTTTTCGAAAGCGATTGGGTCCAGTGCCAATGCCACCTATTTGAAAAACCTGTTTCAAAGGGCCTATTTAGAAAAAGACACTTTGACAGCAGCCACACGCTTCTTGGTCAACGAGCTTTTTGGAGATTACGGTTTGGTGATTTTGGATGGAGATGACAAAACATTGAAAGAAGAATTTGTTCCTTTTACGCAAAAAGAATTGTTGCGTCAAGATGCCATCAAGGCACTTGCAGAGACAAACACCTATTTGAAGCAAAATTACAAAGTGCAAGTCAGTCCAAGAGAAATCAATTTGTTCTATTGTCGAGAAAACATAAGAGAAAGGATTCTTGTCGAAGGCGATCACTACAAAATTAACAACACATCACTTTCTTTTACCAAAGCTGAAATTTTAATAGAATTACAAGTATATCCAGAGCGTTTTAGCCCCAATGTCGTCTTGCGTCCTTTGTACCAAGAAGTTGTTTTGCCAAATATCTGTTGTATTGGAGGAGGGGGCGAGTTGGCATATTGGTTGCAATTGAAGGAGCTCTTTGCAGAATTTCAAACGCCTTACCCCATTTTGTTACTTCGAAATTCAGCCCTTTTCCTTACATCCAAACAAGTCGAAAAATTGCAACATTTGCAAGTTTCTACAGCAGAACTCTTTTTACCCCAGGAAGAACTGTTCGCGAAGAAGACGAAGCAGTTTTCCAAACTTCCCTTAGATTTTGCAAGCCAAAAAGAAACCTTGGCAACTCTTTTCAAAGGCTTGAAACCATTGGTTCAGCAGACGGACGCCTCTTTTGAAGGAGCTTTGAGAGCACAAGAAAAAAAGCAACGCAAAGGTCTCGAAAAACTTGAAAAACGTTTGCTAAAAGCGGAAAAGAAGAAATTGTCTGGTGTTTTATACCGCATAAAATCCCTACAAGACGAACTGTTTCCAAGAAAAGGATTGCAAGAGCGAAATGTCAATTTTTCAGAGTTGTACTTGGAAGTTGGTCCGGAACTGATTCCCATGTTGATGCAAAATCTACGCTCTTTTGAGCAAACGTTTGCACTTTTGGAGATCTAAATATCTAACAACAGGAATGGGTTTTTTATCAATTGAAAAGAAACTACCTTCGCAGCTCAATTACCAAAATGAAAGTACGATTAAATTGGGACCAATACACGTCAGAGTTCAGGAGGAACATCAAATTGGCTTATCCTGTGATGCTCGGCCAATTGGGGCATGTTTTGGTAGGTTTTGCTGACAATATCATGGTAGGAGAGTTGGGTCCAGCACCCCTTGCAGCCGTGTCATTGGTTAATAGTTTGGCATTCATTGCTTTTAGCATTGGTATCGGCTTTACCCTGGCCATCACACCTTTGGTGGCAGAAGCCGACGGCCAACAAAATACTGAAAACGGTCAAAGTTATTTTCAGCATGGAATCATCATGTCCATTGTATTGGGCATTCTTTTGACTTTGATTTTGTTTTTGATGAAACCCCTGCTGTCGGTGATGCAACAACCTGAAGAAGTTGTCGCTTACGCCTTGCCTTATTTTGACATGCTTGCATTGTCAATGCTTCCTCTGTTGGTCTTTCAAGCCTACAAACAATTTGCAGACGGAATGTCACATACCAAATATGCAATGCGGGCTGCCGTTATTGCCAACGTACTCAACATCGCGTTGAACTACCTTTTGATTTATGGAAAATTTGGTTTTCCAAGAATGGAATTGATGGGAGCCGGTTTGGGAACTTTGATTTCGAGAGTTGCCATGTTTGGATTCTTGCTGTATATGGTGCATCGCAAAAAAGAATTTGCGGACTTTGTCACTCCCATTCGATTTTCAAACATCAAAAAGAACGTACTTCAGAAAGTTTTTGATTTGGGATATCCCAGTGCCTTGCAAATGTTTTTTGAAATAGGGATTTTTGCTTCTGGAATTCTACTTGCGGGGGTGCTAGGTACTCATGCGCAGGCCGCCAACCAAATCAGTTTGAATTTGGCTACGATGACCTTTATGATTGCCATTGGACTTGGGGTTGCTGCCACCATCAGGGTGGGAAATCAAAAAGGATTGAAAAATTTCAAAGAATTGCGAAGGATAGCACGTTCTGTTTTTTTGTTGATGTTACTGATTGATATATTTTTTGCACTAATATTCATCGTTTTTAAAGACTTTTTGCCATGGTTGTATATCGACGATGTCGAAGTTGTAAAAATTGCGGCATCCCTTTTGGTGGTGGCCGGTCTTTTTCAGATTTCTGATGGGGTTCAGGTAGTCGTTCTTGGTGCTTTGCGAGGACTGCAAGATGTAAAAGCACCCATGTACATCACTTTTGTTGCCTATTGGATCATCGGATTTCCAATCTGTTATTATTTAGGAATCCATACCAATTTGGGGGCTTTAGGTATTTGGATCGGTTTGTTTGTAGGTTTGACCGCTTCCGCAATTATGTTGTACCTTCGCTTCCACAAACTCACTCAAAAATTAATCAAACAATAGGTTGAATTTTCGACCATATTTAACAAAGTCAAACGTCAATTCAAAAGAAGGTTTAAAACCTCGACTCGTTTGACCAAAGAAATAGATACACCATGGAAATTCCAAAATTTTTATTAGGAGACAACACTCGAAGTGCCAAAGATGCTATTTTTGTGATTCACACAGAATTCCCTCGTTTCATTATCAACCTCAAAGACGATGAAATTGAAATGATGGACGATTTGATAGGAAGTGACGAAGAAGAACTTGCTGTTTTGGTCGCTACTTATATTGAAGAAGCCTCCGCTTTTTATGATGCCGAAATGAAAGCTTACGAAGAAGAATAGTTTTTAGAGACAATACCGACCCTTATGAATTTTAAAGATTTACAACTCAACAAACCTATTTTACGCGCCATTGCGGAAATGGGCTACGAGAGACCTACTTTGGTGCAAGAAAAAGCCGTCCCTTTGATTTTAGAAAAGAAAGATCTGATTGTCTCTGCGCAGACAGGTACTGGGAAAACAGCCGCCTTTGCGCTGCCTATTTTACAGTTGTTGTTTGACAGACAAGACGCTCCAAAAAAAGGAAAGAAGATCAGAGCCTTGGTTGTAAGTCCCACACGTGAACTGGCGATTCAGATCGAAGAAAACTTCAAATCCTATGCCCAATTCACCAATTTAAGAACCGCACTAGTGTTTGGAGGAACCTCTATCGAACCCCAGAAAGAACTTTTGGAAAAAGGGGTAGACATTTTAATCGCTACTCCAGGAAGGTTATTGGATCTTCACAAGCAAGAATTGGTAAACTTAGACTTTGTAGAAACCTTTGTTTTGGACGAAGCAGATTTGATGTTGGACATGGGATTTATCGACGATGTCAAAAAGATCGAGCGACTCTGTCCAGAAAAAAAACAAATACTGCTGTTTTCTGCAACCATGCCTCACAAAGTCATTCAGTTGGCGAGTTCTATTTTAAACGCGCCTGAAACGGTAGCTGTCTCTCCTACATCCTCAGTGGCAAAAAATGTCAGCCAAGTCGTTTTTTATACACCAAAGCCCAAAAAAATGGAATTGTGTTTGCACCTCCTTCGAAACACAATCAAAGGAAACATCCTTATTTTTAGACGCACCAAATTTGGAGTTGAAAAACTTGAAAAAACGCTTAAAAAAAACGGATACAAAGTAGATAGTATTCACGGAGACAAACCACAAAGTGAACGGCAATTGGCCCTGCAAAAATTTAAAAAAGGGGACCTCAATATTTTGATAGCTACAGATGTCGCAGCTCGGGGTATTGACGTCAAAGACTTGGACGCAGTTGTTAATTTTGATTTGCCAAATGTGCCCGAAACCTATGTACATAGAATCGGGAGAACAGGAAGGGCTGGCGAGTTGGGAACTTCGTATTCTTTTTGTTCCGCTGATGAAAAGAACTATTTGGCTAATATTCAAAAACTAATCAACACCCATATTACAGTCGAGGAGGAACATCCGTATCCGCTCGATCCAAAAGCAAAACCAGAAGTGCATAAGAAACAAGGCAGTCCACACCGAAAAGGACGTAAATCGGCATCGTCTAAGAAAAACAAAAAACGTTGGTATTGATTGATTCTCAAAAAGAATAATTCTTTTTTTACAAGACTTCAGTCCCCTATCCCCCTCAA
>TARA_B110000879_G_scaffold81680_1_pt1 | contig 26290 bp, 28 predicted proteins | sample TARA_B110000879 | Tara Oceans TARA_B110000879 (sample SAMEA4398094) | marine metagenome | biome: Polar Biome; feature: [SRF] surface water layer (ENVO:00010504); material: water (ENVO:00002006), including particulate matter (ENVO:01000060) such as... | depth 5 m
CTAAAATCTACAAAAGCCCTTTCAACTTTAAAAGCGTAGTGTCAATATCTTGTTGTGTCGTATCTTTTGAAAAAGAAAAACGAATAGAGGTATTATTAGATGCTGAATCCTTTAAAATTTCTTGCAATACATGAGAACCCGAATTACTTCCACTCTGACAAGCAGAACCGCCAGAAACGGCAATTCCTGCTAAATCTAAACTAAAAAGCAACATATCATTATCAAAAGGAAAACGAACGTTTAAAATGGTGTAGGTTCCTTTGTCTACATCAGCAGAGTGACCATTGAACTGGATGTTTGGGTGTAGCTTTAGAAGTTCGGAAATAAAATAGTCTTTCAGTTTAAGAAGCTTTATTTTATCATTCTCCATTCCACGAACGGCAATGTCCAATGCGGTTTCCATTCCTAAAATGGCATGTACATTTTCGGTGCTCGACCTCGCTCCTCTTTCTTGATCTCCTCCATGGAACATTGGCATGATTCCAAAACCTTTTCTAAAAAAAGCAAACCCCACTCCTTTTGGTCCGTGAAACTTATGGGCACTAGCAACCATAAAATCAATTGATGTTTTTTGTAAATCTAACGGATAATGCCCAACAACCTGAACAGTATCTGAATGAAATAAAGCATTGTGTTTTTTACACAAAAAGCAAACAGCATCTGCCGGTAAAATGTTTCCTATTTCATTATTTATGAGCATTAAACTCACTAAGGTTTTCTGGGTAGTACTGCTTAACAAAGCTTCTAAATGTACTAAATCAACAGTACCAAACTCATCAACATTCACGTGATCAACCGCAATACTATATTTATTTTTTAAATGTGCAATGGTGTGTGACACTGCGTGGTGTTCAATTTTTGTAGAAATTATTCTTTGTACGCCTAGATGGGCAACGGCATTATATAATATTAAATTATCTGCTTCTGTCCCTCCTGCAGTAAAGACAATCTCACTTGCAGTGACATTAAAATGATGGGCAATATTTTTGCGTGCAGTTTCTACAGCAGCTTTGGCTTTTCTTCCAAATTGATGTGTCGAAGAAGGATTCCCAAAATTATGCTCCATAGAGGCTTGCATTACTTTAATCACTTCTGGATCGATGGAAGTTGTGGCCGCATTGTCTAAATAAATTAAATTCATGTTGCAAAAATACGCATTAATTCGGGTTTTGATAGATGTACACTTCTGTAGCACCCAAACCATACTTCTTATAAGAAGCATCGTAATATTTCACCGGGTATTTGTTCAATAAATAATTCAATTCTGTTTTTAGAACACCAGCTCCAACTCCATGAATAAAAACAAGTTTAGAAATTCTTTTTTGAATGGCATATTCCACTTTGCTCCTGGCGGTGTTTAACTGCAGTGTTAACATATCAAAATTATCCATTCCACGGGTTGATTTTGTCAGTTGATTAATATGTAAATCAACCTCTAAAATCACTTCTTTTTTTTCGGTTATGAACGCCGATTTTTTCTTTTTAACATCGATCATCTTTTGTTTTAGTAAGGGATGATTAATGTCTGAAAACTTAGAAAGTTCTGATTGACGCACTTCAATAACAACCAGTTCATTGGCTTCAAAACTAAAAAGCATTCCTTGTACATCTCTAATTGCAACGACGCTCCCATTCACAGAAACAACTTCTCCTTTTAGGATATCATCTAAAACTGCTACTTTTTGACCAATTTGGAAACGCATATTTAACGATTAATTAATTTGAGATTTAATTTTATAGCTTATTTTTGTGCAAAAATAACAAGATGTTAAAGACTTCTACTACTTCTACCAAAAATTTCTTCGAAAATGCAGGGAATACAGTGTCCATTTCTAAAGAAAGAGCACAATTATTAGGCACCATTGCAGAAAACATTTCAAAAGAGTACCAGAAGAATGGAACTGTGAACTTAAATTTTATTTGCACACACAATTCGAGAAGAAGTCAATTTGGACAAGTTTGGTCGTTTTTTGCTGCGGAATATTTCAATTTAAACATTCATGCATTTTCTGGTGGAACAGAAGTCACAGCTTTTTTTAAAAATACGGTAAAAACTTTGGCGTCGGAAGGTTTTAATTTTGAGATTATCGATTTTTCGCATCAAAACCCGAAGTATGCTATTTCTTTTGAAGGAACTGATAAAACGATTTTCGGATTTTCGAAGTTGTTTAATGATGCTCAGAACTTAAATCCATTTATTGCAATTACGACCTGTAATAATGCCGATGAGAATTGTCCTTTTATTCCAACAGCAACCCATCGTTTTCATTTGCCTTTTGTGGATCCTAAGTTTTCTGATGAAACAGAAGCAGCTCACAAAACCTATGAAAAAACAAGTCAACAAATTGCTGGTGAGCTTTTTTTCATGTTTACCAAAGTAAGTGATCTTTTGGGTTAAACTTCAATGCTCTTGTCATAGGGAATACTTTTTAGAATATGGTTGATCACATTGGCTCTTGCCTCTGTTTTCCGGTTTGCTTGAATAATTTTCCAAGGTGATGTAGCCGTATTTGTTTTGGTAAACATGGCTTTCTTGTAGATCGTATAATCATCCCAAAGTTCTTGAGCTCTTTCGTCTACAGGAGTCATTTTCCATTGTTTTAATGGATCACTTTTAATATCTTCAAAACGTTTTGCCTGTTCTTTTTTTGAAATCGACATGTAAATCTTAACCAAATGAATCCCTGACTCTAAAATCATCTGCTCAAAATTATTCACTTGATTCATAAAAACATCGTATTGTTTTTTTGTACAGAAGCCGTTCACAGGTTCAACTACTGCTCTATTGTACCAACTTCTATCAAATAAAACAATTTCTCCTGCTTTCGGAAATTGTTCTACATATCTTTGAAAATACCATTGTGTTTGCTCGTCTATTGTTGGTTTTTGCAACGCAACAATTCGCATGTGTCTTGGATTTATTCTTTCTGTAACCCTTCGAATTGCGCCCCCTTTACCAGCTGCATCTCTACCTTGAAATAAAATAATAATTCGTTCATTTTTTTCAATTGCCCAGGTTTGTAGTCGAATTAACTCAGTTTGTAATTTGACTAGTTTTTTCTCATAATCTACATAACGTAAAGCTCTATCTGTGCTTATTGGCCCTTTAGATAATAATGCTAAAAGTCCCTTGTTTGAGTTTAGTTTATTTAAATCCGCTTCTGTTAGTATCTTTTTCATCATTAATCAATTTGGTCATTAGAACGAAAGTAACGCATTACAACATTTGGATCTGGCGCTAATGTAGTAGCCACTGTTCCTTTATCATCATAATCGAATTTAGAAAGTACATGTCGAATTGCTTCTAATCTTGCAATCTTTTTATCATTCGTTTTGATAATAACCCAAGGGCTATAAGAAGTGTGGGTTTTACTAAACATTTCATCTTTGTAATCTGTGTAGGAGCCCCAAAGTTCCTGCCCTTTTTGATCCACAGGACTAAACTTCCATCGCTTCAAAGGGTTTGTTTTACGCGCCTCAAATCGTTTTAATTGTTCTTCTTTTGAGATCGAAAGCCAAAATTTAATAATAATAAGTCCGTCTTCATACATCATGTGTTCGTATTCTGGAACTTGTACCAAGAAATCTTTGTACTGTGCTTTGGTACAAAACCCCATGACTGGCTCTACAACAGCTCTATTATACCAACTTCTATCAAAATAAACAATCTCTCCTGGATTGGGTAATTCTTTAATGTATCTTTGAAAATACCATTGGCCTTTTTCTACCTCTGTAGGCTTATTTAAAGCGACCAATCGGGACGACCTTGGATTCATATGCTCCATAAAACGTCGGATACTCCCTCCTTTTCCAGCAGCATCTCTCCCTTCAAAAACAATGGCCACTCGTTTTTTATTTTTAGAAACCCATTGCTGAAGTTTCACCAATTCTATTTGTAGCAATCTCAACTCTTCATTGTACAAAATTCTTTTTTGTACTTTTTGAAAAGGTATTTTTTTATGTTCTAATACGTTTAATAAGTCTTTATTTGTTTCAAGATTCTCAAAATCAGCTAAAGACAGTTTATTTTTTTGTGCAGACATATATGCGAATTAAAAGTCTAAAGTAATTCCTTTTTTTGATAAAATTGTTAAATAATACTCAATTTAAACAACAATCTTTATATTTGAGTTCGCTATGAAAACCGTTGTCACCTTTTTACTTCTCTTTTCGTTTCCGATTCTTTTTTCACAAGAAAGGTTGAGTAAAGAATTTTGCTTTAAAACAGATAACGATTTATATGTTTCCCCAAGTAAAGACCGCTATTACACAAATGGCATGTTTCTTACATTCAGATACTTATCTAAAAACACAAAAAATAGACTAGAAAAAACTATTTTCGAATGGGAAGTTGGACATAAAATGTATTCCCCTTTTAAGTCCACAGTTTCCGATATCTCTATGCATGACAGACCTTTTGCGGCATACTTATATGGAAGTTTTGGCAAGCAACGTGTCTATAAAAAAAAATATTAAGCCTAAAATTACAGTTAGGAATCATTGGACCCGCTGCTTTTGGAGAAGAATTACAAGGTTTTATACATACCTTTTTTAATTTTAAAAAGGCGGTTGGCTGGAAACATCAAATAAAAAAAGTGCTGCTGGAATAAATTTAAATGCTTCTTACAGTCAACTTTTAATAAAAGATGCCACAAATCACTTTGATCTTACGTGGACGAATCACGCAAAGGCAGGAACAGTACTTACCAATTTTTCTACTGGTTTTTATACTAGAATCGGTATCCTTCCTTTACAAGGAATGATGAACTCTATTGCTTTTAATACAAGTATTAATAATAACAAAACGCAATACAAGAGAGAAAAAGAAGCTTTTTTTTATGCAAAAACAGCTGTCCTTTATACGGTATACGATGCAACCTTAGAAGGTAGTTTCCTCAACAAAGGAAGTGAAGTTACCAATAAAATAATTCGGCATCATGTAGGCTTAGAATTAGGAATAAGCGCTGCTTTTCATCGATTTAATCTTGGATACGCATACTTATATACTGGGAGAAAATCTGAAGGATTGCGTTTTAGAAATGGTAATTATTATGGGAGTACACAACTAAGTTACCTATTCAACTGAGTCAAAACTCTCCTCCTTAAACCCAATCAAATAGAGTTTTTCTTGAGCTCTAGTTATTGCAGTATAGAGCCATCTATAATAAATTACAGAAGGTCCTTCAGGCAAATAGGGTTGTTCTATAAAAACAGTTTTCCATTGTCCACCTTGCGATTTGTGGCAGGTAATCGCATAAGAAAATTTAATTTGTAGCGCATTGAAGTACTTATTATTTTTTATGGCTAAAAATTGCTTGTATTTCGATTTCTCATCGGCATAGTCTTCTTTTACAGCTTCATATAACTTATTAGATTCTTCATACGATAGGGATGGCGTTTCACTTGACAGCGTATCTAGCATCACCACGGTATCAAAAGGTTTCATGTTCGGATAATCAATCATCCTTATTTCTACTTCAGCAAATTTAAAACCATACAATTCTTTGATTTTTTTAATTCGAACAACCTCACAGATGTCTCCATTGGCAATAAATCCAGCATCGGAAGTTTCGTCTAACCAGTAATAATTATTCTTTACAATCATCACGTAATCACCTGTAGAAATCTCATTTTCTTGACCTCTTATCTGGTAACGAATCTGCTCATTGTATTGATTGGCTCTTTTATTGGATCGTACAATAAATGCAGTATCTTCTACTCCATAATCATAGGCGGTTACTAAAGCGTCCTCAATATCATACCCATCTGATAAGCGAACTATATCTGGAAATTTTAAATCAAATTTAAAGTCAATGGTGTTTTGTTGAATGTGTAACCTTAAAGATGTGGCATTTGCTAAAACTCCAGAGTTTTCGTGTTGCCGTGTGACTTCATCCAACTCAATTTCAACCACATTTTTTTGATAATCCAATTCTAAAGTATCTGCAACTAGAGCTGGACTAATGTCTAGCTTTACAGGAGGAAGCTGTGCGGTATCGCCCACAAAAATTAGTTTACAGTTTTTACCCGCATAAACATAGGAGATTAAATCATCTAATAATGAGGTGGCATCAAAGAGTTGACCATTTTGAGCTTTGTCTGGAATCATCGATGCTTCATCAACAATAAAAATAGTATCTGTATGCTTGTTGGGTTGCATTACAAAACGGACACCACCATTACTTTGCTTTTTTGGAAAATAAATTTTTTTATGAATGGTAAAGGCCGGTTTTTTAGAATAGACGGCAATCACTTTGGCAGCTCTACCTGTTGGCGCCAATAAAACCGCTTTTTTTTCAGCTTTCCACAAACTATTAACAAGCGTACTTATTGTGGTAGTCTTACCAGTTCCTGCATATCCTTTTAATATAAAAATAGCACTTTTATCTTCCTCAAAAATAAAATGTGCCAACAAACGAAATAAGGCACGCTGTTTGACAGTTAAATTAAAAGGAAATTTATTTACGATTTCTTTATAAAAATCGGCAGGTAATTTGATCATAAATCTATTAAAAGACCAAAGATACATTGAATTGCGAATAAAAATTTTTATCAATGAAAAAAAATTGTAGATTTGCCGTAAGACTATAAAAAAACAAAATATCAGATGGGATTAATATTACAGATTTTAGCAGCGGTTTTAGTTGCAGTTGTGCTAGCTATTGTGGTGGTTAAATTTTTACCTTTAAAATTCAGATGGATAGCTTCCTTGCTACTATTACTTTGTACTGTTTTATTAGTATCAAAAATTTATAGTGGCATTATGGAGCCAATCAACTTTAACAAAGAAAAAATAGTTCGTTATGCGAAAGTAGTTGAGAAGTTAAAAATTATCAGAAATGCTGAAGTAAGATTTCACGAAGTAAATGGTGTTTATACTAAAAACCAAGATGCTCTAATTAAATTTATCGATTCTGCGCAACTTGCATTGACAGAAGTAAGAGATACCGTAGTAAGAGTTAATAAAGGAAGTAACAATACCTGGGATAAAATCATGGTAGACGTAGAAATGAGAATCAAAGATACGATCGGCTATGAACCTGTTTCAAAGTACTTTAAAGATGTGGATTACAAATCCATGTTTATGGTTCCTGGTGTAGAAGGTAAAACATTTGAATTACAAACTGGAGTTATCGAAAAATTCCAAGGTTTAATTGTACCAACCTTCGAAGCAAAAACTGAAAAGAAAGAAATTTTAAAGGGCTTAAATGCTTCTTTAGTGAAACTAGAGCTAGAAGCAAATGCAACAGATGAAATTAAGGGAAATTACGTTTCAGTAGGTTCATTAAACAAAGTAACTACTGGTGGAAACTGGCCTCCATTATACGATAAAAAAAGTGCAAAAAAAGACAATTAAGACAACATTAGAGAAATCTAATAACCATAAATTATCCATCCAATTTACATTGGATGGATTTTCTTTTTGCATTACTAATTTAGATTCACAGGAAATAGTTCATTTTTGTGCTTATACATTCCCCAAAACATTAGAAACCCCAGAAAATTTAATTAATCATTTTGAGACTATTTTTCAAGAAGACAATCATCTTCAAGAAGATTTTAAAGAAATTTTGGTCATTCACCAGAATAGCTTGTCAACACTAGTTCCGAACACACTTTTTCTTGAAGAACATCTTAAAGAGTATTTAGATTTTAATATTAAGACTTTAGAGACTGACTTCTTTGCTTATGACAGTATTGATCAACTTGCTGCGAAAAACGTATATGTGCCCTTTGTGAATGTAAACAATTATTTATTTCAAAATTTTGGAGAGTTCGAGTATCAACATTCAGTAACCGCTTTCATCAAAAAATTACTTCAAACAACTACCAATAGCGAAAAAACGATGTTTGTTGACGTTTGGGAACGTCAGATTTCTGTTGTTGTTTTGGAAAACAAAAAAGTATTATTTTCGAATTCTTTTACCTTCACATCAAAGGAAGATTTCATTTATTATCTTCTTTTTACAGCAGAACAACTGGGATTAAACACCAATGAATTTCCTTTATTCTTTACAGGAGATATTCTGGAAGAAACCGAAATTTATAAAATTGCTTATCAATACATTCGAAATGTAGATTTTTTACGAAGTAAGAATCCTATTTTCATGAATTCCAATTTTTCTAACCACACTCATTTTATACTACTAGGCTAAATTTATGCGCATTATATCAGGAAAACACAAAGGAAGGCGCTTAAAAGCACCTAAAAAATTACCGGTACGACCAACCACCGATATGGCAAAAGAGTCTTTGTTTAATATTTTAAACAACACTTATTACTTTGATGCCATTCGTGTAATTGATTTATTTGCAGGCACAGGGAATATTAGTTTTGAATTTGCCTCTAGAGGTACAAAAGAAATTTACGCAGTTGATACTTTTTTTGGTTGCATTAAATACATAAATGAAACTGCAAAAGAATTGGATTTAGACATTAACGCATACAAGAATGATGTGTATACATTTCTAGAAAAAACAGCGCTTAAAGCCGATGTAATTTTCGCAGACCCTCCTTATGATTTTGAAGAGGAGCAATTTTTAAAAATTGCCGATTTGGTTTTTGAAAAAGAAATTTTACAAGATGAAGGCGTCTTAATAATAGAACATTCTAAGCATACCGATTTAACAAAACACGAAAAGCACTCTTATGACAAACGCTATGGAGGGAATGTTTTTAGCTTTTTTGAATACTAAGAAAAGTAGGAATTAAAAAAACAGCTTTTGCTGTTTTTTTTATGCTTATAAATGAACGAACTTCATTGATTAGAACAAAGAAGTAATAATCTCTGAGAGAGAAACTCCTTCTGCTTCTGCTTTGTAATTTTTCACAATTCGATGTGATAAAATTGGAATAGTAACGGCTTTTACATCTTCAATATCTGGAGAATACTTTCCATGCACTGCTGCGTGTGCTTTTGCCGCTAAAATTAAATTCTGAGAAGCTCTTGGCCCTGCACCCCAATCTAAATATTTTTTTACCAACGGTGTTGCTTCAACAGAGTTCGGTCTTGTTTTGCCAACTAATTTTACCGCATATTCGATGACATTGTCTGCAACTGGTATTTTTCTAATTAATTGCTGGATCGCAACAATTTCTTGTGCTGAAAACAATGAATTTACATGCTGAGTAATAGAAGATGTTGTGTTTTTCACAACAGCGACCTCCTCTTCAAAAGTTGGGTATTCTAAGTTGATAGAAAACATAAACCGATCTAATTGTGCTTCTGGCAAAGGATACGTTCCTTCTTGCTCTATTGGGTTCTGAGTTGCAAGTACAAAGAATGGTAAATCTAATTGATATTGATTTCCTGCAATAGTAACAGAACGCTCTTGCATAGCTTCTAGTAAAGCTGCTTGTGTTTTTGGTGGGGTTCTATTGATTTCATCAGCAAGAATAATGTTTGAAAAAATAGGACCTTTTAAAAATTTAAATTTACGATTCTCATCTAAAATCTCACTTCCTAAAATATCTGAAGGCATTAAATCTGGTGTAAATTGAATTCTTTTAAAATTCAATCCTAAAGCATCTGAAACAGTATTTACTAAAAGTGTTTTTGCCAAACCCGGCACACCAATTAATAGCGAATGGCCTCCACAAAAAACAGACAGTAAAGTGAAATTAACAGCTTCATGCTGCCCAATAATTACTTTTCCAATTTCTTGTTTTAATTGATGGTATTTTTCTACTAAGTTATTTACTGCTGCAACGTCTGACATTATTTACTAATTTCCTTTTTCCAATTTCTCTCAAAAATACATTTTCCGTGCTTATTGTTCAATTTAATATAGGTTTCAAAAATCTTCTCTTTAGACCATTTGGCAATCGTTTCTTCCTTCTTTTTTCTAAGCGCTAAGTTTTGAATTTTCTCATAATCCTTTACCAAGTTTGCAGTATGTGTATCGGTTCTTTCTCTCATATAAAAGAACTTGTACATTTTCTCTCCACCTCTAGTTTCATCATAAAACGGAGGAGTCATACTTCCTTGTTTTAAATCACTTACTCTTGCATATAAAGCAGGATCCATTCTTGTTAAATCAAACTTAGATTCTCCTGTTTGCCCATTAATAAGCAGACCTGCATTATTTTTAGTGTCTTTATCTTGAGAATATTTTTTTACTGCTTCTTCAAAAGTAATCGTTCCTTCTTCAATCTCTTTAATGATGTCTTCAACTTTATTTTCTGTTTCTTTTAATTTTTCTTCAGGAATTTCTGATTGCATTAAAATATGAGAGACAGATCTAGTATTTCCTTTGATTTTATGCAATTGGATAATGTGATACCCATATAAAGATTTAAAAGGCTCAGAAATCTGACCTTCTGTATCTAAGGTAAATGCTACTTCTTTAAATTCTTTTATAAATTGGGTTTCTTTGGTAATTTCATATTTACCTCCATTGTTCGTTACGGCTGGATCATCGGAGTTTATAATTGCTTTCATTTTAAAGCTAGATCCGTCTAAAATGTCTTGTCTTATTTGATTTAATTTTGCAACAATTCGATCATTCTCTTCGGTAGTTGGTTCTGCATTTAAAACAATTTGAGCCAATTCTATTTCTGCTGGAAATTCTGGCAATTCATTTTTATCTTTTAGCCCTTTATGATATAGACGAACTTCTTCCGGAGTAACATCTACTTTTTCTGTAATTTTTTGTTGCTCTTGCTTAATAAGGGCATTTTCTTTTTCGATTTTAAACAATTCTTTCTTTAAGTCCTCTTCGTCATTAAAACCATAAGCAGCAACCATTTTCTCTACAGAACCATATTGTTGTTTAAAATAGGCGATATTGTTTTCAACACTTGCATTGACTTGCTCGTCTGAAACAATTACACTATCTACGATGGCATGGTGAGAGAGTAACTTTTGTAACATTAACTGTTCTAACATTTCGCAGTCTGAAATCTCAATTTTCCCTTCGCTATTTGCTAAAACTTCTTGCTTAAATTTATCAATATCAGAATCCAACACAATGTTTTTACCAATAACAACTGCAACACCATCAATCTTTACTTTTTGGGCAATTGTTGCTTGAATTGAAACTGCAAAGCAAGTGAATAATGTGATTGATTTAATATATTTTGAAATTATCGTTTTGTATGGCATCTTTAACTATTATTTGTTCTATTTCTCTAATTAATTCAATTTTACGTTGGTGTAAAATTAATTGTTTTATGGTCGATTTTATATAACTCTTTGGTGCAAGCTCGTTTCTTTTCAAAACATCTTTTACAGCGACCAAATATAAACTTAATGAATCTTGTTTTTGAATGAATTTTGTTTTTTTTAACAATTTTTCCTTCGAAAACGGGATTTTTAACATAATGTTATCTAATGGGATCCATACACTATCGTTTAACTGAAAAGATTTAAAGTTTAAATGGTAATTCTCTAAGGCTTCTGAATCTTCTAAGTCATCTGATTTGAATAATGCAACGACCTCTTTTTTGTTTATCAAATTATTATTGAAGTTTAAAAATTTAATTTTCAATAGCTCTTCATTCAATTTAAAATTCTGTTTATTTAAGGTGTAATAAGTATCTATCTCGGCTTCAGAAATAACAGTATCCAATTGTTGTTTTATCAACTGTTCTTTATAATTATTGATTAACAAACTGTGTTTATAATTTTCTACCAGTTCATTAACCGCAGTATTTTCTTGTGAAGAATTATTTTCTAATGACTTTTTAAGCATCAGTTGTTTTACTGCCCAATTGTTGATAATACTTTTGACCAAAACCAAACTATCTTCTTTTGATATGTTTGTAGGAATTAAATTCTCTAACGCATCTTTATATAATTCCTCATCAAATATAGATGCAATAGGCATGTCTTTGGGAGCTGCCTCTTTTTTTAACCCAAAATAGTTACAGGATGAAAAAAGAAATAGAAGCAATAAAATGTTTAAAAATTTCATTATTTTTTTTCGTAGAAATTAATTAGTTTTTTTAATTGTTTTTTCTTGATTTTTATGCTATTTTTCTTTCTTAAATCAGCAATCCAATTTTGTTCAAGGAAATTTTGATAATCGTTAATAACTTGTCCTTTTATTTCCTTTAAGTCAGTAACATCGTAGTTGTTTTTGTTCTCAACAAAAAACTCCTTCAATCCTAAAGTATCCTTTGACGATTTGTTCCATATTTTTTGTTGCATTAATTCAAACAAAAGCAAACCATCTTCATATTCTTTTAAGATCGTTGCATATTCTGGAGCCGTGTTTACCAAGTTTTCTTTAAAATACTTTACAATTTCTTGATTTTTATACAGTTCAAAAAGAACAGCATTCGATTGTTGTCTTTTGTTTGCTATTGAAGAAACAAAAGCTGCTTGTGTTAGTTTTTTCTCATTGATACTGAATAGGATATTTTGCAACGAATCTTTTGGAATCATTCTAATATCTTCTCTTTGAAATATCGCTTTCGAAGTTTCGTTCTCAATAATTTGATAATTTTTCTTTAATTTATTCAAGACTGCATCATCTGAAAGTTTCATTCTTCCACTTCTTTTTAAACTCGAAGTAATCTCCGCTTTCATATCTTCAAATGGTTTTAGAGGATGTTTTTTAAGGAGCTTCAAAATATGCCAACCAAATTGAGTTTTAAATGGTGAAGAAAAATCACCAACCTCACTTAGTGAGAAGGCTGCCTTATCAAAAGGAGGAACCATTTTTCCTGAACCAAATTTAGTGAGTTTTCCGCCTTTATCCTTTGAAGAATTGTCATTAGAATATGCCTTTACCAAAGAGTCAAAGGATAAACCAGCGCTTAACTTAGAATATACTTCGTCTATTTTTGTTTTACCCGTTGGGTTTAAATCAGTAACCAAAATATGGGCAACTTCAACCTCTCCTTTAGAGACTCTAAATGCATCGGTTTTTACAATATGATACCCATATCTAGTTTTAAATGGCATTGAAACCTGCCCTAACTTTGTATTGTAAGCAGCATCTTCAAAAGAATACAGCATTTTAAAAGCAGAGAAATAGCCTAAATTCCCTTTATTCCCTGTAAGCTTTCTTTGTGGGTTATCTCTTGCCGAATCATCATCAGAAGTAGTTACTGCTATTTTCTCAAAATCTTCGCCAGCAAGAATTCTATTTCTAATTTTTAAAATTTTATTATAAGCAGTTAGCGTATCTGCTGGAGTTGCATTCTTTTTAGTTCGAATTAAAATATGTTTTGCTTTTATTTCATTTTTAGTTCTAAAATAAGCCTCTTTTATTAATCTTTCTGTAAAACTCTTATCTTGTAAATAAGGTGCAGAAAGTTGATTTCGATAGGTTTGGATCTCTCTTATATAGGATGGTAAAGTATCCAATTTAAGTTGATACGCTTCCTTCACTTTTAAAGTATAATTGATAAACAAATCTAAGTTATAGCGAACGTTTTTCGATTCTTCATTATCTATTGCATCTAAATTTTTTTCATAGACTTTTTTAAAATCAGCAACCGTTATTTTTGTATTATTGATGGTAACTAACGTTTTTGATTTCTTTTGAGAAAACACTACAACATGCGCAATTAGAGTGAAGAGTACAATACTTTTTTTCATATTTTTTTTTTATAACGATATAATTCCTTTTATTTTTTCTGCTTTTTTATAATAAGATATAATTTCAGAAGGATTTTTCACTTTTAAAACAATGGATAAACTTTCGTATTTTCCTGTTTTTGACTTTTTAAGTTTTACTTCTGCATTGGCATCACTGAAGAGGTCTCTAACCTCTTGCACTTGGTTACCTGTTGTGGGCACAATAAACTTATACATATAATCTGAAGGAAACTTACTTGTTTCTCCTAACTGTATTTTTAATTTCGCATAAAAGGCTTCTCTTTCATTAACCATAAATTCAATTTTTTAGTATATAATTTATAAATAACAATACACAAAATTACACTAAATATTAGTTTTATAAACGGAATGATTTATTTTTGTGAAATGCAGCAGAAAATAGTTTTAATTGGTGGGCCAGGAACTGGCAAAACTTCGGTACTAAATACCTTGATTCAAAAAGGTTTTTTTTGCATGCACGAAGTTTCAAGAGAAGTCACATTAAAAGCGAAGGAAGACGGCATCGACCAGTTGTTTTTAACCGCGCCATTACTCTTTAGTGAAAAGCTCTTGGAAGGTAGAGAAAGACAATATCATAAAGCTGCGAATACAGCTGAAGAAATTGTTTTTTTTGATCGAGGGATTCCAGATGTCTTTGCCTATATGGATTATTTTAAAACCCCTTATCCTTCATTTTTCATAGATAAAAGTAAAGCATATTTATATGAAAAGGTTTTTATGTTTTCTCCATGGGAGGAAATATACACTTCAGACAATGAGCGATATGAAACTTTTGAACAAGCAATAGCAATCAATACTTTTCTTGAAAAAGCATATCAAAAAATAGGATATGAATTGATCATAGTTCCTTTTGGAAGCATTGAAGATCGCACGAACTTCATTCTCAATTCCTTAGAAACAAAACGATGATTTCTCCGAAAGAAATATTGAACGAATATTGGGGGCATTCAGCGTTTAGACCTTTACAAGAAGAAATTATCAGTGCTATTTTAGCACAAAAAAACACGGTAGCTTTATTACCAACAGGTGGAGGGAAATCAATTTGCTTTCAAGTCCCAGCACTACTCTTAAAAGGAGTGTGCATTGTCATATCTCCATTGACTGCTTTAATGGAAGATCAAGTTGCACGTTTACAGGAAAAAGGAATTAAGGCGATGAGAATTCCTGCAAAAAGCTCTCAAGACGAAATGATTGCTCTTTTTGATAATTTAAAATTTGGAAATTTTAAATTCTTATACATATCACCAGAAAGACTACAATCAAAATTCATTCAACAAAAGATTAAAGAACTCACTGTTTCTTTTGTTGCAGTGGACGAGGCGCATTGTATTTCTGAATGGGGACATGATTTTAGACCATCTTACCGAAAAATAAAAATACTAAGAGAACTATTACCAAGTGTTCATATTATTGCATTGACTGCCACAGCAAATCAAAAAGTAATTGAGGATATCTTTTTAAATTTAGAACTAGAAGATGGTGCCCTTTTCAAACAATCTTTTAAGCGTGAAAAATTAGCCTATCAAATCTTTACAATTGAAGATAAATTAAATCGTCTTTTACAGATTTTCAAAAAAACAAAGACACCGGCAATTGTTTATATCAATTCAAGAAAAAAAGCGGAGGAAGTTTCGAGTTTTTTAAATGCGAATAATCTTAGTAGTAGTTTTTACCATGCAGGATTATCAACTGAAGTAAAGAAAAGTACTTTTGAGAATTGGATGACAGAAAAAACACCCATTATTGTTGCAACAAATGCATTTGGAATGGGTATCGACAAATCAAATGTTGGTGTTGTAATTCACTTAAATATTCCTTCAAGTATCGAAAACTATGTACAAGAAGCAGGAAGAGCTGGGAGGAATGGTAAAAAGTCTTTCTCGGTAGTCTTGCAAAATGATACCGATATTCGCCTTTTCAAAGAACAATTGGAACGTAATTTACCTTCAATTAAAGAGATCAAAGAAATTTATAAAAAAATGTTTCAGCATTTTCAAATAGGAAATGGTGAATTACTAGAGACGCCTTTTGAATTTAATTTTTTAGAATTTTGCGAAAAATATGGATTTAGTTCTTCCAAAGTGACTACTTGTCTGAAGTTGTTGAGTAACCAAGGAATTTTAACAGTTCAAACAGATTTTAACAAAAAATCATTACTACACTTTACTACAACGAGTAAAAGAGTCTTCAATCTTACCAAAAACAACGACAAACTACATCAGTTTATCGCAGTTGTATTGAGAAGTTATGGTGGGCTGTTTGAACAAGAAACGAAAATTGATGAATATTATTTAGCAAAAAAAGCAGGGATTACCAATCAATTAGTAAGAACCTACCTAACAAAACTAGAGGATGCAGAAGTGTTGGTATACAAACAAGCGGCTTTAAACGCTGAAGTTTTATTTTTACATCCAAGAGAAGATGAAAAGACAATAAATAGGAATGCTAAAGAAATACAACAGTACATAGATCAGAAAAGAAAGAAAGCTGCAGACTTAATTTATTTTGTTAAGAATAATACTCTCTGTAGAAGCAAACAAATACTTACTTATTTCGATGAAAAGGAAACAACAGCATGTGGTATTTGCGATGTTTGTTTGTCAAAAAAGAAAGAACCTTCTTCATTAAGTGAGACAATTGTAAAACTACTTTTCAAAAAAAAGGTATTAAGTTCTTTAGAAATATGCCATCTTATTGACACCAATGAGAAGTACATTTTAATACATTTACAGTCCCTTTTATCAGAAGGGAAAATTATACTCAACAATCAAAACAAATTCTACCTAAATAATAAGTAATGAGAGATATACGCATTGTTTTTATGGGAACACCCGATTTCGCTGTGACCATTCTAAAGAACTTAATCGCTGCCAACTATACAATTGCTGGGGTTGTTACTGCACCAGATAAGCCTGCAGGTAGAGGAAGAAAAATACATCAATCCGCCGTAAAAGAATATGCATTATCGGAAGAACTCCCCATTTTACAACCAACAAATTTAAAAAACGAGGATTTTCAAAAAGAACTGAAAAATTTAAACGCCAACTTACAAATAGTGGTAGCTTTTAGAATGTTACCTAAAGCGGTGTGGCAAATGCCAACTTATGGAACTTTTAACTTACACGCTTCCTTATTACCTGAATACAGAGGGGCTGCTCCAATACATTGGGCAATTATAAATGGTGAAACTAAAACAGGGGTAACCACTTTTTTTATTGATGATAAGATTGATACTGGTGAAATAATTCTTCAAAAGGAAATTGAAATTGAAACGGATGAGATCGTTGGTAGCTTGCATGATAAATTAATGCATCTAGGAGCAGTACTGGTAAACGAAACGGTTGGACTGATTAAAAACAATAATGCTACTACTTACAAACAACCTGAATTGGAGGAAAAATCTGCGTCTAAACTAGATCCTAATAATTGTAAAATAGATTGGACCGCTTCATTAGAAATCATTTATAATCAAATACGCGGACTGAATCCATTTCCAGCGGCTTGGACAAACATTCATAACAATGGGGTAGAAATATCGGCGAAAATATATATGATCGGTAAAGAAATAGCACTTCACAAACATGAAGCTGGAAAAATAATTTATAATAAAAAAGAGTTAAAAGTTGCTGTAGAAAATGGCTATATAATCATAGAAGAAATTAAACTTGCAGGAAAGAAAAAGATGGATGCAAAAAGTCTTTTAAATGGTTATGTTTTTACAGAAAACTCCAAAATGGTGTAAAGCCCCTACTGGCTTGGTTTTCAAGAAACATACTTCTTTTTCATAGCTGTTATTAACAATTTGATTGTATTTATTAACAAAACACTCCTTTTTTAGGGCGTTAATTTGCATGATACCTTAATCCGTCTATATTTGTTAAGCTATTAAGCAAAATAAAATATTAATTTAAAAAATCTATTAATTATGAACAAGTCAGATTTAATCGACGCAATGGCTGCAGATGCAGGAATTTCTAAAGTAGCAGCTAAGGCAGCATTAGAATCTTTTACAGGTAATGTAACATCAGCTTTAAAAGGTGGTGGTAAAGTTGCATTAGTTGGTTTTGGAACATTTTCTGTTTCTAACAGAGCTGCTAGAAATGGTAGAAATCCTCAAACAGGAAAAACAATTCAGATTGCTGCTAAGAATGTAGCAAAATTTAAAGCAGGTGCAGGTTTAAGCGAAGCTGTAAACTAAGACAATACTTTAAGTTATACAAAACTCTCTTATTTTTAAGAGGGTTTTTTTTATAGGTTAAAATATGTACCTTAGATTCTATAAAAAAGAGAAATTATCAAACCAAAAAAAGGAAACTTACTAATCGCAGAACCTTCTATATTAAATGACAACTCATTTAATAGAACAATTGTTTTGCTTACCGAACTTGCAGAAAGCAATGTGGTTGGATTTATATTGAATAGACCCTTGGAATTTACAATTCAAGATTTATTACCAGAGATAAATTCTCAATTTAAAATTTATGAAGGAGGCCCTGTAGAACAGGATAATCTCTATTTTGTACATCGAGTTCCAGATTTAATTCCTGACAGTATCGCTGTAAGTAATGGAATATATTGGGGAGGGAACTTCAGTTCCTTAAAAAAATTATTACAAAATAATATTTTAGATGCTACTGAAATTCGTTTTTTCTTAGGATATTCAGGATGGGGAGAGCAACAACTTCTTGAGGAAATAGAAACGGATTCTTGGTTTGTGACAGAAAATGATTTTCAAAATATTTTTTCTGTAGATAATGAAACCCTCTGGAAAAACAAATTACTACAAAAAGGAGGAGAATATAAACTATGGGCAAATGCACCTAGTGATATCAACCAAAATTAATTATTTTTTTAAGACCTGTAAAATTCGTAACGAATTTGATAACTTGTCTCCAATGACTGTTGCAAATACTTTTTTTCTATAATTGGTAACGATTTGAACACCAGCAATGGCATTGGTAATAAAAACTTCATCTGCTTTTTGAATTTCAAAGGGAGATATTGAGGTTTCTTCAACTTCAAAGTCAGTATTTTTAGTAATAATTTCTATAACTTTACCTCGCGTTATTCCTTTAATACAACCTTCTGTTAAAGCAGGGGTTTTAATTGTATTCCCTTTTACGATAAATATATTTCCATTAGTAGCCTCTACGACTCCTTTTTTTTCATTTAAAAGGATGGCATTATCTAAATCATTTTCAGAAGCAAAAACACTTGCCAAAGTATTTAGCATCCTATTATTTGTTTTTACTGTTGAAAGCAAACCTGAGTAATTATAAAAGTCTTTAAATAAATCGATAGTATAAGAAACTTTTTCTTGAATTTTTAAAGGGGAAACTTCTATTAAATAATCAATATTATTTGTAGTGGGTGTATACAAACCGCCGTCTTGTCTATAAACACTTAAACGAACTCTAAAGGAAGTTGAAGCTTCTTGCGATTTAACAGTTTTTAAAATTTCTGCTTCCAAAAACTCTAAGGTAAAAGACATAGGTATTTTCATACGCAACATTCTCATAGAAGACATTAATCTAAAATAGTGATCTTCCCAAAAAACAACACTATTATTCAACACCTTAACAGTTTCAAAAATTCCATCACCGTATTTAAAAGCTCTGTTGTTTATTGTTAAAGTGAAATTTTCTAGAGATTCTAAAGTCCCATTAAAGTTTATCATCATTCGTTTTATTAAAGCGTAAAATTAATGTTTTTTGGCATAATGAGGCATAAAAAAACTCGACGATTTGTCGAGTTTTACACTATTTTTAAATTGAGCTTTAAGCACCAATTGTATGTTTTAATTCATCTATTTGATTCTCCCATAGTTGTTTTGATTCTTCAACTTCATCTTCATCATCTGCAAAATCAGTAATGATTAATGAAACATCTTTTGTCAATGCATCTACTTGAATTTTAATTTCGAAAAAACTGTCATCACCTTCACTTTCTAACCATTTAAAACGAATTCTATCATCTGATTTTTTAGTGATCAATTCCGCTTTTTCCTCTACATCTTCCCAAAAGAAGCTATAAACTTTACCTCTAGAGTTCACTTTATCAGCAAACCATTCTTGTAAATTAGAGGGTGAAGAAATGTATTGATACAACATTCTTGGCGAGGCATGAACAGGAATCTCAATTTCGTATTTTATCTTTTTCATAGTATTTTATTGAGATCACAATATAGTTATTTATTCTATTTTAAAAAAATATAAAAACAGCTCTTGTTAGTATACAAAATTCAATTATATTTGCAGCCCAAACAATAAATGGCGAGGTAGCTCAGTTGGTTAGAGCGCAGGATTCATAACCCTGAGGTCACGGGTTCAAATCCCGTTTTCGCTACAAAAAAACCCCAAACAACCGTTTGGGGTTTTTTATTAAAAACTGATTTTCAGATACTTAATGTAAATCTTACCCATCCATTTATTTTTACATCAAGAAGTACGAATATATAAGAAGAAGAAGAGCTACTAGTGTTTTCTACCTTTTTTATTGAACAAATTTTAATGTATTTACAATGTTATCAAAGTTTTTATTTTGCTTTTCAAACACCGAAAAAGCTCTAATTCATCTCATAAACTAGTTTGAGCTCTAATAAGAGCTTCCTATTTAAAACGAATCCAATGAATCGGACTATTTTTTTTAGGCTATTTTAGAGAAATATTATTTTTATATTTAAGAACTATTTCTCTTTACTCTACATAAATAATTAAAAACGCTACTCAAAACAATATTTCATATGAAAATTGATTTCACAATTATAGAAACTGAAAAAATTCTGGTGATACTTCCTTTATTAGCTGTTTTAAATACCAAGACACCCAAAGAAATATTAGAAAAACGTGTTTTAGAAATGGCAAGCTTACCACATTATGAGTGTGCTGCATTGTATGTAAACAATGAATTAGTTGGTATTACTGGTCTGTGGTATTCTACGAGACATTATATTGGAAAAACGGTCGAAGCAGATCATGTGTTTATTAAATCTGCTTTTAGGGGGCAAAAACTTGGTAAAAAGTTCTTTGACTGGATACATAAATACGTCCAACACAAAGGATGTGAGGCAATTGAATTAAACTCGTATACTAGCAACACAAAATCACATAAGTTTTTTTATAATGAAGGGTATAATATTTATGGATTTCACTTTTTAAAAGTTGTAAGAAAGGACAGTAATTTTTATTAATTTTCTTCAAAAAAAGGTTGTGTAAGTTAAAAAGGATGCTATATTTGCAGTCTCTATACCACGCGAAAGTAGCTCAGTTGGTAGAGCGTCAGCCTTCCAAGCTGAATGTCGCCAGTTCGAACCTGGTCTTTCGCTCTAAAGACTTCATTTAATTATGAAGTCTTTTTTTTTGTGCTAAATTTAGTTAAAAAAAAGACATTTATATAGTAAAAAAATACATTAAATAAAGCAAAGATAAGCCTACTTTTTTCTACTATAAATCTTTTAATTTATCCCCAAAACATAGGAGTAAAATAATTGGTATTGCCAATAAAGAAACCATTAAGGTATTGGAAGCAAACAATTCAGGCTTTAAAATCAAGGTCAAAGCAAACCCTCCCATTGCTCCTCCAAGATGAGCGGAGTGTCCAACATTACCTAGTTGTTTTTTCATACCGTAAATTGAGTATAATAAGTAACCTAGACCAAAAACAGGCCCCGGTATTGGAATCGGAACAAAAAATAAATACAACTCCATTTCTGGGTACAATAATATGGAAGCGTAAACAATTCCAGAAACGGCACCAGAAGCCCCAACAGCACTATAATAAGGTTCCTTCTTATGATAATTTAAAGAATAGAAACTACCAGCTAACAGACTACCAAAATAGATAACTAAAAAACTAAAAACCCCTAAATTAGTCGTTACAATACCTCCAAATAAGTACAGAGCATACATATTAAAACCAAGATGTGTCCAATCTACATGTAAAAAACCAGATGTTAGCGTCCTTATCTTCTCACCTGCAACAATCCTATTTACTTGAAATTTATACTTGTTAATAAATGAGTAATCTTTAAACCCCTTCATAGAAGTTAAGACATTTGCGATGATAATAAACAAAACTGCTTGATTCATATTCTTTAATCTAAGACAAACATACTAAAATGAACTTGAGAAAACGATACCGTTATTAATTTAAATCCGATATTTGCAAAACAAAAACGTAACAATGCAGTTTCTTCTATTTGTAATTTCATACCCGATAATTTGGTTTTTATCTAGATTACCAATGACAATGCTATACCTATTGTCTGATATTCTATATTTTTTAATTTATACTGTTTTTGGATATCGAAAGCAGGTTGTTTTAGAAAATCTAAAGTTAGTCTTTCCAGAAAAAACAGCGATTGAAAGAAATAAAATCGCAAAACATTTTTTTACACATTTCACAGATTTATTTGTAGAAAGTATCAAAGCATTTTCAATCAGTAAAAAAGAAATTTCGAAACGGTATGTTTACAAGAATCCTGAACTGGTAAACGAATACTACAAAGAAAAACGAAGTGTTGCTTTGATGGGTGCGCATCAAGCAAATTGGGAATGGTCTATTAGCCTACCTTTAATATTAGATACCCCACTTTATGGAGCCTACACAAGACTTAGTAATAAGTACTTTGAAAAATGGGTACGTGAATCAAGAGAGAAATTTGGGTGTATTGGTTACAAAACCTCTGAAATGGTGAAAGGAATGCAAAAGCGATTTGATGATAATGAGCAAGGTGCGTATCTTTTATTGAGTGATCAATCTCCGCAAATACATAAAACCTTTTATTGGAGCGAGTTCTTTGGCGTAAAAGTACCGATACATACTGGCGCAGAAATGTTGTCTAAAAAATTTGATTTAGTAGTCATTAACTACATCACAAAAAAAATAAAAAGAGGGTATTATGAAACAGAATTTCAATTAATTACGGACACTCCAAAAGAATTTAAAGATTACGAAATTACAGATAAATACATTGCATTAACTGAAAAAAATATTTTAGAGCAACCCGAACTTTATCTATGGTCGCATAAACGTTTTAAACATAGAGATAAAGTACCTGCAGAGTTTCTGTAAGCGCTATAACGAGAACCAAGCTGCAACTAACTCCTTTTCTATAGGTTCTTGGGTATTGTGAACATAATCGTTCTTTTGAGCATCATATGAATAGTCCTTAGCCCATTCTTCAATATTTTTCGTTAACTGTTTTAATGAATTACAGATAAAGGTGACTTCTTCATTTGTAATTGTTGGATGTAAAGATAAACGAACCCAACCAGGTTTTGCTGTAGAACACCCCTCTAAAATTTGATCTTTTATTTTATTGGAAGTGGCTTGATCTACGTTTAATAAGAAATGCCCATAAGTTCCTGCACATGAACAACCGCCTCTTGTTTGCAATCCAAAACGATCATTTAACAACTTAACAACCAAATTGAAATGATATTTCTCAAAATAGAAAGAAAAAATGCTGAGTCGTTTTTTTTGGTTTGGCGCTAATATTTTAACACCCGATAAGCTTTCTAAAGTTTCAAAGAGCACCTCATTAACTTCATCCTCTCTTTTTTTAATATTTGCCGTTCCCATTTGTTCTTTAAGCTGAATGGAAAGCGCAATTTTTATCGTTTGTAAAAAAGCAGGGGTACCTCCGTCCTCTCGAGTTTCAACATCATCAAAATAATCATGTTCCCCCCAAGGGTTTGTATAACTTACCGTTCCGCCTCCCGGGTTGTCTGGAATAGTGTTCTTGTGCAAACTTTTATTAAAAATCAAAACACCTGAACTACCTGGGCCTCCTAAAAATTTATGTGGCGAGAAAAAGATAGCATCTAGAGCTTCATCTGCCTCATTTGGGTGCATATTAATGTCTACATAAGGTGCGCAACAAGCAAAATCTACAAAACACAATCCATTGTATTTATGAATTAATTTAGCCACTTCATGATAGGGCGTTTTTATTCCAGTAACATTTGAGCATGAAGTAATAGAAGCGATTTTAATTTTTCGATGTTGGTGATTCTGAATCGTTTTTTCGAAATTCTTTAAACAAAACAATCCTTCATCATCACAAGGAACAACGACAACATCCGCAATGGTTTCCAACCAAGAAGTTTGATTAGAATGATGTTCCATATGAGAAATAAAAACAATTGGCTTTAAGTCTTCAGGAATCGTTGTATAGGCCTTTAAACTTTCTGAAACTTTTAACCCTAGAATTCGTTGAAACTTATTGACAACACCTGTCATTCCAGAACCAGAAGTTATTAAAACATCATTATCGCCTGCATGAACATGATTTTTAATGATTTTTCTAGATTCACGATATGCCAAGGTCATAGCAGCACCAGAAGTAGAAGTTTCAGTGTGAGTATTTGCTACAAAAGGACCAAATTTATGTAGCATTTTTTCTTCTATTGGATGGTATAACCTTCCACTTGCAGTCCAATCTGTATAAATCATTTTTTTCTCTCCATAAGGAGAAAGGAAAGTTTGGTTAATACCAACAATGTTTTTACGGAATTGATTGAAATATTGCTCTAAACTCATCGCTAAAAATATTAAATAATTTCTTTTATTTCATTGATAAATCGAACAGCCAAATCGTTTGCAGCTTTTTGTGAAGCTGCTTCGGTATAAATTCTAATGATAGGTTCAGTATTCGACTTTCTTAAGTGAATCCATTGCGTATCAAAATCAATTTTCACACCATCAATCGTATTGACATCTTCATTTTTATAAGTTAATGCCATGGTTTCTAAAATTTTGTCAACATCAATTTCTGGCGTTAACTGAATTTTATTTTTACTCATAAAGTAGCTTGGATATGAATCTCTAAGCTCTTTACATGACACTTTCTTATGTGCTAAGTGTGACAAGAACAAGGCAACACCAACCAAAGAATCACGCCCATAATGTGACGCTGGATATATGATTCCTCCATTTCCTTCACCTCCAATTACCGTATTGGTTTCTTTCATTTTAATAACGACATTCACTTCACCTACAGCACTTGCAGTATATATACCTCCATGTTTTTGAGTAACATCTCGTAATGCTCTCGAAGAAGACAAATTAGAAACCGTGTTTCCGCCTCCCAAACGCCCTAAAACGTAATCTGCACAAGCAACAAGCGTATATTCTTCACCGAACATCGATCCGTCTTCAGAAACCAAAGCCAACCGATCTACATCAGGATCGACAACAATACCTAAATCTGCTTGCTCTTGAACTACTAAATTGGAAATATCTGTTAAATGCTCTTTTAAAGGTTCTGGATTGTGAGGAAATTGACCATTGGGAGTACAATACAATTCGACACAGGTTACATTTAACTCTTTTAATAAAGCAGGAATAAAGATTCCTCCAGTAGAATTAACACCATCAACTACTACTTTAAAATTTGCTTTTTTGATCGCTGAAACATCTACCAATTCTAAGTTTAAAACTTCTTGTATGTGTTTTTCTAAATAAGAATCATCTTTTGTATAGGTACCTAAATCATCTACATCTGCAAAGGAAAAAGCTTCACTGTCTGCCAACGCTAATATTTGTTCCCCTTCTTCTCCATTTAAAAACTCTCCTTGTTCATTTAATAACTTTAAAGCATTCCATTGTTTTGGGTTGTGAGAAGCGGTGATAATAATTCCACCATCTGCATTTTCCATGGGTACAGCAACTTCAACGGTAGGAGTTGTAGACAATCCTAAATCTACCACATTAATCCCTAAGCCTACTAAAGTATTGGCAACCAAACTCGAAATCATTTTTCCTGAAATACGTGCATCTCTACCAATGACTACCTTTATTTGCTCTTTATTTGAATTTCTATTAATGATTAATGCACCATAGGCCGACGCAAATTTTACAGCATCAATCGGTGTTAAATTGTCTCCAGTATTACCACCAATAGTTCCTCTAATTCCTGAGATTGATTTTATTAATGTCATTTGTCTATTTTATATAAAACAAAGATAAATGATTCTATTTTACTTCTTTAATTATTAAGAATAAAAAAAGCCGATACAAAATGTATCGGCTTTTAAAGATTATTGAGGATGGTAATTATTTACCTTCTTCCATTTTCTTTTTTAAAGCTGCAAGACCTCCAATATCACCTAAAGTGGTTTTTTCAGCATCAGCAGATTTCTTTGCCGCTACTTTGATATTCTTTCTTTCTTGCACTTTAAAGATTGAAGTATGAGAAACAACAACTCTTCTGTATTCTTTAGAAAACTCTAAAACTACAAATTCTGTAGTTTGTCCTTTATCTAATTTAGAACCATCTTCTTTTTCTAAGAAACGACTTGGGGCAAAACCTTCTACTCCATCAGCAAAAGTTACAACTGCACCTTTATCATTCTTTTCTTTGATTGTTCCTTCATGCTTAGAATCGATTGCGTACGTAGCTTCATGTGCATCCCAAGGATTGTCTTGAGTTTGCTTATGACCTAGGTTTAACTTTCTGTTCTCAACATCTAATTCTAATACTTGAACTTCTAATTTGTCTCCAACAGTTACAAAATCTGATGGGTGTTTGATTTTCTTAGTCCAAGATAAGTCAGAAATATAAACTAAACCGTCTATACCTTCTTCTAACTCAACAAATACACCAAAGTTGGTATAGTTACGCACGGTTCCTGTATGCGTTGTTCCTACTGGATATTTAGTAGTAATGTCTGTCCAAGGATCTGGATGTAATTGTTTGATACCTAAAGACATTTTAC
>TARA_B110000879_G_scaffold5481_2_pt1 | contig 26248 bp, 25 predicted proteins | sample TARA_B110000879 | Tara Oceans TARA_B110000879 (sample SAMEA4398094) | marine metagenome | biome: Polar Biome; feature: [SRF] surface water layer (ENVO:00010504); material: water (ENVO:00002006), including particulate matter (ENVO:01000060) such as... | depth 5 m
GGCTCTATAACAAGACCTCAATAAAAGACTTCAATAAAAGACTCTATAACAAGACTCTATAACAAGACTTCGATAAAAGACCTCGATAAACGACCTCGATAAAAGACTTCGATAAAGGATTTTGAAATGTTTGGATATCCAATGATTGAATAAAATTGAAAACTGTTATCACATATATGTACTCAATAAACAACATAGTTACATACAAACGTAAACAAAATGCCATCTATTGAAGTCGTATCCACCGAAGAACACCATATATGGAATGCTCGTAAGGCAGAATTAACAGAACATTCATCTTACAAAACTAAACAACAATATTTCCCCAATAATATGGATGAATGGCAAGAGAAAGGTAAGGAAATCGAAAGGAGATATCGTCAAGAATTGTTGTCTCTTAATAAACAGAGAAAAGAAGAAGAGAAACCAACTATTAGACCAATCATACAAAAACAAAAACCCAGAAAAGCAATTCAAGAAAAGAAAACAATCCCTACCAGATGTTCTGTGCGTCAAGCAGCCAAAGCATTATTAGAATTAAAAACCCCAAGATATTAATACATCATATAATTACAAAACAAAATCCATATAAAAATGTATAAACAAAATATAAAAACAAGAGTCCATATTTAGTAGATGGACGTCGAAAATGAAGAACACAAAAAGAACATAGACGACTACCAAACGAAAGGTGTAGTCCTATATGAAACCCAAATAAAAGAATTAATAAAAGAAAAACACGAATACATACAAAAAATAGACAATCTTCAACATTCAATCCGTTTGTTAGAAGAAAAAAAGTCTATTTTTTGTTATAGTACGGGAGGGCATAAATGGATAACAGAACGAGAAGGTGGACTATATGGAGAAACATTTACCTATTGCGAAAAGTGTAAGAAAGAAGGTTAGTTATAGATTATGTACGTGGTTGGTCGGGTAATGCCTCGGGTCCAATCATATACATATACATTTCTTCTTCTTTTTCTTCTTTTTGTTGTTGTCGTGTTTTGTCAACTTGTAATTGTTGTTTTTGAACTATATATTCAGCACAACTTCCACAATGGTCTTCATTTGCGTAATTGATTTTTAGTTTAGTTTGTGTATGATTATCAAGATTCCATCTTCCCAATGGTGTTTTCACCTGTTTGCGAGAAGCGGCTTTGAATACTTCGATGATATGTTTAAAGTTCATATTATAATTATGTTATGTAAATCATATTTATAATATCCATACTTTCAATTTTACAATTTATTCTATAAAGAACCCAACAGATGGTTCGGGTTCAACATATTGATAGTTATGACGTTTCATAAAGGGGTCAAGTACAGCTTTTAAGAAAGGTTTATTTATATGTTGTGGTTCTATACCATATGATATGAAAATGGATGTATATGTATCCGAAATAGCGGGTTTATGAATGATTGCGTGATAAATTAATGAAAAAATATGATAGGTTTTATCGGGTATATATAAATTATGAAAGGGGATTCTGGAAGTCATCATATCTTTTTGAAATTGAATATCATAATAATTATCTCCAATATATCTAAAATCAAACAAAACCATGCTGTTATTAATATACACATAATTTAATATTCTGCACCCACCATCGTCATATGTATATTCAGTAGCACTATCTGCGTCAAGAATATTTTTGACGAGGAAATAATCATTAACCAACAAATCAATATCAAGATGTTCGTCAATCAATAGATTATTCGGCATTTGTTCGTAATTTCGCATAACCATCCATTCTAATTTCGGACAAGAATTTAATGTATCGAACACGTGATTGATGTCATTGAAGTTCTTTTGTTTATAATATTGTTGAAACAATCCTAAACATCGTAAATTGTTTTTAGTCTCTTGTATATTGTCTGTGCCATGTATTTTATATCCTCCAACAATATTTCTCAAATGAAATTTTAAATCAAATAATTTCGTATTTACCACACGTTTCCCTTTAGATGTGTGTCTATAGTCATATACCGGATTACTGTCATTAATTATATAGATACGAAAAGGAGTTTCCCCGCGGAAATCATCAACAATAGTATTATAAAATGATGTTAATACATCCTTTTTATTAGGTAATACTTGATGGAAGTGAATAGCCTGAAGGTCCAATTGAAACTCGTGTATAGATGAATTTACAAAATCAATGTCAAAATGAGAAGTCCAATCAATTATAATGTGTAATTCATCCATTGTTTAATAATAATTATACCGATTACAAATTTAAAGTTTTTACGCATATATATATATAATGTTGCCTACTGATAAAAGTGCATGTATACAAATAGTAAATGAGAAAGAAGTAAGTGTAAATGATACAAAATATGTAGTGAATATGTTTGCGCTCGACGACGAAGATGATGGTGATGTATTTTCAAATATATATATAACCACGGACAAGTTATATGTATTTAAACACGTAACTTCATATCTGGAATATGATGTGTTTGAGCGTGAGATATTTCTATTAGAATATTTAAAGAATAAGAATTGTGATTTTGTGCCAGAAGTAATAAAATACGATATTACTAACAAAATAATAATGATGAGGTATTGTGGTAGCACATTAACCAAATTAACACCTGATATTTTTGTTCAAATGAAGAATATTGAAAGTACATTGAAAAGATATAACGTGAAACATAATGATATAAAAATATACTCCGAATTATTGCTTTTGAATGACAAACTATATTTATGTGACTTTGGATGGGGTAGTATAGGAACCGACCATGGGTGTAATGTAGGATTATGGTCTGGAAAAAAGCCATATGGTTATGTAAATTTTGGGGTTAATCCTCCACGATTTACATGGGACAATAATGAACACCAATTTTATGAAACTAACGAGAATTCTGTATAATCCATTGTTTATTATGAAACTGAATAATTCATAATAAAGTCTTTACATATAAATAGGCAAAACGTATTTCAATTCGGTAGTATTAATAGCATTATTCCCAAAATACAAATCAACAAATTGACGCGTTTTGTCATTACCGAACGATTGGATGATTTTATTGTACCTTTCCAATAATTCCTCTTTTGAAAGTTCCCCGCGTATTTGTATAGCGATTACGTGGTTTTCAATCAAATAAGGTGTATCTATATCAATCAAACAATAGGAGAATATGTAATTCCCTGTTCCATATCCTCTATTAATTAATAACACCGGTCCTGTGTGTCCGTCTTTCATAATATAATTTTGTTTAGAAGGGTCCTTATAGTGAATCAAATCCAATGTGTTAGTTTTGATATCTCCACTATAAATAAGGCGGGTTTGTGTATCATCATCAGTCAATATATCTTTACATTGATTCCAAACAACGGTACCTACACTAACATTACATCCGATAGAATATAGAGAAACCGAGTCCTTATATAGATCTTGGATTACGTGTATCTTCGATGGCGTATTGAAGACGGTATTATTGTTGATAGACAAAGTGAATCGTTTGTTGTCGCTTTTATCCTGTTTCTTTTGTAAGATAAAGACAAGTATCTCTTGTTTAGTATCCAAAAAGTTATCATCCAGACAATCAATAATATCTATAATGGCAAAGTTCTCATATATATAGTTTCTAACTTTGGAATAATAAACACAATTGGTAAAGTTATGTGGAAGAACAAATGCTAATACACCATTGTCATTTAATTTATGTAATGCGTGAATCAGAAAAAGAACGAAAATATTAGGACGTCCATCAATGAGGTCATAAAACGATTCATCAACGCTGTCCTTTTTGACGACAAAGTAGGGTGGATTTCCGATAATCAAATCAAATTTATGTTCGTTCATGATATCCCATTGTAGAAAATCCCGATGTAAGAGTGATACACCTAAGTTCTCATCAAATTTATCTTGTATTTGTTCGTATATTCTTGTATTTTTTTCAATTCCAGTAATATGAATGTTCTCAAATGTTTGTTGTAGATGATGGATAATTTCACATGACCCACATGATGGTTCTAACACCGTGCTGACATGAAAATCCGGGATATTTTGGATACACTCGGTCATGGTTTTAATAATAGAGGGAGGTGTGAAGAAAATTCCGTCCTTCTTCTTCTCTTCGTGAGTGAAACCTTGGGTAATACATTTGGATAAATAGGTAAAGTCTGACATAATCTACTATATTATACGTCGATAACTTTATATTGTTGTGTAATGTTCTCAATATATAGAAATATTTTTCATGTAATATAAATGAGTACAATAATATAAATAGTATCCAATTGAATAAAATATACGTAGGATGGCAACATTTATAATACCAAGTCTGCCCCCTGTTTATGAACCATGTATACAAGAAGTAAGTAAAGTAGAAATAAAACGGTCTGATAGCAAGTTAAGTCTGTGTTTAAATATGATAGTAAAAGATGAATCGCGTATTATAGAATCAACCTTAGAAAAACTATGTGCCAAAATACGAATAGACTATTGGGTAATATGCGATACTGGTTCAAGTGATAATACCGGGCAGATAATAAAAGACTTCTTTAAAAAGAAGAATATTCCAGGTGAACTTCATAATAATAAATGGTTAAATTTCGGTCATAATCGCACATTAGCATTAGAACAAGCATATAACAAAACGGATTTATTATTAATATTCGACGCGGATGATGAACTGGTTGGTAATATAAACCTTCCAGACCAATTATTATTTGACCGATATAGAATAAGGGTTGGTTCAGATACAGATACCCGTTATTACCGACCTACATTAATAAATAATAGAAAAAGATTCAGATTTAAGGGAGTAATTCATGAATTTTTACACTGTGACGGACCATTTACTGAAACCACAGTAAATGGAGATTATTATGTTAGTTCTGGTAAATGTGGTAACCGAAGTATTGATCCGGATAAATATTTAAAGGATGCTATTATTTTACAAAACGCATATAATGAAGCGGTTGAAGCGAATGACGAAAATTTGTATATGCGTTATGCGTATTATTGTGCGAACAGTTATCGAGATCAAGTAACAGTGACTGGTGATAAGAAATGGTATTCTGAAGCGATAAAATGGTATAAAGTAGTACTAACCCATCCAAACCAGTGGAAGCAGGAGAGCTACAATGCGTGTCGGTATTTATATATATGTTATGATAAGTTAGGTGAAAAAGAACGCGGATTTTTCTACTTAGTAGAGTCATTTAAATATGACAAAGAACGTGTAGAATGTTTATATCCATTGGTCGTACACTATTGTTGTAATAATATGAATGAAACCGCTTATAATTATTATTTACATGTAAAAGACTTTTACGAAAACCGTTATTTAACTGCCGAATTCTCAGACAAACTATTTGTAGAACCAGATACGTACAATTTTCATGTTCCTTATTATATGATAATCGTTGCGGATAGATTAAAAGACCACAATTGTGGTATTAAAATGTACGAAATAATTTTCACAAAAAAACAACCGGGTATAACTGAATGGCATATAAAAAATCTTCTTTTCAATTTACAATTTTTCCTACCTCATATTCCCGACACAAATATAAACTTTATAAAATTAGCCAACGAATATATTGCGTTTTTACATAAGATAAATATGAATATATCATCGTATGATTTCATTGAAAATAGTGTGTATAGGAAATCCGGATTAGAGTTACGATAAATTATACAATAATTGAGTATGAATATAAATACAAATTTCGTATATGAATATAAATATGGATGAGGTAGTAATCGCTATATTAGTAAAGAATAAAGAAGGCGTGTTACGTGAATACTTGGACGCTATACAAAATCAGACATATCCAAAAAATAAAATCCACATTTATATTCGTACAAATGATAATACTGACAAGTCCGAAGAGATATTACAAAAATTTAAAAATGAAAATGAATGTGAGTATGCGTCTATTTATATGAACGCTGAGAACATTGATTCAACGTTAAGTAAATATGGGTCGCACGAATGGAATTCACATAGGTTTAAGATATTGGGTAAAATCCGTCAAGAATCTGTAGATTATGCGATATCAAAGAACGCACATTATTTTGTAGTGGATTGTGACAATTTTATAACTTCTACAACATTAACTGACATGTTTAATATCAAAGATATTGGAGTAGTGGCTCCAAAATTAGAAAACGGTAGCACATGTGATCCGAACAATGCCTATTCTAACAATGCCTATTCTAATTATTTTTGCGATATAGACCAAAACGGATACTATAAAACTCATGAAAATTATCACAAAATATTAAACAGGGAAATAAAAGGTATTTTCGAAGTACCAGTAATCCATTGTACGTATTTTATAGCAAATAAATTTTTAAAGAAAGTATGTTACGACGACAATTCAAATCGATACGAATATGCGATTTTATGTGATGTGCTAAGAAAAAATAAAATCCCTCAATTTATAGATAATCGTAGGTATTATGGTTTTCTAACGTTTGATGAAAAAGTTGATAACGATTATTTCAATACACGCATATTAGGAAATCCTATATATTCCATGGAGCAAATATTTACAAACATATATGAAACTAACATTTGGGGTAATAATAATGAGGTTGAATATAAAGGTAGTAGTGGAATAGGGAGTGAGATAGATTATAACAAAACAAGTTATATCCCTTTCTTGCAAAAATTTATTACCAATAATAATATTAAAAAGGTGGTTGATTTAGGGAGTGGTGATTTTAAAACAGGAAAATTACTATATGATAATTTAGATATATCATATACTGGATACGACGTGTATAAAAAAATAATAGATTATACCTCAAAACAGTATTCATTACCTAAATATTCATTTATACATTTAGATTTTTGTAAGTATAAAGAAAACATAATAAATGGAGATTTATGTATTTTGAAAGATGTTATACAACATTGGTCTTTAAGTAATATTTATCAGTTTTTAGATTATTTAGTTGAAACCAAAAAATTTAAATACATTTTAATATGTAATTGTAGTCATCAAACAAACGATAATATAAATATTACAACCGGATCATTTAGATATTTAAGTTGTAAATATCTTCCATTAAAAAAATACAACCCTATAGAATTATATAATTATCATAGTAAAGAAGTATCTGTTATAGAAATAAAATAAGCAATTCAGAATGTATTGACCGATTTAATGGCGGAATAGATACACTTTTGATTCCATAATATAGTGTAGTAAATCTAAATAATAACATTCACAATTTATTATTTAGTCCATCTCTGCTTTCTTGTCAATTGTGACCTCTCTCATAACATTTCGCATTACCTTATCTTCAAATGATTTCGTTTCATCTTGTCCGCACCCACCTAATGTGGATTGCATATAGGTGAAGAATTTTTCGTAGTTCTCTGTTCCCATTGTATTCACATCTGGCGTATTTTCCATCCATACAGTAGTCATTTTATGATTCTTATTCGCGATTCGTTTCACTGCTTTCCGAAATTCAACTTTGTCTTCGTCCTTCTCCCATTTTTCGCCGTCTTTGATGTAGATAGTTTCGCGTTTGAGGTCGGTACAATGTAGAGGTCTGTCGTATAGTTCCATGTCACTTATACATTTCACTATGGTATTGGAAATCCCTTCTACAAACCCCAATTCGCCAGTTTGTACGTAGTCTTCCAGTGATATATTCATAGAACTAACGAAATCCTTTAATGACATGGCATCTTTACACTTCTCGTTTAAAAAGACATTGAGATTGAACTTGTTATTACAGTTAGTATTGTTTGTAGTATGATTACCGCCCATGTTTTTAGACATCTCCATCATCTGTTTGTTCTGGTCTATTATCAATTGCTTGAAATCACGATTCTCTTTTACTAATTCCAATATGGTATTTGTTAACATTTCATTAGAAGATGACAACATTTCAAATTTGTCATGATTGGTTGAGGATGAAGTAGTAGTATCAAGTGTTTCAGACAAGTCGGCATTACAAGTTTTACGATGAGTGAATAACCCCTGTCTATATTTGTACCTTTTCCCACATTCACATACATAGCCATATGAACGTTGTTGAACTATATCGTCATTCGACGTCATTTGAATGTGTTTTGTAGTGAGTAAATGTCTATCATATTGCGATTTTCTACTGGTATAATAGTCACACTCTTTACATATAAATTTATGCGAACATTTTGGAACCATCTGGGTAATCATTTAGTTCTTATTTTAAATGACACTAGCGTTCTAAGTCATTTTCAGCGTAATATACTTAAATATTTTATGGTAACAAAAAAATACAATAAAATATGAAAAATAGAGCATAATGGTAAGAACCAACATTTTCAACACCTCATTTAAAATTCTCCATTGAGAAAATGAAAATTGGACATTTATTTTATGTCCAATTTTTCAAATCGTAGCCATTTCTTTTTTGTGTTTTTTCAGCGTAAAATTATTTAATTCTGTTTCATCCATTCCATTATTTGTTTATTTTGTTCTATTATTATTTGAGCGAATTGTTTATTTTGTTCTAATAGTTCTAAAATAATATCATCCTTGTCTAACTTATTAGATGAAGTCGCCTGAATATTATCAGTTGTTTCTGCGTTACAACTACGTTTATGTTTACATAAACTAGACGCATGATTATATTTCTTTCCACAATCACATACGAATGGATTTTCGATGGGAGTTCTAATTGTCCCGGTTAGTCTTTTATGTTTCACTGTAATTAAATGTTTTTTATAATCTTTTTTATTATTCGTAATATAGTGACAATATTTACATACAAAATGACTTGGGTCAGGCTGGTTTATCAGAGATTTAGATTTATCTTCTGTATTTGTAGATATAGGTTTTGGAGGAGGCAGAGGTTGAATACTATTCAGTGTAGCACCCAGACTATCATAGTATTCTTGTTCTACTTTACGAGCTTCACGGCTGTCATTACAATTTCTGAATGCTATAATCTCCATGGTCCAGTTATCCCAGCCTCCACATTCGCGAATTGTTTTATATAATTTAACAGGATAACTCCCAGATTTGGGATTGTTACAGCTAGCTTTATGTGCGGATTTGCGTTGTACGAAGTTGGTAGTATGTCCTATATAAAGTTCATTATTTGTTTCGTCTTTACACGAAATTTTGTAAAATATAGTGTTAGAATAATCTATTTCCGTTTTCGGCATAGTTAAGTTATTATAATAAGCGAGAAATGTTTATATTGTTATAATAATGATATTATAATAAGACCATAATGTTATACAAAAGCCAATGACCTGAGTAAAGTAAAGAGACCAAGCATAAAGAGAATTCCATGAATTCCGAAGATGGCTTGTGATATACGTAGATATCCATTAACTTCATCTCCGAGTTCTTGTTTTTTAATAAATGCAACAATATCTTGATATAAGAAGTAATTGATAATGAAAGCAATAGAAAGGAATGCGATACTGATAGCAATCAGCATGGTATCATAAATAGGAGCACTGCCGCGATAGACACGAGAGTATGCTAACGAGCCATATGATAATGTAGTGTAGAGTCCTACATTACGTAGAGTACTATGGAAGTACATAGCGAACTTATGTAAATCGGTTTGAGACATAACTATATACATATAGAAACAAAAAAAGTAAAAATAATAATCATGAATATTTTTTCCATGTAAAGCAACATAAGTAGCGGCAATAGAAATATCCATTGCGGTGTCTATCGGGTTGTTCGATTAATTCAATTCTGGAGAGCATTCGTTCTTCATTAAAAGACCATTCCATTTTGTATAATACACACAAAATTGAATAACTTAAGATTATAACCCAACAAAAAAACAAGAATCAATTTTATAATTAATAATCTAAAATACAATGTATCTTTTCAGTCTAAATGGAGTAGAGAAGGAGAATGCGTATTTATCCTCTTACCAATAATATAAAAACGATTGGGATGGAGTTTTGTTATGTATTATTTTTTATGCGTCATTTGATTCGGTAGACTCTTCCTTGTTCTCGTCATTATCATCGTCTCCATCATCATTGGGTTGAACGTCAAGTTCATAATTAATATTATTTTTAGCATATACAATGGTTCTTAGCATTCTGACGAGCATTCTATTTTCTTCAATAAGTTTGGTATTTTGGTCGATAACATTTTGTGTATGTCTATGATGATGTGAAAGAACTTGTGTCAATACAGTTTTGAGTAGTGTTTCAATAACAAGTGTATTCACTGTGACATTCTCACCTTCAAGTGGTTCGTGTGGGGGAAGCTTACCTCCAGATGTCATGAATTCTTGTAAATCATTTTTCATATCATTATCAACTTGAGCCAAGTATGCAGCATCTGGTGCGAGATGTCTACTGAGGCGTGGTTTTTCAGTTTCATCATCTTGTACGTTAATTTGAACGTTATCTGATTGTTCTTCAGCAGGTCCAGGTACACATTTACTAACGTGTTTGATATACGGAGTTTGCGTTTTATATGTTTTCCCGCATTTACATACAAATTGTTTTGAGTCAGATGTAGTAGCCATATTGTTATTATAAATTAGAAAGTCATTTTTATATGATTTATACAAATAATATTATAAACGGTGAATGCAAATAAAAAATATATAAATATTCAAATATCAATTATAGATAATCTGGTGACGATGATAGATAATCGTAATGAGTCGGCGGTGGGTAATCTGGAGAGGGTGGACGTGACATATCTTCAATATCACATATACTGACATCAATATTCATATTATTATTTCTATTTTGGTTGGACGAATCTCGTTTGAGTATATTCGCCCATGAATTAAGTGGTTGTATGGTAGGTTGATTATAAGTTTCTATATCAGACTGCTTTTTTGATAAATTCGGACAATATTTTAACCAATGACCTTTTTCTTTGCAATAATTACAAACCGTATTTAAAATAACCGGGCATATAATATTACCATCATCTCCCGGTTTATCCCGCGTCCAATGATTCGTATATTCGCTGTATGATTTTCCTGCTTTATGGCAAGTTCTACAGTAAGGTGTGTTTGACATATATATGAATTGGTGAATATAGTAAAATAACCAATAAATCAATTTTTAAGAATATGGGTCAACTCCATTTTCCTGTAATGTGTATATAAGGAATGCGACTTTGACAGGGTCAAATCCTTGTCCTTGTAAGGGCGCTCCATAAATTCGTATATAATAATTGAATACAGGAGCCAATTGAAAGCTTTGTGTAAGTGTCATATTATTGGTAGACATAGATGATTGAATGGATGTAACATTTTTATCGGATAAAATATCAGCAACCTGTTTTTGTAAATCGGCCTTATCAAGTTGTAATAACAAATTGTCACCGTATAGAGATAATGAATTAAACGCGCCTCGTAATGTATCTTCTGCGATTTGTAATAACAATAGAACAGATGCGTTAGTAGTTTGTGAACGCATTTCTTGAACTTCTTTTACAAGGTTTGTATATTGAGAAAAGTCAGTGGGTATCGATTCATATGTTTGATTTGCGATTTTACTACTATAATCCGTTTGTATAAGTCTAATAATACCTATATAATATTGCGTTAAGAATTCAAGCTCTTGTGAAGTTCCGGTTCCAATAGTTTGAACTGCGATAGCAAAAGAAATTGGATTAAATAAAGAACGTTCATTCGAGAACACAGTATTATTTGTAAAAAGCGATTTGCTGTATGAGCTCATGTTATATAATTATTATACATAAAATCAGTTGGTATAACGTATCATACATATCATCTTTTTATTTCCCGAGAGTCTATTTTGTGAAGATCCCCCAACGACATCACTTTTAAATAGCATTTTGGTAAGCTTAGTATCAACTTCATATCCGTTACTCTGTAAATAGGAGAAAATAGAAGGTATGTCATCATGACCCATGAAATGTTCTGTATTTTTAACAGAAGAAATGGAACCCGCACTATTTTTCGGATACCGTAGCAGTACGTGTACGCAATTGGAAGGGTTAGATGATATAGAATTCAATTGTTGAAATGGTGAAAGTTTGGATGTAGATGTGGTGGTGACAAGGTTAGCAAGAGGTCCATCTGGCATGGAACTAAGCGTAATCACATTTTGGTAAGTTTTATGGAAATTATTAAGAAAAGGCTCTAAATAAAGGATACAATGGCTATTATAGTTATCAAAAGGACTTTCCATATAGAATAAAGTAATAGATAGTTTCAAAATAAATATAAAGAGAAATACATGTAATATATTGACAATGGAGCGTGAGTATCGCGCAATGAGATTGTCATAGTTTGTGGAATAATATTCCATAACATAAAAGCTCCCGTAGCTCAGTTGGTAGAGCGTACGACTGTTAATCGTAATGTCGAGTGATCGAAACACTCCGGGAGCGTATTATATTTCAATAGTTTATTGAAATATAAAAAATTGAAAACTTTATTACCATAGAGTAAGAAGTAATCAAAATTAATAATACACCAAAAGTAATAATTATGTCAAAGGTATTCGAAGAAAGTTCAGTAGTTCCTACACAAAAGGATATTGTAAAGGAAACCAAAAATCAATATAACAATTTGAAATTACAGACAAATCGTTATAAGTTCACCAAGGAAGTAACTGATATGCTATCCGATTTTGCGAAGATTCATCAGTATGATGGAAGCAAGGATTATAAAGAAGCTTGGAATAATTGGATAAAAGAAGAAGAGGTAGGTAATAAATTAGAAGATGAAAAATGTCGTTTAATAAAAATGGGAATGGCAGATGACGTATTGAGTCGTTTATATAAGAGTTCGCGTTATTATTATCGTAAGAAAGTCAACAATATGGATGTTGTTCCAAAAGAACGTAAGAAGTACGTGGGATTTCCAGCCGAAGTTCTACGTACAATGGACGCACAAATAATTCGTGAAATAAACGGAAGTATTGATATGACTGAAAATGATAAAATAATAAGTAGATTTACACCTGCGAATAGTTTTGAATTATATTTGAAAGAAAACCCAGAAAGTGTAAATGATTTATTGACCGAATCAAATGGAAGTGCTGAGGAGCGTCGTATTGAGACAACCGCAGCAGTAAATCGATTAAAGAAGACATATAAGAATCGTTTTTATAAGATTAAAGTACAAATCGAAGATGAGAATACAAAGTAAAATCAAATTCGCATATTAATAAAAACTCATAAACAAAAATAAAAAGAATGTGACGTTCTTTTTTATTGTAGAGTAGTAATATATAAAATGGCAGAACCTAAGGTAGAATTAATAAACCAAGGGAGTTATGGTTGTATATTTAGCCCCGGATTTAATTGTAAAGGAAAGCCAATACAAAAAACCCAAAATAAACAATATATAACAAAAGTTCAAAAAAATGCGAGTACATCCCAACGCGAAACAAAATTAGGTAAAATAATAAAGAATATCACCGATCATGAAGATTATTTTGCCCCAATTCTAAGCAAATGTGAAGTATCATTAGCAAGAATGAATAATGATAAAATAAAGCGTTGTGATTTTATCGAAGATGATGAAAAGACATACGAGACCAACAAATTAAGATATGTAGGCAAAAATACATTAGCAACACATATTTTGAATGTGGTTGAAGCGACCCCAAAGCAATTATTTCGCATATTGTTGGATACCCATATACATTTATTAAAAGGATTCGACCGATTATTATCAGAAGGAATAGTTCACATGGATGTAAAAGAGAACAATATAATGATTGATGACAACACAAAAACCCCAATAATAATTGATTTTGGATTATCATCTGAAATAACCAAAATGAATACAAATAAATATCGCGATGTTTTTTTCGTATATGGACCGGATTATGCTCCATGGTGTATAGATATTTGTATGTTGACCTATATGGCAAATGAATTGAAAACCGAAATAATCCCTCCTGGCATGTTAGGATTTGTTGGTTTTGAAAAGAAAAAAGCAGAAAATTGGTTAGATGGAATGGTAACAAAGGAGAAACTAACCATAATAATAAACGATTTCATAACAAAGAACCATGCTATGATAGATTTATTAAGTGAATCTCAACGAAAGATTTACAAAAATACATTAAATGAATATTTTGGAAGGTTCATAAGTAAGACATGGAAAGATGTAGCAGATGAGTTAGAAAAGAATGTATCATCATGGGATTGTTATGCTGTATCTGTAATGTATTCATATATAATACGAGATTTGGAATTAAATAATGTAGATATGAAGGTTCCTTCCTGGACTTCGTATAGAAAAACATTAGAAGATGCTATGTTGTCACCCCCAGATAAACGACCAAGTAGTAAAGAAATGATAACTAACATAGAAAAATTATTTACGAATATAAGCAGTAATGAGAGTAAGGATATGATGAAGGTGCTGGATTTTATAAAGATAAGCAATGAAAAGAAGATGAATATTCGTACTAATATGATAAACACAAAACAGAACAATTTACAAAGAGAAACAAAAGTATATAATGCGATAAAATAGACAACATGTAAATGATAATAACTATATGTTGTTATCATCTGAATAGTAAGAATAGGTCTACATACATACAAGATTATTGATATATTCATCGAGTATATCATATTGATATGAATTGAGTTCATATAGTATATTGATGTACGGCGTGTACATATAATATCGTTTTGGATTATACAACTGAGAAATCAAATGTGGAGAATACCCCGACAATAATTTGGTTTTATTTTGTTCTGAAAGACATGGTAGTATAGTATTTTCATGTTTAGATAGATTCCAGAAAGAGATATGTGATACTGAATTCGTATATGACGATAATGTATTCATAATAGTATCATATAGAATAGTATCTGGTGATTGTTCTTCGGTAAATGTAGAGAAAATAACAAATTGCATATTGTTGATATCATCTCCAAATGTATTTCCAATAAGACGGAATGTATTGATGTATGATGTTTTCGTGGAATATACAGAAGAAAGAATATCCAAAACACGTTTTACCTTATGAACGAATAACATATTGTCTTCGAACTGAATCCATACAGGATTATTATCCATAATCATAATTCTATTTTGAATAGAACTTTGATTCGAAATGAGAATAGCGTACCCTATAGCTGCGTATAATGGTTCATCGTCATATTTTCGCATAGAAGAAGAAATATCAATAATTGGTATCATATACTCATGTTGCGTCTGAGCGGTTACCTTTTCCAAATGAACCCATTGTTTATTGAGAAGATAGAATTGTGGATTAGAGTCATTATAATTTCCTTGAATAACCGAAATAGCTTGTTTTACGTAATAAGAAATAGGTAACGATGAAGATGTATTGTACTTTCCTTTATTGTTATATACATTATGAATTGAATATTTTGATTCAAGATGATTAATAATCTGTTGGCTACATGCAAGTTTATCATTGTCATCTGAATCATAAAAAGAAACATTATTATATTTGGAAAGAGAACATAACGGTATCTTATTCGGTTCAATACATAGTCTTCGATTCGCACATAAGTTGATTTCAACCGTATCAAGAGCTTTATTTAAAAAGGAGACATTTTTTCTATATAACTGTTTATATTTATTTCGTGCTCTAATTTGAGAATCGTAACTGGATGCGGATTTAATAATATATGGATAATGTGTTTCTCCCCAATTGTTAGCTAATAAATCAAAAAGCCATCCGAATTTTTTATTCTCTCGCGGAATCCATTTTGCGACATGTGATATAAATCGTGAATCCATCGCGTTTTCGGAAAATTTCCATGTATTGAGGTCTTCATTGAGTTGTGTATTAACAAGTTCAATACACATTTGAATAATAGAATCATTTTCTCCATGACGACTATGCTGTTTGACAAATCCACATAAATATTTAATATCTCTCCATGAGCCGTATGTATATGATTGATTAGTGGTATTTTTTACAAAACGATATAACATATAAATTGCCAAAATCGGAAAGAATTTATATAATTTCCAAATCATCATATACGCAACATCATGTTGTCCCTTTCCGTGACGAATATCTCTTGTATTCGCGATAAGTTTATAGACAGATTTCAAGTATGGTAATGTTGCATCCTTATCAACACGTATTTGTCCTTTTATAACAGACAGTAGTGTTTCATACCGATTGGAAAATGAATTGAAATCAGTATATTTTTGAAACTGAACGGAATGAAAATAGAAGAATACAATTTCGTCATGAAAAAAAGACGAATAATCAGATTTAGTTTCTATCAATGGAAAATTATCGTTATCCATAATAGTAAATGATACAGGTAATTATACTACAATAAAAATATTTATATCATTTACATTTGAATAGTTTGAGAACATTGACATAAACATTATGACTTTGTACGATTTCGTCGTGTTTTTGTATGTTTATTTCGCACACTGCGATATGATTCATTCAGTTCTGTATTAATCTTTACTTTTTTGGTATGTGATGATTTTGTATTTTTATCATTGTTTTTTTTCAGGATAGATTTTGTGGTATGATTATTCGAAGTAGAGACAAACTCTTGATATATGAGAAAAATAGAGTTTAGTTTATGAAAAATAAAAATAGAAGTAGGAACATGTATATCATCAATATACGGGTGTATTTTGAAGAAGTTATGGTCGATAAGCGTATTTGATTTCGAATAAGACTGTATATGTTCGGGTTCTAATGTGACAAAAAAGGAAGCGATATCAATAAGTTTATATTCACGTTTACTTTGTTGTCCCAAGTGCTCTTTGTTCTGTTTAATAATAGACATCAGCTTATTTTTAGGTATATACATATGATTTTCAAGAATAGTATGTGAAGAAAGGGCAACCTCCAAATTAATAATTTTATCAATATGTTTATCTGTATTAACAAAGATAGAATGTACTGAAATTGAATCCATACATTCTTTGCGATAATTTTGTTTTATATCTTGTATTTTTTGTAGCTCATGTATCCACGTTTCATCTAAACGTTCAAGTGACGTCATTATTTTAAATACATAAACAAAAAAAACTGCTAACTTAAACCAATTTAATATTTATTAAGTATTTCAAAACAAGTTAAAGATATAGCCATATATAATATGTTTCGAAACAGCAAATATAACCCCGTATTTAACGGTATATAAACATTTGATGACTAATTAATTTCTAAGAATGTTATTCGAAACAGCAATTCACATAGTGGATTTTTGGGTGTTGGAGTCTTTTATAAAATTGATTTTTCAACTTTATAAAAATAGGAAATAACACAATGCCAAGTACAACAATATGTATCCCGCGCGTAGAAGCAACTATGTCATGTAATTACATTGAAGACATTATTTGTAGTATGAAAATTGGAATGATTGAAACAATAAAGGAAATCCCTTTACATAAAGACATTCATCATAAACGAGTAATTCTAAAAATAAAATGGAACATGCATAATAAAAAAACAAATCAGATTTTGACAAGTATAAAAGACAAAGGTTCCGTAAACTTAGTTTATGACATGCCTTGGTACTGGAAAGTATTACCAGCACGATAACTCCCTATTTCGAGGGTACTATAATATCTCTAAGTGATGGTGATAATTGCTGTAATAAGTCATCTATATAATCTTGACTATTATCCGGGTTATTCCAATAAAAACATAATAAACAAAACCACCATCTATTCTGTTTTTTTTCAGCTGACGATATTTCCCGATAGAATATAGCATCTATAATAGAATATGCGTTTTGTAGTTCGATTAGTTCATTTGTAAGTGTACTTTTAATCCTATATAATTTGTTTAGTCTGGTGGTTTCTTTTGTATATTGGTCGTGTTCATTATTATTATCATTATTATTATCATTATTATTATTCTGATTGTTGGTAGATTTCTTGATAGTTTGAATCTGTTTCTTTTTTTCGGTTTTATACTGAATATACGAAATTTCGTTTTTGACATTTCGTAATTTTTCAATCATACCTCGCTTCAATAATTCTATTTTTTTGATAAATGAAAAAATATTCACATGTGATATAATAGGAAATAGTAACTTTATTTCTGGCAATATTAATGCTTGGTTAATGAGTTTATATTGTGATATTTTATCTTCTGTTTCATTAAATTTGGATATGATTAAGTTTGAAATATCTTTTTCTTTTTTCATGATCATAATTTTGGTAGAAGCTAATTCCAATTCGGTTTCTGAATTATCAAATAAAGAGGCTAATATAATATACTTCTCTGACAAAGTTTCTAATTTAAAAAATCCAACCATAGAAATAAATAAGGTAACAATTCCATTCAATCCGGCAACGATGTTTGTATTAACCGTGTCGCATTCAAGGAATGGGGAAATAAATGTAATAGCAGCTGCTATAATAAGTGCCGGACACATTAAAAAATAAAGTTTTTGTTGAGTAATATTTCTGGACTGGGCGTATAAATTTTTTTGACCTCTTACAAAGGTAGTTAATATATCCAGTTCATTTGAATAACTATCAATCAATGATTTAGAATAATATTTTTTTACATATTTTTCAATATCGGTTGTGTTTAGTTTTGCGTATTTATTTTTAATAGCATTTGATTTGAAGCTTCGTATTAATCTGGGATTATTTATAACATCGTTATCGTCGCTATTATCATTGTCACTATTATTATTACTATTCGAGTTATTATCTGACATAATCGGACTGTTTCCTTCTGAATTTTGTATAAAGAATGATTCTGTATTATGTAAATTATCAAGGTCTCGGTTAGATAATGTAACAAAATGATTATCTGTATATGTATCAATCGACCCTTCATCTTCAATATTTGATTGTTGAAGCGGAAAGTCGCTATTCACCCTAATCATAATAGGTTGTTCGATGTCTTTTATTTCTGTACCACTACCACTACTACTACTACTACTGCTCCCTTCTGAACTGCTATTTGTACCATTGTATGTGGGATACATACTTGTCTTATGAAATTTGACGGATGATACATTTGTATTTGTATTTGTATTTGTTTGTTCTATATTGGATATATCTATATCTATATTCATAATATGATTATGAATAGAAAAAAATATGAGAATTCAAACTAAAAATTGATTCATTCTAACCATATTATGAGAACATTAACAATTAACCACAATGCCAACCGCAGTAGCTCCCGAAACACGTGTATATAGAAAGCAATTGCGTTCATTTGAAAAAAATTTACGTAATCGAATATTGACAAGTCGTTTTACAACATCGACTTGGAATGAAAACGAACTTTACAGAAACAAACATAACAATATAGGATGTATCTATTGTTGCCCTGACCCTATATCTAAATCAATAAAGTTAGATACAAATTTATTTATATTGGAAATGAATAATGATACAAATAAAATAATTGGTGTAGGATTAATCCGTAATCAATATGTAAATGGTAAGTTGAATGTGTATTCTAAAGGTAATTACAATCGGTATACGTATGTAGGTCGAAAACGTATTGACCGTAGTGAAATGAATGAAGAAGAAGATTTAGTAATGAAAATATTTGATATATTATGCTTTCGTGGCAATAAACATATGAAGCGCGGGCAAGGATTAAAGAGTTTTCCCATAGAACTGTTATTTACATTGTTTAAAAAGGTAGATTTGGTAAAATACATAGGGAATATGTTTAAAGAACGATTAATGAATTCTTCCAACGAAACAAACAAATAAATAACACGAATAGTATATAGAAGTTGTGTTTATAAATATATATGATGAATAATACAAAGAAAGAACCCCCAAAAAGTAAAAACATGTATGATATAACTACTTATAGTGACAGAGAATTGCTTGATATATTAGACTTAACAAATCCATCGGACCGTGAATTGGAAGCAAAACTCATTTTTTTAATCAATAAATACAAAAACATGCAGAACGATTCGGGAGACGAGTTAGTGATTTTTTTTGAAGGTATATATAATCATTTTTTTGAAACCAGTGACGAAGATGAAAGTATATTAGAAGGTATGGATGATATAGGAGAGCAACTAACAAAAGATGAATATGATGAACTAATCGCACAACAAAATACCAGTGAAGACATAATGAATGAATTAAAGTCAGAAGAACCTAAAGGATTTTTGGATACAAGTCAAGCTAAGATGGATAACGTAACAAATTATACAAAAGAATTAGAACATGCGAAAGGAAACTTAAATCCATTGTTACAACAAACAGTAAAACGAGTAGTAACTATAGATAGTCAGTATAGACAAGATAAGCGTAGTGCTCCTACAGATTTTACATTGAATTTATCTGAGCCATTAAAAGATGTGGTATCTATGAAGTTATATTCAGTAGAAATACCATATGTTTGGTGGACTATAAATTCAAGTTTTGGAAGTAATTTTTTTGTATTAAAGGGTAATGTACCTGGAATAGACAATGGTAATCACGATTATCAGATAGAAATAACGCCCGGTAATTATAGTCCAAGTGAATTATCTGATGCTATTAATAATAGTATAACAGTTGTAAAGGGAACATACACGGACGTAGATTTCGGAACAACTGGACTGGAATATAATAAAAACAGTTCGAAAATTACAACAAATACTGAAATATATAAACAATATAACGAAACCAGTTATTATTTGCGTTTTCCAGGATGGACGACTCCAGAACCGCCAGACGATATAAATTATTTCAATGAGCGTTCAAAAAGTATACCCGGTTTTTTGGGGTTTAAAGAGGAAACCTATAATTTCATTAGTTTGAACGGAGAAAATGCGTTACCATTGACAACCAATCCGAATGACACCTTTAAATATTTAATTACAAGTGCGAATAATTCATTTACAGTAGAAAAGTTTGTTAGAGTACCCAGTAGCACTGCTGAAGTAAATGATTTATCAATCGTAGTAACACTCTCATTAACCAGCGGAAATTCATATCCCCGGTCTGTTATTTATGCAAACTTAAATAAAGTGATATCGGAAAATCAATATTTAAATGACGAATCAAACGTAGAACGCATAAATAAAGAATCAAATTCTTATTTTAAGATGTCTATAAAGGCAAACCGTCTTACAACAAATAATATACCTAATTCGAAGATACGTATTATTTTTCCAAACGAGACAATATCAGATGTCACACCACAGTTAATTTGGACGGGGTCTTCGTCGTGTTTTAAATTCATTAATAAAGAAACAATCATCAATGATATATTATCTGAGGTATCTCCCTTGGTTCAACAAACCGACCAATTTCAGGTGACAACATCTCCTTATATCTACTTGAAAAATATAGAACCAGGGTATGATATTAGTAGTAATGACTATCGTATTGATATACCGAATTCAGCAACAATGTATAATGTAAATTTCTATATCCAGGAAATAAACAAACGCATAATGGATGTGAGTAATGGAGAAATCCTAAGTTCAACAAATACGTACTTAGACCCTTTTGGACGTTTTCATATGCATTTTGATATTTTACGAACTGTTACTACGGGAAAATATAAAATAAATTTTGCAGGAACTATATTTCAGACATTAATGGGACTGGACGAATCTTACGAATTAGATGAAGGTATACATATTATTGATACAAGTTTTGGATATCTGAATAGTTATGTTTTGCCTACTAAAAAATTATTGACGGTTTCAGCAAAAACGAATGACAATTATGTAGGAAGTGACCTAAGTTATACATTATATTCAAGTAATACTACGGAAACCATAGGTAGTGGTACGTTATTCAAAGAAATAAACAATTTGTTTGGTAATTTTCAAGATGAATCAAATCAATATATATTTGCGGGTTCTTCTTTGGGTATAAATGTAACCGATGAAAATATAGTAGAAGCCAAGCTAACATTAAATATAAATAAACAATTAGGTGAAGGTACGTATTCGATACAATTCTTAGAGGATATCAGTTATGCTATTACAAATACAATTTTTCAACTCGAACAAGGAGACAGTATAGATATTGGTGGTGAGACACTTCCATATGTAAAATATGATAGTGAAACTAATACTACAGTATTAGTGAATGATGAAGAAAGTTTAAATGTAGGTATTTTACGTAATAAGGGTTTCTTAGGAACCGCCGAATTGACTGCGATAACCGATGATGTGATGGAATATACTATAAATATAGAAAACACTGTGTCGTATACAATAGATTCACCCTATTTGATGTATATTTCAGTTGCAACCCCGGATATAATTGAACCAGATTATGGACGTTCCGCATCATATAATTCGCCAATTCCGTATGGATATTTGATACCAGCACCAACACCAACCGATTTGTCATATGATAGTTTGACTGACTTACAAACCGCAATCAATGCTGAATTCGGTCGATTTCCAGATTTAATTGGAAGTAATGTAGAGATTATAGAGAACGCAGACGGAATAAATGCGACCATTAAATTGTCATTACTAATACAACAGCGATATTATTTTAATAGTTGGAATAAACACGTAAACATAGACCATGCTATGATAGATAATGAATTTCCATTATTGAATAGTCAAATCCCTTCGGTATATGATGTGAATCGTCAATTTACAGATATCTCATTTTCGGACACAGATGAAAATGGAAATACAGTTTTAGGTATTAAAAGTAATAGTTATATCCAACAAAATTTAATTACACTAACTGAAGACACAAACAAAGTAGAAATAATAGCGTATGAAGAAGGGGTAGTTGCACCAGAAAATAATTTTACTATAGAATTACCTATAAAATCAGGTAATAATGATATACGATACACACGCGATATGTTGTTAGCAGCTATAAATAATAGTTTTGTAGGAACAGTAGCTTCAGAATCGGTGGTTACTGTAACTACAATAGAAGGTACTGAGTTTGTCAACTTCCGTATAACGGTTAATAAGGAATATCGTGCGAAAGACTACCGAATATCATTTTTCGACCCATATAGTTTTTTAAAGTGTTACCAGGGGGTTAGTAGTGTCCGTAATACAACATGGGATAGTACGTTAGGATGGATATTAGGTTATCGCGAGTTTACTGTATACAATCTATCTAAATTTGAAAGTACTGATGGTTCATCTGTAATTAGTATAACAGCGGATACAGGAATTAGTACAGAGTTATTTAATTATTTTATGCTTTGTATAGATGATTATAATCAAAGTCATTTAAATGATGGATTAGTAACAATCACATCACGAGATACTGGAACGCCATTACCTTCATATGCGTTAAGAACTAATTTTGTATGTGACCCTGTAACTGGAGAAAAAGTATATAATACACAAACAAAAGTGAACAATAATAAATTAACCCAAAACCAGGTTACGGCAATAGAAGCACAGGCGAACTCGTCATCGTATGAAAACAATTTAACCACGGGTAATGTGAGCTCAAAAGTATATGGTGCTACGCCATTTGTAAGTGATGTATTTGGTGTCATTCCTCTCAAACTGAGTGGCAAGAACAATGGTGAAACCATTGTAGAATTTGGTGGAACATTACAAAACCAGGAACGTCAATATTTTGGACCTGTAAATATAGGACGAATGAGCGTAAAGCTGGTGAGCGACCGAGGTAATGTTGTTGATTTTAACAATGCGAATTGGTCGTTTTCATTAATATGCGAACAATTATACAAACCACAGCAGGTATAAATAGAATAAACAATTTGTAATGATATTATAATAAGTTCATTACAAATGCCTGATTTTGAAAATGGAAATAAAATAATAAGAACATTGGATACTGTCGGATTTTTGGGTCCATTCATACTATTTGGGATTGGCGTGTGGCAGCTATGGGGTAATAATGGGTTTTGGTGTGCGTATTTAGTTGTATTTGTGACGAATTCTATTATTAACAAAATAGTAAAGGTAATTGTGAAACAACCAAGACCTAATAACGGTGAAAGTATAATGAATGAGAACTATACGGGTACTGAACTGTATGGAATGCCATCCGCACACGCTCAGTCAGTATTTTCATCGCTAACATTTTTATATTTAGTCAAAGAATCCCCAGCGTGGTTAATAGGTGAATTATTTATTGCTGGTTTAACTGTATATCAACGTTGGAAATATAGACGTCATACATTAGAACAATTAGGGGTAGGTGCGGTATTAGGTATGATTGTAGCATATGGTGGGTATTTCATGACAAAACAATATTTACAAGAAAATACGCTTATCAAAAACGAAGAATTATAACGAGCCTGTATTGAAATACAAAATATCGTGTGTATGTATATAAGGTTAAAAATGTCTCAAAGTGATTATTTAAAATATAAACATGTGTCTACTCGTCTTCGTGTGGATAATAATACTACTCGTCAACCACCGGTATTTGCATCAAACACATTAACACAGAATCAACAATATGCTCTTTTAAATAGTATAACAAATACAAAACCAAGATATAATCAATTGGTTCTTCCCGGTAGACAACCCGTGTTTAATATGGATAAAGTAGTAGGTGGATGTCCTACATTTCCTGTATGTAAGGATACAAATACGCGAACCAATCGGGTGCCTATGACGTGTAGAGCAGACCCTTCAGTGCCTACACCTGAGCCATTGAATATTTGGAATCGTGGTTGGGATAGTGATGCTAACGCAAGCGCAAATATGAAAAATGAGTGTAAATGTGCATTACATAAAGGTCATACAGATGCGAATAGTTGCAGTTGTAAATTGGGTGCTTTTGGAATCGTGCGTTAAAAAATACATTTTATAAATTCATTATGTTATGAAATGTATTGTATGTTGTTGATAAAATATCAATTAGGATAGATTATTATTGTTTAAGATATTCATAATAGTAGTGATTTGGCTATTTAATTCAGCTACCTTTGCCTTTTCTATTTGTAATTGTGTTTCTAATGCGACCACTTTGTCTTTTTCTTCCAATTGTAATCTATCGATTTCTTGGATAGCGGAATGATGTAAGGCAAATATCTGGTTTTTGTCTATGGTATGAAAATCATCTACTTCTTTTCCATAACAGAATACATGTTGATAAGAAGCATCAAATGTAAATGTGTCATCACTATTTCCAATAATTTCTTTTTCAATAATTACTTTTTCAATAGATTCATCGCTTATATCGTCGGTAACCATAAATTTATATTTTACTCCACTTACACCAGATAAATCGGATGATAGTTTGTAAGTATTGTTTCCACTTATGTCAGATACTATTTCCTCCCATGAAATATTTTCTAATACACGATATTCATCTGGAATAATTTTCGTTACTATTTTAATTGCGCTCGGAAGAACTTCTTTGACTTCCTGTGCAATGAACCCGATGGTATTTTCGATACCTGTTGACACTGTATCAATATATCCATAATAACGACACGGAATATCTCTAACTTGTTGTAATGCCAAATTATCTGGAACATCAACTATATTCGTTTTGATTCTTAGGTCACTATATATATATATTTTTTCGCAACCAATACCACTACTTGTAAGGAGAGAAAGTGGTCTGTTGGCATAATTTCCCACATTCGTCTGCATTCCATTGGCAAGTTCAAAGTAAGATTGTTGGCTAGAAGTAAACGTGTGGTTAGTATAACCTACAATATGCAGTGGACTCTGTGGATCCGTCGTTCCAATACCGAGTTTATCTGGAATATAGACTCTTGTATCCTGATTTCCCAACACGAGTTGGTGGGTATCTGTTATTTCAGCATTGTATCCTACAGCAGTACTGTAATGGTATTGGGCACTGGTAGTCATCTTCGTCGTATGTCCCAAAAATGTATTTGCAACACCGGTCGTACAGTTCAGACCGGCTTGTGCGCCTATTGCCGTATTATAACTCCCACTGGTAAGGTTTGCGCCAGAATCAGTACCCACAAGAGTATTAAAATTTCCATCAGTACCACTAGCTCCAGAATTGAATCCTAAGGTGAGATTATGAGAGCCTCCCCGTCCAGTTCTTATTACACCACTGTCAATAAACATATTGGTTCCAGAATTTATTTTCACACTTCCACCATTAACATGTAATTTGGCGTAAGGAGACGTCGTTCCAATACCGACATTGCCGTCATGAGTAAGAACCATTTGTGGGGTTTGTGTCATTGGATTCCCATCTGCTCCCAAAGTAGTAAAATACATACATTCTTTGCTGGTTGTAGCATTCCACTCGGTTCTAATAGAACCACCTATAAAAGGACTTTGAACACGTGAAAGAACCAGACCACCACCATGACCACCAGTAGGATTGTATACGTGAACGTGTAAAGGTCCTTGAGGACTCGTCGTTCCAATACCGACATTGCCATTTACCGGATTCAGCGCCAAGTTATTATATCCAACGCCACTTTCATTTGC
>TARA_B110000879_G_scaffold41282_1_pt1 | contig 26214 bp, 21 predicted proteins | sample TARA_B110000879 | Tara Oceans TARA_B110000879 (sample SAMEA4398094) | marine metagenome | biome: Polar Biome; feature: [SRF] surface water layer (ENVO:00010504); material: water (ENVO:00002006), including particulate matter (ENVO:01000060) such as... | depth 5 m
TATAATTATCACTTACTGAGCGAATTAAAGACCCCAATCCTGTAGACGATTTAGGGGTCACCAGTAAATACACTTCATTAGCTAATAGCGCGTAGGCATGCAGCTCCACTTGAAAAGGCTTAAGTCCATTAAACAATCTTAGGATAAAAAACCGATGACAGTATTTATCCAAAAAGGCTCCTCCACATGCATTCCCCTTCAGATATACACAATAGGTTTGTCCCGCGGTAACTTTCTGAGTGTTCTGAACCATGAAATTTCCTCCTTGGAAATTAGTCTTACGGAATCACTGCTTTTTCTTGCTAGGCCTCTATCACTAATGACACCTCATCGAGTATTAATTGCTTGTCGGTTGTTCTAAGAAGAGCCGAGCGGTGACTCACTAGAATTAAAGTGATTTTGGATCGACGTATCATTGTCAACAGTTCGAGAGCAACGCTCTCACCAAGGTGTGAAAGCGCCTCGTCTAGTATCAATATTTTAGGTCTAAAATATAAAGCTCTAGCCAACAATATTCGCTGGACTTGCCCTGCAGAAAATAGAAGGCCTAATTCGCCTATCTGAGTGCTAAATCCCATTGGCAGTTCTCTGACCAAATCCGCAATACCGACAAGGTCACAGATCTCCATTAATTTCAAATCGTCAAAGTTTTCAAGATTTAGATTAATATTGTATGCCAGACTCCCAGACAGAAGAGTTTCCCCATGCATGATGGCAGCAAGATAACCCCTTCTTTCTTTCATCGAATAACTAGCTAGCGGGCGTCCGCCAAAAAGAATGCTACCCGATTTAGCATTTTCAAAATTTAGAAGCAATTTCAAAAAGGTAGTCTTTCCACAACCTGACTTCCCCCATACTCCAAGACTTTCTCCAGCCCTTAATTCACAGCTCAGATTGGTGAAAACATTAGGTAGATTATCGGCATAACGGAAGTCCAATCCCTTAACTGACAGGTCGGCAGTTGAGGATAGCTCAAACAAAGAGTCATTTTCTTTAACTAATTCTTTTTTATGAAGGGTAATATCAGAAAGCCTTTCGAGCTCCAAGTTCATCAGCTTTAGCTCAGCCAATTTGGGGACCATTGCTGTAACTGAGCCAATAAAATGTTGCTTAAGAAAGACAAAACTTATTAGTTGCCCAATAGTTAAAGACTGATCAAAAACAAGCATCGCTCCAAAATAAATCGTTAAAATGTTCTCAATTCCGAATACCAAACCTTGTGCCGTATTAATAGATAACTGAAACAACCCGAGATGATAGGCAGAGTTAATAAAGCAAGTATAAGATGATAACCATTCATGCTCACGCTCCTGTTCTATACCATTAATTTTAGTAGTGGAAATACTCCTAATATTTTCCATAAAGCAGGACTGCTGCTTTGCGCCGGCGACGAGAGATTCTTCACGAAGGATTTTTTCTCTCCCTATAGACACACCTCTAAGCATACAAAAAAGTAGAATTCCGGCTAGTGCCAGACCACACAGAAAGGGGCTATACAGATAGAGAAGAATAAGAGTCACAAGAGAGAAAATTCCATCCACCACTACTGTGATCATTTCTTGAGTCACCAGCTGCTTAATGCTACCGAGTGCTGAAAACCTAGAAACAATATCCCCCATTTCCCTTTTTTCGAAAAACCTTAACGGTAGTCTAATTAGGTGATGAAAAGTAGATTCTGAAAGTTGAAACCCAAATTGATTTGAAAACTGAAGTAAAATAATGCTTCGAAAGTAACCCACTACAGTTTTTGCGAGCATCACTAACAAGAACAATGCAGCCAATAACAGGACCAAGTCTTCGTCTCTGAGGCTCAGCCCCTGATCTATGACTAACTGCAGATAAAGCGGTGCCAGTATTGATAGTAATTGAATCAATACGGACATCACGAAAACTTGAACTATGACCTTATAAAAACCTATGCCAGGTTCAAACAACTGCCCTAACGTGAATTTTTTGTGTTGTTTTTGTGGGGAAAAACCCTTCGCTTTTCTGACCTCTATCGCAATCCCGGTAAAATGAATTCCGACCTCCCTCATCGAATAGGTTCTGACCCCAGCAGCCGGGTCATGTAGGACTAAAGCGCGATTGGTTATTTTCTTCAAAATCACGAAGTGATCTAAGTCCCAATGTAGCACAACAGGTAATTCGAGCTGCTTGAGGTCACTCAACTCTAACTTTAAAGGCCGACATCGTAGCCCTAGGCGTTTAGCCGCCGTCATAAGATCTTTTATCGATGACCCTGCCGCCGATATTTGATAAATCTCCCGCAGCTCTCTTAATCCTGTTTTCCGCCCTAGGTAGCCAGATATCATTGCGATACACGCCAGCCCGCACTCGCTAGTCTCTGACTGGAAAATCATTGGCAAATAGTGCCGTGGAGCAAACAGTCCAATCATAATATTTTCCCTTTGAGCTTTAACACCGGCTTGAAAATAAATTCCAGCAGGGAGAGATCCTCCATCACAAAATCTGCAGAAAACTGTATGCCACTAACAAGGGGGAATGTCTCAGGACCTTCCACGTAGTACTTTTCTAGCTCTGCGATAACTTTGAACACCGGCTCATTCAAGCCAGGCACTGGCAGTAATGTTTCTCGAGGATCCAATGGCCCTGTACTTATCATAACTACGGATGCCGTCGTATAACCAAATTTGGAGATTGGAAATGCATCAAACTCCAACAGTAATTCTTGTTCTTCTTGTATTCGCCCGATCAGCCGAGAGGGAACAAATATGGTTGCTTGCAGCGACTGCTGATTCGGTAAAATGGTCAATAATATTTGACCGGCAGATACTGACGAGCCGGTCTCTACTGCAAGGCTCGCCACTACACCTGACTCTAAAGCCTGTATTGATATGGAGGTCCCCTGATGAAGGTCTATTATTTCATTTGCTAATTGCCGAGCTTCATTGGCAACTTTAAATTGCTTATCCTCATAGTCGAGAACAAGCAATCCTAGTTGCAATGTGCCATCTTCAAGCTCTGATTTTGCAGCGTAGATTCTACTCTCCACAGAGTTTTTTTCTCGCTCAATGCCCAAGTGCTTGAGAAGCTCTCTATCGAATTGCGACTGTGATATGTTGGAGTTGTTTAGCAAATGAGCCAAGGCTTGAATATTACTGCGACTTAGCGCCTCCTGCTTCGCCAATAAGTCGGCTTCCAACTCGAGCCCGGAAATAGTGAAGGCTAGTGAAGCAATACTTAGACTGTGCCGCTCAGATTCAGCTTTGTATAGGCGCTCATCCATGTCGAGCTGCATCTCTAAACTTTCTTCTTTAAGTCTAAGCCTCCTAATAGTTGATGATTGGCGGCTTTCACCGCTACCGTTTAAAATCACTGTAGACAGCCTCATTAGCGTCTGGCCTTTATCAACAAGCTCGCCTTCAGTGACAGTGACTAAAGCAACTACGGCGCTGTTTGGAGACTTTATTTGCTGCGAGGGGGCTGTATGCTGCAGCATGCCACGGGCGGACTCCGTTTCTTTATAACGAATTAAGCACAAAACCAATAGCGCGAAGCACATCAAGCCGATGCTACCCCAGACCATAATCTTAACTGCGGAGGACTGGCTTATTACCGCGCTGCTTATTGTTTTTTCGCGACGGTAAATAAGTACTTCCGGTCGAAACAACTCGCGTCGTTCATCGCTGTCAGCTTCCATCAAGCGGCTGACTTGAGTTCTTCGTCAAGGGCAAATACTAGATCTGAAATAGTATGCAAATTCTTAAAATTATTTGCACTGATAGTGACCTGATATTTTTCTTCTAGTTCATAGATTATTTCTAGTACCGAGAGTGAGTCGGACACGAGGTCGGACAACAATAGGTCTTTTAGGCCGGCAGTATCTTTAAGACTATAGCTTGTATAATCTGCCAAGATTAACAACACATTCGAAAGTACAGGCACCTGAACATCCTTGTTCATAAACTTTTCCTTTTGAAATTAGTGAAGTGATTTTTTTGATCTCAGAGAGCCCTCAGCAAAATACTCAGGCAGAAGATAAAGATAGCGCCACTGCTCCTTATGGCGATTGAAAAAATATTCAAAAAAATCTATCTGTAATTGAGTCATTCGAACTATGGCGTCACTCATGCTTTCCCCTTTACCGATTCGAGGTTCGATTTGCCTACCAATTTCTAATTGGCAGCTACCGCCTCGATCAAAGCAGACAAGAGGTAAAATAGGGACGCTATTGGCCAGCGACAATAATGCAATACTTTTTGAGAATGATGCCTGCCTACCCAGAAATTCCACGGCAACGGTTTCACCAAACCCCTTCGGAAGATCAGCAAACATGATTAAACTGCGACCTGCTTGCCGTAAAAATTGGGAGAGTCCGCAAACGTCGATTTTATCAAGCAGTATTTGGTTCTCCAGACGTACGCCTTTATTACCAAATGCACGGGCCATATTTTCGATGTATGCATTACTCAATTCAGTTTGGCTCAGAATCACTGTTTTACTAATATCCGCCTGAAAACATAAATATTTATTTACGCCATAAACAAAATTTCCAAAGTGAAAGCTAGCCACAATTCTTGACCTGTTATCCTCGATTAGAAGTTTGCTAATGTGCGAATGTTGGGGAATTCGGATGCTTTGAGCATATTCTGCTGCGGTTTTAGAGGCTTGTACGGTATTCCTTAGATTTTCTACCTTGGCTAGAAAAACTCTATTTTTACGAAGTAATTTGCTTGCCGTTTGGATTGGCTCGCGCAAGAAGAAGGAAATTTTAACCACGCCGGGGTGGACCCAAGCGTGCGAGCTATCAAGCTTTTTAGACTTGCGAGCAGTGGCGCTTGTACCCTTGCGCTGAAGGAAGTTGATAACACTGGATCGCGCCCTAAAGAATAAGGTGGCTGAATAGGCAAGTCCATTATAGACGCGACCCCCCAAATAGGAGAGCACAGTGTACGTGAATTCTTTCATCGCCGGGAGTTATCCTTAACATATCAGCAATTGAGTGAGTTCTAATGTAGTAAATTAGTCTAGTTGGGGAATTTGAATTTCGCCACTAATATTTGTTTTAGATTATATCTCAGCAAATCAAGTCAATATTACTGCTAGATTCCTCGATCCCATTACTTAATTTTGACCGCTGTGCCACTGATACTAACCATTACCCCACCCCTTGGACTCACAACTTAATAGTCCAAATCAATTCCAACGATGATGTTTGCCTCTAACATACGAGCCTAGTTTCGAGCTCTTCAAAAGCAATATCTCGGGCTTTACCCATCTCTTGCTCTAGTGCCCTACCCGTCCGCCGAAAATTGCCTCACTCGGCACAATCTCAAAATAATCCGCTATTACTCCTCCCTCTAGCAAGGGAGTGGTAGTTCTAATCATCTTGAGTTCTCCAGCGAATAGTCCAAGCCAGCGGTAAGTAGAAGTGGCCTAAACCCTTGGCGGAAGCCCTCTAATCATAGTTAGATTTTTTAATGTTGTACCTGCACGGCGAAACTCTGATAAAGCCTGGTACTCTTTGTCGCTGTACCAATCTTTTGCTGCCTGCTCAGACGGGAACTTAAAAATAATCGAACGCCCCTCAAGCGGATCGCTTCCTTCGAAGGTTTCTTGATTATCATCAAAGGTTACAAACTCGCCTCCAAAACGTTTCAAAATTGGAAAGAAGCCCTTTTCATACTTGCGGTATTCATTAACGTCTTTAATTTCTAAGTTAACGACAATATACACTTCTACTTCTACATCTGACATTTTAACTCCCTTTCAAACTATTCAAATTTTGTGCTCAACCATTGCTAGCCTGCATTAATGTTATCCACATAACTAGAACAGAAATGTTACCTAGACCAAAAATAATTAAGCGATGTAATACGTTATTGTAGCTGAGGTGGATAAGTGAGTGTAGAGCTCTCGCTGCCACAAATAGCCATGCACATAGAATCGGTGCCGGTGCCGTTAGACCCAACGCAATATAAGCCAAAGCACCAACATAAAAGAGCACCGGGACTTCAAAAAGATTATTGAAGTTCCTAGTCGACTTCGCCACCATATCCGGCATGTCATGGCCCTGCATCAAGCGAAAGTAGGCCAACGGTAACTTTTCTGAGCTCACCGCTGCCATCCTAGACCTAAAAGTGACAACCATCACCAAAAACGTCAACATTACTAGGGCGAACATAGGGCTTAGCATTTCTCTCTCCATTTGACTCAAATTGGGTGTGAAATCACCTTAACCTTAGATAATTACTCGGTTCGGCGAAAATCAAAGTATAATTGTCTTCTCGTTAAGTAGAACAACGCACGAAATTTAGGGTGCAACCGCTCTCTAGATTAGAGTCACTTCGCGTGAATCAAAAGGAAATAGACAACATGCCTTCAAAGCAATTATTTACAGAACATATTGCCAGCTTAGAAAATAATTACCAGAGTGCATTACAGTTCTGTGGAATATCCGAAGAGAATTCAATTCTTGTTCACAGTGGAAGTGAGCAATTCTACTATGCCGATGACCGCGCCATTGCTTTTCAAGCCTATGGCCATTTTTTACACTGGGTACCGATAAATAGACCCGATCAATTTTTATTGTTCACCCCGGGCCAGCGGCCTCGTTATTTCCAAGTAACACCTTCGGACTACTGGCACGACCAAACCATTGATAACGCTGACTGGTGGAGTGATTCGCTTAACATTATCAATCTCAACCGAGTTGAGGAGATCGCCAAGTATATTGATTCAGCGAATACTATCTATGTAGGCCAAGAACCTGAAATGGCTCAGGCTTTATTAGGAGACCAGCTCAAGGTAAATTCAAAGCCCCTGCTGCATTATCTTAATTACCAACGAGCATATAAGTCGGACTACGAGGTGTCCCAACTTCGAATGGCCAACGCCAAAGCATTGGTCGGCCACAAAGCTGCAGAGGATGCTTTTAAAGAAGGTCTAAGTGAGTATGGTATACACCAAGCTTATCTTCAGGCCTGCGAAATATTGGAGTATGAAGCGCCATATACAAATATCGTCGCCTTAGATGATCGCTGCGCCATACTTCACTATCAAAACAAACGCCGTGGTAGCGCCATGGATAGTCAGGTGCTGTTAATAGATGCGGGTTATCGTCTCAATAACTATGGCTCTGACATTACTAGAACTTACGCCAAGGATTCAGCTCACCCTGTTTTTCGTTCCTTATTAGAAGGTATGGAATCACTTGAAACTGAGCTAGTGGATTCAATTGAAGTTGGCAAGAACTACACAGAAATACATGCATCGACATTACACAGAGTCGGTGCTCTTCTGCGCCAACTCGATCTCGTTAACGCCGATGATGATGTGATGTTGGAAATGAAATTGCCGCAGCTATTCATGCCTCATGGTGTCGGCCATCTGCTGGGTCTGCAGGTACATGATGTAGCCGGTTTTCAACAAGACTTGGCAGGTACTATGAAAGCTGCCCCTGAGCATTCACCAGCGTTACGCAATACTCGGACTGTTGAAGAAAATATGGTTTTTACTATCGAACCTGGTTGTTATTTTATTCCCTTACTTCTGGAACCCCAGCGTAATACGGCTATTGGAGCAATGCTTAATTGGAACCTCATAGATGAACTCTATCCATACGGGGGCATCCGCATTGAAGACAATATTAGTGTCACAAAATCAGGTATCGAAAACTTAACTCGAAAACCTCACCAAAACCGGTAAAGGCCTTTAATCTAATGGAGAGTAAATCTAGCAATTATCTCCATTAGTTTTGGAAGCGCCAGTTGGTTTTCACTAACCAATTGAGCGCCTCTTTGACCCATGCCATTGGCCGCTTGGGGGTCTGCAAGAAGTTCCAGCCATGTCATTGCCAATTCCATTTCATCTTTCACTGTCCGGAGTCCACCGGCTTTTTCCAACTGATCACAAATTGACGCAAAGTTGAATTGAGAGGGACCGACTATCACAGGCAAACCGATTGCGGCAGGTTCTAAAACATTCTGACAGCCAGTATCTACCAGGCTTCCACCAACAAAAGCTATTTTTGCTAAACTAAAATACGCCATCATTTCCCCCATGCTATCTCCTAAAAATACCTGATGAGAGTTTTCAAGTAGTTTCATATCTGTCCGTCTAAGGAGTTTTAGCTGACTTTTCTTCGCTAATTCCGCCACCGAATCAAAGCGCTCAAGATGCCTAGGTACCAGAACCAGCAAAACATTGGGGAATGTTGGAAGAACACTTTTAAAAGCACTCAATACTTTTCGCTCTTCGCCATCACGGGTGCTCGCAGCAATAATAACCGGCCTTCCAGAATCCAACACCGACTGCATAAATGAATCGCGGGTTTTCCTCGAATCTGGAATTAGTTGATTAAACTTTAAACTCCCGGTGATGGTTATTTTGCGCTGGCCCGCACCAAGACCAATCAATCTCTGAGCATCTTGTTCTGACTGTGCCGCAATATGATCAATTTTTCTTAACATCGGCGCAGTGAGACTATGTAACCGGGCATAGCCTCTGGCAGACCTTTCTGACATTCTAGCATTCGCCAGAACCAATGGAATATTAAGCTTATTGCTGGCGTGGATAAGATTAGGCCAAAGCTCCGTTTCCATTATTACGACTAAACTAGGATTAATGGAATTCAAAAACCTCGCCATGACGCCTGGCAGGTCGTAAGGTAAATAACAATGCAGAACAGCCTCCCCAAACTGGGATCTGACTGCATCAGAACCTGTGGGGGTCATAGTTGTCACCAACACTCGGTGACAACTCAACAACTCTTTCACTAATGGTTTCACTGCCATGACCTCGCCGACCGATACCGCGTGTATCATCACAAGTGGCTGTTTATTCTTGCGGGCTATATTGGCATTTATGCTGGTTTTTTGCAGAGCGAACCTTTCACTAATTCGTTGCCTGTAGGCCGGATTAGCAAGCGAACGCGTCATTAACCTAAGCAAAATGACAGGAACGAGGAGTCTGAGTAGAAAGCTATAGATAGTGCGCGGCATAAGTCTTTTAAAGTTGCACCTCTTTTACGTTGATGATGGGAATATTCCTATTTACTCGATATAATTTGAGTACCAAATTCAAACGCTTCCTCAAACAGCCCAAAGGTACCTAATGACATTACGCTATTCAACTGACATCGTCATCTTTGGTGGTGGAGTTGCAGGCCTTTGGTTGCTTAACAGGCTCAATAATGAGGGCTATCGTACAATACTGTTTGAGCAAAACGGGCTGGGCTGTGGTCAAACTCTAGCTTCTCAGGGAATTATTCATGGCGGCCTCAAGTATGCCTTAAACGGCGCTCTTAACTCAGCTTCCAATATTATTGCCACCATGCCAAACCGTTGGCGTGAATGCTTAGCAGGGAACGACAGCGTGGATCTAAGAGGCTGTCATCTACTTAGCAACGAATATTATATGTGGTCGCAATCTGGCGTTCGCTCTAGATTAAAAACATTTCTTGGCAGTAAATCACTGCGCGGCCGGGTAGAGCGCGTAGCTAAAGAGAGCTACCCTGATTTTTTTGGCCAAGCTACTGTTAGCGGCGCACTCTATAAACTGCCTGATTTCGTCATCGAGACTGAATCTCTTATTAGAACCCTATCTCTAGGACAAGAGCAAAATATATACAAACTAAGTAGTAACGCCGCTAGTTTCCAACGCGATCAAAATGGAAACATCAACGCAGTCATAGTTGAAACCGATAAAGGGCAGCTCACCATCGATTGTCAGAGGCTCGTGTTTGCCGCGGGCAAAGGCAATATAGAATTGATTGAAGAAGCAAATTTAAAAACCGTTAAGACTCAGCTGCGCCCCCTAAATATGTTATTTGTGAAAGGCTCAAATCTGCCGTCAATTTATGTTCATTGCATTAGCGATAGTTTTAGTCTGACTCCAAAACTAACTGTTACCTCTCACAAAGATGCGACAGGTCAAACGGTTTGGTATCTAGGTGGCGAAATAGCCGAATCAGGTGTTGGAAAATCTCGTGAGGAACAACTACTAGCGGCACGCGAACTGCTCTCTAACTTATTTCCGTGGCTAGATTTATCCGAAACAAAGTGGGAATGTTTTGCTATTGATAGAGCAGAGCCGGCCGTCAGCAGCAGATACCGCCCAGATGATGCTTTCCTGATAGAAGAAGATGGAGTGATCGTGGTTTGGCCTACCAAGCTTACGTTAGCCCCTTCCCTTGGTGATATGGCTCTACGGCAATTAAAAGACAAGGCTATAGTCCCCAGCCCCATTACCGATAATAATGACCTAACTAAAATATTAGCTCATCCGGATTTCTCGACTGCGCAATGGAACTAAATTTATGAACTTAGAACGCCGTGCCCTTGGCAGTACTGGCATCAAAATTTCCAGCCTAGGTTTAGGCACAGTAAAATTCGGGCGCAACGAAGAAGTCAGATATCCTAAAAGTTTTTCACTTCCTACAGACATGCAGATCGAGCGCCTTTTGGATATTGCTAGACAAGAAGGTATTAATTTACTCGATACAGCTCCCGCATACGGTAGCAGTGAACAGAGAATTGGGCGCCTACTTAAAGACAGAGATCAGTGGGTAATATCTACTAAGGTTGGCGAGCAATTTATAACAGGCAAATCAATTTTTGATTTTTCAGCCGAAAAAACTACTGAAAGCATAGAAAAAAGCCTAAGGTATTTGAATACCGATTATTTGGATATTGTGCTTATTCATTCTGATGGTCGTGATGAAGAAATTTTAGATTCTACCGATTGCATGCAAACACTTCTTGAAATGAAAAGTGCTGGTAAAATTAGAGCGATCGGGATGTCAACAAAAACAACGGCGGGTGCGATTAAAGCGGCAGAATTGTGTGATCTGATTATGGTGACTTATAACCCGTCAGCTACTGCTGACGAAATTGCGATAGATGAAGCCTTTCAAAAAAATAAAGGGGTCCTTATTAAGAAAGCATTTGACAGCGGTCACGCCTGTAGTCCAGGGGCGGTAACGACAACTAAGAGCAACCTTGATTTCGCGTTAAGCAAAACTGGTGTTTCCAGTGTGATTGTTGGAACCATAAACCCGAACCATCTTCGAGAAAATGCAACGGCTGCCAAGCAGAGATAGCTTATTATCCTTGCTTTTAAGACCAGCTACTTTTTAGCTGGTCTAGCCGCTGATCTCTTTCATTTTTTCCACCATGGCAGATGTTGAACAGTTGTCTAAAAACTCTAAAGCCTTAACTGCGCCTCCATAAGATTCTACGTACTTACCCCCTACCACCTGATCAATAGTATAGTCACCGCCCTTTACAAGTATGTTGGGTTGTAAACTCATCAGAAGTTCTTCTGGCGTGTCTTCAGAATAACTTACCACCCAATCAACTGCCTCTAAACCAGCTAAAACAGCTGCTCGTCTATCCACAGGATTAATAGGTCTACCTGATCCTTTTAATCTTTTAACCGAATCATCATCATTGATTGCCACAATTAACCTGTCACCTAGCTTGCGTGCTTCAGATAAATAGCCTACGTGACCTGCGTGAATAATATCGAAGCAGCCATTGGTGAAAACGATTTTTTCTCCGTGTTCTTTTGCGTCATGAACTGCTATTTCGAGCTGTTCGGAGGTCATGAAGCCACGGCCAGATCCTTGTTCAGCGAGTATGGCTCGCCTCAGTTCCGGCCCACTTATTGCGGCGGTGCCCAACTTGCCCACAACCAGACCCGCGGCAAGATTTGCTAGAGCAGTCGCATCAGCGAGGTTGTCGCCAGCGGCAAGAGCGGACGCAAGCACTGAAATCACTGTATCGCCGGCTCCCGTTACATCAAAAACCTCTCGTGCTCGAGCAGGTAGATGAAGCTCCGGGGAATCAGGCCGAATAAGTGTCATGCCGTGCTCGCCGCGAGTAATTAGCATTGCCTGCAAGCCTAAATCTCGGACCAGCTTAAGACCTTTATTAACCAGCTCTTCTTCATGGGCGCAGTGTCCAACCACTGCCTCAAATTCAGACAGGTTGGGTGTAATAAGCGTGGCTCCCTGATATTTTGAAAAATCCGAGCCTTTAGGGTCTGCGACGACTGGCATGCTCCGCTTTCTAGCGAGCTTGATAAGCGCAGGGATATCATGCAAAGCGCCTTTGGCATAATCGGACAGAATCATTACCTGTACTTGGTCGATAACTGAATTGACGCTGAACTCAAGGTCTAAAACATCAGCTAGGTCAAAATTTTCTTCAAAATCCAGCCTGATCAGCTGTTGATGCTGACTAATAACCCTTAGCTTAGTGATCGTTGGCTTGTCCACAGAGCGCAGAAATTCACAATAAACCCCTGCCGCTTCCAATCGTGATTTTAGCTCCGCGCCGGCTTCATCGTGTCCAATGATGCCCACTAAAGTAGCCGCGCTCCCAAGAGCCGCAACGTTAAGGGCAACGTTGCCGGCACCCCCCGGTCGATCTTCACGATTCCCAACTTTTACTACTTGCACCGGGGCCTCAGGAGAGATCCTTGACGCATCACCATGCCAATAGCGATCAAGCATTACGTCGCCAACAACCAGTAACTTGGCGTTTTGAAATAGAGGCATCTCCAACTTCATTAGATTTTCCCGAACTTAAGCTTAATTTAATGGGTAGACGCCGCATCATATCACAGCACCTTGTGTTATTTGATCTGCTCCATCACTAGGTTTCTAAGACACATCTGCTACAATCTCCCAGGAAATTCACGAACCAGAATACTGACATTGCCTAAACCTGAAGCTCATTTTAAGCCCCTTCACTCCTATATTGCGCCACGATTTTGGCCAACCTGGGCCCTCTATGCTTTTCTTAGGGCCATTGCCATATTGCCTTTCAAAACCCAAATCGCAATGGGTAAGCTGCTCGGTAAACTCAGCCTGCTTTTTGCCCGCGATAGGCGTGAAGCCTGCGAAGTTAACATCAAACTCTGCTTTCCCGAGTTAAGTGAAACGCAAAGGGCAGAACTTGTAAATAAAACCTTTATCTCAAGTGGAATTGGTCTAGTTGAGATAGCGATGGCTTGGTTCACTAACCCAAATAGATTTAAGGGTATGGTAGAAGTTTTTGGTATCGAAAACCTCAATGCAGCTAAATCATCCGGTAAAGGAGTACTCCTAGTTGGAGCACACTTTAGCACTTTGGAGATGGGCGGGTTTCTTTACCCTCAAGGGGAAATAGATGCTACCTATAGACCCAATGCTAACCCATTGTTTGACGCAATAATGTACAACGGAAGAATGCGGAATGTAGAGGGTGTTTTTAATCGCAAGAACATCCGCCAAGCTATGCGCAGTTTGAAAGCAGGCCGAGTGCTATGGTATGCACCAGACCAAGACTATGGACCCAAAAATTCAGTTTACGCTCCCTTTTTTGGTGTGCCCGCAGCGACTATTACCGCGACCAGCCGATTTGCTAAATTTAATGGTTCAGCTATTGTGTTTTACAGTCATTATCGAAACGATGATAACTCTGGCTATCATATTCATTTCAGCAAGGCTTTAGAGGGATACCCAACCGGCGACGACATTGAAGATGCAACAATCATAAACAGTCATATAGAAACCGCGATAAGGCGACAACCTGATCAATACCTATGGCTTCATAAGCGATTCAAAACACAAGCGGCTGGCAAAACTGCTCGACCCTATAATGACAAAAAATCGAAACCGAAATCGTGAATAAAATAGACCTGCAACGACTTGATATTCGCTATTTTGCCGTAGCGGTTAGTCTCTTGATTTCATTTTTGGAAAGGATGTCTCCTTCAACTCTAAATGACGATTCTTATGCCTATGTAAGAACTGCCGAAGTTTTTTTAGCAGACGGCATACAGGCTGCAGTTAGTCACTATAGTTGGCCTATTTTTTCTATACTTATTGCCCTAGTAAGTAAACTTGGTCTTACCCTATTTAGTTCAGCCTTCTTAATTAATAGCCTGTTTTTTGCCTTACTCACCTTTGCCTTGCTAAGTATTATTAAGACAATTGATTCAGACAGGTCGACATTAGTTTTGGCAGCAATTTGCGTTCTCGTTTATCCCGAATTAAATGAATACCGTGGCACCATAATCCGAGACGTCGCTTTTTGGTCTCTGGTTTTTTTATCCCTTTGGCAGCTTATTCTTTATACTCAGCATCAATCTTTGACCAATAACATCGGTTTTACGGCATGCCTTATTATGGCGGCGGCTTTTCGAGCGGAAGCCTTAGCTTATCTTTTTGTTATCCCGTTACTTCATATTATTTTCACCTCATCGAAAGGCTTGCGCAATTCTTACTTAAAATTGCTTTTCAGCAGCTGCATAATTCTTTTGTGTTTGACGCTTTTCCTGCTGCTCTTACAGGTCAATGTCGCAACACAGCTGGTCAAATTCGTATCCGTTTATAGGCCATTCATGGAAAGTCCAATTGGCTCGGACCCAGAGTCGATAGCCTCTGTATCTGTAGCCGTGTTTGGAGACTATGCCGCTATTTACTCAGAAGATTATCTAGGTCTCTTCATTGCAGGCGGTTTATTCAGTTTACTAATTTTCAAAATTCTCAATGGTGTTGGCGCACCACTATTCTTGCTATTAGCGGCCCAAGCTACCAAGCAGCGAGCTAAGATCGATTCATCTATTCTGCTCTCTTTCTATAGCTATTTTTTCGTCAACTTTATCATTATCTTCGTTTTTATTTTTATAACTCGGTATTTACCAAGTCGCCACACTATGATTCTATCTCTTATTCTTTTGATCTTCCTTTCACTGCTAGCGAAGGAATTGCTAAACTTCTCTAGGCAGTCGGAAACTTCATTGATACGGGGCTCACTTTATTTATTACTGGTTTACTGCACAATAGACTCGTACTACAGCTTTGGTTACAAAAAGGAATTTATTGCAAATTCTAATCAATGGTTAAAACAGAACAGCCCTCTTAGCCAACGTTTGCTGACTAACAATCACGCTATCGCCTTTGCCAGTAAAAAAATTGAGAATTATGACAAAGTGTCGGCCAACGTTAGCACGGAAGAAATACTTAATGTTGGAAATGATGCCTTGCTTGTAATCGAAATGAACTTGACCATGGCAACACTAATGAGAGAACTCGTTGAGGAAGGTGCTATTGAATTCGAAATAGGTTTTCCGGCTGGCCCCGAGCCTCGAGTGGCCATCTACAGGACCATGAAGGACTAATAATAGACTACCAATTACTAGTCTCCTCTCTTTTCGTTACCAGAATATCCTGCATAATTAAGTACTCTAAGTCTGTACCCATAAACATATTGAGAGCGTCGTCTGGACTACAAACTAACGCCTCACCTGGCCGACTTAACGCCGTATTCATTAATACACCGTGACCACTTTTTTCCTGAAAATGTGTCAGCAGTTTATAAAGGTCCGAGTTATTTTGCGCGTTGACGCATTGAGATCTGCCGGTCCCGTCATTGGACGTAATAAATGGATATTCACTTCGCCAAGGCTCCTTTACCTGCTGACTAATACACATATATTTATCGTCATAACTTTTCTCAAAAAACTCTGCTGACATAGAGTCTAATACGCTTGTGGAAAAAGGCCGCCAGTGCTCTCGAAATTTAACACGTTTATTAATACTTTTGACAATATCCGGCTCGGTTGGGTTTGCGAATATAGAGCGATTACCAAGCGCGCGTGGACCGAACTCCATGCGACCCCTCATCCAAGCAACCACTTTTCCGTTAGCTAATAATTCTGCCGCTTCAGCAAAAGGGTCTTCTAATTCCTTCCAATTGGGCCTCTCTCTATTTCTCTGACATGCCTCAATACATAGCTTGTTGTTGAAAGTTGGCCCAAGCGACACATTTTTTAACGGTGCTAGTTTCCCGCTGTTTTTCCTTGCAACATAGGCAGCCGCGCCGATAGCTGTGCCCGCGTCGCCACAGGCCGGATGAACTATCAGCTCTTTTACCAATGGGTGTTCGGCTAGTCTCTTGTTCAGCCTGATGTTCATGGCGCCAGTTCCAGCAATTGCCAATCGACCACTTTGTTTGAGAATATCTGACAAATAACTTTCCATTATTTGTATTGTCATGTCTTCGTAAAGTTGTTGAATTGCTGCCGCGTAATGGACGTAAGGATCATCCGTCAGATTACCTTCTCTTCTTGGTCCGAGCATATTAACTAATTTTTTACTGAAGTAATGACCTTTTAATTTTGCTTTATACCGTCTAAGACCAACCGTACTGATAAGTGTATTGTTGACCTTGAACTTCCTACCGTCAAAGCTAGCGAGACTTGAGAGATCATATTTATTTGGGTCTCCATAGGGAGCCATACCCATAACTTTAAACTCCCCATCTAATATTTCAAAACCAAGATAGTCTGTTAAAGCCGCATACATTCCACACAGAGAGTCTGGGTTATAAAATTCCTTTAGCCTCACTATCTCACCTTGAAAGCCGTAGCCAATAAAGACATTGGAGTACTCACCCTTTGAGTCAAGACAAAGAATAGCGGTTTTTTGATCCGTTTCATTGAGATGATAAACACTACTTGCATGGGCCAACTGGTGACGGACAGGGACTACTTTAGTTGTCGCTTTTGGAATATGGAGCTTCTCTAAAAGGTCTCCTAATTCTTTATGGTAACGATTATATCTACGATTCCCATTGATAAGGCTATCCACGCTTCGGTCTGGCGCGTACCAGTGCCGGTAGGCATAATGCCAGCGCGCTTTGCTAAACAGTGAAATCGGGGCATAGGGTATCGCAACATGGTCGATATCCACGGACCTTACCCCTGCAATTTGCATTACCTGCCTTGCCGCAAGAATAGGCCATTCTTCTTTTGCATGTTTTTTACGAATTAGCCTTTCTTCTTCAACCGCGGCAATCAATTCGTTGCCAACGAAGATCGCAGCAGCAGGGTCATGTCCAACAGCGCCTGATAGCCCTAAAGTAATTTTAGCCACGATTCGATGCTCGCCTATTTTCATAATACTGATTTATCATCGGTGCAAATAACTGTTCGTACCGGCTTCCTCTCCAATTCTTCTCGAAGCGCTTCATATCCTGTAGCGATTTTCTATGGGACCACCATTTGAAGCGATGGCGACGCATACTATCTAGATCGAGAACATAAAGTCTGTCATTGAGAAAAATAAAATTAGTAGCTTTCATATCACCGTGGCTAATCTTATACCGGTGCATAATTTCGAAAAGATCTGCAAACGCAGCCACGAGCTTAGTTTCGTTTATTGCTTCATTTGCAGTGCTATTAGGAGAGCTGTTAACAGACCCATCGTTAATAGCTTCATCGGCACCCTCTAACTGAAGAATTAAATTATTAGCTGCTATTCTTTCAGTTAACAAGTAAGACCGCCTTCGAAAAAACCGATACACCCGCTCCTCTAAAAATAGGTGAGCGTGAGGTGTGTAAATTCCTAAAAGATCTAACATCGATGAATTTCTCCAACACCGATGCGCACGGGACTCATCAAGAAGGCGCCTTAATGCTTGTCCCGGGCTAATAATGTTGTAGCGCTTCAAAATCATTGGTATGCCGCCTATGTTCACCACCGCAACTGTGGTTGTGTCGCCATCCTTCAGCATCGCTTCTTGCTTAATATAGCTATCTGGATTTTGTAAAAGTTGTGCTAATTCGTTTTCATCCAACATACGATCGTGGACGAGGAGATACTTTGTAGTTTTCACCTTTTCAGTAGTAGAGGTCGAGCGAAATACCTTTTTTTCAAAATGCGAAAGACGCTGCATGCGCAAATTCTGAACCATAGGCTGAACCTTAGCCAAATCCGTTGAAGAAAATTTCCTATAGTTAACTTGATAAGACTCGAGCATCAGGTCTATTTGTACGTCGAAACTAACCGGGAACTGGGATATGAAATTAGCGATGTTTTCTAGTCGCTGGAATTTCCCCAATGGTTTCACCAGCCGCTTTACGTCTCCGCCGTCAATCAGATACAGCTGATCCTTAAACAACATGTAATTACCGAGGTGCATGTCTCCTTGCCAAAGCCCAGTGTTGTGACAACTACAAACCACACTAAAAATCAAAGACCAGATCCTTTCACCATCCGGTGAGCTCACTGATTTTTCGTCGGCAAAGTATTCCGCTAAACTTATCCCTGTCTCGAGGTATTCGATTAATATCACTCCCCCGGCACCCTTGATATTGTGCTGGCTAAGAATCTTTGGGGTGGCGAGTTTATGTTTTTCAAATTCTTCCATGCCCGACAGTTCTCTATTTAACTTTCTCTTCCAAGCTGTCGGGTGAAAGAATAACTTCGCTACTGTCTTTTTCCCATTCCATCTAGCAACAGCCGTAAGGCGTTTTCCCGGAAGGATTCTAAGTATTTTTAATATTTCAAGCTTACTCTCTACTCCATCGGTCAACAAAGTCACATTACAAGGGACCGGTATATTTCGTCCGAATTCAATTATGTCATTGCTCACGTAAGCCATCAGAGTACTTCCTGGGTTTTATTATTTTTAGCGTATAACTTTGTTGCACGAGACATAACAGAAGCCCAAAATCCATCTTTATCAATAAAAGCCTCTCGCAACGGCCGGCCAGTATAGAGCTGAATAAAACGTAATTTATCTCGTTCGGTAAGACCAATATCCATAGCTGAGAAATACAGGCCTGCAATATCTTTCACAATCCAACGTGTTGCCAGCCGTTTATTGATCAGCGCCCTATGTAAATCTATGAGAGAAATTTTAAGTTCGCCATCTTGAGACCTACTTGGATGCAAATGGAAATGGCATAAATAGTAATCACGGTGGCACATCCCTGAGGAATGCATTACCCGACTAACATTTGCTAATTTTCGAATTAGTTCGACCTTGATTTTGAAGTCCGGCTTCGTTTCAGACCATGATTTGCAATAGTCTTCTAATGGTATGGTACCTGTTAGCTCCTCGGTGACGATAAAGGATTTTAACTGAGCTGGATTAAAACCCTCTGAGCCAAACGCTACCGCGGTCATTGTGTCTATATTCAATTCTTTTAGTTTTTTTATCGCCTCCCATTCATTTCGAGCACCTGTGATTGGCAACCTAAGCTGACTGATGTCTTTAAATATTTCTCGCCAACCAATACCAAAATGAATCTTGGCAAAGTAATACTTATCCGAAAATAGAAAGCGCAGCGTACGCCGAGACTTAACTTCTCTGTATACCGTACCCTCTAATTTGCTTACTTCCGTGAATGGGTGCCTGCCTGACCAAGCGGCTTCAAACCTGGGGGCTAAATAATTCATAATCTGGATACCACGGCGCTTTGGTGAGCTTTAATCTGTTTAGCATTTTCTTCGATCATGTCAGCTGCAGCTTCCGGCATTGTGTACAAATTCTCGTTCGTTCCATATTCAATGCCCGCATTAGACCAATTCGCGGTCTCCAACGTTTCAAGCATGTCGAACAACATTTTATTTAACATCTGTTGCCGAAAAGGCAATGGACAAACCTCACCAGACCGAGCTTGTTCAATATGATACGCATAGCCACAGCTTGCTGTTGTTAAGATCGGCAGACCCGCTATGGTCGCTTCAAGTAATACATAGCCCGCGCTTTCGCTATACGCCGGATGTAGCATAAGGTTTGCCGCTTGTAACAAGTTTGGAACATCGTCTCTACCGGGCAAAATCGTAACCTGATCAGTTAAACCTAACTTTGCCGCCAGTTTTACGAAGCGATTGGATTTATCCTGTCCGATAAGCAGATAGTGAATATTCTGTTTTAATGAAGGAGGCAAGGCCGCGATAGCCTCTAAAGATCTGTCCACACCCTTAACCCTGAATCCAGATCCTATCTGAAGTATGAGAACGGTTTCATCAGAAACGCCAATCTCTCTTCTTATCTGATCACCCATGCACGGGTCACGTTTTTCAACCCTCCTGTCTTTAGAAATTCCCGGAGGCAATTGGTGTAATCGTGATTCACAGCCTGGGTAATAATGACAAAATGCAGAGTGTTGTTGGGGCGACAGAAGCAAGACTTCTACTTTGCCGCTGCCATTAAATACCACACGTTCGTATTCTTTAAAGTGCCGGTATCTTCTTGTGTATTTATAGTAACCGCCGCGTTGATGCTCAGCCTTTTCCATAAAGCATGGATCCGCAGCAAAATAAATATCCAGTAACGGCATTTTGGTGAAGCCCACAACGCAAGTTCGATGCTTTAGAGCTAAGGCGTTTTCTACCCATTTCGTAAACCGCTTATAGAGTCCAACTCGAGTAAAAGCTTTTACCGGCACCAAAATAACATTCATATTGGCAGGGATGTGCCCTTGCCAACTTAATGTATATACATCTATTTCATTTCCACGAGCGAGCATTTCCTCCGCTATTCGAAGGAAATCCCTTTGTTGCCCACCATAAGGAAAGTAGGTATATATCAGAAAACTATATTTCACTATTGCTTACTTTTCGGCTAGTAATTTTTCGAATTGTTGCCAAACGTATTCGGGCCTGTGCGACGAAAAACAGGCTGGTGTAACAGCAAATGGTTGGTCTTGGAATTTGTCTGTAACTCCGGGCCCACTGTAGGTACATACTTTTCTAACACAGGGCGCACAATTTAAATTTGAATTTAAATGTAATTGCTTGTGCCCAAAAGTTCCTGAAAGGCCCGGATTAGTCGGACCATATAGTGATACCGTAGGTTTCGCAAACGCTGCAGCCAAATGCCCAAGGCCGGTATCAACAGCTATTACACCGGAAGAGCGATTTATTTGAGCGGCCAATTCAGATAAAGACTGCCTGTCTAAAACTTTTGCGCTGACATTATTTCTAGCGATAAATTCTGCCCGCTCCCTCTCTTTATCGTTACCCCAAGGTAATAAGACCTCAAAACCTGACTCTTTAGCGAGGTGAGCCAAATGGCGCCAGTAATGCTCGGGCCAATGTTTAGTGTTCCAGGTAGTGCCATGGAGAAATACCACTCGCTTAGCGGCGTCTGCAGCAATAGAGGGGACGATCCGATTAACATCTAGGCCATAGTCAACTAACTGAGGATCATAGCTGTACTTTAGAGCTCTCGAAAAAAGCTGCCTCACCCTATCAACAGCATGCTCTGTCCAAGGAACCGAGTAAGCCTTGTTGTAAAAAATTGTCGCCATCGGCTCACGTATTGTTCTATCACTTAAACCGATAGTTAAGCCTTTTGAAAGACGGCTAATGATTCCACTTTTAAGCAAACCTTGAGCATCAATAATAAGATCATAGTGAGTATCTTGAAGCGACTTCTTGAACTCTATAAATTCATGATTAAAGTAGGTCTTAAATATATTCTTACGCCAGCGCCGAATAGCCACCGGTATCACTTTGTCCACAGCTGGATGCCAGCTCGGGACTTCGACAAAGTCTTCTTCGACTACCCAGTCAAAAGTAATATCTTTGCGTGCTCTATGCGCGTCTGTCACCGCGGGGAGAGTATGAATAATATCTCCTAGGGAAGAAACTTTGACTATGAGAACACGCAAATGGCAAATCCTTTTCTAAGTGAGATCCAATAGTCGATTGACTGATTGTGATACACGCACCGGCTGAATATCCTTAAGGCAACGAAGATGACCTAATGGACACTTGCGCTGAAAACAGGGGCGGCACTCGATGTCTGTTGTCAGTAATTCTACCTTTTCTGATAGCGGAGGTGTGAATTCTGCTGATGTTGACCCATATATTGCAATAACAGGGACCTTCAGCGCTGCCGCAACATGCATAAGCCCGGAATCATTGCTCACGCAGACCCCAGCAAATGAGAGTAGGTCTATTGCTTCAGCCAAATTGGTCAGGCCAGAAAGATTTTTAAAACTCCTTGAATAACCCTCATTAATTCCGGCAGCAATCTTATCGCTTATCTCAGAGTCATTGCTTGAGCCAAATAACCAAATTTGAGCGCCTGAAGACAGCTTCATATTGCAAAATTCAGCAAAATGCTCAGCCGGCCACTGCTTTGCGTCACCAAACTCAGCCCCCGGACATATGGCAATGATTGGTTTATCTAGATCCAAGGAGTATTTTTTGAGACTAAGAGACCTTTCGGCATCATCAACGTGAAATTCAGGTGATTTTAAGTCTAGCAGTGGCTGCTCCGACTCTGGTTCAGCAAGAGCTGCAAACCTTTGCACCATTAACGGAAATTTTTCCTTGTCCAGTTTTCTGCAATCGGTAAGAAGCGGCACTCTCCATTCTCCACGCCAACCTATTCTTACTGGTATTCCCGCATGATACGGGATAAGCGCAGATTTGAACGAGTTGGGCAAGACGATAGCTGTCGTGAAACCCTGATCCTCCAGAGACCGACCTATTTTTCTTCTTTGGAGAAGGCCGAGTTCACCATGACCCAGTGACAAGTTTTGGATATTATTTACTTCAGGCATTCGCTTCAGGACGGCAATAGCCCATGCTGGAGCAATAACCGTAATTTCACAGTCAGGGTGATTCTGTTTGAGGCGAATAAATAAAACCTGAGCCATCACCATATCGCCTACCCAAGACGGCCCTATGATTAAAAACTTCTCCTGCTGCGATCTATTCATTACGAGCAATAGCTGACTTGCTATTTAATAGTAAGTCCACTTTAAAGGGAGCCCCACAATGCTTTTTTTGAGTATTTCTCATCTAATTATTGTTGTCTGGCGACACTCTTAAAACCTCATTAATGGTCGTTGTACCAATGGCCACTTTTTGAGCTCCGCTTAAACGTAAACTTAACATTCCCTCTTTATAGGCCTGCTTTCTTAGTTCGGGTAGATCAGCTTTGTTATCCGATAATTTTTTCAATGATTGAGTGAACGGCATTACCTCGTAAATCCCTTCACGTCCTCTATAACCTGTATTACGACATTCCAAACAACCTACAGCCTCAGCCGTGTTTTTAGGTAGCTTTACTTTCCATGGCAATGTCACTGAGTCCCATACTTCTTGGTTAACCTCGGTTTTCTGTTTGCAGTGTGGACAAAGTACTCTCACCAATCGTTGCGCCATTATCCCAACTACCGTGGCTTTAATTAGATATGAAGGAACCCCTAATTCAAGTAAACGAGTAATTGCCGAAGGGGCGTCATTAGTGTGTAGGGTAGTGAAAACTAAATGGCCAGTTAATGCGGCTTGGATAGCCATCTCAGCTGTAGGCAAATCCCTGACCTCACCTATCATTATAATATCTGGATCTTGCCGGAGGAGCGCCTTTACACCATCAGCAAAATTTAAATCGATGTTCTCTTGTACCTGCATCTGGTTAAAGCTGTCCTCAACCATTTCTATCGGGTCTTCAATTGTACAAACGTTTACCTCTTCGGTAGCAAGGCTTTTTAGAGTTGAATACAGCGACGTAGTTTTTCCGCTTCCTGTTGGACCGGTTATAATAACGATGCCATAATTATTACTGATAATTTTATTCCATCGACCAAGATCATCATGAGCCAGGCCGAGTTCTTCAAATGGCTTGAGAAGAACCTCAGGATCAAAAATCCTCATTACCAACTTTTCGCCAAATGCCGTTGGCAATGTCGACAGTCGTAGTTCAACTTCGTTTCCCTTAGGACTTTTGGTTTTTATCCTGCCATCTTGAGGCTTACGCTTTTCTGCAACGTTCATTCTACCTAAGATTTTTAACCGACTTGTAACCGCATTAAGCACCTGCATTGGTAATGCATAAACGGTGTAGAGTACGCCATCGATTCGAAAACGAATATTGCCCTGATCTCGTCGGGGCTCAATGTGTATATCACTCGCTCTTTGTTCAAATGCGTACTGAAGAAGCCAGTCGACCACATTAACTATGTGCTGGTCGTTTGCTTCAGGATCTTTTAATTTTCCAAGCTCGAGCATTTGCTCAAGATTACCGATCCCCTTCTTTTGAGTGCCGATTGCCGAAGCACCTCTTATGGAACTTGATAGGCTGTAGAACTCTCTCGTTACCCGCTCTATTTCTACTGGATTTGCGACAACCCGGGTTATTTTTTTCTGAGAAGTGTGGCCAAGGTCTATTTCCCAAGAATTTATGTAAGGTTCAGCACAAGCAACAGTGACTTGAAATGCAGTGACTTCAACCACCAATATTTTATGTCTCTTAGCAAATGCGAAGGACATCACTTCCGTTACTTCAGCCACGTCTATTTTGAGGGGGTCAATTCGATAGTAGTCCTGTCCGCTCTGCTTACTTAGTTCCATAGTCAGAGATTCAATATCTAAAACGCGACCGGCACTAACCCTGTCTTCAAGCTCAAGATCGGCAAGATAATGCAGAATATGTTGATCACGCTCCTCTGGTTTGCGCCTATTGTTGATTATAAACTCGAGGTCTTTTTGACTAATTCGCCCAGATGCAGCCAGCCCATTGATAAACACTTTTAGATCTAGGGCTCCATTATTCGTTTGAGCACTTTTTGTCCTTCCCTCTATAACCGCCATTGATCTGTTTCCTATTAATAACGCCTAAATAGAAGTCCATAGACACTACAAAATGAGGCGTCTAGTTTAACCTTGCGGTGGGTAAAAACAAAGATTTAGGACAATATAGTCTTTTATTGGCAGGGCGGAGGTATCTATAGTCGTGGGTAAATAGGCTTAGCTATCTGCTTTAACTACTCTATCAGCTTGATCCACTCACCTTCTTCTGGGCTACCGGCAGGATAGTAGCCATTTAAAAGCCGGAGAGTTTCTTCCGGATAGTTAGATATTTTGCTACTTTGAGCCACTACAGCAAAGTCAAAGAATTCGCTTGCCTGAACATATTTTAATTTTAACTCTGTTCCTGCGACGACTTCACCTCGCTGAATTGATCTAAATGTCCTGATTGTAGAGAGCAGGAGGTCGTCAATTTCGTCGATTGAAGATGGGTCAGTAATTTCACCACGAAAAACGAAAGCACGAGGACCTAAGTAAATCACCGCGACTCTTTCGGTATTTCCATTTTCCAAAAGATTCGTTCCTGTATGTCCTTGAAGTCGGTATTGATCTAACGATTCAGATTTTTGCAGGTTACTAATACCAACCGTATCTCTTAAAAAGATACGTGGCTCTACGTTATCTTGAAGACGTTGAGTTTCAATCTTCATATTGCCCACACTTTGATTGCTTGCGAACACTGTTGTGGTGGTTTCTGAAACCTGCCAATCATCAGGAAACAGCAAGGTGTAACCCAACAGTGCTTGATAGTATCGATTTCGCGCATCTTGCGTCTGGGAAGCTTGACTAGCACCAATTATCAATCCGTTTATATTTTCTCTAAATTCAGTATTGTCTAAGTTCAGGATCTCATCATTGTCTAAGCTGGCAACCGCCGCGATTGCTTCTTGTAAGCGGGTATCATTACGGGGATGGGTAGCAAATAATCCATGGTAGCCCCCACCTCCATTATTGACGCGTTTGCTAAAATCTTCTTGGTTTTTTAAAACGGTGACAACATTAATCATAGCAACGGGATCGTACCCAGCCTCTTTGATATATTCTGCACCTAGACTATCTGCCTCGAGTTCATGCTCCCTACCAAACCCACTCAATCCTGTTTGTGCCCATATGGATGCAACTTCACTGATTTGCGAGCCGACATAACTGCTGCCAGTAGCTACAGCTGTGACCACCCCGCCTACTTGAGCTGCTGTTCTTGCCAGCGTTCCTCTTGCTTGCTGTTGCACGCCATGGCGTGCCGTAATGTGGCCAATCTCATGAGCAAGTACAGCCGCCAAATCAGCTTCTGTGTTCATAAAAGTAAGCAGGCCGCGGTTTACGTAAACATAGCCGCCAGGCAAGGCGAAAGCATTAATTTCAGGACTATCAATTATATTGAATGTATATTCCAGATCAGGTCGATGGCTAACTTTAGCCACTTTGTTTCCGATCATACGTACATATTTTAGTAATTCTTCATCATCAAATAACGGCATGCTAGCAAGTACTTTCTCATGTTCCTCCTGACCGATTCTCTTTTCTTTTTTCTCAGTCATTAATACTAAATTAGCGCCACCGGTTGCTGGGTTTACTGAACAAGACAGAACCATAGAGGATATTAGAGCACACAAAATAAAACTTCTAGGAAGTTGATTTGCTAAAGCACACGGCGTGATAATTTTTGAAGAGAAGTTGTACAAACTAGTCATGATGACACCTGAATTTCTTCATTGAATGGGCAGCTAGCTGCCATTAACAAATCCTTTAAGCTGATCTGCCAGCCGCGAACAGGCGTTCGCTTCCACTCTCGCAATTAGAGGTATTGGAATAACCAATGCTGGCAAATATGATTGCCCCGAAGCATCAGTATTTATGGTACC